>Ga0209488_10003688_pt1 | contig 12211 bp, 7 predicted proteins | sample Rivendell_Oct201_8_FD_188349 | JGI IMG/M metagenome (GOLD analysis project Ga0209488, IMG submission 188349) | Vadose zone soil microbial communities from the Eel River Critical Zone Observatory, Northern California, USA -... | ecosystem: Environmental > Terrestrial > Soil > Vadose zone >...
AAAAGACGATTCCGAAGGTGAGCAGACCAAGCGTATGTTCTGGGTCGTTCCGAATTTTGGGGCGGTGAACGCCAATACGCAGCTTCCACCGCTGTCGACCCACGAGAAATTCGTACTAGCCGCGGACGATAGCATCCTGGATTATTCCTCGTACACGTGGGCGGCAATTCTGGCTGGGCAAGCTATGGCCTTAAATTCGGATCCGGAATTGGGGCACGGAGCCGCTGGTTACGGACGCTATTACTGGCGCACCTTTGTGGACGGAGTGTCAGGGACTTTTTTCACCGAGGCCATTGTGCCCGCGCTAACGCACGAGGATCCGCGCTATTACACCTTGGGCAAGGGAGGGTTTTTTCACCGAAGCGGGTACGCGATATCCCGTTCCTTCGTCGGCAAGACAGATTCTGGAAGCACGAGGTTTAGCTGGTCCGAGGTAGGGGGCAATGGACTGGAAGCTGCCTTGGCCAACTTGTATTATCCGCCCCAGGAGCGCGGCCTGAGTCAAACCGCCCTGAACTGGGGAACGCAGATGGAATCCGCTGTCCTGAATCACTTCTTCCAGGAATTCTGGCCGGACATCCGCAAGAAAGTTTTTCGCCAGAAATAACGGCACTCAGTCGCTCATCGCTGCCGGAGGAGGCAAGGCCCTAAGTCAGGTTCCGGTGGCGTTTACGTCGCCTTCGCTCTGCCGAATCAGAGCAAGACCGAGTACTGATATGAAAGTGAACTTTGCGAATCTACTTCTGAGCTGCCAAGGGTTCGATCTTCTCAATGACCAGCGCGCTTGAACCTCCGCGTTGAAAGGCCTTCCCGCTGGCGCTGACTTTCTGTCCCGCGAACGGCAGCAGCTTTTCGTTTTGCCCGCTGGATGGAGTTGTGTCGGCAATGGGCCAGTAGATGGCGCCGTTGTCGGTCAGGATCACCAGCGGAGAACCTGCCTTCGCACAGGCAATCGCGCACTGCCCGCTGATAGGTTTCTTCAGGCCTTTGGTGAACGCGCAGGCCGAATCCAGAACATAGCCCTTCACTGTGATCGGTTTGCCGGCGTCGTTATCTGCCGCTAAAGCGGCAGCAGCAATTACGAACATAAGTAAGAGTTTCGATACGTTTTGAGCTTTCATTTTCGGTGTCCTCTCTCAGCTTTAACGGTATCCGGTCCCATGTTTATCCGGTCCCATTAAGGATTCACGGCAAAGTACGCGGGGCGATGGGGGAGCGCAATAATATAAAAACGTTAGCACTGGCCCAAGTTTACGCCACGTTCGACCCTAGCTAAGAAGTGGATACTACGTTCATATTATTGACCTGCCAAGCGGCCTGCCTATAATCGCTCCACTTTTAATCGTGGGTGAAAATCCCTTCGATATCCGGAGACGTACTTTGGAGAGGACAACTTTCATGCGAGCATCGTTTGTGCTGGCGTGCTTTGTGGGCCTGGTAATGCCCGCGTTAGGTCAAAGTAATTACGCGGTTGTCACCGGGACGGCCAAAGATTCGCAGTCTCTTCCAGTTGCCGGTGCTACGGTTCAATTCAGGGCACTGGGAACGGGTGCGATTCGGGTGGTCACCACAAACGATCAAGGCCTTTTCTATGCTCCTGCGCTTTTGCCAGACGACTATGAACTCTCGACGAACGCCTCCGGTTTTGCGTCGGTGATGCAATCGCTGCGACTCGAGGTGGGTGAGAAGTTGGCGATTGAAATCCCTCTCAAGATCGGTGCCGTTAAGGAAGGTATCCAAGTCAACGCATCGGCGGATGTTTTGCGGACTACCGATGCGAGCGTTGGCGAAGTAGTCGAGCCCAAGTCGGTGCAGGAGTTGCCGCTCAACGGCCGTATGTTGGTGGACCTGGTGCTTACGGTTCCGGGAGCGCACGTTGGCTTCGGCGCGCAAACCGGGGAAACGAATCCGCTTTACTGGCGTCCGGGCCAACGCTCCGCCATTGTGATCGGCGGCAGCCGCCCGAATGCGAACTTCTTTTTGCTTGACGGCGCGACCAATACCGACCCGACATTCAATACGCAGAATCTGAGCCCGTCGCCGGATACGGTGATGGAGTTTCAGGTTGAAACGAGCAGCTATACAGCCGATATGGGCGGGGCGGGCGGCGGACAAATCAACATTGTTACACGTTCAGGTTCGAGCCAATTCCACGGAACGGTCTATGAATATCTCCGCAATGGGGCCATGGATGCGAGCACGTTTGCGTCGATGGGAAACAATCACCTGGTTCAGAACAATTTCGGAGCATCGTTCGGCGGACCACTGCTGGGGAAGGGAAAAAAGACATTCTTCTTCGTCAACTACGAAGGGCTGCGGTTGGCGCAGGCAAACGCGCAGATCCTGACGGTCCCCACGCAGGCGGAAATTCAGGGCGACTTCAGTCAGAGTAAAACCAAAATATACGACCCAACGACCGCGGTGGCCAATCCGAATTACAACCCGGCGTTGCCGACAGGGCCATCGAACTATCCTTATACACGTTCTCAATTTCCCGGTAATCAGATACCGTCGAACCGTATCAATCCGCTGCTGGAAAGTTTTTTGCTGAAACATGTGCCGCAACCCAACATGATGATGCCCATGATGGGATCGGACTCGAACAATTACCTTGATGTGCGCAACGAATCGCATTTCCAGGACCAGGGCACTGTGCGAGTTGACCATAACTTTGCGAACGGCGACACGCTTTTCGCCCGCTACTCGCTGGGCGCAGAAAACGGATTTTCGCCGAGCAGCGGAATGACTTCTACTACAGAAAACCTGCCGGGCTTTGGGGCGAACTTCGACAATCTGTCGCAGCAGTCCGTGGTGTCGTGGAATCACATTTTTTCCAGTCACAAGATCAATACTGCGTCGCTGGCATTTTCACGCCTGTCGATGGATCGGACGTCGCAGAATGACCGAGTCAATGACATTGTCAGCCAGTTGGGCATTCAGGGAATTGGATTTGGCGGACCGGGAGCGTGGGGTGCGCCGTGGTTTGCGGCTCAGGGCTACACCGGGATCGGAGATACGTTTGCCGCGACTCCCATGCACGCGTGGGACACGACGGGCGAACTGCGAGACACGTTCGCGTGGCAGCGCGGACGGCACGGAATGAGGTTCGGCGGTGACTTTCGCCGCTATGCGTGGCCGATGTGGGGCTTCTTTCAGAACCGCGGCTTCTATCAATTCACCACCGGGTATACGACGGAATTCGGATTCAATAACGGCAGCGGGTCTGGACTGGCCAGCCTGCTGCTGAGCCTGCCCACGGTCAAGCAGCGCCAGGCGGGCGTTCCACAGATGAATCTGGCTAACTGGGGAGGGGACGCATTCGCCGAAGATAGCTGGCAGGTGACGCCCACCACGACGTTGAACCTGGGTTTGCGCTACGAGTACACGAGCCCGCTTTACGACAAGGCGAATACAAACACGAATTTGATTTTCAAGAACGGCGTCCCGTCAGTTTTTGTGGGCGGCGAGTTGGGATATCCGACTGGGCTGATGTATTCGAATAAACACAATTTCGCGCCACGGATCGGGATCGCCAAAAATCTGCCGCACGCAGGACTGGTGTTGCACGCGGCTTATGGAATCTTCTTCACGCCGGTGGATCAGAACACATGGTGCAACCAGCGCCACAATGTGCCTTATGTTTTTCCTGAAACGCAGCAGGCAGACAACTTCACTCCTCCGTCCGCTCTGTTCACGAGCAGATTGAATTTCGGCACTCCAGTGCTGGGGCAAGGAACGCTTAAACCAACGACGGTGAGCTTCACGGCCTTCGATCCTCATGCGCCGGCGGAGTACATCCAGCAATGGAACGCCCAAGTGGAAAAAAGTTTTGGGTCGAACATGACACTTCAAGTCGGCTACCTGGGCGCGCGGGGATTTCATTTGCAGCGAGCGCACCTGATCAACAACGCTCCGCCGGGCCCGGGCCCGCTCGGACCGCGGCGTCCGTTCAAGACGCTTAGTTTTGTGCCGGGCACCGTGTTGACGCCGAGCAGCACCAACGCCGTCATACAGAGTCAAACTTTTCCGGTGAGCACCATCAATTTGCTGGAAGACACGGCGCAGAGCTGGTATGACGCGGGCTACGTGAATGTGAGGCGGCGATATTCGCACGGGCTAAGCTTCCTGGCGAATTACACGTATTCAAAGAATCTGAGCAATGCGCCGGACTTCCGGTCGCCGATGGATGAGTCGTCCATCCCGCAAAACGATAGCAATCTAGCTGCCGAGAAGGGGCCGGGATGCGACGTGCGGCATCGCTTCGCATTGAGCAGCGTTTACGATATTCCGGCATTCGACCGTGGGGAATGGACGCGCCTGGTGACGCAGAACTGGCATGTCAGCACGATCTATCAAGTCCAGTCGGGGATGCCGTTTACCATCTCGGTGTTTGGCGACACCGCGAATTCGGGGACCGTGTTGGGCGAGAATCCCATTCGGGCCAACTACACTGGTAAGCCCGTTTTTGGCGCGGGCACACGCACTGCGGCGCAATGGTTTAATCCCGCGGCCTTCGCCGCGCCGCCGGCTTACACGTTCGGCGACGTTGGACGGAACTCCATGTATGGTCCGCCGATGCAAACACTCGACATCGCCCTGGCTCGTTCCTTTCATCTAGGCGAGAGAACGAGCTTGCAGTTCCGTGGCGAAGCCTTCAACGTGTTGAATAAGGTGAATCTCGGCACTCCGAACCGGTATGTGAACACTCCGCAGTTCGGAACCATCACTATGGCGATGACGCCGGGGCGCGAAATCCAGTTAAGCGCGAGAGTTTCGTTCTGAGTGCGCCCTGATTCTCCGATCAGAGGCGGCGGCTAAACTCAATCCGGGTCGCGATCACAGTCATCTCCAGATGAAGTTCATCTCTCCGTCAAACATGTAGAATTACGCTCCAACAAGGTAGTTCGTCCCTGAAGGAGAGAATCGCATGATCACAAAGGGATCGAGTTGGCCTTGCGGGCTGATCGTTCTGCTGTCTGCCACGTTGTATTGCGGAGGATCTTCACAACCTACGACTTCGCCGACGGAGTACGTGCTCACCTGGAGTGACGAATTTACCGGGACCAATGGGTCGTTGCCTGATTCGTCCAAATGGGTCATGGAAACTGGCGGCAATGGATGGGGCAATGACGAACTGGAGACGTACACAAATCGAACGCAGAACGCGCACGTGCAAGGCGGCAATTTGGTTATCACAGCCAGCAAGGAAAAATATACCGGAGCCGATGGGATCGCTCGCGAGTACACTTCAGCCCGGTTAAAGACGGTGGGACTTTTTGAGCAAAAGTACGGGCGCTTCGAAGCTCGCATCAAAATTCCTCAAGGTCAGGGAATGTGGCCGGCGTTCTGGATGCTGGGCAACAACATCGACAAAGCCGGGTGGCCTGCTTGCGGCGAGATCGACGTGATGGAAAATATTGGCAAAGAGGCGGCTATCGCCCACGGCAGTATGCACGGGCCGGGTTATTCGGGAGATAAGGGATTGACGGGCTCGTACAGCCTGCCTTCCGGTAAATTTGCGGATGACTTCCACATTTTTGCCGTCGAGTGGGAGGCTCCCGCAGTACGATTCTATGTGGATGGAAACCTGTATGAGACTCGAACACCGGCTGACCTTCCAGCTGGGCAAGCTTGGGTTTTCGATCATCCCTTCTTTATTCTGCTGAATGTCGCCGTCGGGGGCGGTTGGCCGGGTAACCCGGACAATACGACCATTTTTCCCCAGACTATGCTGGTTGACTACGTTCGGGTTTACGGCAAGAAGTGAGGTAACCCTCCTAGATTGAAGTCAACCCCGACTTTCTCCCGCTGAAACTTTGTTTCCGACGGCCCAGAATTCGCATCCATAGCGAGAGTGCGAAACCTAAAGGAAAAATCCATTACGAGGGTGGATATGCGGATTCTTGTCAAGGCGGCCGTTCCAACTATTCTGATATCTATCATTTTGATCCCTGTGCTTTTGGGGACGGTATTGCTGGCCCAGGACCGAAGCTTTCACAATGCACCGGATTTGGCACGAGCACTGAAAAATCCTTTCGAAGGTAAGCCAGAGGCGGTGCAGGTTGGGAAGCGTCTTTACGGGCGCAACTGCCTGTCGTGTCACGGGAAAACTGGGCGCGGCACGGGAAATGTTCCGTCCCTGGTCGACGCCAAAGTGCAGTCGGCGGCGGATGGTGAAGTGTTCTGGTTCATTACCAAGGGAAGTAAGGAGAACGGGATGCCGTCCTGGGCATTTCTACCCCAAGCGCAACGATGGCAGATCGTGGCTTATGTGAAATCGCTGGAGTCGCCACCGGCCGGGACCGAGGCAAGTGAAGCCCCCGCGGCGGAGACTCCTGCCTCAAAACTGAAGGCACCGCCTCCGCCCGCGCCCTTCACGGATTTTCGGTACGAGAAGCCGGGGACAACCCGCAAAATTACGGTCAATGATCTTCCCCAGCCATTAGCAACGAAGTCGGCGGACAATGGTCCCGAACCGGTTGCGCGGCCGGCGAATGCATGGCCGGTTGCGCCGGCGGGCTTCAAGGTCGAGCAGTACGCCGCCGGGCTGGATAATCCCAGATTGCTTCGCACTGCCCCCAACGGAGATATCTTCCTGGCAGAAGGCGATGCGGGACGAATTCGTGTTTTCCGCGGAATGACCAGTGACGGAAAGCCGGAGGAGATGCAAATCTTCGTGACTGGATTAAGGCGTCCCTATGGAATTGCCTTTTATCCACCGGGGCCGAATCCGCAGTGGGTCTATGTGGGCAACACGAACGAGATAGTTCGGCTTCCGTATCACAGCGGCGATCTGAAGGCCAGCGGACCACCTCAACACGTCGCAGACCTTCCCACGGGCGGACACTGGACGCGGTCGGTCGAGTTTACTCCCGATGGAAAGAGGATGTTTGTGGCAGTGGGTTCGGAGTCGAACGATGACGACACGGATGAGAATCCGGGGGAAAAGAATCGCGCAGATATTCTTGCGTGCAATCCTGAAAGCTGCGAGTTGCAGGTATACGCCTATGGTATCCGCAATGCCGGGGCCGGGATTGCGATCAATCCCCAAACTGGCGAGCTATGGTGCTCGACGAACGAACGGGATGCGCTGGGCGACAATCTTGTGCCCGACTACATTACCCACGTACAGGAGGGTGGCTTCTATGGCTGGCCATGGTGGTACATCGGGGGACACCAGGATCCGCGGCAAAAGGGTAAGCATCCCGAACTGAAGGACAAGGTGATTGTGCCGGACGTATTGCTGCAGCCACACAATGCCTCACTGCAGCTGACTTTCTATCAAAGCAGCCAGTTCCCGGCGGAGTATCGCGGAGACATTTTCGCGTCCCAGCATGGCTCCTGGAACAGGGCGGTGCGCACCGGCTATGAGGTTATTCGAGTTCCTTTGCACCAGACGGGCAAAGCCACGGGAGAGTACCAGGACTTCCTTACGGGGTTCGTGCTGCCTGACGGACACGTCTGGGGCCGGCCCGTGGGCATCACCGTGGCTCCTGATGGCTCTTTATTGGTGAGTGACGATGCTTCGAACTCTATCTGGCGGGTAAGCCACCCGGTGAAGTGAATAGCTTCTAAGCCATTCAGTAACAACCGCGAGCAGATGAAGCACATCCAAGGTTCGTGCCAGAAGAGCCTAAGCCGCAAGAATCCTTGCCGGTGACTTCGTCGGTGCCGATGGATGTTCCCGAGGAACAGGCGACGCTGTTCGAGGAAGTTCTGACCATCCTCGAGGAGAAACACGTGCCTTATGCGGTCTCCGGGGCGTTCGCGCTGCGGCAGCACACGGGCATCTGCCGTTTTACAAAGGATCTCGATCTCTTCATGACTGCGGAAACCTCGAAGCAGGCCTTCGCCTATCTGCGAGAACGTGGTTTCGAATGCGAAGTTTGTGATCCGGTATGGCTGGCCAAAGCGCGAAAAGACGAATTCTTCGTGGATCTCATTACGGGAATGAGCAATGGAGTCATTGTCGTAGAAGATTCGTGGATCGAACGAGCGCAGCCTGCCGTGGTGCACGGGATAACGACTCGTGTTTTGGCACCGGAGGAACTGGTCGCGTCAAAACTGTTCGTGGCCAAGCGGGAGCGCTTTGACGGCGCCGACATTGCACACGTAATTTACGGAACCTACAAAGCTTTCGATTGGAATCGGGAACTCGAACTTGTCGGAGAAAATTGGGAAATATTGCTCTGGTCGCTGGTATTGTTTCGCTACGTCTATCCGGCGCAGACTCATTATGTGCCCGCCGAAGTCTGGCGGGAGTTGCTGGAAAAGTTTCAAAAAGCGGTTGCAACGCGCGATTCCAAGGCGAGATTTCGTGGCAGCCTGGTAGATGAAAACATGTTTGCGATTGATTTGAACGAATGGGGACTGGATGACTTGTTGGAAGAAAGAAGAGCACAACGGCTGTCGCAGATTGAAAATGGATCAGCAGATAAGAGGCGGAAAAAAAGTTCTGCGACGGAGTCCTCTCCTGCAGTGGAGACGATCGAGTGAGAATCGCGGCCACAGCCGACTTGCACTTCAGCCCGCAGAGCTATGCCAAGCTGAAGGATCAGTTTGAGCGGGTGCGCGATGAGGCTGACGTCCTGGTGTTGGCAGGGGACCTGACCAACTACGGGCAACCCGCCGAGATGGAGCCGTTGCTAAACGTTCTGGTTCGCCTTCGAGTGCCAACCGTCGTCGTGTTGGGCAATCACGACTACGAAAGTGGGAAAGAAGAAGAACTCACCCGTATGATCGTTGCATCCGGGATCAAATTGCTGGATGGAAGCGCTTACGAACGGGACGGAGTGGGATTCGCGGGAACTAAGGGATTTATCGGCGGGTTTGGACGGGGTGTGCTGACGGCTTTCGGCGAGCGAGAGGTCAAGGACTTCGTGCGGGCATCGGTCGATGAGGCGCTTAAGCTGGAGCGAGGAATGGCTCAGTTGCGAGCCAACAAGCGGGTGGTCGTGCTGCATTACTCACCGATTGTCGAAACCGTGCAAGGTGAGTCGCCAGAAATCTTTGCTTTCATGGGGACGTCGCGTTTGGCCGAGGTGGTTGACCGGCACGGCGCTGATCTGGTGCTTCATGGACATGCTCATCACGGGAAGACTGAGGGGCATACCACGACCGGGGTTCCCGTCCACAATGTGGCAATTTCTCTGTTGCAGGCGCAGCAACCGTCTTTGGTGTACAAAGTTTTCGATCTGTAATTTCTCCGATTGGGGTGAACCGACGCGATCCTCAAATGCGTCCGGGAAACTTCGCCTGCAATGCTGTGCGGAACTTGACGGCAACTTTGTCAAAACCTCCTGACGTCGGGTGCAGTTCGTTATCCCAGTCGGAAGAAATCAAAGTGCCTTGCGTTTGTACGTAGATGACATTGTCGTTGTCGGCAGCCACTTGCGTGAGCATGTTGTGAAATTGGAGGAGAAACTCTTTCACCACCTGGGTTGCGGTGTCCGGGACGTTCCAGCCGCGGAAATCGAGGGAAGGCTTCAGCCATGGTCCGAAAGAGCACACACCCTTCCCGGTTGGAATTGCAAAGTCATATCCATGAAAGAAAACCGGACACTGACGTGCGAATTTATCTCGGACCGCAATGAGATCTTCATAGGCGCTGCGGACCACTCCGAGGACTGAGCCTAAGCGGGGGACGTTGATCCCCTGACTTGGTGTCATGCCATAAACGTAGTCATGCAACCATAGGCAAAACTGATTGCCCACGGTGTCGTTGCCTCCACCGGAAAACAGAATTGCGTCGAACGTGCCATTCTCTGGATCGGTTAGGTTCTGAATGATGCGCAGGCGTTGAGCGACGCCCAAGTCATCGCGGGCCTCATCGCCGTGGTGAGCGAGGTTGAGGATGAGGGGCTGGGGCCTTCCTTGGTTGGTGAGGGAAACGATCACGTCGTTCGGGCCAAAGGGCGGCAGAGGGTAATCGAACCAGGAGTCGCCATCCGCGAAGATGTTGAGAGGCTGGAGTGTTTCCGTGGCGGCTGCCAGAGCAAATTTGTGTGCCGCGATGGCCTGCTTGTGCAGTGCAATGCGCTGGGCGCGCTCCTGCTCAATCTGATCCTGATAATTGCGGGTACGCTCAGCTTCAGTCAGGCTGGCAACGGCATTTACAGGGTTGTCGCTCATATCGCCTCCGATGAATTAGCGGGGTGCCATGGTAGCAAGAATTTCAGCACTAGTGGAAATCGTGCGAGGTAGTTTCGGCCTTCGTAACAAACAGGGGCTGCACACGTTCGGCTTTCACGGAGATCACATTGTCCTGATTCTGCAGGATGCCTTCGATGGCGAGGAATCGCTCTGAAGCTAGCAGCAGGCGATTCTGATGAAAAAGGTCGGGGGTAATGATTGCGTTAGCCACTCCAGTTTCATCTTCCAGGCTTACAAAGACAAATCCCTTGGCGGTTCCCGGGCGCTGGCGGGTGATGACGCAGCCTCCGATGCGTAAGCGCTTGCCGCTGGGAAGATCGCGCAGTTCGATGGCGCGGCGGATGCCCATGGCGTTCAGCCAATCGCGGCGGTAGGCCATGGGATGCGGTCCTACGGTCATTCCCGTGCCGTGGAAGTCGGCGACCAGGCGCTCTTCGTGGTTCATGGGCTGGAGCGGCGAAGGCGAATCGGGTTCGGGGAGAGGTTCCAGCAGTGGGCCGGAAGTGCGCACAGCGCGTTCGACTTGCCAGAGTGCGTCGCGGCGGTGAATATGCAAGTTGCGAGTTGCGAGTGCCGAGCGAGACCGAGATTCCTCCGCCCCTCGCGTTCGCTCGGGGGTCGGAATGACAAAGGTTTTACTGGTAACTGGGTGCTGGCTACTGGCAACTGCGTTTAGCGCTCCGATTTCTGCCAGGGTGGTGAGTTCGTCTTTGCGCAACTCGGGAACGCGGCGGGTGAGATCGTGGATAGATGTGAAGGGCACGAGCGTACGTTCGCGGAGTAGAGCCTGGGCTGCGTCTTCGCGCAGGCCGCGAACATAGCGCAGGCCCATGCGGAGCGCGATATTCTTTCGCCCCTCCGGGGCTTTATTAACCCTTTCTTCTACTACCCCACGGCTTGCGCCGTGGGCTGCATTCTGTCGCCGCTTCGCGGCTGACGTTTCAACGGCTTCAGGCGTGATTTCGCTGAGAGCTGACAGCTGATAGCTAACAGCTTCCAACGTGCACTTCCACTCTGAACAAGTCACATCCACAGGCAGCACTTTTAATCCGTGGCGTTGTGCGTCTTTGACCAGGGCGGCTGGAGAATAGAATCCCATGGGCTGGTTATTGAGCAGGGCGGCGGTGAACGCGGCCAGATAATGACATTTCAAATAGGCGCTGGCGTAGGCGATCAACGCGAAGCTGGCGGCATGGGACTCGGGAAATCCGTAGAGCGCGAAAGAAGTGATGGAGAGAATGATTTCTTCCTGAGCTTTAGACGAGATTCCGTTGCGCGTCATGCCGGCGCGCAGTTTGGCTTCGATTTGTTGCATGCGCGCTTCCGAGCGCTTGAAACCCATGGCGCGGCGGAGTTCTTCCGCTTCGCCGCCGGTGAATCCGGCGACGACCATGGCCATGCGCAACAATTGCTCCTGAAAGAGTGGTACGCCTAGCGTGCGCTTGAGCACAGGTTCGAGCGAGGGATGAGGGTAGGTGACATCTTCGCGTCCCTGGCGGCGTTGCAAAAAGGGATTCACCATCTGTCCGACGATTGGGCCGGGGCGGATGATCGCCACTTGTACCACGATGTCGTAAAAGTGCTTAGGGCGCAGCCGGGGCAGGCACGACATCTGTGCGCGGCTCTCCACCTGGAACATCCCCACGGTGTCGGCCTGTTGCAGAGCGGAATAGACTGCGGGATCGTTTTGTGGAAGGTGTGCCAGGCTCACTTCTTCGCGATAGTGATTGCTTATGAGTTCGATGGAATCCTTGAGCACAGCCATCATGCCCAGGCCGAGCAGGTCCACTTTGACGATGCCCAGGTCGGCGCAGTCTTCTTTGTCCCACTGCACCACCACGCGGCCGGGCATGGAGGCGGGTTCGAGCGGGACGATGGAGTCGAGCTGTTCCTGGCAAATCACCATGCCGCCGGAGTGCTGACCGAGATGCCGCGGCAGGTCTTGTGCAGACAGACACAGCTCATAGTATTTGCGCAGGCGGGGATGGTTGAGATCGAGTCCGGCGTCGCGGAAGCGGCGGTCGAGCTTGTCGTTTTCGTCGCGGAATTCCCAGGTGGC
>Ga0209488_10003689_pt1 | contig 12209 bp, 14 predicted proteins | sample Rivendell_Oct201_8_FD_188349 | JGI IMG/M metagenome (GOLD analysis project Ga0209488, IMG submission 188349) | Vadose zone soil microbial communities from the Eel River Critical Zone Observatory, Northern California, USA -... | ecosystem: Environmental > Terrestrial > Soil > Vadose zone >...
TTTTTTTGTGCTTCACTCCTCCTGAAAATGCATTTGGGAATCAACTTTTTTTGGATTCTAGGTTCCTCGTCGACTTTTCGACTTTTTCGCTCGTACGAGCTCGTACAAGCTCGTACAAGCTCAAAAAAGTAAGTGGCAGGTTTCCTGCAGCTTAGTCAGCCGTCCAGAATTTGGGTTGTCTCCGCTCAACTCCGCACTGCCGACGTGCAAATTAGAGTTCAGACCAATTGCACGCCCGATGACAAGAATCTTGAGGGCTAATCGGATACAAGTATATTTATCTAGAAGGCATGGCTATTCTAGGTCGTGATTCGTGAGGGTTCAAGTCGTCGTCTTTAGCTATTGGTGACACCCTACCTCTAGAACTAGCGACCACTAGCAGCAGCCTTACTTCGGCTGTGTGTGCTATTGCTATGACCCATACTATCTGAGCTGAGCTCGTTTCACATCCCGTCTCATGCTATTGCTACTAATTGGCGATGGCAAATATAACAAGAGATCGGGTATGCTTAATGGGCTTCCTCGCACGCACGAAAGGAAGGGCTCTACTTCTTTAAAGGGCAAGGTGCGCCAGTGGTAAGAGCAACAGACCTCATTATCCACTTTCCAGCCCCTGCTGAATCCTCCTATTGGGATTTTCTTCCGCTCTCCGCTCATGTTCTTGCTTGCTACACTCTCACCTTTTATTGCGCTTGCCGCCTTCGTTCCCGTGGACCACGTCGTTGCACGCAATTCTCCCGTTTCACTACCGTTTTCCAGGCCACTCAAGACCGATTTAAATGGTGCATATAGTATCCTCAGAAGGGACCAGCAACGCGTGAGGCACCTTGCGGAGAGGTCAGGCGGCTCGATCTCAAAGACACCCCGGGCCACTCTGCCGTTCGACGTCAGCACGATCGACATCAATGGCCTTTACAATGTAGTTACTGTTGGCGTTGGTGATCCACCTACCCACTGTAAGTATTACCATTCAAGGCGGTACAGTCACAGTCTCCTAATGAGTCATTTAGACAAATTTCTTCTCGACTCCGGGAGCGCTTTAACATGGATTGGAAACGCACGAGAGTACAACCCGACCAGTACCAGTAAGTATACGGGCCAAAACTTTGTGAGTATGGTGTGATTCCCAAATTGCTGAACAAGTACAAACTAAAAGCTATGGATCAGAGTGTGACATATGTGGCTGGGGGGGCCAGTGGTAAGTTCTTTCTATTCTTAACCGCATTTACGAACACCCTACCTCATTGGTACTGGCAGGCCGACTGTACAATGACATCATGACATTTGCCCCAGGATACCATCTTCATCAGTCCATAGGTGTTGCTGATAGCTCCGCATTTGCCTCAGGCGTGGATGGTATCTTAGGGTGAGCATGAATCTCTACCTACTATGTCCATTCACCTGTGTCAAACACGTGTGTTGCAGCCTAGGCCATGCCAGCATGACTAAGGGTGCTTTATCCCCGGACAAGAACCGGATAGTCCCGACAGTCACGGACAACCTCTTTACGCAGAATATCATCCCATCGAACGTCGTTTCTATATCCTTTGGACCTCCAAATCCGACTCAAAATGAGACCAGGAACGGAGAGCTGACATTTGGTGGTGTCAACAGGGACAGATACACTGGTGACATCACGTATGTGTAAGTGTACAGAATAACGTAGTTCTTCCCGAGTTGCTCGTCCGTGTTCACCTTGGTTTGAATAGTAAGATCGCGGAAACCAATACCGGATTTTGGGGTGTCGGACTGTCTATCGGGTTTGAAGGACCACATTATCACGATATTCTCACCGACCATCGTGCTATCATCGATTCTGGAGGCGCTCTCATTTACCTTCCCCCTGGTAAGTTTCTTTCTATATCTGGATACAAGCTAATAAAACGTCTACTTAGCCGCCTTTCAGAGGTACAAACAAAAGTCTGGCGGGACCGTTGAAACGAAATCCGGCATCAACCTACTGCACATTACCCAAAGGCAATTCGATGCTCTGCCTACGCTTTACTTCAATATCAATGGCAGGACGTTTAAATTCACCCGGGAAATGCAGACCTGGCCGAAACAGCTAAACTGGGCCCTTACTGGTAACAGTTCTGCCGACAACATTTATTGTACTATCGCCAGCTCTGGTGATCCAAACCTGACCATCGTCGGCCAGGCATTCCTCGAGTACGTCTACGTTGTACTCGACACTGGCAACAATCGAGTAGGTTTTGCCCCTGCCAAACTCGGGTAGTTATATTCCTTTGTTTTTTACATTCAAACTTTTATTCTACAACGTGAAAGACATGGTACAGAGGCGGTTACGTATTGTCTACGCAGTACGCAAGGTAGTGGCGATGAGTCGGCATTAACTACCCATAGAATGTGGTGAGGGGTGGTGCTGTACCTTCTTGACGAACACCTTGATAGTTTTTGAGCACGGAACCTGCAATTGAAAAAAATCTTCGGCGTTTGCGTAGCACTAGTTTATAAAATGCGCAATGGATAAAAAAAAGCCGACAAACCGTGAAGAATTCTTGTCAACGCGAAACAGCGAGATCGACCTGAATCCTTGCTGAGCGCACAGGATAAAAGAAAATTGCAGGTATCACGGAGCATTACATACCACCGTTGAAGCCGGAACCGAGCTGAGGTGGGAGGTTTCTCCGTTAAATTAAAGGAATTTTCGAGGATGAACTCACAGCCATGATAATGAAAACCTCAGCGAGATGGAAAAAGCAAAGGTCCGTCGTGCAAGCCCAGAACGACGAACGCCCAGCTAGTTGTGACTCTCCTTTGCCTGCGGAGAGCGCGTCGCGCTCGCGAGATTCGAGTCAAACAGAGCTGGCGTTCGTCAAGGCACACGTTGACATCCTTTCCTCCTGACCCGTCACTTTGGGCGATGGCTTCCAAGAACAGCCAGAGAAGATGCTGAAAAAGGTCCCTGTCGTACAGGTGAGTACATACAAAGCGCCCAACTTCTCTCGATGAACCCGAGATATCCAGCAACTCGAGGTCCCTCAGCCCCCGGTGTTCAAAAGGAGGAAGCGCAGCCGTCCGGTGAGTTCTCGGTTTGATGTCACTTACAGCATGCTTAGCACCGGCCACCCTCCAAATCACCTTCAAGTCCCTCACTGAGTTGTCAGGAAAGGGCTTTTCGCCAGCCCATGCATTGTCACTTTGTCACCGCCGAAGAGCAGTTGCGGTCCAGAATCAAAGTGGGTCGTATTTCAGGTGTATTTGTATTTCGTGCAGCACCATACCATCAATTCGCGGAGGGTACCACACTTCAAACAGTACAAGGTGAGGAAGGAGACCTGTCGGTCGGGCATTGACATTGCTTACAAAGTCTGCCTAGTTTGTGAAGACTGCCGCTTAGGGGGTTTATCGGGGAACCTATCAGATGCGCAAGTCGGCGAATCGGGGTCGCTTCGCCGACAAGCACATGTAAGTACGAGGCACTGTTGGGGCCAGCGGCGTTGATTTTGCGCAAGTACTGTTGAGCGTAGAAACGTTGCAGTTGCCAGTGGACCAACTCGGAAAGCTAGACGTTTCAGGGGCGGAGCACCATCAGCAAATTGTGCTGCAATTGTAGTTCAAGAATAACACAAGGAGTCCGGCTTAGTCAGGCCCGTAGCCGAGGGAGTAACGCAAGCCGAGTACATCGCATATGTGGATGTGCTCACTGACACCTCATGTATCGTGGAAGGCTAACGGGAAGGCCCCGGTAGCCGAGGGCGACGTAGGGACCCGCGGGATTGGCCTGGAAATTTTTCTGATATGGTAGTTCTCTATGGCCTCTGGCCGCTGTCACTAGGGGCACTTTTGTGTGTGAAAGAAAGAAAATATTGAGGACAAGCAAGTGGTTCAGAACGGTAAACCCAAACCTGTCAAGTTTGACTCCGAGTACGGCCTAAACCAGTCCTAGACCTCGCAGATCTTTAGAAGACATCTGGCATGTGATGGATCCCATCAGCGCACTGCGGCACTGCCAAAGCTCTCTTGGCTGCAGAGTTAGTAGCCTAGTGACTCGGTGAATTGCCGGCGCGGCCGGTCAGTCCTCTACGTGACGCGAGAACGCGCTACGTCACGCGTTCTGTGACACGCGTCTCTCTCCACACATCTTCAATTTGGTCATTCCGCTATGCTCTGGGTAGATGACGTCCGTAGTTACGTTACACCTAACAGACCAAACTTTTCTAATACGACTCTGCCCAGTATCGACCAAAAACTCTTGACGATCTCCATTATCATGTCAGTCTATCGAAGCGCTTGAAGTCCTTGGTTAGTCATGAGCTCCTTCGATGTCCGTACGACTGACAACGTCCGCAGGCCGCTTCTGGCGACTTCCCTCATATGCTGTTTTATGGGCCATCAGGGGCCGGAAAGAAAACCCGCATTGCTGCTACGTTGAATGAGCTGTTTGGCAGCGGAGTTGAAAAGGTGGGTGGCAATACCTACGCACGCCGCATCCAAGTTTGCTTGATGGCCTAATGGCACGTCGCCCGTCTGCAGCTTAAGATCGATCAAAGGGTATTTCTTACACCATCGCGGAAGAAACTGGACGTCAACGTTGTCCAGAGCAACTATCACATCGAACTTACACCTAGGTTTGTACCACGCGAGCCCAGGGGCGCGGAGTTCCGTCGGTTTGACAATTCTATCATGCAGTGAAGTTGGAAACTACGACAGAGTTGTGATTCAGGAGATTATCAAAGAAATCGCACAGACACAGCAGGTCGATGTGAGCGCGAGGCACAGGTTTAAGGGTGTGTGTTTTAAGCTCTTTCAACCACGATTTGGCTTACACCTTCGCGGTAGTGGTCGTCATCAATGAAGCTGATACGCTCTCCCGAGATGCGCAAGCCGCGCTCCGACGGACCATGGAGAAATACATGACCAACTTACGCATCATACTCTGCGCTAACAGCACGTCTCGGCTGATCGCGCCGATCAAGAGTCGTTGCTTGCTTATTCGAGTCGCAGCACCCAGTCATGAAGACATGCTCACTGTGCTCAATCACGTGGCTAAGCGGGCTGGAGCAGGTTCGGTGCCCGAAGACGTAGCGGACGAGATCATCACGGACGCGAACGGCAACATGAGGAAAGCAATACTAGTCTTCGAGGCGATGAAGATGCAGTCGTATGCCTGTTCCGTCAGGTCTTTTCTTGGGGTAGCATAACTTATTGGGACTTAAATTCAGGCCTGACTTGTCAAACTCGCCACCAATCGCGAAACCAGATTGGGAGACGTATTGCTCCAAGGTCGCCGATATGATCATCCAGGAACAGACACCTCAACGAGTCATGGAAGTACGGGCCAAGCTGTACGAGTTGTTGAGCCATTGTATACCGGCCACAATCATATTAAAAGTGCGCGCCCAACTTGACCATTGCTGTCCTTAGACTTACGATTCGGGTAGACGGTTGCGGATCGCGTGGTGCAGAAAGTTGACGAAAGTCTCAAGGCTGACATCATGCATTGGGCGGCCATCTACGTATGTCAATCCACCAACTTGGGAAGCCAACTTTCCTGACTCCGAAAACAGGAAAATCGCATGCGTCTCGGAAACAAAAAGATATATCACTTGGAAGCTTGGGTTGTCAAAGTAATGTCCTTGTACAAGGTAGGTCCACACCAGGCCTTACGTTACCGCCAGGGTATTGATGTCGTTCGGAAAATAGCAATTCTTTTTGGGAATCGAGCTAGGCGATTTCGACGATCTCATCTGATTTCACCTACTGCGTGCTTGTCGCAGACATGTCACTGTACACTCGTCGGCATTCATTGTATTACCTTTAACCCCTCGTAAATTTTTTATAGCGGCATGGTACTAACGTCATCGTGATCTGGGGAGGGAGGGGAGGGAGTTGACGCCCGCATAGTGAGTTATTGATGATACTTATGAGTTGCATGTGGGGCCCTCGCCTAGACAACGAGGACATCCAATTGCTGCACACACACCACAATCTGTCCGTTATCACGTAGCCTCTTGCATCCATGGCTTCCTCGTAGCTTGGTATGCAGGTGCCACTTCCAGCCTTGGCGCATTGAACACTGGCTAGACATCTCAAACGCTTGCTCCGGATTTATGGCCTACAAAGTGTACGCCGGACATCACAATGGTTACGCGTTGATTGGGCACTTCATGACCACAGGTGTCTGAGCGCTTCGGACCGGTCGATGCGGCCCACGAGCGAGAAGAGTCTCAAGCTCTCAAGCCGCGTATAAAGGGCTAATGAATAAGAGAGATGCGAGCCAGGCGGCCGGCATACCGTCCTTATCGCCCAATTCAACATTGGAAACAGCCACAGCGCCCCCAAGGATAAATTACCAATGGGGACCATGGCGTGATGGCCTGAGCCGACCAAACCGAGCAAGTGCTAGACGCGTTCATGCGATGCTTGTCAGATGAGCGCGTTGCGTGATCCAGCGGCCGGTCCTCGGAAGAACGAAACCGCCGGGAAATCCCTGCGTGATTCTCCGTCGAATCGGGTAGTCGTAGAGCATATCGTGGAGCTCGCTCCACGATGCGCTGGCACACTAGCTGCGCTCATCTCATCACTAGTAAGGCACTTCAAGGAGGGGTATCGCAAGGGTCGGGCGACTTCGGCCCCCGTCATGCAATGACAGGGGCGTACGATTGTCAGCTGACGGTCTGATGGCGGCATCGGAGTTATCATTCCCATCCGGGCTGAATGGAGCCCGGGGTGCGTATGATCCAGTTCCTGGCGCGGAAGCGATGACGCGACAGCGAAGCACCAACGTTCCCAATGCGGGAGCTGATGGATTACGCAGTGACCTCAATCAGCGCAGAAACTCTCAACTTTATGGATTAGTGGTCTACGTAGTTCACGACTGCCATGGTCTGTACTTGATTGCAAGAAAAAGTGAGGAAAGGGACCAGTGAAGTGAATTGAATATTTTAACCGAGATACGCCCGGAAGGAAGTCTCGGCGTAAGGGCCGGCGTGACCGGCGTGAGCCGAACCAGAGCGCGACGCGTCTTACATAATTCAATCCGTCCGACCCGCCGCGTCCCACACGCCAGTCCTCGCCCCTCAACGTCGCTCGCACCCCCCAATCCTCGCCCGCATCTTTCAACTCGCCAACCGCTCCTATATTCTTACTTTGCTTCTTCTTTCTGACCACTGTGAGCCTCTTTGGGGATTCACACAGGTCATGACCACGCCCTCATCGTCCGCGACGACGCCATCACCACAAATGGCTTTGCTCCACACAACTCCCGTTCCCTTGGTTGCTACGATAGGCTCTGGCGATGTTGACGCGACAGAGCGCGAGGCTAGAAAGCAGGCTGTTCAGAAGTTCCTAGCTCGTGCTGAAATTTCCAAGGTGAGCTTGACCCTTCTCTGCCGAGGGTATGGGACGCGTCGTGTTTCTATCATGATCCGCGTATAATCGCATCTGTGGCCCAGTGAGCGCACGGGGTTTTCTTTTTATCTGCTCAAACCTGCTCCACTTCCTACACGTCCCACACGGACCTCCCCCTTCCCCAATGATACGAATACAATTACAATTCTGATAGCGATATTTCGAGTATCGCTCATACCTTATGTGACTGTCATGCAAGTTTTCTGCTGTTACACCGCTCTCTGGCTTCGTAGTAATGGGTTTTGAAACTTGATGCTAACCCAAGGTTTGTCTCTCCGCAGCTCACGCGTGGGTTACGCACGCGTCTCTCGTACGCGACCTACAAGGCGACCCACAACGTCGTTCATCTCCCCATCGGCGATCTTGAATCGCAAGCCAGGGACGATGCGCTTGCTACGTGGACCCCCTCTAGGATTAACTACAACGATGGTTCTGTTATCCAGGGAAATAACGTCACCAGCCCCTCCGGCGGTTCCGTCCGCAAAGGTGCCATGGCCCCTCCGACTACGATCCCTTCTTCGAGTTCTCGAAGCCACCAAGCCAGTCCTGGGAAGAGAGGTTCCATCAGTGCCAACGCAGCCCAGAGTCTTTATGCCTCCATCCTCGCCCCACCGCCTGCGAAACGTGCGCGGACAATTCACAATCCAGAGGATCCACCTGTTCCAGCACCCGCAAGGATGACGAATGGGACATCTCGAAACCGGAAACGTTTGTCTAACCCTGAAGGATCGAGAAGTACTCATCAGCGCGCAGCTCCGGAATCGCTGCCCTACTCCAGTGTCGCAGAAAATACTCGCGCTCACACCCGAACAGGCCGAGACAGCAAACGTAAAACTGTGTCTAAAGGTACCAAAGCGAATGGCCAACGTCGTAATGTCAAGGCGTCAAACGTCGATAACTCTCACGATGTTGACGTTGAGATGAAAGCTGCCGCAACATTAACGCGCCTTTTGCATCATTCCCGCAACTCCATTACTTCACTCAGCGCCGTTTCCCCGCGATCTAGCTTGTCCGCTGGCTCGGACGTGGGCTCCTCACACTCGCACTCTCAATTTGCCCAGAGCTCTGCCCGCACAACAACAGCTCAAACATCGTTGGCATCATCCCAGGAGTCCCCTCACATAGCGCGCCCTGCTACGCCGCCACGTTCATCTGGCATCCGTTTGACATCTAGGACAAATAGTTTTCCGGAGGGGGGATCTGCGTCTGCCACAGACCAGGAAGCCATCAAGCTATTGTATTTCCTACACGAATCTCCTTCTCCTGCTCGACCGAGTACCGTTCGTAGTCGGGACAGTCAAGATGCAGCCCTCCACAGAACCCTGTCCGACAATTCTGATCTCCAAGCGCAAGGACGCGTCCTCTTCCCCTCTGCTTCAGGTGGCCATTCAGATATTCCTTTAGCATATCGGATGCTCACAAGAGATAACTCAGGCTCATCAATTTCATCCACCACGGCGATGGAAATCCCACCCTCTAGACCTCTCAAGCGCGAGCTCACTCTTGTAATCGACCCTCCGGTCGGTGATGTCGAGCTTCCTCAACACTCAGACCCACCAATTCGCGTGGGAGATGAGAATGATGTCCCTCCTGTGACGAAAGTCATACCCCCAACGCCAATAGAATCCCCTCAGATGACTCAACTCTTGCCGCCGCCATCCTCTCCTCAACGGACTCTACAAACTTCGTCCTCTACTCAGCCAGCGTCACCGCTATCTGAGCACAAAGCCCACCATGCGGCGCCTGCCACTCCCGGGACATACACGTTTAATCTCAACGACTTTATAAATGTTTCTCCATCGCCGGCGGGCCCACACCGTACCACTGCGCCTTACAAGCAGAATCTGTCCGGTATACGCTCTGGTGGCGGCCGAAAGCTGTTCGCGGAAGAGCAGGCCGAGCAATTAATAGGCGTAGAGGAGACAAGTAGGATGGGTGAACACCCCAACACGGCTTTGGGCGCTGGAATCCATCTAACCCGTTTTTGAACCTTGCTTTTGCACCGTATTTATCCGTAAAGTTGTCGATTCTTCAATGGCCCCAACGCCCATGTCATCCAGTTTCATGACCCTCGTCACGATCTGCAATTGTCGCATCTACCATCTCACGGACATGGAAGGACCCTTTTGATTGTAACATTCCCACTTCAGTAGTTTTGTATCCCTGAACCCGTCGCGTGGCTGGTTGCCCACCTCCGTCGTTGCCTCCTTGTGGTGGCCGGTGGATCTGATGCGGTTACTATTTATGCATCCAGAGTTCCTGTAGCTCCTCCCGACTCGACCAGCCCCTTCCTGTTTTCCTCTCATGACCTGGTCTATGCCCGAAATGTTTTATCTTTTTTTTGTTTATTTTTTTTTGTACGACGACTGTCCTGGCTAATTGTGAGTGATCTGGTTTAGCAGGGTCTTTTATGTGGATGTATGGTGTTCGCGTAGACTTTCTTGACCATTTCCTCTCTTATGTTTTGCTTTTTTCCTGCTTTCCATTGTACGAAGTACTTTTTGACGAATGACAGTAATAATTCACGAATACCTGCGGCAATTCCGGCGTTTTTGTTTTCTATCTTTTTAAATGAATCCGTCGGACAAGCTTTCACCTGGTGGACTTTTCCTGGTGGAGAGGAACACAATATGATAACCCAATCCTGTCTACTCGAACCGAATAGAAGGAGGATTCGAAGCGAGACTCGAAACATATGCCGTACAGTGCATATTGTTTCAAAATGTCCAAGGGGTTCGGATCCTCGAATCCTTGGCCGACCAATCATCCACGCGAACCGACAGATTCAAGTTCGCGGCACATCCTCGCCCCCGGGGCAATATCACTGAGCGGCTCCTAACATGAACCCGGCTAGTTGAAATACTCATCTCTGTCCAGATTATACAAAATGGGGGTGAGATGCTGAGTTTGCGCACAGATGCTTGGAAGCATGGGCGGGATTTCAGACGATTCAGCGACGGACATCGTCCTTCTCTGCCATGATCCGATGTCGTCGTAGGAGGGAAGCTGTCAGACAGAAGGCTCGGAGAGAAGGAGGCGACTGGGGCACTGGCAAACACATGCCTACGCCATCCTTTCCCTTACCTCCGCAGATGACGCTAATTAAGGAAGAGCTACAGCGGCGGCAGATTCAGACCAAGCTTAAAAAGGAGCCAACGCCATGCATGAAATTGCCGAGGCTGGGGACACATGGGAATGGACTCCCAAGCTGAAAAAGCCCACATTAGTATATGTAAACATGTAAATCCTGATGGACCAACGAAAGTCCTTGTCGAACATACTTCTGGGTAAGCACTCCCCAGAGTACTACTTCCCCGGGCCTTGGATGGGTCAGAGGTGATGGTCACAAATTATTGTTCAAGAACATCCAGTTCTCGCAATCCGCTCCTCCGAGCACACATAACGTGACCAGTCGACAAAAGATTGTCGAGTGCAATTCACAAGTAATGATCTAGACGTCGTTCGTCCTATAAGAACATCCCCCCATAGCCCAGACAGTCCTCGATGTCAAGTCTTACAGATAACGCAAGGAAGTGGACAGCCTATGGTAACCTTGCTGTATACAGTATGAGTCATCCATGCGATTACTCATGCACTCACTTCCTTCCCTTCTCTCACTCTCGCGATGGCGGCTTACCTTCGCTCATGGTTACCCACTCTCTCCTTGCAGCAGAGCAATTCCGCGTCAACAGAAGAAGAGGAATCGCCTACCACCCCCACGAACCCTTCCATATCTACGCAGATTGTCGACGACGACGATTCACCTCCCGCTTTCCCCGCTCTTGAGAGCGCTCAGCGCCTCTCCTCCGTAGTCCCTTCACCATCATCGCAGCCGTCAACATCTTCGACTTTGATGCCGCCGCCGTCATCAGTCCCATTGCCTCGAAAACCCGGTCCACCTGCACCGTCATCTGCATCATCTCTGATGCCTCCCCCTACTACCACGAAGCCGCCGAGGTCATTAACTAAGGGCAGGGAACGACAAAAGGTGGTTCTCGCACCCGGGCACAGCCCGCTAGACTGGGCAGCCCTGAAGAGCTCTGGCGCGGACTTGCGGGTATTGTCTTTCACGAGTTGATTTGTTCAACAGCGTTGCCAATTAAGTTATACCTAGAGTGGAATGACGTTCCTTATGCGCATACCCCCATCAGTGCTGCGCAAGCACAACAAGCCGGATGATGCATGGGCTGCCTTCAACGGGAAGGTCTACAATATCACACCGTACCTGGCCTTTCACCCCGGTGGAGAGAAGCAGCTCATGCGTGTTGCAGGACGCGACGGGACCAAGCTGTTTTGTGCGTGCCTTATGGTGCTTCGGAATGTTCGCCGCTAACAGTCCTGCAGCACTGACCCATGCGTGGGTTAACGTCGATTTCATGTTAGATGCCTGCATGGTCGGGTTTTTGGTTCCGGAGCCATCATCCTAGGTTCGATAGACTACAATTACCCACCCCCCCCGGATCGCATGCTTTAGATTGGTAAGATCTCAGCAGTTGTTTTCGGCAGTACATTGCATAGAATCCGGCTATATGTATACTTCAAGTATTACTATGAACATCGCTAACCTTAGATGAATGGGATTTTCGGTGCTCTACTACTACTACTCCCGCACTGTCGATCACATGCACGGTTGCGGTTACGTGTCCCCATAATCCGACTCCCTAGCCCCTGCAATACTCTCGTAATCCGATCTACTGACTTTACGTGCCTTACGCGTGGACATCAAGTCTTTTCCACCTCGAAGCCAACGACTATGTCATTGAATATTTTTAATATGCTTGGGACTCATTGGACGTTATCCGAGCGAGCGTATCGCATCGGCTAGGAGACGATCA
>Ga0209488_10003690_pt1 | contig 12208 bp, 12 predicted proteins | sample Rivendell_Oct201_8_FD_188349 | JGI IMG/M metagenome (GOLD analysis project Ga0209488, IMG submission 188349) | Vadose zone soil microbial communities from the Eel River Critical Zone Observatory, Northern California, USA -... | ecosystem: Environmental > Terrestrial > Soil > Vadose zone >...
AGCCGCAGAGCGTCGAGCAGGTGATCGCGCTGGGCGCGCCGCTGGCCGACTGGACCGACCTGGCCCTCATGACCCAGCACGCGGTGGGGGTGGTCAGGACCGCGAATGAGATCGCATTCGGACGCAGCTTCAATGCCGAAGGTCGCTTTTCTCACGACCTGAGCTTGCCGCCCGCGGTGCCAACAACCTCGATCTACACGCGCTCCGACGACGTGGTGAACTTTCGCTCGTGTCTCCGACCGGACATACCGGCGATCTCAGTCTGGGGCAGCCATAACGGCTTGGTGGTCAACCCCGAGGTATATCGCCTCCTCGGCCGCCTGCTAGCGCGTCCCCGCCGTTCCGTTGGGTTGCCCGCCTGATCGCGGCCGCGATCGCGCTGGCGCTGGCCGCTGCCGCCCTTCACGGCATATGGAACGTCCTTATCAAGGTGAGCGGCGACCCGATGGCCACCTTTCGGCGGGCGACCATCGCCGCGGCGCTGATCGTCACCCCGCCAACAGCGGTGGTGTGGCTGATCGCGGGGCGGCCAGGTCTCTCGCTCGCTGCAGTGGGCTGGTGCGCTCTGTCGGTCACATTTGAGCTGGCCTACCTCTGGCTGCTGTCAGCGGCATACCGTCGCGGCGAGCTCTCGGCCGTCTACCCGATCGCGCGCGGCTCGGCGCCGCTGCTTGCAGTCGCTGCCGGCCTGGGTTTGCTCAATGAAAAGTTGACTGCACCCCAGTTTGCGGGCGTTGGGCTCTTGCTGCTCGGAATCCTTGCCGTCACCCTGTCGCAGGCCGGCGGCAGGGCGACCGTGCCGGCCCTTCTCACAGGCGTCGCGATCGCGGCCTACACGGCGGTGGATCGCGTCGGTGTTCGGCTGTCAACCCCCTGGCTCTACGGCTGGCTGCTGGTGGTGATGCTGGCGGTGAGCGTGCCCGTCTCGATGTGGATCGCGAACCGCCTGGGCGCCATCCGGGGCGCGGTGGCGGGCGGCACGTCCGCGTCAGCGCCTCCCCTTGGCCAGGCCGTGATGATCGGGTTGTTCATGTGGGTGGGCTATCTGCTGGTGTTGTGGGCCCTGAGCCTGGCGCCCCTGTCAGTCGTCGCGCCAGTGCGCGAGACGGCTGTTGTCGGCGTGGCGATCTGGGGCGTATGGAGACTGCGCGAAACCAGGGGCGCCGCGATGAAGCTGTCGGGTGCTCTGGCGACGTTGGTTGGGGTCGCTTTGCTGGCTTTTTGATCGTCGAGAACAGCACAAGCTCCGGTGGTAAGGTAGATCAGTCGCCCGGATGGCGGACGATGTGCGCCGCGGTCGTCGAAACTTCTCGAAAGGGCCCGCGCGTTCGCGACATTTCTTTCGAGAAGGAAGGGAGGGGGAGATGCCGACTGGCACCATCAAGAAGTTGGTCTCCGACCGCGGATTCGGGTTCATCGCCGCCGAAGATGGGAGGGAGTATTTCTTCCACCGCACGGGCCTCGACTCGAGCGTGAACTTCGACTCGCTGGCGGGCGGTGAGCGGGTCAGCTTCGAAATCGAGCCGAGCCAGAAGGGCCCGCGCGCGAACCGAATCAAGCTCGCCTAGAAATCGAGACCATGCCGGTCGCTGACAAGCGGCCGGCTTCCACCTTCTTGAAGACGAAGCGCAGCTCGTTTGAAATCACACCTCGCGGCGATTTCTCGCTCGAAGAAGGCGCCAACTTCATCGGTGCATGGCACCGCGCACCGTCCGAAGGCGGCGAGCCCGAGGGACATCTTCACCTTGCGTTCCTCACCGACGGCGACTGGACGCCCGTCGGAGTTTGCCTGAAGCAAGATGCGGCAGGTCGAGTCCTCGGAACCATTCACGGCGACTCACCGAAGTCGGCCGTGGTCAGGCAGGTGGAGCGCATTCTCAGCCTCGACATCGACGGCACCGGATGGGCAGACGTTGCGCGGCGCGATCCCGTGGTTTCGAGGCTTCAGCAAATGTTCCCGGGATTCAGACCGGTCAACTGGTCGAATGCTTACGAGGCTGCGGCGTGGTGCATCATCTCCTCGCGCATCTCGATGCGCCAGGGCGAAGGCGTCAAAGAGCGTATGTCACGTGAGCTCGGTCAACGAATCGACATACATGGGCACGCACTCTGGACGTTCCCCGGTCCGGCTCAGCTCGCACAGCTGGAGAAATTCGCCGGGCTTTTTGGCCGCAAAGTTGAGTATCTCAACGCGCTCGGGCGGGCGGCGCTTTCTGGGGACATGGACACCGAAACGCTGCGCGAGATGCCTCGGGAGGAATCGCTGACCAGCTTGAAGAAGCTGCCTGGCATCGGCGAGTTCGGGTCGCAGCTTGTTCGTCTGCGGGCACTCAGCGCGGTGAACGAGCTTCCGACCCAGGAGCCGCGCCTGATGGGCGCGCTGCGAACCGCATATGGCCTCTCGCGCGACCCTGATCTGAAAACGCTGGAGCAATTGGCTGAGAAGTGGTCGCCGTATCGGATGTGGGTCTGCGTTGGCTTGCGCCGGACGCTGGAAGGCGGGGCGGGCATGACACATTCGACGGCGGCAGGAGAGTCTTAACAGGACCCGCAAGACCGGCGCCTAGCGCGAGGCGGTGCGCACCAGAATCATCGCCGCGGCCCACAGCAACGAGCCGGCGATCAGCAGGACCCACATGGTCCACGTGATCAAAGAGAGCTCGACGAGCGCTCCCACGATGCACATCGTCGCCGCGCCCGCGAGAAGAAACGCGCCCGGGAAGAGAATCCACGCCGAGTACCACGGTGGCTGCAGAACGTCGCCCCGGTCATACAGCTTTCCAGCTCCGAACACCAGCGCGGAGACTACGATCGCCGGAACCGCAAGGCCGATCGCCCACTGGACTTGAACCGCGCCGGCGGCAGCTCCGAGCAGCGGCTGGACGCCGGCCGTGGCCAGCGCCGCCGGAACGGCGAAAGCCAACAGCCGCAGCATCGCACTCGCCGGCGGCATTCAGGAAGCAAGCGGCGGGACTTGAGCGGGTTGCGTGAAAACCGGCTGGGTATGAACGACGCCGATCTGGACATCTCGGTATTCCGATGGTTGTGACAGCTGGGTCATGAACGAGTCGTTGAATGTCTGCCCTCGCTGCTCCAGCCCTTCAGGGGTCGTGATGCCACCCGGATAGGGCTGGCGGGGCAGGCCCGGCGATAGGTCGGTCGAATGGTAGAAGGAATAGTTGCCATAGACGGAGGTTGCCGCGTACGAATAGATCGCGACGCCCAGGGTCTGGTTTCCACGCGCGGACGGCGCGAGGATCCGTCGAATCTGCGCGAGCGAGTCCTCTGGATAGTTCAAGAAGGCGCCCATCCCCGTTACGACTCGATTGGCGAAGCCCGAGTCCTTCTCGAAATTCAGCCATCGATCGAACCAGCCCTTTTCGCGCCCGATCCAGTCGCTGTCGTAATTCATCGGGACGCCGAAGTCGATGTAACCCTTGGCAAGCCATTCGCGCCAGTCCTGAAAGACCGATGTGTACGCGGACGTGTAGATCCAATCGGCAGGCGTCGCCGGACCACCTCCGAAGCAGATGAGCGCGCCGCTGAGCTTGACGGACGGCCTCTGCAGCTGCAGGTCGGCGTGCAGGTCGCGCACGAATGTGGTCACGCGGTCGCGACGCCATGCCTGCCACCGAGGATCGTCAGGAGCAGGCGTGCCGGTGGCGCCAGTGTCGTGCCTGTACTGAGCCAGCGATGACGACGTGTAACCCCAGGTCGCCCCGGCGTAACGGACGAAGTCCATGTGCACCCCGTCCACGTCGTAGTTGAGTGCGACGTTCATGAATATCTTGTGCGTGTACGCCTGAACGTCAGGGTTGCCGGGGTCGAGAAATCCACCCGTCGCGCCGTCGTTCGTGCGGTTGACCCAATCTGGGTGCTTCCGATACACGCCGCTTTCCTCGCCGGCGAAGAACGTGTTGAGCCACGCGTGCACCTGGATGGAAGGCCGTGATGCATGCGCGACCTGGATCAGGTATCCGAGCGGATCGAACCCGCGGGACCCCGTGATGTCGACTGCGCGGGGTTCTTCAGAAGACCGGTTGAACAACGCGTCCCCTCTTTTCCGCACCTGGACGATGAGCGCGTTCAGATTGGCTCGATGCGCATCGGCCACCAGCTTTTCCACCTGAGCCCGCGACTTGATGCCGTCGTTGAACCCGTCCACCCACATCGCCCGGTACTGAGGTGCGCCGTACGCGATTGGAGGTTCGGGGCTTGGTGAAGCGATGGGCGAGGGGGAAGCGGGAGCCGAGGGCGAAGGAGAGATGGCGGCAGACGCCTGTGAACCAGACGCGCAGCCGCTCAGGACCATGACGAGAAAGATGGCCCGAGCTGGATTCAGTCTCATGCGACCGCAAACAGAACGTGGTTTCGGCCGGTGGTCACGATCTCGCCGGGATGCGAGCCACGAAGAGTTGCGATCGCATCGTTCGTGAAACCGTTGCGTCGCTTTGGGTCGACACCGTCCAGCCTCGCCGCGCAATCCCACCAGCTCGTGAACATCGACACCATCTGCTCAGCCGAGGCCCAATGCACCGTCTCCTCGACGACCTCAACGCGGGCTGACGCGAATCCTGCGTCGCGTGCGGCCTGCGCCAGCTGCTTCACGTCAGCCACCGCATCCCGCGTGGGCTTCTGATCGATAGCCGTTGGCGCGGGTCCGAGCCACCGATCAACCACCTCATCCAGCATCAGCCACACCGCGGCCGCCATTCGTTCAACCGGGACGCTCGCCGCAAACCTGGCTTCCGGACGCAGCACGCGTCGCGCCTCCCGAAGAGCCACGGCCAGCTGCGGCGCGAACTGAAGGCCGTGCCCGCAAGCAGCGGCATCGAACGACCCATCCTCAAATGAAAGATGCTCGATGTCCATCACCTCAAAGCGAGCATCGGATGTTCCCGCGGCTCTGGCCAGCTCGATCATTCCTGGTGCGAGGTCCACGCCAACCACCTCACCTCCCGGTGAGACCTTGAGCGCGAGCCTGCGGCTCAGCGTTCCCGGTCCGCAAGCGAGGTCCAGCACGCGCATCCCTGGCCTGGCGGCGACGAGCTCGATGACCCGAAGCCGGCCCTTCGCTTCCCCGCGTTCCATGATGTCCTCGAGGCGCCGCTCATAAGCCAGCGCGTGGCGGCTGAACACAGCCGGAAAGAGGTCCTTGGACTTCAAGGGGTGAGATTCTGCCACTCTCGCTCGAGCCACGCTGCGACCCGCAGCGTGGCTGCGTTGGTTCGACCGACCACCTGGATGCCGACCGGGAGTCCGGCGGCCGGCGCCGGCAGCACCACGACCGGCTGGCCCGTGGTGTTGAAAGGACGCGTGAAACGCGTCATCGGTTCACGCACCTCGTCGCCCGCTGCGATGAGGGGGGCAACGATCGCGGTGGCCGGCAGCACCAGTGCGTCGACGTCGTCCAGCGCCCGCTGGGCCTCGGCTACTAGGCGCGTTCGCTCCCGCATGGCTTCCACATAGTCGACTCCCGGGACGCCCAGACCTCGTTTGAGGTGAGCCAGGACGTCGGCGCCGTACTTTTCCGGACTTTCGGCGACCCAGCGGCGGTGGTAGGTGGCCGCTTCGACCAGCAGAATCGTCAGACCCGCCTTGAACATTCGGTCTCGATCCACGAAATCGATCTCCGGCCATCCTTGAGACACGCGGCGCCAGGACCGTTCAGTCGGCTCGTCCAGACCCGCTATCCAACCACGGGGAATGCCGATCCGTGGCCGCTCCAGGCTCTCGTCGGTCGCCGCCTCGCCCGACATCATCGAGAACGCCCGCGCGACCGCTTTCACGTCGGGGCCCAGCGGGCCCAGCGTGTCGAGCGACCAGGCAAGCGGCACGACGCCGCCGATGTCGATGCTGTCGAATGCGGGCTTGAATCCGACCACGCCGCACAGGGAAGCCGGGATCCGGATCGACCCGCCGGTGTCGCTGCCGATCGCCCAGTCGCACATGCCGGCGGCCACCGCCACGGCCGAGCCGCCCGATGACCCTCCGGCGACGCGCGTCGGGTCGTGAGGGTTGCGGACCGCCCCGTAGTGAGGGTTGGCGCTCGTCACGCCGAAGGCAAACTCATGCAGGTTGGTCTTGCCGACGACCACGCAGCCCTGGCGCCGGATGCGCGCTACAACCGGAGCATCCCGCTCGGCCGGCTCGTTCGGAAGGATGACGCCCCCGGCGGTGGTGACCATGCCGGCGACGTCAACCAGGTCTTTGACCGCGACCACCGTCCCGACGCCGCCTTCGCGCGAGATCGAGATAAAAGCATGAAGGTCGGCCTGCTCTTCTATCCGCCGGCGCGCCTCAGTCAAATCCATATCGCAATTCTCGGGTGTCCTTCGCGCCGGGGCGTTATCCTCCGACACTGATGTCAGCGACTGTCGGTGCCCTCACCGCCAACCTGGCCTGGAACAAGGTCGACGTGTTGACCCAATACCAGCGGATCACGGCTGAGATTCAAGTCCGGGCCCGCCTGCGTGAAACCATGAACGACCCCGAACCGCTGTTCCATTTGCGGAATGTGAGCGCCGAGCCTTTGCTTCCCGGCGCGGTACCCCTCAACGGCGTGCCGGAGGGCCTGTTCAACAAGGGCATGATCGGAGGAATTCGCACGATCGATCCCGAGCCCCCGCTGCCCGACCAGGTGATCGAGCTCATCCGCCGCTACGTGATGTTTCAGGCCGGAACGTTCATGGTCACCGGCGCCGCCGAGTTTCCGAAGGTGACCGAACCGTCGATGCACAACGAGATCCTGCTCAAGTCCCGATTCATGCCGATGGTCGACGTGACCGTGACGGTGTTCGGCGCCGCGGGAAAGAGCTGGACGCAACCGTCGATCCTGGTCAACCGTGACCACATGCTGGCCCTTTACCTAGGCTGATCCCCTAGAAAAGACGGCCCGGACGCGCGACCAGAACACCGAAAACAGCAGGCCGAATGCATTGACGGGCTTGGCGGTGGCCGCCACCGGCTTAGGCGCGTCGCTCGGGGCCGACGCTCCGGCGCCCGCGTCGCCTCCAGCCGCCGGTTCGGCCGCCTCGACGTTTGACTTGATGCACGCGGCCATCTCGTTGACGATCTTGCGAGACACGTCTTCCATGACGCCGCGCCCAAACTGCGCCACGCGCCCAGCCACGCTGTAGTCGGTGACGATCTTGACCACGGACCCAGCGCCTTCGGGCAGCACGCTCATGTATGCCTTCGCCCGTGCCGAGCCAGGACCCGTCGTTTCCCGGCCTTCCGCCTCGAGCGTGGCGGTGCGCTCGCTGTCGTTTCGATCACTGATCTTGGCCGTGCCGTTGTAGGCCACCGTGATCGGGCCCACCTTGACCTTGACCTTGCCTTTGAAGGTGGTCGGGTCGACCACTTCCGAGAGTTCCGCGCCAGGGACGCAACCGACGATTTTGTTGACATCCAGCAGGTAGGCGAAGACCCGTTCGGGGGGTGCGCCGACCGCGAATGAATTTTCTAGTTGCATTTCCAAGCTAAAAGTAGCGCAATAGAGAGGTTCGCTTTCAGCTCGCCTGGTTGACCGGCACGGTCCCGGGCGCCGCCGCCCTCAGTGGGGTTAAGAGGAGGAGCGTATGAAGCACAAGGTCGCGACGACAGTCAACGGACACAAGCACGAGCATGAGGTCGAGCCACGGTTATTGCTCGTGCACTACCTACGCGACGTGGTCGGGCTCACGGGCACCCACATCGGGTGCGACACCAGCCAGTGCGGCGCGTGCACCATCCTGGTCGACGGGAAGGCCATCAAGAGCTGCACGATGTTCGCCGTCCAAGCCGAGGGCCGCAGCCTTACCACCATCGAGGGCATGGCCAAGGATGGGGAGCTCCATCCGCTCCAGCAGGCGTTTTGGGACGAGCACGGGCTCCAGTGCGGCTACTGCACGCCGGGCTTCATCATGGCCGCCGCCTACCTGCTCGAGCAGAATCCGAACCCGACGGAGGATGAGATCCGCCGGGGCCTGGAAGGAAACCTCTGCCGCTGTACCGGCTATGTGAACATCGTCAAGTCGGTGCAATCCGCCGCCAAGACCATGGGTGGCGTCAAGTCGCAACCCGCGGGCCAACCCGCTGCTCGGAGGGGCTGACGCCATGGCAGTCACGACCATGATCGGAGCCAAGATCCATCGCCGTGAGGACCCGCGTCTGGTCAGCGGCGAAGGCCGCTACATAGACGACTTCACCAGGCCAGGGACCGTGTACCTCTCAGTGGTGCGCAGTCCGCATGCCCACGCGCTCATCAAGAGCGTCGACATCACCGCCGCGTCGAAGGCGCCAGGTGTTGTGGCGATCTACACCCATAAGGACTTCGCCAAGGTGATCTCAGGCACGATGCCTGCGGCGCCCGCATTCGTCGCGGAGAAAAAGCAGATCCCACCACGCTTTCCGATCGCCGAGAAGGAAGTCGTTTACCAGGGCGAGCCTGTGGCGGTCGTGTTGACCGAAGCCAAATACCAATCGATGGATGCCGCGAACCTGATCGAGGTCGAATACGAGCCACTGCCGGCGGTCATGGATCTCGAGCAGGCCCTGGAAGCAAAGTCGCCCAAGGCCCACAGCGGCGCACCTGACAACCTGGGCTGGGACCTCACTTACATTCCAGAAGACGCCAACGTCATGAAGGAAGCGGACGTTGTCGTCAAGCAGCGCATCCTTCAGCAGCGCCTGGCGCCGACACCGATGGAGCCGCGCGGCGTCCTGGCGGAGTATTCGCGACCCGACCAGAGCATGACCATCTGGATGTCGAGCCAGAACCCACACTTCATTCGATTGTTCCTGGCCGGCGCTCTTGGAATCCCTGAGACCAGGATTCGGGTCATCTCTCCTGACGTAGGCGGGGGCTTCGGCAGCAAGATCAGCCCCTACTCCGAGGACTACCTGGTTCCGGCCGCCGCCAAGCTCAGTGGCCGGCCTGTGAAGTGGATCGAGACCCGGACTGAGTCAATCCAGACGACGACACACGGCCGCGGCCAGTACTTCGACGTCGAAGCCGGGGCAAAAAAGGACGGGACGCTTGTCGCCCTCAAGGTCACCCAGTACCTGGACATAGGCGCGTACGTGGGGACATTCGGCGCCTTTCAAGCATGCGCGTGCCTGCTTTCAACCGGCGCCTACAACTGGAAGCACGTCTCGGCTCGGACCGTTGGGATCCTCACCAACCGGGTGCCCACCGACCCGTACCGCGGGGCCGGTCGCCCCGAGGCGACCCATCTGTGCGAGCGAATGATCGACCTGCTCGCTGACGCGCTCCATATGGATCCAGCCGAGATCCGGCGCAAGAACTTCATCACGGAATTTCCGCACACAAGCCACTTCGGGCTCGTCTACGACTCTGGCGCCTATGAGAAGGCGATGGACATGGCGATGGAGATCGCCGGCTACGAGAAGCTCCGCCGCGAGCAGGCGGAAGGAAGGAAGAAGGGGCGATACCTCGGCATCGGAGTCTCGGCCTGGATCGAGATCTGCGGATTCGGGCCGAGCGCCGCAACAGCCCCCGCCACCGGCGGCGTCGCGCTGGTCGAGAGCGCGCAGGTCCGGGTTTTTCCGACAGGATCGGTCACCGTTTACGTGGGCACGCACTCACACGGGCAGGGACACGACACCACCTTCCCGCAGATCGTCGCGGACACCCTTGGGGTGCCGTACGACATGATCGAGCTCCGGCACGGCGACACTGCCGAAGGTCCGGCATTTGGCTACGGAACCTATGGAAGCCGTTCTCTTGCAGTGGGCGGCATGGCCGTCCACAAAGCGAGCATGAAGGTCGTCAACAAGGCGAAAAAGCTGGCGGCCCATCTCTTTGAAGCGGCCGAGGAAGACGTGGTGTTTGATCAGGGCCATTTCTATGTCAAGGGCAGCCCCGACAAGCGCAAGGCGCTCGGAGAGATTGCGTTCGCATCGTTCGGAGCGGGCCTCCCGGAAGGCATGGAGCACGGCCTCGAGGCCGTCGCCTACTACGACCCAAGCAACTTCGTCTGGCCATTTGGCACGCATATCGCCGTCGTCGAGGTCGACGCTGAAACTGGCGCGGTCGACCTGCAGAGGTATATCGCCGTCGACGACTGCGGCAACATCATCAACCCGATGATCGTCGACGGACAGATCCACGGCGGCATCGCGCAGGGCATCTCACAGGCCCTGTACGAGGAGGTCGTTTACGACGACGAGACCGGTCAGCTGAAGACCGGAACGATGATCGACTACCTCGTTCCGACCATGAACGAGTTCCCCAACTTCGAGCTAGGCCGCACGATCACCCCATCGCCGACGAACGAGCTCGGCGTCAAGGGCATCGGCGAGGCCGGCACGATCGCAAGCTCCATCGCCGTCATCAATGCCGTGTGCGATGCCCTGGCGCCGTTCGGCATCAAGCACGTGGACATGCCCGCCAGCCCGGATCGGCTCTGGAAGCAGATCAAACAAGCGCGCGAACACTCAAACGGTGGAAAGGAGGCACGCAAGTGATCCCGGCCGCATTCGAATACGCCCGCGCCTCCTCCGTCGAGGAGGCGGCAAAGCTCTTGAACAAATATGGTGAGGACGCCAAGGTCCTGGCGGGCGGCCACAGCCTCATCCCGCTCATGCGTCTGCGCCTCGCCCAGCCGAAGGCGCTGGTCGATATCAACGGCATCAAAGGCCTCGACCAGATAAAGGAACAAGGATCAAAGCTCCACATCGGCGCTTTGACGCGTCACGTGACGATCCAGAACTCCGCAGTCGTCAAAGACAAGCTGCCGATTCTGGCCGAGGTGGCGGGCGAGGTCGGCGACAACCAGGTGCGCAATATGGGAACCATCGGCGGGGTGGTTGCGCACGCGGACGCGGCGGGCGACTATCCGACCATCGCCCTGATGCTCGATGCGGAGATCGTGACCAATCAGCGCACGATCGCCGCCAAGGATTTCTTCAAAGACCTCTTCACGACGCCCCTTGCGGCGGACGAGATCGTCACCGAGATCGTGTTCCCGGTGGCGAACGGGCCCCACAAGTACATCAAGTTCCGGCGTCGCCTTTTCGACTGGGCGATCGTTGGCGCTGCGGCGCAGAAGATGAACGGCGGCTGGCGCATCGGACTGACCAACGTCGGACCGACTCCCGTCCGTGCCAAGGCTGTCGAGGAAGCTCTGCACAGCGGTGCCAAGCCAGAAGACGCGGCGCAGCACGCATCAGACGGTTTGAACCCGTCGGGTGACCTGCGCGCGAGCCCTGAGTACAAAAAGCACCTGGCCCGGGTGCTGACCAAGCGGGCCATCGAGCAAGCGGGTTAGGACGGCAGAGATGGCCCGGCATCCTGCCGGGCCATCAGCCTCGTAACCTTTGGGCGTGACTGCGGGCGCTCCAACGAGCATCGAGGACATCGAGGCGCGTCTGCGCGAGCGCAAGTACATCGGCGACCGCGCCCTGGCGACGTCGATCTTTCTCGCCCTGAAGCTGGAAAAGCCGCTCTTCATCGAGGGCGAGGCAGGGGTGGGCAAGACTGAGGCGGCGAAGGTCATGGCGGACGTGCTGGGTGCGCGACTGATCCGCCTCCAGTGCTACGAGGGAATCGACCTTGCGCACGCTGTCTATGAGTGGAACTATCCGCGCCAGCTCCTGCACATCCGCCTGATGGGCGAGGGAGAGGATCGCCGAGTCGCCGAACGCGAGATCTTCAGCTCGGAGTTCCTGCTGCGCCGACCGCTGCTCGACGCCATCGACAACGACGACGCGATCCCGCCGGTCCTCTTGATCGACGAGATCGATCGCTCGGACGAAGAGTTCGAGGCGTTCCTGCTCGAGCTGCTGTCGGACTTCCAGGTTTCCATCCCCGAGATCGGCACCATCAAGGCGAAGCGCGCCCCGTTCGTCGTCATCACCTCCAACCGGACTCGCGAGGTGCACGACGCGCTCAAGCGCCGCTGCCTTTACCACTGGATCGACTACCCGGACCTCGAGAAGGAGGTCGAGATCGTCCGTGCCCGCGCGCCGGAAGCCGCCGATGGCCTGGCGAGAGAGGTCGCCGGCCTCGTCCAGGGATTGCGCGGCATGGACCTGTACAAGGTGCCCGGTGTCGCCGAGACGCTGGATTGGGCGCGATCGCTCGCTGCATTGGGCGCGACTCGCATCGACTCCACGCTCGTCAACGCCACCCTGGGGGCGGCGCTCAAATACCAGGAGGACCTGGAGCGTGTGCGCGAGCAGGTGCCGGCGCTCGTCGAAAAGG
>Ga0209488_10003691_pt1 | contig 12208 bp, 7 predicted proteins | sample Rivendell_Oct201_8_FD_188349 | JGI IMG/M metagenome (GOLD analysis project Ga0209488, IMG submission 188349) | Vadose zone soil microbial communities from the Eel River Critical Zone Observatory, Northern California, USA -... | ecosystem: Environmental > Terrestrial > Soil > Vadose zone >...
AGAACGGCGACTACACCGCCGCGCTCGATGTCGCGCGCGACCAGGTCGAGAACGGCGCCCAGATCATCGACGTCAACATGGACGAGGGCCTGCTCGATTCGGAGCAGGCGATGGTCACCTTCCTGAACCTGGTGGCGGCCGAGCCTGACATCGCGCGCGTGCCCGTGATGGTCGATTCCTCGAAGTTCTCGGTGATCGAGGCCGGGCTCAAGTGCGTGCAGGGCAAGCCGGTGGTCAATTCGATCTCGCTCAAGGAAGGCGAGGCGTCATTCATCGAGCATGCCAAGATCGTGCGCCGCTATGGTGCGGCGGTCGTGGTGATGGCGTTCGACGAGCAGGGCCAGGCCGACACCATCGAGCGCAAGTGCGCGATTACGAAGCGTGCCTACGACATCCTGGTCGATCAGGTCGGCTTTCCGCCAGAGGACATCATCTTCGACCCGAACATCTTCGCGGTCGCGACCGGCATGGAGGAGCATAACGGCTACGGCGTTGCCTTCATCGAGGCGGTGGGCTGGATCAGGCAGAACCTGAAGCACGCGCATATCTCAGGCGGCGTGTCGAACCTGTCGTTCTCGTTCCGCGGCAATGAACCGGTGCGCGAGGCGATGCATTCGGTGTTTCTCTATCATGCCATCAAGGCTGGCATGGATATGGGGATCGTCAATGCCGGGCAGATGGCGGTCTATGACGATCTCGATGCCGAGCTGCGCGAGGCCAGCGAGGACGTGGTGCTCAACCGCCGGCCGGATGCGGCCGAGCGGCTGCTCGCGCTCGCCGAGCGCTTCCGCGGCCATGGGGTCGAGAAGAAGGAAGCCGATCTCGCCTGGCGCGAATGGCCGGTGGAGAAGCGGCTGTCGCATGCGCTCGTGCATGGCATCACCGATTTCATCGAAACAGATACTGAGGAGGCACGGCGCAAGGCTGAGCGCCCGCTGCACGTCATCGAAGGCCCGTTGATGGACGGCATGAACGTGGTCGGCGACCTGTTCGGCTCCGGCAAGATGTTCCTGCCGCAGGTGGTGAAGTCGGCGCGCGTGATGAAGCAGGCCGTCGCCTACCTGATGCCGTTCATGGAGCAGGAGAAGAAGGAGAAGGGGATCGACCGGCGAAGCTCGAACGGCAAGATCGTGATGGCGACCGTCAAGGGCGACGTGCACGACATCGGCAAGAACATCGTCGGCGTCGTGCTCCAGTGCAACAACTATGAGGTCGTCGACCTCGGCGTCATGGTGCCGGCGGCGAAGATCCTGGAGACCGCGAAGGCCGAAGAGGCCGACATCATCGGGCTTTCCGGCCTGATCACGCCCTCGCTCGACGAGATGTGTCACGTGGCGGGCGAGATGGAGCGCCAGGGCTTCGACCTGCCGCTCATGATCGGCGGCGCCACCACGAGCCGGGTCCACACCGCGGTGAAGATCCATCCGAATTATCGGCGTGGCCAGGCGGTGTACGTCACCGATGCCAGCCGCGCGGTCGGCGTCGCGCAAAGCCTGATGTCGAAGGAGGCGCGTCCCGGCTATGTCGCCGACATCCGCACCGAATATGCCCGCATTGCCGCCGCGCATGCGCGCGGCGAGGAGAACAAGCAGCGCCTCTCGCTGCAGGCCGCGCGCACCAATGCACTCAAGCTCAACTGGTCCGGCAACGAGGTGCCGCAGCGGCCGGCGTTCATTGGCACCAAGGTGCTCGCCGACTATTCGATCGCGGAGCTCGTGCCCTATATCGATTGGACGCCATTCTTTGCTACCTGGGAGCTCACCGGCAAATATCCGGCGATCCTCGACGATGCCACGGTCGGGCAGGCAGCACGCTCGCTGTTCGACGACGCGCAGGCGATGCTGCGCAAGATCGCGGACGAGCGCTGGTTCAGCGCCGCGGCCGTGGTCGGCTTCTGGCCGGCGAATTCCGAGGGCGATGACATTCTGGTGTACGGCGATGAGGCGCGCGACAAGCCGATCGCGGTGCTGCACACCTTGCGCCAGCAGCTGACAAGGCGAGAAGGTCGCGCCAATCTGGCGCTCGCGGATTTCGTCGCCCCGCGCGCGAGCAAGCTCGCCGACTATGTCGGCGCCTTCATGGTGACCGCGGGTATTGGCGAGGACGAGATCGCCGAGCGCTTCAAGCGGGCGAACGACGATTACTCCTCGATCATGGTCAAGGCGCTCGCCGACCGGCTTGCAGAAGCGTTTGCGGAACGGCTGCACCAGCGCGTGCGCAGGGAGTTCTGGGCCTATATGCCCGATGAGAAACTGAGCGCCGTCGAGCTGATTGCCGAGAAGTATCGCGGCATCCGGCCGGCGCCCGGCTATCCGGCGCAGCCCGACCACACCGAGAAGGAGGCGTTGTTCCGGCTGCTCGACGTCGAGCGCCGCGTCGGGGTCAAGCTCACCGAGAGCTTTGCGATGTGGCCGGGCGCGTCCGTGTGCGGGCTCTATTTTGGTCACCCGGAAAGCCACTATTTCGGCGTCGGCAAGATCGAGCGCGACCAGGTCGAGGACTACGCCAAGCGCAAAGGCTGGAGCGTCGAGGAAGCCGAGAAGTGGCTGGCGCCGATCCTCAACTACGATCCGCTGGCGGCGGCGAGAACGGCGGCGGAGTGATCAGGCCGAGCACCATTCGGAAGGAAATCCGCTACACCGCCACGCTCTGCAAGAAGCCTTCGATGCGCTGCCGCAGGTCGATGGCGGCCGTATCGACCGCATCCGACGCCGCGAGCACGGTGTCGGCCATGCCGCGCGTTGCGTTGGCGGCGTGGGTGACCTCATCAAGGACGGCGACGACCGCGTCGGTTTCCTGAGCAGCGCTCGCGACGTTGTGCGAGATATCGCCGGTCGTCTTATCCTGGCGCTCGAGCGAGCTTGCCATCTCCGACGTGCGCTGATCGACCTCCTGCATGCGCTCGGTGTTGCGCCGTATAGCCTCGACCGCGTCGCTGGTCGAGGTCTGAACGGCCGCTATCTGGACGGCGATCTCTTCGGTCGCCTTCGCGGTCTGCACGGCGAGCGACTTGACCTCCGACGCAACGACCGCGAAGCCACGGCCGGCCTCGCCGGCTCGCGCCGCCTCGATGGTGGCGTTGAGCGCCAGGAGGTTGGTCTTGCCGGCGATGTGCCGGATCAGGTTGACCACGTCGCCGATCTCCTGGGCCGCCTTGCTCAGTCTCGCGATCTGCGCGTTGGTGGCGCTGGCTTCTTTCACGGCGAGCGCGACCAGCCCCGCCGCCTGCCCGATCTGCTGGCCGATCTCCGCGATCGAGACCATGAGTTGGTTGGCCGCCCCCGCCGCCGCGGTCACGTTGGCTGAAGCCTCGTTCGAGGTCTTCACCGCACTGCTGGCGCGCTGGGAGGTTTCACCGGACGAGGTCGACAACGCTGCCGCGGTCGTCTTCATGGCGGTTGCGCTCTCGCTGACCGTCTGCAGCAGGGTCTCGACGCCTTCGCGAAATGCGTGGATCTCAGACTCGATGAACTCGCGGCGTCGCTCGTGCTCCATCAGGAAGGTGCTCTGCCGTTCCGCCAGCATGCGTTCGGTAATGTCGTCGTGTGTGCCGAGCCAGAATGCGCGGCCAGCGATCGACCGATTGACGACGGAAATGGTGCGCCCGTCCGGGGTTTCCGCTATTCCGCTCAAGGTTTTTCCTTGCTTCATGGCGGCGAGGACCGCTGCGCGATATTCCCCGACATCGAGGTCGAGGCTGCCGGTTGTCTTGCGATGGGTGATGACATCGAGGAACGTGCATCCGGGCTTCACGACGTCGCGGGACAGGCCGTACATCTCGATGAAGCGGTTGTTGCAGACGATCAGCCGGTCGGCCGCATCGAACATGACGACGCCTTGCGTCATGTTGTCGAGCACCATCGCGAGCAGGGCGCTGTTGCCGCGCAAGCCGAAGCCCCACGCGAATCGTCGCATGGCGTACAGAGCAACGATAACAGCGCCCAGCAGACAGAGAACAACGACGGCGAGGCGCCAGTCTTGCTCGAGCATCGGAACAGCGATCGTGGGTGGCCTAGGGTAGTTAAATACTAGTGCGCAAGCGATTTAAGAACTGTTAACCCCGTTCGCCCGCTTGGTCTGGCCCGCCTGGTCTGGGGCGCATCACGGGCGGTCGCCCAACAGTTCCTGCCAGGGCTCGCCAAAGACTGCTCCCTAACAAAACTGCTCAATCGCCGCGATTGACGCTATGGTTCGCCCCAACCTGGATGCGGGGCTAAGCCATGTTCGCGACCACGATTGCGGGAAGCCTGCCGAAGCCAGCGTGGCTCGCTGAGCCCAATCGGCTGTGGGCGCCGTGGCGGCTATCGGGCGATGAGCTTGCGGCGGCCAAGCGTGACGCCACCATCCTGGCGCTGAAGCTGCAGGAGGACTCAGGCATCGACGTCGTGACCGAAGGCGAGCAGTCGCGTCAGCATTTTGTGCATGGCTTTCTGGAGGCGGTCGACGGGATTGATTTCGCGCACAAGGTCGAGATGGGCATCAGGGCCGATCGCTACAAGGCGATGGTGCCGGTCGTCACCGGCGCGCTGCGGCTCAAGGGGCGCGTGCATGCGGCCGAGGCGCGGACTGCGCGCGCCCACACCACGCATAAGCTTAAGCTCACGCTGCCAGGGCCGATGACCATCGTCGACACCATCGCGGACCAGCACTATGGCGACCGGGTCAAGATGGCGATGGCGTTTGCCGATGCTCTCAACGAGGAGGCGCGCGCGCTGGTCGACGACGGCGTCGACGTCATCCAGTTCGACGAGCCGGCGTTCAACGTCTACATGGACGACGTGAAGGAGTGGGGGATCGCGGCGCTGCATCGCGCCATCGAAGGCGTCACCTGCACCACCGCGGTGCACATCTGCTACGGCTACGGCATCAAGGCCAACGTCGACTGGAAGGCCACGCTCGGTTCCGAATGGCGGCAATACGAGGCGATCTTTCCGGCGCTGGCGCAGAGCCGGATCGACCAGGTCTCGGTCGAATGCCGCAACGCCCGTGTGCCGATGCATCTGCTCAAGCTGCTCGAGGGCAAGGATGTCCTCGTGGGCGTGATCGATGTCGCAAGCGACGAGGTGGAGACGCCGCAGGACGTGGCCGCCGTCATCGCTGAAGCGATGAAATACGTGCCCAAGGACAAGATCGTGGCCTCAACGAATTGCGGGATGGCGCCGATGCGTTGGGATGTCGCCTATGCCAAGCTCGCGGCGCTCGGCCGCGGCGCCGCGCTGGCGCGGCAAAAGCTAGGCTAAGTCTCGTCGGCGGTGACGAGACAACCGATGCTGCTTGCGCTATACAGTGCCCGGGCGGGAAACCCTGACTTTTGGCGCCGCTGTGGCCAAGCGCGGTTCTCCTGTCTGCCAAGCAAATACCAAGACGCCGGGGCAGCCCGCGCAGATCAACATGAGGATCGCCCATCATGACCAAGGTCCATACGCCCAAGCTCAGTCGTCGCAGGATGTTGAAAACGGCCGGCATCGGTGCGGCCGCGACCGCAATCGCAGCCCCGGCGATCGCCCAATCGATGCCGGAAATCAAGTGGCGGCTCACGACGAGCTTCCCGAAGTCGCTCGATACCCTGCACGGCGGCGCCGAGGTGCTGGCCAAGGCGGTCGCGGAGGCGACCGACAACAAATTCCAGATCTCGGTCTTTGCGGCCGGCGAGATCGCGCCGCCGTTCTCGGCCGCCGACGTGGTGCAGAATGGCACCGTCGAGCAGTGCTTCACCGCGTCGTACTACTTCATCGGCAAGGACATGACGTTTGCGTTGCCGTGCTCGTCGCCGTTCGGGCCCAATACCCGCATGCAGAACGCCTGGGAGTATCACCACGGCGGCATCGAGCTGATGAATGAGTTCTACAAGAAGTTCAATATTCACGCGCTGCCCGCCGGCAACACCGGTTGTCAGATGGGCGGCTGGTTTCGTCGCGAGATCAGGAATGTCAGCGACCTCAATGGGCTGAAGTTCCGCATCGGCGGCTTTGGCGGCCGCGTGCTCGCCAAGCTCGGCGTGGTGTCGCAGCAGATTCCGGGTGGCGAGATCTATCCGGCGCTGGAGAAGGGCACGATCGATGCGGCGGAATGGGTCGGGCCCTATGACGACGAGAAACTCGGTCTGCACAAGGTGGCGAAATTCTACTACGCCCCCGGCTGGTGGGAAGGCGGCACTCAGATCCACGTGTTCACGAATCTCGAGAAGTGGAACTCGCTTCCGCCGAGCTACAAAGCGATCGTTCGCTCCGCGGCCGACGCGACCAATATGTGGATGACCGCCAAGTACGACGCGGTCAATCCGCCGGCGCTGAAGAAGCTCGTGAGCGAGGGCGCGGTGCTGCGCGTATTCCCGCAGCCGGTGATGGAGGCCTCCCTCAAGGCGGCGAACGAGGTCTATGCGGAGATTTCCGCCACCAATGCGGACTTCAAGAAGATCTGGGACAACATCAAGGCGTTCCGCAATCTCGAATACGAATGGTGGCAGGTCGCGGAATACAACTACGACAATTTCATGATCCGCAACGGCGTGAAGTCCTGATCGGGCGTCACGCCTGTAGAGATGTGTGACAGCCCCGGCGCTTGCGCCGGGGCTTTTCGTATGGGGTTTGCGGCCCCTCGATCATGATCCGATCGGGCGGTTGTTATTGTGCCCTCTCCCCCATAGCCCGCGAAGACGGGCGTGAACGCCCTTATGTCGGGAGAGGGCTCCTCGGCGGTTCAACAGCACGGATTGGGTGAGGGGGAAGGCTGCCCCCTCACCCAACAGAGTACGTTGAGCCCTCGGTGCTGCCCTCCCGCAGAGGGGAGAGGGCGCAGCAACTAACGCCGTGACGTCCGCATCTTCCAAGCATTGAGACTTATCGCAGCTCAAACGGCGGGGGCGCTTCCGGCAGGTCGATCTGGATTTCGATCTTCGAAGGATCCACCGTGGGGCCGGTCGATTTGTAGTGCATGACCAGGCCCGGGAAGGCGATGACCAGGCCGACCATGATGCATTGGATCACCACGAACGGAATGGCGCCCCAATAGATCTGCGAGGTCGTCACCGGCTCCATGCGCTTGCCCGACACGCGATCGACATAAGGTTCGGTGGGCGCCACCGAGCGCAGATAGAACAGCGCGAAGCCGAACGGCGGGTGCATGAACGAGGTCTGCATGTTCACGCCGAGCATGACGCCGAACCAGACCAGATCGATGCCGAGCTTCTGCGCCGGCAGCGCCAAGAGCGGGATGGCAATGAAGGCGATCTCGAAGAAATCGAGGAAGAAAGCGAGCACGAACACGAAGGCGTTGACAAAGATCAGGAAGCCGACCTGCCCGCCGGGCAGGTTGAGCAGCAGGTCCTCCACCCATTTGTGTCCGTCGACGCCGTAGAAGGTCAGCGAGAAGACGCGCGCCCCGATCAAGATGAAGACCACGAACGCCGACAGCTTAGCGGTCGCCTCGGCCGCTTGCCGGGTCAGCTGCCAGGTCAGCCGCCGCTTGAGCATCGCGAGCGCGAGCGACCCGACCGCGCCCATGGCGCCGCCTTCGGTGGGCGTCGCGACCCCGATGAAGATCGTCCCGAGCACCAGAAAGATCAGCGCCAGCGGCGGCACCATGACGAAAATGACCTGCTCGGCGAGCACCGACAACAGCCCGATCCGCAAGAGCTTGTTGAGAACCGCGAAAACGAAGGCGAGCGTAATCGCAACCGACATGGTGAGAACGACGAAGTCGGCGCCCGCCTTCACGGTGGTGGTCCGCATGTAGAGATAGGCCGCGATGGTCGCGATCAGGGTCACGACGAACAAGGACAGGACGCCGCGCGTGCCGTCGGGCTCCCTGTGCGTGAGCGCCTCTTCCGGCAGGCCGGGCGCCGCTTTCGGGTAGAGCCGCGTGACGATGAAGGTGTAGCCGGCATAGAGTCCGGCGAGCAGGATGCCGGGGAGGAAGGCGCCTTCATACATATCGCCGACCGAGCGCCCGAGCTGGTCGGCCATGATGATGAGGACGAGAGAGGGCGGGATGATCTGTGCCAGCGTGCCGGACGCCGCAATGACACCGGACGCCACGCGCCGGTCGTAGCCGTAGCGCAGCATGATCGGCAGCGAGATCAGCCCCATCGAGATGACGGAAGCCGCGACCACGCCGGTGGTTGCCGCGAGCAGCGCGCCGACGAAGACCACCGCATAGGCAAGGCCGCCACGGATGGTGCCGAACAGCTGGCCGATGGTGTCGAGCAGATCCTCCGCCATGCCCGAGCGTTCGAGCACAAGCCCCATGAAGGTGAAGAACGGAATGGCGAGCAGCGTATCATTGGCCATGACGCCATAGACGCGTTCCGGCAGTGCCTGCAGAAAGTCCGGCCGGAACAGGCCGAGCTCGATGCCGACAAGGGCAAAAAACAGCCCCGTGGCGGCGAGCGAGAACGCTACCGGATAGCCGAGCAGCAGAAACAGCACGAGCGCCGCGAACATGATCGGCGCCATGTTGTGGATCAGAAAGGCGGTCATCGCAGTTTCCTGGCGTTAGCGCTTCTCGGCAATTTCGACGATCTGCTCGACTTCCGCCTCGAGCGCGGAACGCTGTGTCTCATGCGGATCGGGAATGATTCCGCGCATGACGGCGATCCGCTTGATGATCTGCGAGATGCCTTGCAATGCCAGCAGGGTGAAGCCGATCGCGATGAGTGATTTGGCTGGCCACTGCGGCAGGCCGCCGGAGCTGAACGACTGCTCGTTGAGACGAAACGACGTCAGGAAGAACGGCACAGAGGTGATGATCATGACGAGCGTCAAGGGCAGGAGGAAGAAGGCGTGGCCGATGAGCTCGATCATGCTGCGCGCGCGCCGAGGCAGCATGCTGTTCACGATATCGATGCGCACATGCTCGTTCAACTGGAGCGTCCAGGGCGCACAGAACAGAAACACCGTGCTGAACAAGACCCACTGCAGCTCGAGCCAGGCGTTTGACGAGAGATCGAAGACCTTGCGCACGCTCGCGTTGATGGCCGACACCAGGATGGCGAGCAGCACCATCAGAGCGAAGAATTGACCGATCCGGCGATTGACCGCATCGATGCCGTGGCTGAGCTTGAGCAGCAAGGCCATGGACAATCCCCTCCAGGCAGCTGGCAGCACGCCAGCCACGTCATTCCCGCGCTTCCGGTGTTCCCTTGTTCTTGATGCGCCGGTTACCCCGAGCTTAGCCCAAATTCTTCATTCTGCGTCAATCGGCCGTTCGTTGGGGCCTCTGCAGCCAGAAATGGTACTGGCCGGAGAACATATTGGGATGGTCGGTCTCGTAGCGGTGCCAGCGGTCGAGCTCGGCCTCGTTGGGAAACTGGCTTTCGACCTCGTTCTGGCTGCGCGGGTCGACCACGAAGCCGATGAAGGCGAGGCCGTTGTCGTCCAGGAAGGTCTTGATCTGCGGGATGGTCAGCCGGTGCTCCTGCACATGGAAGCACAGGTCGCGGCAGCCGCTCATGTTGTAGAAATCCGGCGATTGCCAGAGCCGGCCGATATCGGGGCGCTCGGCTTCGGCAACAATTTGCTCACGGAAGCGGCGGATGTCGTCGGGGCTCGAGCGATAGCCGCGCTCGGCAATCAGGCTACGCACGTTGAGGATATGCTTGCGGCCGAGCGCGCTGTAGAGGCCGAGATACATGAAGCCGCCCGGCCGCAGCAGCTGGAGCAGAACGCGCCAGCCGGCGAACGGATCGTCAAGGTGGTGCAGCACGCCGCCAGCCTCGATCACATCGAACGTGTGCTCAAACGTGTCTCCAAGCGTGCCGAGCTTGAGGATGTCGGCCTGCGCATAGTCGATGTTGGTGATCGCAAGCTCGCGGGTCTTGCGCATGGCATAGCCGAGGCTGGTGAGGCTCAAGTCGACCGCGAGCACGCGTGCGCCGCGATAGCGGCGGGCGGCTTCGATCGCGCAATGGCCGGTGCCGCAGCCCGCGATCAGCACGTCGCAGCCGTCTCGCGTGGCGCTGCCCGCGGGCAGCGCTGGAAACAGCGTGCGCAAGGCGCTCTCGATCGTGTCGGGCTCGGCCGGCAACGGGAGCTTGGCCCAGCGCGGATAAGGGTTGTGCTCGTACTGATCGCGTACGGCGAGCGAGATGGCGTCATCGATCGGCGTGAGCGCTCTGATGGTCGCGCGCAAGCGCATCTCTTCGAGCGGCTCGCTGACCTGCTGGTCGATCAGCCCTTTGAGATGTCCTGTCTTTGCATTCAGCGTGTGCGCCAGCGGCAGCTGGTGGAGCGGCTCATAGGCGCCGAGCGCTGCAAGCCAGAGCGCGGGCGGTTCGGTCTGTGCGGAGAGCACGTCCGCGAGCCGCTGGCGCAGCTGCGCAACCTTGTCGGCTTCCTCGTCATCGAAGGGGTGCACGTATTCATTGAGAAAGGACTGGCGCGCCAGCGCGCACCGGAACGCGAGCAGGGCCGGCTCCGCAACTTGGTCCACCCTTGTCGCGAGCGCCTCGTCAAGCATCTCCCGCCGCGCACAGGTGAGAAAGCGCTCAAGGTCGAGATCGCAGACGGGCGCCGACTCCATGAGCGCGCGCAGCAGCGGATCGGCGCAGATCGCCGCCTGCTCCGAGGGGGTCCACAGCGCATCGCCGGTGAGGCGCCTGGGCCAGGCCTCCGCCACACGCGCCACACATTGCGCCAGCGCCGCGCTGTGCTTGGCGAGATCGGTTGCGGCCGCGTTGAAGTCGTCAAGCCGCGCCCAGGCGTCGGTCACCGCGCGCGCCACCGCGCCGCGCAACTCCGGCATGTCGGCGGTGAAGCGGAAGCGGCGCAGGCATTCGACGAACACCGCCTTGGCATCCTGCGTCTCGCTGATGGCGAGCGCGCGCCAGGTCGTCTGCAGCGCCTGCAGGATATCTTCCGCGGCCACATAGGCCTTGGCGAGATTGGTGAGGACGTCGACCGAGCCGGGCGCAATGGCGAGCGCGCGCTGCAATTGCTCGATTGCTTCCTTATGCCGGCCCTGCCGGACGAGCGCGATGCCAAGGTTCATGGCGGGCAGCGGGTGCCGCGGGTCCGCCGCCTGCGCCCGCTGCCATGCCTCGATGGCCTCCTCGGGCTTGCCGAGGGCATAGAGCGCTCGCCCGAGATTGACCAAAGCCTGCAGGTAGCCCGGCCGGGTGGTGACGGCGCGGCGATAGCAGGCAACAGCATCCGCCGGCCGGTTGAGCTCCATCAGCACATTGCCCTGCTCGAGGTGCGCTTCCGCATAGTCCGGGCGCACGCGAGCAGCCTCGGCACAATGCAAGGCCGCATCCTCAAGCCGTCCGGCGGCATGGCAAACCGCGGCCATGCCCATGTGCAGCTCCGGCACATGACGGTTGATGCCGATCGCTCGGCTGAACAACGTGAAGGCTTCGTCGATGCGGCCGGTGCGGGTCGCCAAGTGGCCGAGACGATGGAGCGTGACGATATCGTCGGGGTCGCTGGCCAGCGCCTGGCGATAAAGGCTCTCGGCTTGTGCGACGTCACCGGCTTGGGCGTGCTGGTCGCCCATGTCCCGCAGCTGGCTTGCGAAGCTTTGGGACAGCCCGCCGGCTTGACCGGTCTTGCGGGCGGCGCGTCGCTCTTTCCGGTTCATTCGCGCGCCGCATTCGTTCCTGGAAGCTACCCGGTCATATCACACCTGGCGCTTCATGCTGGCGCTACCCGCGCGGCCCTAAAACATGCGAGCACCGGAGAGGTGCTCCTCTCCGGTGCTCGAAGTCACTGCAGAATAGTCGTTAATGTTGGAACTCAGAACGCACCCAACAACAGCGCCGCCACGAAGGCGAAGACCGCAAAGATCGCGAGCACGTTCAAGTTCAAGGAAAGATCCACTCCCAGCTCCATCCTTGTTGATGTGGCTTAAGCATATCAAGAAGTGAGGACGTCCCGAAACAGCATTTCTGCAGCATCGGCAAAATGAAACCACGGAGCCGAAAAATCGTTCCCACCGACTTACCAACATCATGGAATCGCTGGTTAAAATACTTGTGGTTAGGACCCATAAGTATTCGAAATATGACTGAAAACTCTACCAGATTATTCATTGCGGCCGGTATTTTAGACCTGGTGGCCTGCGGCTATACAGAGGAATACCAGATCGAACATGGACTTAGCGGGTATAGGTCGGGTTCCCGACAGACGTTGTCGGGCCGCCGGGCACGGATCGGGAGTTGTGCGCGCGCCTCCGACAGGCGGAAATTCGTTCAAAATCATAGAGTTGCGAGCGC
>Ga0209488_10003693_pt1 | contig 12207 bp, 12 predicted proteins | sample Rivendell_Oct201_8_FD_188349 | JGI IMG/M metagenome (GOLD analysis project Ga0209488, IMG submission 188349) | Vadose zone soil microbial communities from the Eel River Critical Zone Observatory, Northern California, USA -... | ecosystem: Environmental > Terrestrial > Soil > Vadose zone >...
TGCCGCGACCGCGAAGGAACTCGGTTTGCCGGTCAGCACCAACATTCCCAACGACGTGCTCGATTTGATGAAACTCTATCCGCAGCCGACGCGAGCGCAAGGCGGTGGCGGCGGCGTGGAATACCTTCCGATCCCACGGCAAAAGGAAGCCGCCAGCAGGGAGGCGTGAAGACGGTTTGAGACACGGAAGGAAGGCGACGATGGAATTGAAAGAGGAATTCGGATCCGCACGGGCACGATGGCGATTGCTGACGTTCTACCAGAAGTTCGAACATGCCGTCATTCTTGCGTTGAGTGGTCTGATTTCGATCGTCGTGGTCCTGGCAGTCTGGAAACTCCTCCTCAAGGTCGTCGCCAGCGTCCTGCTTTCGGACGGTTTCGATCCCACCGACTATTCGGTCTTTCAGGCACTTTTCGGGATGATTTTCACCGTCATCATTGCACTGGAGTTCAAACGCTCGCTGCTGGTGGTCGCGGAGCGGCAGCACAGTGTCGTTCAAGTGCGTACTGTTGTCCTGATCGCCCTGCTCGCCATCGTGCGCAAGCTGATGATCATCGATCTGTCTGCAACCGACGCCGATCAGCTGTTCGCGCTGTCGGGCGCGATCCTCGCGCTTGGCGGCGTGTTTTGGCTCGTGCGCGACCAGGACCGGCGCGAGGAGGCCGCGAACCAAACCTGAAGAGGCAATCCAACAGAGGAGGCTGACATCATGATCCGCAAGCTCGACAAGCCGCAGTGGCGGCCGTTTCTCGATACGATATCGAAGCTCCTGGAGGCCAAGGAGGCAGAAATCGAGGTCGCGTCGCTCGACCTCGGCGACCAAGTGCAGGCGAAATGGCTGCCGCTCATTGGCATCGCCTACGATCCTAACGACGACGTCGTGGAAGTCGCGCTCGACGGCCTCGACCACATGATCCACCGGCCGCGCGAAATCTACCTGGATAACGGGGCCAGCGGTCTCACCAGCCTCGAAATCGTGGACGCGGACGGAGCTAGGCAGATTGTGAAGCTCAAGGATCAGCTCATGCTGCCGGCGCCAACCAATTGATCTCGCGGGGCGGTCTTTGCATCGCCCGCGGCGAGATGCGGAAGGGCAATCCAGGAGGTTTGCGATGATCAAGGATGTGATGGTTTGGCTGGATGGAAGTCTTTCTGACGAAATCCGCCTAGCTGCAGTCGCCAATATTGCGCGACGGTTCGAGAGTCAGGTCATCGGTTTGTTCCTCAATCCCTTGCCCTTGCCCGTTCCGGTCGAAGCGGACCTCGCTGGCGCGCTTGTTACGGCCGAGGTCATGGAGCGGGCGCGCGAAGCCGGCGACAAGGCCGAGGCGTTGCTGGCCAAGCGGCTCAAACTGCTTGAGCGGCCTACCGAGATTCGGCGGTTCGATGTACTGGCCGGCGACTTCGCCGAAGTTGCGGCCCGCGAGGCACGCTCCGCCGATACCTTCGTGGCACTGCGTCCCAATGGCGCGATGGATCCCGAGCGGCTGATCGAAGGCGTTCTGTTCGGATCGGGCCGGCACCTCTTCCTGGTTCCCGAGACGGAGCGACCAAAGGTTGACTTCGATCGCGTTCTCGTCGCGTGGAACGGCAGCCGGGAGTCGGCCCGAGCGTTGGCCGAAGCCATGCCGTTTCTACATGAGGCCAGTGAGGTTATGGTCGTGGTCTTGACAGATGAACGGCCAGCCGAACAAAAAGCCGTCATGGGTCTCGATATTGTCAATCATCTCAAGCACCACGGGGTCAACGCCGTCCATCATCGCGTCAAGAGCCGGAACAGAGAAGTCCCAGCTCGATTGATCGCAGAGGCGGAACGGCGCAAGGCCGACCTTATCGTCATGGGCGGATACAGTCATTTGCGCCTGCGCGAACGGTTGCTCGGCGGCGTCACCTACAATCTCATGCACGAGGCGCCTATTCCGCTCCTGATGGCTCATTAGAGGATCGCATCCTCATTCGCGACCTTGAGGATCAATGGCGCAAGAGCGAGGCTTGACATGTCGACGATCGATACGCGCCGGGAGCAGATGTTTCCGAAGCTCGAACCGCGTGAAGTCGATCGTATTCGCCGAGTTGGGACGGTCCAGCGCTACGCCGCGGGCGAGGCGCTGTTCGTGACGGGAGAAGCGGCCCCCGGCATGTTCGTGCTGATAAAGGGCTCAGTGCGAGTTACCCGGCGCGATCCTTTGGGACATAACGCCGCAATCGTGGAACAGGGCGCCGGTGAGTTCGTCGCTGAAATAGGGCAGTTGTCCGGCCAACCAGCGTTCGTCGACGTCCATGCGACAAGCGATGTGGAAGCGCTGCTGATCCCGTCCAAAAATTTGCGCGCCTTGTTGATCGCAGAGCCCGAACTCGGCGAACGGATCATGCGGGCGCTCATTCTGCGTCGCGTCGCCCTGGTCGAGGTTGGAGCCGGCGGTCCGGTCCTCATCGGACCCGAATCCAGTCCGGATGTGATTCGTCTGCAAGGCTTCCTGGCCCGCAATGCCTACCCGCATCAATTGCTGGATCCGGCACAGGACCGCAATGCGGCCGAACTGGTCAAGCAATATGCCCCCGATCTCGCCGACTTGCCGCTGGCGGTGTGTCCGAAAGGCACGATCCTGAAAAACCCGAACGAGACCGAACTTGCGCGCGCACTCGGCATGGTGCCCATCGATGAACGGGATCGAACCTACGATGTCGCGATCGTCGGCGCCGGACCCGCCGGCCTCTCGACGGCGGTGTATGCCGCATCCGAGGGTCTCTCGGTGATCGTCTTCGACGCGCGGGCCTTTGGTGGGCAAGCTGCAGCGAGCGCTCGCATCGAGAACTACCTCGGTTTCCCAACCGGTATATCTGGGCAGGCGCTCACGGGCCGCGCCTATGTCCAGGCGCAGAAATTCGGTGCCACCATGGCGATACCCACCGAAGTGGTGCGCCTCGATTTGACCGAGGCCCCGATTGCGCTTCGCTTGGGTGACGGCCGGCGCGTGAAGGCATGGACCGTGGTGGTCGCGACCGGCGCTCGCTACCGGCGCCTCAACGTCTCGAATCTTGAAAACTTCGAGGGGCGCGGAGTCTGGTACTGGGCTTCGCCGATCGAGGCGCGCCTGTGCCGAAACGAGGAGATCGTCCTCGTCGGAGGTGGCAACTCGGCGGGTCAGGCCGCTGTCTTCCTGCGCCGTTTCGCTGCAAAAATTTGGATGCTCGTACGCGCGCCAAGCCTGGCGGAGGGCATGTCGCAGTATCTCATCGACCGCATCGCGGCGACCGACAATATCGAAGTATTGACCAGCACTGAAATCGTTGCCTTGCACGGGAGCCCGGAAAAGCAGCTGGAGCGCGTACGTTGGCGTAATAATTTGACCGGCGAGGAAACGGAAAATCCGATCCGCCACGTCTTTCTCTTCATCGGTGCGGATCCGGCAACAACCTGGCTCAAGGATAGTGGGGTCACTTTGGACGCCAAGAATTTCATTTTAACAGGCTCGGACGCTCCGTCCATCGTCAGCCAATCAAACAATGGATCCGGCCGCCCGTTGCCGCTGGAAACGAGTGTTCGTGATGTGTTTGCCATCGGCGATGTGCGATCTGGATCCGTCAAGCGGGTGGGCTCGGCAATCGGCGAAGGAGCAGTCGTTGTGGCTGAACTCCATACCGCCGTTGCGTCGCACGAACAGCCGCAAAGTTCTCTCCCGATTTCGGAGGGCGCTCCGTCGCCATTAAAACAGAGTCATTCGTAGATCTTGTGCACGGCCCACAAGCCGTCGCGTTGCAAAATTGGATTGACGCCTAAGATCGTTTTTTCTGAAATTCCAACACTTGAACTCAAGGAGGCAAACGCAGAAATCAGGCAACTGAACAACGCTCTGGAAGCTTTGTCGAGTCCGTTCCCAGGCCACACGTTGCTGACGCGTCAGGAACGCGCAGTGCTGGCGCAGATCGTGCGCGGGGCGTCCAGAAAGGAAGCAGGCCGATTTCTGAATATTAGCCCGCTAACTGTCGAGTTCCAGCCGTCCTGAATCCTGGCTACGGTGCCCGTGAACGTTTGGGCGAACGATTCGCATGGAAGGGCTGCTAGCGCCATTACGGAGGCCGCCCATGGTGTTTTCGGACAGGCGCGCTCAGAGCAGGCGGACAAATGGCGGGTTGGGCCTGCACCGGGTGCAGCAATTCTAAATGTAGGTGTTTGCTAGGATTTATTCGATTTTTTGATTTTTTAGAAGCTACGGGGGAATTGTAGAGGTGGCGATGGCTTCGAAGAAAACCTGCCAGGAAGGGAAGACGACGTAGGTTGTCAGGGTCAGGAGATCGGCGAAAAAGGTGGTGCGCTTTGCGACAGCCTCGCGTGCGGCTTGCCAAGGTGGTTCAATGAGATCGAGTACCGAATGCCAAGCGAAGGCGAGAAGATTTAGGGCAGCCAGGATCATTGCCAGCAACTTTTCGCCATGACCGAAGTTGTGCTCAAGCTCATAACCGTGATTTTTCATCACGTTGAAGCTCTCGTTCTCGATCTTCCATCGCGCTCGGCCGGCTTCGGCGATTTCGGCGACGTTGTATTTTGAGACCGGCAGGCTTGTGACCCAGGCGGTGGCGAATTTGCCCCTACCTTTGGCGTCGACAATCTCCATGCCGATCCAATTGACCCGCATCGCATCCTTGCCATCGCGCAGCGGAACGTCGTCGAACCAGCGGTAACGGCGCGTTTCGGTTGACTTGCGTTTGCGCACCTTTACGTCGTGCCGTTCTGGTTCGGCGCCGGCCATGAAGTCGTAAAGCGCCTTGTGCGAGCTTTCCTTGGCTGTGAAGATGAAATCGTCGCCATTATGCTTCAGCATTTTGGCGATGGGCTGGCAGGCGAAGATATCGTTGCCAAGATATACAGGCCGCAAGGGGCGAAGCCGTTCGCCGTGTATTCCGTGCCAACGCTTGACGGCGTTGCGTTCGCAATCCTGCTTCTCGGCGCCGTCTTGGGTCACGATGAATTCGGAAACAACGGGATCACTTTGGAATGGCCCGGCGCCACGACTGTCGCTGCCAACAGGGTGTGATAGTGATCGACCTTTCCATTGGAGTGCTTGCACGTCAGGCAATTCCTGCAGTCGAGCTTTTCCGAGCGAAAATACTCGGTGCCGTCCCAGGCCACGAGAATCCTGCCACCCAATCTTCCAAAGGCCACACCCGTGGCTGGCTCGGCGAGCAACTGCTCCACGCGCACGAAACAGGGCTGCAACAGCGCCGGATCGGCGCCGTCAAGCATCATGCGGATGTAATTGTCCGAGGGGATTTTCTCGATCCCGAACAGTGTCTGGCAGTTGGAACGGCCATAGCCTTGTTCCAACCGGCGCTGAAACGCGAGAAAGGACACGCTTTGCATGAAAAACATGGCAAAGGCCGAGAGACCGAAATCAGCCATGGCGATATTGCCAGTGCGCCCCTGTCGGGGGTCCGGAAAGGTGGCACAAACGGCTTTCAGCTCAGAAAGCAGGGATGGCAATAGTTCCATCCCAACCGTGAATCATTTTTTGGGTGATTTGCGAATCCCAAAAATGCATATCCTACAAAATCTTTTTCAAGAGAGTTCCGTGAAATATACAACTTTTAGAATTGCTGCAACGAAATTGAACACGTTGACACGTGAACATGCGCCCCTTTAGCTTGCGCGCCTTTCCGGGCGGTCGCGAGCCGCGGTCGCCGCGGGGCATGCGAGAGATCAAATACAGAGATCAAATGCGATGAAAATACTGGTGCCCGTAAAACGGGTGGTCGACAAGGACATCAAGATCCGTGTTAAATCCGATAATTCCGGCGTCGAACTTGCCAATGTGAAAATGTCGATGAACCCCTTCGACGAAATCGCGGTCGAAGAGGCGATCCGTCTCAAGGAAAAAGGGCAGGCGACCGAGATCATCTGTGTGTCGGTCGGCCCGCAACAGGCATCGGAAACCATTCGCACCGCGCTCGCCATGGGGGCCGACCGCGGAATTCTGGTGAAAACGGCTGGGCCGGTCGAGCCGTTGGCCGTGGCCAAGATTCTCAAAGGCATTGTCGACCAGGAAAAGCCAGGCCTCGTCATTTTGGGCAAGCAGGCGATCGACGACGATTGCAACCAGACCGGCCAGATGCTGGCCGCGCTCACCGGCTGGCCGCAGGGCACCTTCGCGTCGAAAGTCGTGATTGATGGCGAGAACGTGCTGGTGACGCGCGAAGTCGACGGCGGCCTGCAGACCGTCAGGCTCAAAGGGCCGGCGATCGTAACGACGGACCTGCGCCTTAACGAGCCGCGCTACGCCAGCCTGCCGAACATCATGAAGGCCAAGAAGAAGCCCATCGACGAGAAATCACCCGACGCCTATGGGGTTGACGCGTCGCCGCGCCTGGAAGTCATCAAGACGGTCGAGCCCGCAAGCCGCAAGGCCGGCGTCAAGGTGAAAACCGTCGCGGAACTTGTCGAAAAGCTCAAGAACGAGGCAGGCGTAATCTGATGACAACACTTCTCCTTGCCGAACACGACAACAAGGCGCTCAAGGACGCAACCGCCAAGGCGCTCACCGCCGCGGCTGCGATCGGTTCCGATGTGCACATCCTGGTGGCCGGAAAAGGCTGCCGGGGCGTTGCGGAATCCGCGGCCCGACTTGCCGGCGTCAAGAAAGTATTGCTGGCGGACGATGCGGCTTTCGAACATATGCTGGCGGAGCCGCTCGCCGCACTCGTCGCCGCCTGTGCCGCGAGCTATGATGTAATCATGGCGGCATCGACCAGTACGGGAAAGAACGTGATGCCACGTGTGGCAGCGCTGCTCGACGTCATGCAGGTCTCCGAAATCGTCAAGGTGGTGGCGCCCGACACGTTCGAGCGCCTGATCTATGCCGGCAATGCGGTGCAGACTGTCCGCTCCAGGGACAAGAAAAAAGTGATCACGGTGCGCACATCGACGTTCCAGGCGACGCCGGATGGCGGCGCCGCGCCGATCGAGGCTGCCACCGCAACTGCCGATCCAGGCCTGTCGGCGTTCGTCGGCGAGGAATTGTCGAAATCCGAACGCCCCGAATTGACCTCGGCGAAAATCATCATATCCGGCGGACGCGCCATGCAGAGCCGGGAAAATTTCACCAAATATATCGAGCCGGTCGCCGACAAGCTCGGTGCGGCGGTCGGCGCCTCGCGCGCTGCCGTCGACGCCGGCTATGCGCCGAACGACTGGCAGGTCGGCCAGACCGGCAAGGTCGTGGCACCTGATCTTTATGTCGCGGTTGGAATTTCGGGCGCCATCCAGCACCTCGCCGGCATGAAGGATTCCAAAGTCATCGTGGCGATCAACAAGGACGAGGAAGCGCCGATCTTTCAGGTTGCCGACTACGGTCTTGTTGCCGATCTCTATTCTGCGCTGCCGGAACTCGCGCAGGAACTCGGGAAAATCGGCAAGTAGAAATACGAGTAGAAATACAGGCAGACATCATGGCGTCCAATATCAAAACAGTCGGCGTCGTCGGCGCTGGTCAGATGGGCAGCGGCATTGCGCATGTTTGTGCGCTTGCCGGGTTCGACGTGCTGATCCACGATGCGGCACCTGACCGCATCAAGGCGGGTCTAGCTACAATCCATGGCAACATGGTGCGGCAGGTGCGCAAGAACAGCATCACCGAAGAAGCCCGCCAAAGCGCGATCAAGCGCATCGTTCCGGCCGAGAGTTACGACGCGCTGGGGGAGTGCGATCTTGTGATCGAGGCGGCGACCGAAAAGGAGGATGTCAAGCGCGGAATCTTTTCCAGCCTGTGTCCGTCGCTAAAGCCCGAGGCCATCGTCGGCAGCAATACGTCGTCGATTTCGATCACGCGGCTTGCGTCATCGACCGATCGGCCCGAGCGCTTCATCGGCATTCATTTCATGAATCCTGTGCCGCTGATGGGGCTCGTGGAATTGATCCGCGGCATCGCCACCGATAACGCGACTTTCGAGGCCACCAAGCAATTCGTGGCCCGGCTCGGCAAGACCATCGCGGTCGCAGATGATTCTCCGGGATTCATCGTCAACCGCGTGCTGATGCCGATGATCAACGAGGCGATCTACACGTTGCACGAAGGTGTCGGCACGGTCGACTCGATCGACGCCGCGATGCGGCTCGGTGCGCACCACCCGATGGGGCCCTTGGAACTCGCCGACTTCATTGGTCTCGATACCTGCCTCTCCGTCATGCAGGTGCTGCACGACGGGCTCGCGGATTCGAAATATCGCCCGTGTCCGCTGCTGGTGAAATACGTTGACGCCGGCTGGCTCGGCCGCAAGTCGCAACGCGGATTCTACGATTACCGCGGCGACAAACCGGTGCCGACAAGGTAGAATTACCTGCGGAAAGGATTTGCGATGACCGATATTGATCGCAATTTCCTGGCCGAGCAGAGCAAACGCCTGCTGGCAAACGATGCCAGGCAACAGAGCGACATGACGGTGCTCACAGCCATGATCATGCGGCTCGACGGCACGATGGCAGCCTTGCCGGAGGAAATCCGCGCCATGCATGCCCAGATCGCGCGGATGAACGATCGCGTTCGCAGCCTGGAAGATGCCGGGCGTTGATTGCGCCCGAAGCTACCTCACGGTCATTGCCCGCGATCCGCAGGCTGTGACCCAAGCGCTGCACTCACCAATTTGATCGCATCCTCGCTCGCCCATTCGGCTGGTCCGGCAATATATGCGATCTCGCAGCGCGCGGGATCGACCAGCAGTGTGGTCGGCATGCCGAAGGCGCGCCCGACGAGTTTCAAGTCCTGAAACACCTTTGCGGATGCGTCGTCATAATACGCAAGCCTTGTAATTCCAGCTTCCTTCAGCCAGGTGCGCGGCTTGTTGGGGTCGCGCGTGTCGATATTGACCGACACGACCTCAAATCCGGGCCCGCCAAGCTTGGCCTGCAGTTCATCGAGCGCCGGCATTTCCTTGCGGCAGGGAATGCACCAGGTGGCCCAGAGGTTGAACAGAACCGTGCGGCCGCTCCAGTCGGCGAGGCGTTTTTCGGTGCCGGCCGCGTCCCGGAAGGTCAGGTCGGGGACGAGCAATGCCTTGGTGGCGGCCGCGACCGCCGCCACTTCGCCATGCGCGAACGGTGCCACGCGCCGGGCGGTTTCGACGGCAGGCCAGCATGGCGTGTCGCCCGCCCGATTGCCGAGCAACACGCCTATCCCGTATACCGCCGCAACGCCGGTGGCCAAACCGGCGAGAATGCCGGTCGCGAGGACAACAACGCGCTTGAAGCCACGTGGTTTTTCCGGGTGCTGCGGGGCGGTCATTGGGAACCTCGGTGGATCACATAGGATCACATATGAGCAACAAGATGTGGGGCGGACGCTTCAGCGACAAGCCCGACGCCATTATGGAGGAAATCAACGCCTCCATCGACTTCGACAGGCACCTCTACCGGCAGGACATCACGGCAAGCAAGGCCCATGCGGCGATGCTGGCCAAACAAGGCATTATCGGCGCCAAGGATGCTGCCGCGATCGCGCGCGGCCTGGATGCGATTTTTGCCGAGATCGAGGCGGGCTCCTTCACCTTCAGCCGGGCGCTCGAAGACATCCACATGAATATCGAGAGCAGGCTTTCGACCCTCATCGGCCCGGCGGCCGGGCGCCTCCATACGGCGCGCTCCCGCAACGACCAGGTCGCTACCGATTTCCGGCTCTGGGTCCGCGATACCATTGATACCATCGACGAGGCGCTTGCCGCCTATCAGCTCGCGCTTGCCGAGAAGGCGCTCGCCCATGCAGCGACCGTCATGCCGGGTTTCACGCATCTCCAGACTGCCCAGCCGGTGACGTTTGGGCACCATCTCCTCGCCTATGTCGAAATGGCGGCGCGTGACCGCGGCCGCTTCAAGGATGCCCGCAAGCGCCTCAACGAATCACCGCTCGGTGCCGCCGCGCTCGCCGGAACGCCTTATCCGATCGACCGGCACATGACGGCGCAAACGCTCGGGTTCGATCGCCCGATGGCGAATTCGCTCGATGCGGTGTCGGACCGCGACTTCGTGCTGGAAGTGCTGGCGGCCGCCTCTATTGCGGCAGTGCATCTTTCACGATTCGCCGAAGAGATCGTGATCTGGTGCTCGCCGTTTGCCGGCCTGGTCGCGCTCTCCGACAAGTTTACCACCGGCTCCTCGATCATGCCGCAGAAGCGCAATCCGGATGCGGCCGAACTGGTGCGCGCCAAGACCGGACGCATTATCGGCGCGCTGCAAGGGCTGTTGATCGTCATGAAGGGGCTGCCGCTCGCCTACCAGAAGGATATGCAGGAGGACAAGGAAGGCGCCATGGACGCGCTCGCGGCGCTGAGCCTCGCGATCGCGGCCATGACCGGCATGGTGGGCGACATGGTTCCGGATGCGGCGCGCATGCGCAGGGCCGCTGACGACGGCTATTCGACCGCGACCGATTTGGCCGATTGGCTGGTAACCGCCCTCAAGCTGCCGTTTCGCGAAGCCCACCACGTGACCGGGCGCATCGTGGCGAAGGCGTCGGCCGATAAGATGGCGCTGCACGATGTTCCGCTCGACGCATTGCGTGAGATCGAGCCGCGAATCACCAAGGATGTCCACAAAGTGCTCAATGCCGACAGTTCGGTAAAAAGCCGAATGAGCTACGGCGGCACGGCCCCCAAGAACGTGCGGCGGGAAGCCAACAAGTGGCTCAAGGTTTTGACACGAAAGAGGGATTGATAAGATTGTGCCGTGCCGCGAGTGGGTATCTTGGTCCTCTCGCTTCGCGTCCGATATCTGCTATGATGCCGCCAACTTGAGGGGGATGGTGTGAATTCCAGTTCCAGCGGGAAACCCAGCCGGAAACTTGCGCGGATAGCCGCAATCGGCGCGCTTGTCGCTTCCGTTGGGCTTGCGGGCTGTGGGCGCAAGGCGGGGCTCGACCCGCCGCCGTCGGCTGCGATCACGACGCCGGCTGCCGGCGCGGCGGCCAACAACGGACAAGCCAATAATGGCCAAGCAAATAACACGCAGGCCGAATTCGACCCCGTGACCGGCAAGCCGATCGCGCCGGCTTCCGTGGGGCGGAAAACGCATTTCCTCGATTTCCTGATTGATTGAGACTTTCAAAGTCTTCCGACCGCAAGAGCGGTGCGAGGAACACTTGAAGGCTGATGGCCGTGCTATTTCCTATGCGGGCCGGTCGTTGCGGTGGTAGGAACTTCCGTCTCTTGTCTGGTCCGGCCCCATCATGCATCACTTCCACTACCGGTCCGGCGTGCTGCACGCCGAGGCGGTGAATCTCGCCGAACTCGCAGCCCAAGTTGGCACACCGTTCTATTGCTATTCCGCAGCGACGATCGAGCGGCATTATCGTGTCTTCGCGGGTGCCTTTGCGGATGTGCCCGCGCTCGTCTGCTACGCCATGAAGGCCAATTCCAACCAGGCCGTGATCAAGACTTTGGCGCAGCTCGGCGCCGGTGCCGATGTGGTGTCGGAAGGCGAACTCAAGCGCGCGCGCGCCGCAGGCATTTTGCCCGAAAAAATCATGTTTTCGGGCGTCGGCAAGACCGCGCGCGAACTTGCGCTTGCCGTCGATGAAGGCATCTTCTGCGTTAATGTCGAGTCGGAGGCTGAACTCGATTTGCTATCGACAATCGCCACCGCCAAGGGACGGATCGCGCATGTTTCATTGCGCGTCAATCCGGATGTCGATGCGCGCACCCACGCCAAGATCGCGACCGGCAAGGCCGAAAACAAGTTCGGCATTCCGATGACGCATGCGCGCGAGGTCTATGCGCGCGCCGCGCGCCTGCCGGGCCTCAAGGTCGCGGGCGTCGACATGCATATCGGCAGCCAGATCACGGACCTGGCGCCGTTCGCCGATGCCTTTGCGTTGCTGGCCGATTTTGTGCGCACATTGCGAGCCGACGGCCACACGATTTCGCATGTCGATCTCGGGGGTGGGCTTGGAATTCCCTATCGCGACGACGACCCGCCACCGCATCCTGATGCCTATGCGGCGATCGTCAAACGGGCGACGCATAATCTTGGCTGCACGCTGGTATTCGAACCCGGGCGGCTGATTGTCGGCAATGCGGGGATTCTGGTCACGCGGGTCATCTATCTCAAACAGGGCGAAGCCAAATCCTTCGTCATCGTCGATGGCGCGATGAACGATTTGATCCGGCCCACCCTGTACGAGGCCTACCACGAAATCTGGCCCGTCCGGGAGCCTGCCCAAGAGAAG
>Ga0209488_10003694_pt1 | contig 12207 bp, 12 predicted proteins | sample Rivendell_Oct201_8_FD_188349 | JGI IMG/M metagenome (GOLD analysis project Ga0209488, IMG submission 188349) | Vadose zone soil microbial communities from the Eel River Critical Zone Observatory, Northern California, USA -... | ecosystem: Environmental > Terrestrial > Soil > Vadose zone >...
TTCGCGGGGACGACGGGGAAAGATTTATATGCCTCCGCATCATGCGCTCGCCGCCAGCGGCGCCAGCAGCGCGCGCGTCGCCGCTTCGACATCCGCCTGCTTCATCAGCGACTCGCCGACGAGGAAGCGGCGCACGCCGCTGCGCGCCATGCGCGCGAGATCCGCTGGCGTGCGGAGGCCGCTCTCGCTCACCGCGAGGCGGCCCGGCGGCAGCGCCCGGACAAGCTCTTCCGTCACAGCAAGATCGACTGATAGAGTCTTTAGATTGCGGTTGTTTATGCCGATTATCCTCGTCTTGAGCTTGACGGCGCGGTCGAGCTCGGCGCGGTCATGCACCTCGGCCAGCACATCCATGCGCCAGCGCTCGGCCGCGGCCTCGAGCGCCAGCGCCTCGTCGTCGCCGAGCGCCGCCATGATGAGGAGGATGCAATCGGCGCCCATGGCGCGCGCCTCGACCACCTGATAGGGGTCGAGGATGAAATCCTTGCGCAGCACCGGCAGCGTCACGGCGGCGCGCGCGGCGACGAGATGCGCCGCCTCGCCCGCGAAGTAAGGCGCGTCGGTCAAGACCGAGAGACAGGCGGCGCCGCCGCGCTCATAGGCGTGCGCCAGCGCCGCCGGCGCGAAATCGGCGCGGATCAGGCCGCGGCTCGGGCTCGCCCGCTTGATCTCGGCGATGAGGCCATAGCCGCTGGTCGCGACGGCATGGTCGAGCGCGGCGATGAAGCCGCGCGGCGCTGGCGCGGCTGCCGCCTCGCGCTCGAGCGCGGCCAGCGGGCGCGCCGCTTTCGCCGCTTCGACGGCGCGGCGCGTGTCGTCGCAGATGCGGGCGAGGACGTCGCTCATGGCGCCCTGCCGTTGGTGATGGCGACAAGCTTTTCCAGCACGCGGCGCGCCTTGCCTTCGTCGATCGCCTCCGCCGCCTGGTCGACGCCCCGGCGCAGGTCGCGCGCGCGCCCGGCGACGATCAGCGCCGCGGCGCTGTTGAGCAGCACGATGTCGCGCAAGGGACCGCGCCTTCCGTCGAGCAGCAGGGTCAGCTGCGCCGCATTGGCGGCGGGATCCCCGCCCTTGATGTCGTCGAGCGTGGCGCGCGGCAGGCCGGCATCCTCGGGCGTCACCTCGAAACTCGCGACCTTGCCGTCCTTGAGCTCGGCCACCAGCGTCGTGCCGGTGGTGGTGAGCTCGTCGAGGCCGTCGCCATGCACGACCCAGGCGCGCTCGCTGCCGAGCTTGGCCAGCACTTCGGCGATCGGCCTGACCCAGTTCGGCGCGAACACGCCGACGAGCTGGCGCTTGGCGCCGGCCGGGTTCGACAGCGGCCCGAGCAGGTTGAAGATGGTGCGCGTGCCGAGCTCGACGCGCGTCGGCCCGACATGGCGCATGGCGCTGTGATAGCGCGGCGCCATGAGAAAGCCGATGCCGGCCTCGACCATGGCGCGGCCGACGACGCTCGGCTCGGCGTCGATGTTGACGCCGAGCGCGGCGAGGATGTCGGCGGCGCCGGAGCGCGACGAGAAGGCGCGGTTGCCGTGCTTCGCCACCGGCACGCCGCAGCCGGCGACGACGAGCGAAGCGGCGGTCGAGATGTTGAAGGTGCCGGCGCCGTCGCCGCCGGTGCCGACCGTGTCGATGGCGCCGGGCGGCGCCTCGATGCGCAGCGCCTTGGCGCGCATGGTGCGGGCGGCGCCGGTGATCTCCTCGACCGTCTCGCCGCGCACGCGCAGCGCCATGAGGAATCCCCCCATCTGCGCCGGCGTCGCATCGCCCGACATCATGCGGTCGAAGGCGAGGGCGGCCTCGCCCTCGCTCAGGCGCTGACCCAAGGCGAGCTTCGAGAGCAGCGCCTTGAAGTCGCCGGCCGCCTCGCTCATGCGGCGACGCTTTGCGCCGCGGCGAGACGCAGGAAATTGCGCAGCAGATCGTGGCCGCCTTCGGAGGCGATGCTCTCGGGATGGAACTGGACGCCGTGGACCGGCCGCTCGCGATGGGCGAGGCCCATGATGATGCCGTCCTCGGTCTCGGCCGTGACGATGAGCGAATTCGGCAGGCCGGCGCGGCCGACGACGAGCGAATGATAGCGCGTCGCGGCAAAGGGATTCGCCAGGCCGGCGAAGACGCCGCTGCCGCCGTGATGGATGCGGCTCACCTTGCCATGCATCGGCAGCGGCGCGCGCACGACGCGGCCGCCCAGCGCCTGGCCGATGGCCTGGTGGCCGAGGCAGACGCCGAGGATCGGCACGGGGCCCGCGCGCTGCACCAGCTCGAGGCAGATGCCGGCATGGTCGGGGTCGCTCGGCCCGGGCGAGATGACGATGCCCTGCGGCTGCAGCGCGAGCGCCGCCTCGGCGCTGAGCGCATCGTTGCGCTTCACCACCACCTCGGCGCCCAGCTCGCCCAGGTAATGCCACAGGTTATAGGTGAAGCTGTCGTAGTTATCGATGAGCAGGAACATGGTTTACGCCCGAAAACCGCCGCGATGCTGACAATAGCTGGTTATAGCAGTCTGCTGCCTGCGTATGAAGGCGCCGGTCGGTGCCGTGTCCTAGCCCCTCTCCCGCACCGCGGGAGAGGGTGCCGAGCGCAGCGAGGCGGGTGAGGGCTACGCTGGCCATGCCGCCATTTGCCGCCGATGATCGCGTTGCATGTCCCATCGCGCCAGCGGCCTCCGCCGCAACGCCACCGACGCCGAACGCCGCTTGTGGGCGGTGCTCCGGCACCGGCGCTTGCAGGACTATAAATTCCGCCGACAGCATCCGATCGGTCGGTTCATCGTCGATTTCGCCTGCACGAGGCATCGGCTGGTGATCGAGGCCGACGGCGGCCAGCACGATCAGAGCGCCGCCGATGCCCAACGCACGGCATGGCTTGAAAGCCACGGCTGGCGTGTCATCCGCTTTTGGAACAATGATATTCTAGCGAATACGGAAGGCGTGCTGACGACGATCTTGGAAGCACTGCGAGACGGCTAGACCCCTCACCCGCCTCGCTGCGCTCGGCACCCTCTCCCGCGGTGCGGGAGAGGGGCGCGTGAATCTTCCGGGCTTGACGAGCCGGACGCGGGATAACAGCCTCGCTGCTTCATCTCCGCGAAGGACGCGCCCGTGAAGCAACGCCAGCTTGGAAATTCCGGCCTCCAGGTTTCCGTCGTCGGCCTGGGCTGCAACAATTTCGGCTGGCGCAGCGATCTCGAGGCGTCGCGCCGGGTCGTCGACAAGGCGCTCGCGCTCGGCGTCACGCTGCTCGACACGGCCGACATCTACGGCGATCTCGGCGGCTCGGAGGAAGCCCTCGGCCAGATCCTCGGCGACCGGCGCAAGGACATCGTGCTGGCGACCAAATTCGGCATGGCCATGGACAAGGAGGAGCGGCTCAAAGGCGCGTCGCGGCGCTACATCATGCGCGCCGTGGAGGCGAGCCTGAAGCGCCTCAGGACCGACTGGATCGACCTCTACCAGGTGCATCGCCCGGACCCGCTGACGCCGATCGAGGAGACGCTGCGCGCGCTGGACGACCTCGTGCGCCAGGGCAAGGTGCGCTACATCGGCTGCTCCAACTACGCCGCGTGGCAGGTGGTCGACGCCGCCTGGACCGCGCGCGAGCGCAACCTCGGCGCCTTCATCTCCTGCCAGGACGAGTACAGCCTCGTCGCGCGCGACATCGAGCGCGAGCTGCTGCCGGCGATCCAATCCCATGGCCTCGGCCTCTTGCCCTATTTCCCGCTGGCGAGCGGGCTCCTCAGCGGCAAGTACAAGCGCGGCGCGCTGCCCGAGGGGACACGGCTCGCGGCAATTCAGGGGCTCGGGCAGCGCTACCTGACCGAGGAGAACTGGCAGAAGGTCGAGCGGCTCGAGGCGTTCGCCAGCGCGCGCGGCCACAGCCTCCTCGAATTGGCCTTCGCCTGGCTCTTGGCGCGGCCCCGCGTGGCGAGCGTCATCGCCGGCGCCACCACGCCCGAGCAGGTCGAGCAGAACATCGCCGCCGCCGCGCGGGAGCTGTCGCCCGCCGACATCGCCGAGATCGATCGGCTCACCGGCAAGGCCCCGTGACATGCCCTTGGCGCCGGTGGAAGAACTTCGTTAACCATTTCGGCTAGACTGGCGCCGTGCAGAGCCCGATCCCTTACACGACCAAAGCGCCGCGCCGGTGAGCGCGCTGCGCGGCCTGTCGCTGTCGATCGCGTCCGGAATCGTGCTGGGCATCATCGCGCTGGCGGTGTGGACGGCCTTGCCGGAGCGCGCCGTTCCGCCAACACCAATCATCGACACGGCGCCGCAGCCCCCGGCGCAACAGCCGGCGCGTCCGCGGCTTGCGGCGCTGCCGCCGCCGTCGCTGCCGCGGCCAGAGGGGGTCCAGCCGGCCTGGCTGCGCTTCGCCGTCGCGGCGCCCGCGGTGCAGGGACGCGCGCGCGTCGCCATCGTCATCGACGATCTCGGCGTCGACCGCCGGCGCACCGAGCGGACGATCGCGCTCAAGGGACCGCTGACGCTGTCCTTTCTCGCCTATGCCTCCGACCTGCCGCATCTGACGGAGGCGGCGCGCCACGCCGGGCACGAGCTCCTGGTGCATGTGCCGATGGAGCCGATGAGCCACAGCGAGAATATGGGGCCGAACGGCCTCGCCATCGATTTGAGCCGCGACGAGCTGCTGCGCCGCCTGCGCTGGGACCTCGGCCGCTTCGAGGGCTATGTCGGCATCAACAACCACATGGGCAGCCGCTTCACCAGCGACGCCCCGAGCATGATCGCGGTGATGGAGGAGCTCAAGGCGCGCGGGTTGCTGTTCATCGATTCGCGCACCATCGCCAGCACCATGGGCGGCGAGCTGGCGCAGCGCCTGGGCGTGCCCACCGCGTCGCGCGACGTGTTCCTCGACAACGAGCGCGACGCGACCGCGGTCGCCGAGCGCCTCGCCATGCTCGAAGCGACCGCGCGGCGCCACGGCAGCGCGATCGCCATCGGCCATCCCCATGACGGGACGCTGGCGGAGCTGACGCTCTGGCTCGACACGCTCGCGAGCAAGGGCCTGGCGCTGGTGCCCGTGAGCGCCATCGTCAAGGAGCGCTGGACAGCCGAGGCACGCGGGTAGCTTCGCGGGGCGAGCTGCATCGCGGTCGTGCGTCCTTCGACAAGCTCAGGATGAGGAGAAGCGGGTATGGCATATGCATCTGCAGACGCCGGACTCCTTGCCCCTCATCCTGAGCCTGTCGAAGGACGCACGTTGCTCATGCCACGCTTTTCGTAAGCGACGGAAAGCTCCCGCAATGTCTCGTAGTCGCCGCGGATCAGCGCTTCCTTCTTGTCGCGCCGCCATCCCTTGATTTGCCGCTCCGCGGCGATCGCGTCGGTGATGCGGTCGAAGTGCTCGTGAAAGACGAGCATCACCGGCCGGCGCCGGGCGGTGTAGCCGTCGAAGGTGCCGGCATCGTGCTGCGCGATGCGCTGTTCGAGCGACGCTTGCGTGGTGCCGACATAGCAGGAGCCGTCGCGGCAGCGAAGAATATACAGATAAGCGCTCATGCGGTTGCTAAGGCTGCATCGCCGCCCATGCGTCCTTCGACAGGCTCAGGATGAGGTAGAGCGGGCATGGCATCTGCAGATGCAACACGAAAAAGTGCCTCATCCTGAGCCTGTCGAAGGACGCAACGACATCGATGCAGAGCGCCTTCACCCCCGCGCGAAGCGCACCGCTTCCTCGGCCGCCCTGAACAGGGCACGCGCCTTGTCGAGGATCTCCTGGTGCTCGGCGGCGGGGTCGCTGTCGGCGACGACGCCGCAGCCGGCTTGCACGACCATCTCGCCGTCCTTGACCACCGCGGTGCGCAGCACGATGCAGGTGTCCATGCTGCCGTCGCCGGCGAAATATCCCACGGCGCCGCCATAGAGATTGCGGCGCTCGCTCTCGAGCTCGTCGATGAGCTCCATGGCGCGCACCTTGGGCGCGCCCGACAGCGTGCCGGCGGGGAATCCCGCGACCAGCGCGTCCATGGCATCGTACCGCGGATCGATCTCGCCCTCGACATGCGAGCAGATGTGCATGACGTGGCTGTAGCGCTCGATCACCATCTGCTCGGTGACGCGCACCGTGCCGATCCTGGCGACGCGGCCGACATCGTTGCGCGCGAGGTCGAGCAGCATGAGATGCTCGGCGCGCTCCTTGGGATCGGCGAGCAGCTCCGCGGCGAGCTTGGCGTCCTCGGCCGCGGTCGTGCCGCGCCGGCGCGTGCCGGCGAGCGGGCGGATGGTGACCTTGCCGTCGCGCAGGCGCACCAGCACTTCCGGGCTCGATCCGACCACCGAGAAGCCGCCGAAATCGAGGAAGAACAGGAAGGGCGAGGGGTTGAGGCGCCGGAGCGCACGATAGAGCGAGAAGGGCGGCAGGCGGAACGGCAGGCGCAGGCGCATCGACGGCACGACCTGGAAGATCTCGCCGGCGCGGATGTATTCCTTCGCCGTCTCGATCATGCGCAGGCAATCGGCGCGCGACATGTTGGCCTGCGGCGCCGGCAGCTCCTGCACCACCTCGGCCGCCTCGCGCCGGTGCGGCAGGCTGCGCTCGAAATCGGCGACCACGTCGCCCAGCCGCTCGCGCGCGCGGTCATAGGCCGCGGCCGCGGCGACACCGGGTTCCGGCCATACCGGCGTCACCACCGTGACGCGGTCGGCGATGTTGTCGAAGATGCACATCACGGTGGGGCGCAGCAGCATGCCGTCGGGTATCTGGAGCGCGTCCGGGTTGTCGTCGGGCAGGCGCTCCATCAGGCCGACCATGTTGTAGCCGAGATAGCCGAACAGCCCCGACGCCATCGGCGGCAGCGGCTCGGGCGTCTCGACGCGGCACTCGGCGATCAAGGCGCGCAACGAGGCGAGCGCGCCGCCTTCGACGGGCGCGAAGGCGCCGGCGTCCGAGCGCGCCTTGCGGTTCACCTCGGCGCGATTGCCGAAGCAGCGCCAGATCAGGTCGGGCTTGAGGCCGATGAAGGAATAGCGCCCGCGCGCGGCGCCGCCTTCGACCGATTCGAAGAGGAAGCTGTTGGGCCGCCCATCCGCCAGCTTGAGCATGGCCGAAACCGGCGTCTCGAGATCGGAGATCAGCGACGTCCACACCAGCACCGGCCGGCCGGCGGCGTAGCGCGCAGCGAATTCGGGCAAGCCGGGGGTGAGCTGCATGGCGCCCGCGCCCTCGACCTAGAAGGCGCGGGCGACGGCGGCTTGATCGACGCTCACCGGATAGCGCTCGCGCAGCGCCTGGTCGAATTGCTGCAGCAAATCCTCGCGCAGCGACGGCGTGAGCTGCTGCGACAGGCGCTGCACGGCGTCGCTGTCCTTGCTCGGGTCGGCGGGCTCGACGGCCTTGACCTGCGCCACCGCGTAGCCGTCGCTGCCGCGGGCGAAGGCCGCCTTGCCGGCATCGGTCTCGAAGATCTTGGCCACCAGGGCCGCCGGCACGTTCTCGTCGCCATGCGCGCGCTGCAGGGGGGCGCTGGTGAAGGTCGGGATCTTGTGGGCGGCGGCGATTTCGGCGAGCTTCTGGCCGCCATTGACCGCATCGGTCATCGCCTTGGCGAGGCTTTCGAGCGCGGCGTTGCGCTTGTCGTCCTGCCACAGCTTGATCGCGTCCGCCTTGACCGCGTCGAGCGGCTTGAACGCCGCCTGCGTCACCTTGTCCACCTGCACCAGATAATAGCCGGCCTCGCTCATCTCGTTGAGCTGGCTCGTCTGGCCGGCATCGGTGGCGAAGGCGGTACGCAGGATTTCGGCACCGGGCGGCGGCAATTCGACGTCCTTGCCGGCGAGGTCGCGGCCGTTGGCGCCGACATCCGCGACCTTCGTCACCTTGAGGTTGAAGCGCTGCGCGACATCGGCGAAGGAGGCGCCGCCGGCGAGCGCGTCGTCGACCTGGTTGGCCGCTTTGGCGATCTGGTCGCCCGCCATCTCGCGCGCGACCTCGGTCTTGAGCTTGTCCTTGACCGCCTCGAAGGGCTGCGTCACCTCGGGCTTGATCTCGGTGGCGAGCAGGATATGCCAGCCGAGCTCGTCCTGGATCGGGTGGGTCGGCACGCCGCGCTTGGCGGCGAACGCCTCCTCGGCGAGCTTCGGCGGCAAGTCGTCGTGGACGAAGAAGCCGAGATCGATCATGTCCGGCGTGGCGTCAGCAACGTCCTTGGCCACGGCCGCGAAATCCTTGCCGGAGGCGAGCCGGGCTTCGGCGTCCTTGGCCTTGGCCTCGTCGGCGAGCAGGATCTGCTGCAGGTGGCGCTGCTCGGGGGTGTGGAACTCGGCGACGCGCGCTTGATATTCGTCGCGCAGCTTGTCCTCGGGCACGTCGATCGCCGCCGCGACGTCGTCGAGCAGCAGCTGGCCGACAGTGAAGCTGCGCAGCTCGGTGACGCGGAAGGCCTCCTTGTGCTGGCCGTAGAAGGCGGCGAGCTCCTCGTCGCCGGGCGTGCCCGGATCGCCGGCGGCACTCGGCGGCACGGTCGCGACTTCGGCGACGCGGTGCTCGGCGCGGCTGCGATAGAGCGTATCGACCAGCTCGGGCGGCGGCGCGGTGCCGGCAACCAGCGCATGGCTCAGATGGAGGCGAACCAGATCGCCGCGCAGCAGGCTCTCGAATTGCGGCACGGTCATGTGCTGTTGGGCGAGCACGGCCTGGTAGCGGTTGGGGTCGAACTGCCCCTTCTCGTCCTGGAAGGCGCGGTTCGAGCGGATCGCCTGGCTCACCGCGCCATCGCTCAGGGCCAAGCCCAGATGGCTGACCTCGAGATCGACCAGATCGCGGTTGATCAGGCGCTGCAGGGCGTTGTCGACGAGGCCGAGCTGCTTCAGCTGCTCGGGATCGGGCCGCGCGCCGCCGAACATGCCGCGCAGCTGCTCGGAATCCTCGTTGATCGCCTGGACGAGCTGGCGCTGGTCGATCTTGCGGCTCCCGACCGTGGCGATGGTGGTGTCGGCGGCGCGGTTGCGGAAGATGTCGCCGATGCCCCAGATGGCGAAGCTGATGACGAGGACGCCGAACAGGATCTTGACGATGAAAGAGGTGGCTTTGGAGCGGATCGCTTGCAGCATGGCTTGATGTGGCGGTGGGCGGCGGCTCGGGCGTGGTGACATACCGCGCGATCGGGCGCCGGATCATAGAGGCGGCATGGCCTCCGCCGCAAGCGCGGCGGCTGGCGACGGCGGGAGGTCTATGCTAAGCGGGGGGCCGGAGCCTTCGCGGGCTGAGCGAAGACGGGGAGCGGAGTGGGCTTGCGCAAGCTGATCGCCGGAAACTGGAAGATGAACGGGCTCGGAGCCGACGGGCTCGCGCTGGCGGCCGACCTGGCGCAGCGGGTGCAACGCGACCGGCTCGGCTGCGATCTCCTGGTGTGCCCGCCCGCGACCTTGCTCCGGGCGGTCGCCGACGCGCTGGCCGGCAGCGGCATCGCCATGGGCGGCCAGGATTGCCATGCCGAGCGGTTCGGCGCGCATACCGGCGACATCGGCGCGCCCATGCTCAAGGACGCCGGCTGCAGCCATGTCATCCTCGGCCATTCCGAGCGCCGCACCGACCATCACGAGAGCGACGCGCTGATCCGCGCCAAGGCGGAAGCGGCACGCGCGGCCGGCCTCATCGCCATCCTCTGCGTCGGCGAGACGGCGCAGCAGCGCGACGCGGGGCGGGCGCTCGAGGTGGTGTCGAGCCAGCTCGCGGGCTCGCTCCCCGATGCCATGACTGCGGCGCAGCTGGTCGTCGCCTATGAGCCGGTCTGGGCGATCGGCACCGGGCGCACGCCGACCGCCGCCGACATCGCCGCCGTTCACGGCCATATCCGCGCCCGGCTCCAGCGCCGGGTCGCCGACGCCGCTTCCGTCCGCCTCCTCTATGGCGGCTCGGTGAAGCCCGAGAACGCGCGCGAGCTCCTGCATGTGGCCGATGTCGATGGCGCGCTGGTCGGCGGCGCCAGCCTCAAACCGGCGGATTTCTGGGCGATCGCCCGCGCGGCCGCCTAGCGCTGGCGTTTCCGCGGCCGACCGGCTAAAACCTCGCAATCCCCCGCGACCACGTCCGTGCCGCCATGATCACCGTCATCCTCGTCGTCCATCTCATGATTGCCGCCGCGCTCATCGGCGTCATTCTGCTGCAGAAGAGCGAGGGCGGGGCGCTCGGCATGGGCGGCGGCGGCATGTCCGGCTTCATGACGGGACGGTCGACCGCCAATTTGCTGACGCGCACCACGGCGATCCTCGCCGCGGTCTTCTTCCTCACCAGCATCACGCTGGCGCTGCTGGCCGGGGGCTCGCGCGCGCCGCGCTCGGTGCTCGATCAGCCGGCGTCGTCCTCCGAGCGCGCCGCGCCGGTGCAGAATTCGGCGCCCGCGCCGACCGCACCTGCCGCCCCCGCAGAGCCCAGCGCGCCGTTGGCGAAATAGCCGGCGCTTCCGGCGCGAGTCGCGGGAATTTCCAGCCTGCCAGCCGCCGCGGGCGAGGCCGCGCTGCGGCTCTATCGGCAAACCGCCGGGATTCCTGGTGCGGCGCGGGCCGCGACGCTTTCGCGTTGTGCCCGCGGCTTCCGTTCCTGTAGATTGAAGGTCCATGACGCGGTTCATCTTCATCACCGGCGGCGTGGTCTCCTCCCTCGGCAAAGGTCTCTCGGCAGCGGCGCTCGGCGCGCTCCTGCAGGCGCGCGGCTTCAAGGTGCGGCTGAGGAAGCTCGACCCCTACCTCAATGTCGATCCGGGGACCATGAGCCCCTATCAGCATGGCGAGGTCTATGTCACCGATGACGGCGCCGAGACCGACCTCGATCTCGGCCATTACGAGCGCTACACCGGCGTCGCCGCGCGGCGCAGCGACAGCGTCACCACCGGCCGCATCTACTCGACCGTGATCGGCCGCGAGCGCCGCGGCGAGTATCTCGGCGCCACCGTGCAGGTGATCCCGCACGTCACCGACGCGATCAAGGAGTTCATCGTCGCCGGCCTCGACGGCGACGAGGATTTCGTGCTGTGCGAGATCGGCGGCACCGTCGGCGACATCGAGAGCCTGCCCTTCCTCGAGGCGATCCGCCAGCTCGGCAACGAGTTGGGCCGCGAGCGCACGCTCTTCGTCCATCTGACCTTGGTGCCATGGATCCCCTCGGCGGGCGAGACCAAGACCAAGCCGACGCAGCATTCGGTGAAGGAGCTCCTGGGCCTCGGCATCCAGCCGGACATCCTGCTGTGCCGCTGCGACCGGCCGCTGCCGGAAGGCCAGCGCAAGAAGATCGCGCTGTTCTGCAACGTGCGCGAAGCCCGCGTCATCCCCGCGATCGACGTCGACACCATCTATGAGGTGCCCAACGCCTATCACCTCGAGGGCTTCGACCGCGAGGTGTGCGCGCATTTCGGCATCGCGACGGCGACGCCCGATTTGACGCGCTGGCGCGAAATCGTCACGCGCATCCGCCGCCCCGAGGGCGAGGTCAACATCGCCGTCGTCGGCAAGTACACGCATCTGCGCGACAGCTACAAATCGCTGGCCGAGGCGCTGACCCATGGCGGCATCGCCAACAATGTGCGCGTCAATCTGGATTGGCTCGATTCCGAGATCTTCGAGCAGGAGGACGCGGTCGTCCAGCTCGAAGGCGTCGACGGCATCCTCGTCCCCGGCGGCTTCGGCGAGCGCGGCACCGAGGGCAAGATCGAGGCGGCGCGTTTCGCGCGCGAGCGGCTCGTGCCCTATTTCGGCATCTGCTTCGGCATGCAGATGGCGGTGATCGAGGCGGCGCGCCACCTGGCCGGGCTCGAGGGCGCGGGCTCGACCGAGTTCGGGCCGTGCGAGCACCCGGTGGTCGGGCTCATGACCGAGTGGATGCGCGGCAACATGCTGGAGAAGCGTCAGGCCGGCGGCGATCTCGGCGGCACCATGCGCTTGGGCGCCTACGAGGCGGTGCTGGCGCGCGGCAGCCGCGTCAGCGAGATCTACGGCGGCGCGCCGCAGATCAGCGAGCGCCATCGCCACCGCTACGAGGTCAACATCAACTACATGGGCAAGCTCGAGAAGGCCGGTCTGCGCTTCTCCGGCATGTCGCCGGACGGCGAGCTGCCGGAAATCGTCGAGATCCCCGACCATCCCTGGTTCATCGGCGTTCAGTACCATCCCGAGCTCAAATCGAAGCCGTTCGAGCCGCACCCGCTGTTCACCAGCTTCATCAAAGCCGCGCTCGACCAGAGCCGGTTGGTGTGAG
>Ga0209488_10003695_pt1 | contig 12206 bp, 8 predicted proteins | sample Rivendell_Oct201_8_FD_188349 | JGI IMG/M metagenome (GOLD analysis project Ga0209488, IMG submission 188349) | Vadose zone soil microbial communities from the Eel River Critical Zone Observatory, Northern California, USA -... | ecosystem: Environmental > Terrestrial > Soil > Vadose zone >...
TGATTTATTCGCTGCGCCAGTAAGCATGGCCTGTTAGCGAGCATGCCCCACCCCCGCCTTTTTTCATAAGTGGTGATTCTAAAGAAGGCTAGTCGAGTGTTTTCATACATTTTTGTAAGTGCTGATTGTAAACGAGGTTAGTGGTCAGCGCAGGGGGGGAGCTCTGTGATGCAACAAAATCCGACAGCCAGGAACTAGGCTAGGTACGGTCTTACTCATGAGGAATAGAGAAGCAGAAGTATCCAGGGTCAAGCAGCACTATTTCGGAGAAGCTATTTTGAGGCCAAGGAGCTTGCGCGCTGCCAAACGTGAGGTCTCAGCTTTCGAGTAGGCCTTTTTCGAGCATCTCTTCCTCGCTGAGCCAGAGATCAGGGATGTTGGCGGAGCCCAGGCGAAGAATGTCTTCCAACGCGCCGCGAACTTCACTGCGACGAAAATCCACGCCAATGCGATCGAGGAGATCGAGCAACGGTTGAGCGCCTTCTGCCAGGAGCGGCTTCGCTCTTACGCCGACGCGGTCGAGGCGATGATAGGTAAGTACGTATACGGCGCGCGGGCCAGAGCCGTGGCGGACGATGTGAAGAAAAGCGCGGGTTTGCAACCCTGCGTTATCTGGCGTTATGGCCGTGCCAGGGGCAGAGGCGCTCATGGCGTGTCTCGCTCCTGCCTAGGCATCCTCAACTGCACCCGCTGGTGCTGCCGCAGTTTTCGCATTTGTAGCAAGCGCCGTTGGGCACCATCAACATGCCGCACTCGCTGCAGGTGGGCGCGCCCTCATGGGCATTGCTGGGGGTGCGGGAGCCGGCTGGCTCCGACGACTTGATGGCCGGTGGCAAAGCCAGGGTAGTCTGCATCGGCGCGGTGACGATCAGTTCGGGAGCGGCACCATTGAGCTTCAGGTAGTCCGAAGAGATAAAGCGGCCGCCGAGCCAGCGTGCGATGTAGTCAAGCACCGAGGAGACGAAACGGATATTGGCGTTGGCGGTGATTCCGCTGGGCTCGAAGCGGGTGTTAAGGAGTTTGTCCACAAACACCTTGAGCGGCACGCCGTATTGCAGACCGATGGAGATAGTGAGTGCCAGGCCGTCCATCACGCCCGAAAGTGTGGAGCCTTCCTTGGACATTTTGATGAACACTTCGCCGGGCCGGCTGTCTTCGTACAGCCCCACGGTGATGTAGCCTTCGTGGCCACCGACGCTGAATTTGTGGGTGACGGAGGCGCGCTCCGACGGCATTTTTTCCCGTTGCGCGCGGGCGAAGAGTTCGCGCTGCATGGGTTCGACAGCGGCGGCGACAGTAGCCACCGCTTCGGCCGGCTTGTCTTTCTTGTCGTCCTTCTTTTGCCCGCCAGCATTGAGCGGCTGCGATTTCTTGGAATTATCACGGTAGATGGCCACGGCCTTGAGCCCGAGCTTCCAGGATTCCATGTAAGCATTGGTGATGTCTTCGATCGTGGATTCTTCCGGCATATTGATGGTCTTGGAGATGGCGCCGGAAAGAAATGGCTGAGCTGCGGCCATCATTTTGACGTGGCCAGTCCAAGTGATGGAACGGCCGCCGCCCGCGGGAGCCAGCGAGCAATCGAACACCGGAAGATGCTCGGCCAGAAAGTGCGGCGCGCCCTCGGCGGTGCTGTGCTTGTCAATGTAAGCGACGATTTCGCTGGTCTGTTCCGGACTGTAGCCAAGCTTCATCATGGCTTGCGGAACAGTGTTGTTGACGATTTTGATCAAGCCGCCGCCGACGAGCTTTTTATATTTCACGAGCGCGAGGTCGGGCTCGATGCCGGTGGTGTCGCAATCCATCATGAAGCCGATGGTGCCGGTGGGAGCGAGAACCGTGACCTGGGAATTCTTAAAACCGTGTTCTTCGCCGAGTTTCAGAGCGTCGTCCCAGGAATGTTGCGCTGCTAACAACAGATCCGGCTGCACGTGGGCGGGATTGATGCCGCGCATGGAATCGCGATGCATGCGAATAACCTCAGTCATGGCTTCGCGGTTGACGGCGTAACCCGGGAACGGACCCATTCTTTCCGCGACGCGAGCTGACTGCGCGTAAGCTTCGCCGCACATCAGCGCGGTGACAGCTCCTGCAACATCGCGGCCTTCGTCGGAGTCGTACGGCAGGGCCATGGACATCAGAAGTGCGCCGAGATTGGCGTAGCCCAGACCCAGCGGCCGGAAATTATGCGAATTCTCAGCGATTCTTGGCGTGGGATAGCTGGCGAAGTCGACCAGGATTTCCTGCGCGGTAATGGTGACGTCAACTGCGTGCTTGTATGCCGGAACATCAAACTGGCCGCTGGAGTTTACAAACTTCATCAGATTCAACGAAGCCAGGTTGCAGGCGGTGTCATCCAGAAACATGTATTCAGAGCAGGGGTTGCTGGCGTTGATGCGTGCCGTGGTCTTGCAGGTGTGCCAGCGATTGACGGTGGTGTCGAACTGCATGCCAGGGTCGCCGCAATGCCAGGTGGATTCGGCCATTTTGTAGATCAAATCACGGGCACGAAGCTTATCGGCGGGCTGGCCGTCAATGACGTTCTTGGTCCACCAATCCTTATCTTGTTCAACCGCGCGCATGAAATCGTCGCTGACGCGGACAGAGTGGTTGGCGTTCTGGAAAAAGATCGAGGTATAGGCTTCGCCATCGATTGCGGAATCGTAGCCGGCACGAATCAGCGCGTGGGCTTTGGTTTCTTCCTTATATTTGCACTCTATGAATTCAACGATGTCCGGATGATCCACGTTGAGGATGACCATCTTGGCGGCGCGGCGCGTTTTGCCGCCGCTCTTGATTACGCCAGCGAAAGCGTCGAAGCCCTTCATAAAGCTGACCGGTCCGGAAGCGATACCGCCGCCGGAAAGAGTTTCCTTGCTGCCACGCAGCGCGGAGAAATTCGTGCCGGTGCCGGAGCCCCACTTGAAAAGCATGCCTTCGGTGCGGGTCAGGCCCATGATCGATTCCATGTTGTCTTGCACAGAATTGATGAAGCAGGCGGAGCACTGTGGCTTGGATTGCACGCCGACGTTGAACCACACCGGCGAGTTGAAAGCCATTTTTTGCTCGACGAGGAGATGAGTCAGTTCGTCCTTGAAGGCATCGCGCGATGCGTTATCGGCGAAATAGCCGCCTTCCGTGCCCCAGCGAACGATGGTATTCACGACTCGGGCGATCAACGTGCGCACCGAACCTTCGCGCTCCGTACTGCCGGGCTTGCCGTGGAAGTATTTGCTGGCGACAATGTTGGTCGCGGTCTGCGACCAGGTCTTGGGGACTTCCACATCGTCCTGACGGAAGATAGTGGTGCCCTTTTCGTTGCCAATCAGCGCAGTGCGCTTTTCCCATTCGACAGCGTCGAATGGCGAAATCTTTCCATCGGTGAAGAAGCGGTCAAACACCAATCCACTCTGCGGGCCAAATGTCCCGCGCGTTTCCGCTTCTACTGCTTTACCATGAAGTGCCGGCTTCACCGTTGCCATCCTGTTCCTCCCAGCGCTGGGTTCCCAGTGGCTGACTTGGGGAACCCTATTATTTTACTCCTCTGCGTTGCAGAGGTCATGCGCATCACAATTTTTAGAAAACTACTGTATTAGTTCATTCGATTCGCGTTGCGTGAAAGCCGCCGGGATTCGCAAAAGTTTGCAGCACGAATTTACGGCGCCAAGTCTGGCGTCCGCAAACGAAAACGACCTGCCATCGGCTATCTAAAAGAAGCTGAGCCTCATAGCAAGCCCGCCACTTCGCGCGTACAAAGGCGCGGAGCAGTCACTTCGCGCTGGATTGTGATAGCGAAAACCCGGGAACGTTTCGTGTTAGACCGGACTTTGTCACCCTCGACTGGGTCCGTCTGGCGCTTTCACGATCCCCCGAATCTGGAGTTGCAGTATCAACGGCGGGAAAAATCCTGTCAAGAGAAAAACGCAAAATGTGGATGAGATTTTCTCAAAGCGCCCATATCTTGTGGTACGTATGCCAAGCGCGCGTGAGTTGGCCAGAAAGAAACGGCACAGAAATGGGCGGCCACGTTCTCGTAACCTGCTTATGAGAAACCTCTTAACTGCTTTCGACGCGAATCGCAATCACCAAATGCGCAGGAAAATTTTTCTGCCTTGATTGCAAACTTTTTCAACAGCTGACAGGAAAATTTTTCTCGGTCGCAGGCCTACAAAAACTTGTTTGCGCAAGAATTTTGTCCTATGTACGCTACCGTGCGCAGCGCCGGCAAAACGCTTCCATAGAAATAGGATTTCTTTTTTCCGAACGGCGAGAAATTGCGCTGCCAGGATCACGCGAAGCGACGCGGGCCTAATCACCGCAATTTTGCTGCTTCCTTTCGCTGTCAACTGCCGCTAGACTTTTTGCATCCAAATCGATATGACTCGAAAACACTTGCCAGCGATGTTTTTTTTGTTCCTGGCCACAAGTGTCTGCGCACAGGAACATTCATCTCCTGCCGCTCCGCCGGTGATGCGCTCGGCATATGGCGACAAACTGCGACTCCCCGGTGTGCCGAATGGCGGACGCGTAAACGATTATCTTTATCGTGGTGCGCAACCGCATCCGGCGGGAATACAAGAGTTGAAAAAGCTGGGGATTACCACCATCGTGGATTTGCGCGGCGAAAATCCGACGCAAAGAGATTCCGAAAGACAGCAAGCGGAATCGCTGGGAATTCGCTTCGTAAGCATTCCGGTCAGCGGATGGGATCCACCGAGTAACGAGCAGGTGGCCCAATTTCTTTCTTTATTTCGCAATCGGAAGGAAAAAGTCTTCGTACACTGCCGATTCGGCGATGATCGCACGGGAGTTTTCGTCGCTACTTATCGAATGGCTTATGAGGGCTGGCCTACCACCCAAGCTATGAACGAAATGTATTTTTTCGGTTTTAACGGGTTTTGGCACCCGTCCATGAAGTCATTTATCAGGGATTTTCCAGCGCGGCTGAAAACTGCGCCAGCGCTGGTCGAGTACAAGCCGAGTGACCTGGCCGTAACCAAATGAACGTGGGCGGTGCCGGACCACTCTTACGTAACCTCTTAGGCTTCAATGACTTAGATGTGTTTCAGTCCTAGTACCTCAGTTTGCCATTTTTAGGAACTTTCGCTTCATTTGCGTTTAAGACCGCCCACTGTAAATTGCATGCCAGGAACGGAAGGTCCCCAATGCAAGTCGGACGTTACCAACTCTTTGAAACTCTTGGCGTCGGCGCCACCAGCCGGGTAGTGCGCGGATTTGACCCGCTGATCGGGCGGCAGCTGGCAATAAAACTTTTTCGTCCCGAGCTGGCAATTGGCGAAGCACGCGAACGATTCCTTCGCGAAGCCAGGGTGGTTGGCCAGCTGACTCATCCCAACATTATTACGCTGCATGATATGGGAATCGAGGAATCGACGCAGACTCCCTATCTGGTAATGGAATTCATCGACGGCACTCCGCTAGATCGGCTGCTTGAGAAAGGCACTTTGCCGCTGCCGCGCGCTTGCGCATGGATTGCGCACGCGGCCGAAGCGCTGGACGTGGCGCATACCCGCGGAGTGATTCACGGAGACGTAAAGCCAGCGAACATCCTGATCACCACGGACAGAAAAGTGAAGCTTACGGATTTTGGCATGGCGCGCGTCGCAAAACGCGACACCGGGGATTCTCCTTTGTTGGGTACGCCTGCCTACTGGTGCCCGGAACAAATCATGGGCCGCCCGCAGGACGCGCGTTCGGACATTTTTTCCCTGGGTGTTGTGCTATACGAAATGGTGACTGGAACGCGGCCGTTTGAGGCGGATTCTTTGCAGGGAATTTGCAATCGCGTGCTGTCGTCAACCGTTACCATGCCATCTCAGCTTCAGCCATCGGTTCCCGCGAGCTTCGATGAAATTATCGCGGCCTGCCTGACCAAGAATCCCGAGGAGCGCCTGCCGTCCGGAGAAAAGTTGGCCCAGATGCTGTATCCGTTGGCGCGGCGCAAGATAGTGGTGAACGCTCAGCCACAGGCAAAATCAGCGGTCCCGGTCACGCTGCGCGATCGCGCGTCACGGCTGCTTCGTTCCGCGTAGATTTCGCCTGGAAAGAGCGTCTTGAGGGGCGATGGTTCGAAGATGGCAACGTGGCGCTGCGTAAATAACTGCGGCCGTGAGTGGTTCGAACTATTCGTAGCGAAGAGCTTCCACTGGATCCAGTCTGGCGGCTTTCATTGCGGGCCAGACCCCAAAAATCAGCCCAATCGATACGCTGACGGTTACGCCGAGAATTGCGGCCCACGCGGGCACGGTGCCCTGCCATTTCAGTGTGGCGCGAATCAACAAGACCAGTGCATTCACCGCGATAAGCGCGATCAGCCCGCCGGTCCCAGTTAGCGTCATAGCTTCCAACAGGAATTGCCAGGTAATGTCCTTGCTTTTCGCGCCGATGGCTTTGCGGATGCCGATTTCGCGGGTACGTTCCGTGACGCTGACCAGCATGATATTCATTACGCCCACGCCGCCGATCAGCAAGCCGATGCTGCTCAACACGATGGTTCCGATGTACACCATGGCCATGATGTTGTGGAACTCTTCTACTGTTTGCGCTGCAGTGCCGATCGAGAAATTGTTCTTTGCTTCATAGGCCACATTGCGGCGTCGGCGCAAAATTTCCGTAACTTCGTCAACCATCGGGTCCAGCAACCCCGGATAGGCCTGCACGCGCATGTTCAATTCGTCCGCGGATGGGTAGGTCTTCCTGAAGGTGTTGAAGGGAATCAACACACGGCGATCTTCATCGCCCATGCCGAATCCGCCTTTAGGCTTTTCGACCACGCCGATCACCTGGAAATCGGTACCATCGATCATGACGTCCTTGCCGATGGGATGGCCTTCAGGGAAAAGCACCGGCGCCACATTTTCACCGAGCATGACGACTTTTTCGCGGTGCAAATCGTCGCCCTCGCTGATGAAGCGCCCTTCCAGCGTGGAAGCGTTGGCATACACTTGTCCAAAATTCGGCTGCACTCCGCGGAAATCAATCGCGGTGACCTCGCCGGCTTTGGTCCGCACGGTGTGCGATTGCTTCCAGGAGGTCTGGATAAAAGCGGTGACGCTCTTTACATCTCGGCCGGCTTCCTTGACGGCCTCGGCGTCCTCGATCGTAAGCGGCTTGCGCAGTCGCTCCTCCAGCGGCGGCTCGTTGCCACCGTGGAATCCCTGGTCCCACTTGGAAACGAAAGCGGTGTCCGCGCCAAACTGCTTGATGTTTTCCTGGATTTGATAATCGAAGCCGGTAATCAGTGCGGCAACCAGCATGATCACGCTGACTCCGAGTACCACGCCAAACACGGTCAGCCCGCTGCGCAGCTTATGCGCGCGTAGCGTGTCCATGGCCTGCTTTAAATTTTCGCCGTGTGCCTGGGCCATACGACGCTCCTATCCGTCCGCTCTTAATGCTTCGATGGGATCTAGCTTGGCCGCGCGCATGGCAGGATAGATGCCGAAGAACAATCCAACCGCGGTAGACACAACCAAGGAAAGAATTACCGCGCCCAAAGGCATTTGCATGGGAATGGAAGTCAAAGTTCGACCCAAAGTGACCAGCGCATAGGCAGCGATTAGTCCCATAACTCCACCCACCGCAGCCAGCACACCAGATTCCGTCATAAACTGCAGCATAATGTGAATCTTCCTGGCCCCCAGCGACCGGCGCACGCCGATTTCGCGGGTGCGTTCAGTGACACTGGCCAGCATGATGTTCATAATCACAATGCCGCCTACCACCAGAAAAACGCTGACCAGACCAACCGCCACGGTCGCCAGCGTGCCTGTCAATTGATGCCACAGCGCCATGATGGAATCGGAACCCAGAATGGCAAAATTGTCTGGCGCGTTGTAGGCCAGGTGACGGCGCGCGCGCATCAACATGCGAGCTTCGTCCTTTGAGGGATCCATCATCTCGGAGCTCGGTGACTGAACAAAAATTCCCACCCAGTCATTCTGTTTGTGGAACTCTCGCTGGTAGGTGTGGATGGGCATGATGATGAAATTGTCTTGCGATTGGCCAAAGGCGCTGCCAATTGGAGTCGCGACTCCAATTACTTGATACTCATGGGTTTCCGCCCGCAATGTCTTGCCAATCGGATCCACGCTCGAAAACAACTTGGCCACCACGTCGGCGCCGATAAACACTACTTGTGAGCGGTGTTCGTCGTCCGATTCGGTTATCATGCGCCCCTGTGCCACACCGATGTTGCGCACGTCAGTGTAGTTGGCGGTAACGCCCATGACGTCGGTCCGCTCGAGTCGCTCGTTACCGGCTTTCAAGTCCATTTGGCGATCATCCAAGGCCGCGACGGCATTCGCGGTCTTCATGTTGTCGCGCAAATACTCGAACTCATCCATGGTTAGTAAAGGTCGCTTTTGCGCCTTTACCCACTGGTCGTTACTGGTGATGATGCCAAACCGATCCACGATAAAAACATTCGCGCCGAGATTGGCAATGCGGTCGGCAACGTAAAAATTCATACCCGCAACGACGCTCATCACCACCACCAGGGTGGTCACGGCCAAAATGACGCCCAGCAGCGTCAAAAAGCTGCGCAGTTTGTGTGCGCGCAGGGAATCCAACGCCAGACGAAAGGTCTCAAATAGGGCCACCAGCGAACGCCGGATTCGCGCGATCCGCGTGGCGCGGTCGGCAGCTCCTACAAGGACACTTACCTGGCTGAATCTTTCGAGCGGCGTGACACCCAACTTAATCTCCCTGGTCTGCAACGGCGGAAACGTCCGTGTCTTTTAATACGCGCGGCAACACCCTTTCGTTCCTTATTAGACGTTAAAAACTCATGATTTGCTTTCCGAGGCTAATAACATTATCGCTGCTAAAGAGGGCGGGAGATCGCGCTTAGTGCCCAAAAGCTCTATCCTCGCCGGTAAGTTCTGCATTTTATGCAACTTAGACTTTATCTACGGGTGTAGCAGCTGGTGGAGACCGATAGGCTCCTTGACAGATGCAACACCGCACAGTTTGAGAGAATCCAAAAAGTGTCACGAAGTTGGGTAAAGTCTGTCTTGGGAGCATTGCTTTGTACTACTCGTCGAGAGTCCTGTCTGTCGTGACGGCCCTGGCGATGCTCTCCGGGCCGCCTGCGCAGGATGCTTTTACCAAGACGGCAGATTTCAATGTTTCCGGGGCTGCTCCTTCTCGCGAAGTGATGAGCCACGTCATCGACGGCTTGAAAGAGGCCGAACGCGCGCAATACCTTTACGAACGAATTGAACGAGTGGAAACCCGCAAACAGGCGGGGGACGCCGATCCCCAGAGTGTGCGAATTTCCCGGGTCATACCGGCGGGAACCGGCATGGCAAAGATTCCGCTGGGGCTGGACGGCAAGCCCGCGGACGCGGACGCCTACCGCGCCGAACTCGACAAGCTGCTGAAGTCGCTGGCTTGGGTGGTCGAAACGGGGCAAGCGCAGCGCGAGGCGTACCAGAAAATTCAGAAAAAACAAAAAGACCGCGACGACCTGATCGACGCCACACGCAATGCTTTTCTTCTGACCTACATCGGCCAGGAGACACGCGGCGACCGCATACTTTCAAAATATCGCATGCTACCGAATCCGGCGTTCAAGCCGACCACTCGCGCTACTTCAATCTATATGAAGGTGAAAGGCTTTTTGTGGGTGGATGACGCTGCGCAGCAATTGGCGCAGGTGGAAGGCGAAGTGACCGACGATGTCTCACTGGGAGTGTTCCTGGCAAAAATCTACCGAGGCAGCCGATTTATGCAGGACCGCTACGAAATGACGCCGGGAATTTGGTTGCCGTCTTTCACGCAATACGATTTTGACGGCCGAAAATTTTTCTCAAACATTTCGGCTCACGAAAAAACATTTTATAGCGCATACAAGCGCATCGGGTCGCCGGCCGAGGCCATTCCACAGATACAATCGGAACTAGCGCATCTGGACGAAATGAAAGCGAAACCTACCACTGAGCATAGAAACTGATTGACACTTCTTCGGAGCATTGGGGTTTAATCGAAGAAAGAGGTGCGCCCTTTGATCCCCGAGACTTCGGCCCGGATGTGTTTGTCTGGTCTTCCTTTTCGCATAGTTCTTTCCGCGTGCCTGTTCCTCGGCGGCGCCGCAATCGCTTGTGCTCAACAACCCACTGACACTCCCTCAAGCACAGCCACTTCCTCAAGCGCGGCCAATGCAAAACCGAAAAAAGTTTGGACGAATGACGATGTCGCCGCGGCAAGCCCCGGCGTCACCGTGGCGGCAAAGGCTGCAACCGCTCCCACACCTTCGGCGGCTGGCGCGAACGCGCACCTGGCCGTGCAACTGCGGGGGCAACTGGAAAAGTTGCAGTCCCAGTTGAAGGGCGTGGACACGGAACTCGATGAGCTGAAACGTTTTCAGGCTGGCGAATTAAGCGGCGACGCTGGAAGACAGTTGCACAAACGTTACAGCTCCGCGCCCATCCCAGGACAAATCGCCAAGCTCGAAGAAAAAAGAAACAACTTGCAAGACCAGATCGAAGCAATTTATGAACAAGCACGCAAAAAGGGCATCCTGCCCGGCCAATTGCGCTAAAGCCGGTCTTTAGCGCGCAGGAAACTTTGTTTTAAGAACAAATCACGTCTACAATCCATCGTCGCTGCCTGCTTCTGGAATCTTCATTGCGTTTCGACGATCGGAGAACCCACATCTACTTCCTCGGCATTGACGTTGGCACCGGCGGCAGCCGAGCGCTGTTGATGGACGTCTCCGGCAGGGTCGTTGCGTCGGGCACTGAAGAACATCAACCGTTTGCTTCGCCGCATCCCGGGTGGGCGGAACAAGATCCGCGCGATTGGTGGCGCGCCTGCGGCTTCGCTGTAAAAAAAGCCCTGCGGAAATCATCGGTTCGCGCGGAAGAAATTGGCTGCGTCGGCTTCTCCGGCCAGATGCACGGCGCGGTTCTGCTGGACTCCGCCGGTCAGGTGGTGCGCCCCGCACTCATCTGGTGCGACCAGCGCACTGAAAAGCAATCGCGCGACCTCTCGGAAAAATTTGGCACCGACCGCCTGATTCAGCTCACCTGCAATCCGCCGTTGACAAATTTCACTCTCACGAAACTTTTGTGGGTACGCGAAAACGAACCGCAACTGTGGGCGCGCGTTCGCCACATCATGCTGCCCAAGGATTACGTTCGCTTCCGCCTCACCGGCGACCGCGCCATTGATCTGGCCGATGCCAGCGGAACGCTGCTGCTCGATGTGGCAAAGCGCGCATGGTCCGCGGAAGTGCTTTCGGCCACCGGCATCGAGAAAAGTTTTCTTCCCGCGCTTTACGAGTCGCCCGACGTTTGCGGCAAGCTCAACGCAGAAGGTGCCGCCGCGACCGGATTGAAAATCGGTACTCCGGTGGTTGCCGGTGCCGGCGATCAAGCGGCCGGCGCGGTCGGTATGGGCATCGTTCGCGCAGGCGTCGTCAGCGCGACGATCGGAACTTCCGGCGTGGTCTTCGCTGCAACCGATCGTCCTGCGCTCGATCCTCGCGGCCGGCTGCACACGTTTTGCCACGCCATTCCCGGACGCTGGCACGTCATGGGAGTAACGCAAGCCGCCGGACTCTCGTTGCGCTGGTTTAGAGATACGTTTGGACTTCCTTCGGCGGCCTCATCGCAGACCAATCGCGATCCATACGAATTTCTTTCCGAAGAAGCTGCCACCGCACCGCCCGGCGCGGAAGGCTTGCTCTGGGCGCCCTATCTAATGGGCGAACGCACCCCCCATCTTGATCCCAACGCGCGCGGCGCGTTGGCCGGCATCACGCCATCGCATCGACGCGCACACATTGTTCGCGCCATTCTCGAAGGCGTCGCGTTCAGCTTGAAGGATTCCTTTTCAATTTTCGAAGAGATGAAAGTTCCCGTCACTCAGATCCGACTCGGCGGTGGAGGCGCGCGCTCACGCCTCTGGCGTCAGATTCAAGCCGACGTTTACGCCCGTGAAGTCGAACTCGTTGCCGGCGAAGAAGGCGCAGCCTTCGGTGCCGCCATCCTGGCTGCCGTGGGCGCTCGCCACTTCGCCTCCGTCGACGAAGCCTGCGACGCGGTCATCAAAGTCGCCTCCCGCGTCGCGCCCGATCCCGCATCGTCCACTCTCCTGCAAAAAAACTACGGCAAATTCCGCCGCCTCTATCCCGCCCTGCACTCCATCTGATTCTTGTATAGCATTGGCCAGCTGCAGTG
>Ga0209488_10003696_pt1 | contig 12205 bp, 5 predicted proteins | sample Rivendell_Oct201_8_FD_188349 | JGI IMG/M metagenome (GOLD analysis project Ga0209488, IMG submission 188349) | Vadose zone soil microbial communities from the Eel River Critical Zone Observatory, Northern California, USA -... | ecosystem: Environmental > Terrestrial > Soil > Vadose zone >...
TACTCGTAGTGCCACAACCCGCCGACCGGTCCGGTCACCTTCACCGCGACGGTGAAGCGGCCGTCGTCGTTGCCGTTGCCGCCGGTGTTGTAGGTGGCACCCTGCCAGCGCGTGAGCACCGAGCCAATCTGCGAACTGCCGCTGGTGGACGCCGACCAGCTGCCGCCGGAGCCGGTGATCGACACCTGGCGGTTGGCGAGGTTGTTGCCGCGCGCGGCCGCCGGTTCGCCCTGCACCATCGCGTGCGTCTGGCCGTAGTAGGTGGCGCCCGCGACCAGCTCGCTCTCACGCACGACCATGCGGTTCTTCACCGCGTCGAACAACTGCACCTGCGAGAAGGTCAGCGAGCGGATCGAGTCGATCGCCGCGCCGCCGCTGACCGGCGGATCGCCGCGGTCGAAGTAGCTGCCGCTCGGGTTCCAGGTGCCGAGCCACGGGTCGATCTCGTCGGTCGGCCCGAGGTTGTACTGGCTGGCGTTGGTGCCGCTGCCGTAGGTGTCGGAGCAGCCGACGTAGAAGAACGAGCCGCCGCCGGCGTTGCACGGTGCGCACGGGCCCGAAGAGAAGTTGAACGCGGTCGGCGAGTGCTTGCAGTAGCTCTTGCCCGACACCTGCACCATGCGGCCGCCGCTGTCGCGCGCCAGCAGGAAGGCGATGCGCGGATAGCTGTCGACCATCACGTTGCCGCTCTGCGAGACCCACGGCAGGTTGACGCTGCCGCCGTTGCACCACGAGTGGCCGACCATGAAGGCGGCTTCGCCGTTGGGCCAGGCAGCGCCGTGACGCCCTTGGTAGCTGATGTCCGTCACGTCGAACATCCGGATGTCGAGCCCGGGGACGGCGTTCGCCTGGGCGAGAACAGACCCTGTGAGCAGGGCCACAGCGAGGGTTCGGTTGAGCATGGGAGGGTTGGGGTTGGGGAAGGGCCGCTACGCTACCGCAACGCCCGGCGTTCGGGAGTTCGGCTGGCAAAGTCTCCCCGGGGAGTCCCCGGTTCGACACTGGCAAGCCAGGCCGTCGATTGCGACAACCGCTGTCGGTGTGGCGACCGCTCACGGCACGTCGCACTCGGCGAGGATGCGCTGGTAGCTGGCGCGGGCATGGGCGTAGTCGAGCTTCGCCTGTGCCAGTTCGGCCGCGGCAATGAACCGCTGCTTCTGCGACCAACACCGGTCGACGCCGTCGAGGCACCACTGCGCGCTGCGCTTGCTGGCGCGGATCGGCTTGCCGCTGACCAGCACGAACACCGGGTTGGTGTGCGAGGACGGCAGGATGCGCAGCGCAACCCAGCTGCTGCGGGCGAGTTCCAGGTCGAACGCCACGTCGCGCACGGTGCCGTCGGCCACGATGTTGCGCCTGGCCACCGGGTAGCCGTTCACGATCACCTCGACCGCGACTTCACGGTTGGCGCCGATCCGGGCGCGTTCGAGGTGCCAGTACGGCTGCTGATCGGACGGCCGATCGCGCAGCGCAGGATCGGGCTGCTCGGACAGGCGCGCGGCCACGCGGGCGGTGACCTTCACCGTGCGCGGCCGTTCGATCGCGAGTTCGCCCTCGCCCTGGCCCATGACCGCGCCGTCGACCGCGAAGTCGTACAGATGGCTCCGCCCATCGCTGACGTAGTTGCGTCCGGCACGGATGCCTTCGCACCACGCGTCGTAGTCGAGACGGCCGTCGAGCTTGACGTAGCTGCGGCCCAGTCCGACCCGTTCGCCGTAGATGCACGGGAAGTCGGTCTCGCCGCTGATGCGCGTGCGGTAGCCGCAGTTGAGCGTGTGGTACCAGATGTTGAGTTCGGCGAGGTGCGGCGTGTCCACCGTCGACAGGAAGTCCACCGCGCGCACGAGCTTCCCGTCGACACCCGGAACGTCGTGCGTCACGTCGACGATGTATTCGTTGGCGCCGATGCCGTCGAACGGCGGCACGACGTAGTTGGGCAGCTCCTTGCTGTCCACCTGCAGACCCCAGCCGGAGTGCGCCGGCCCGCACACGGCGCCCTGCTGCCTGGCCCAGCGCAGCGTGTTGAGTCCGAGCGTCGGCCAGTGCTTGTCGGAGTCGCCGCCGGGATAGATCTGATTGCGCAGTCGCAGCAGGCAGAGGTGTCCGCTCTCGTGCGAGCCGAAGCCGGAGACTTCGACGTCGTAGCGCAGCAGATAGGGATAGGTCGAGACCTTGTCGACGGCGCCGGTGAAGAACTGCTTCTGGTAGTCGAAGCACGGGCCCCAGGTCAGGTTCGCGCCGACCTTGAGATCCTCGCCGCGGCAATGCCGCAGCATGTCCGACGCCTGCACGCCCTCGGTCGGCTTGTCGTAGTGCGCGCAGCCGGCGGCGTGGATGTGGTGATCGCCGGACCACCAGCCCGACTGCGCCGGGTCGATCCAGCGCTCGACCTGGAACGACCATTCCGTCGTCGCGGCATCGACGCTCAGCGAGCGCGTCTGCGGCACCGACTCCGGCCCGCGCTCGAACGCCACCGTGTAGCTGCCGTCGGGCAGCGCCAGCGATTCACCGTCCTGACGATACACCTGCGGATGGAACGCGAAATCGGGCGCCAGGCGCTTGGCCGGCGAGGGATGGACGCGGCCCTCGGCATCGCGGATCAGGAACGCCGCCGTCGTCGGCTGGCCGTGCTCGTCCCGCACCTTCAACTTGACGCCGCGCGCCGGCAGGCACTCGAACAGCAGGTCGACGTCGCTGCGGAAGCCGAGGTCCTGCGTGCCCTGACCGACGTCGAAGCCGATGCGCGCCTCGCGGCGGCCGGAGTCGCGGCTGTAGAGTTGGACGATGCGGTACTCGAGGCGCAGGCCCGACAACGTGCGCGTGAGCGGCTGCGCCTCGAACATCTGCAGGTCGAGCCAGCGGTCGGCGACTGCCGATGGCGGCGATCCAGGCACCGCGGTGGCGTTCGGGCTCGCGACCCGCAAGGCCGCGGTCGTGCCAGCCTCGTTGCGGACTTGCACCAGGAACTGCCGCCATCCGCCTGCCTGCAGCACGGCCTTCGCCGCACCGGCGGCGACCTTGACGCGCATCTCCGGATTGATGTGCACGACGAACAGGCAATGCCGGTCGAGAATCGCCTGCAAGCCGGCCACCGGATCCGCCTGCGCGATCGCCGACTCGAGGGCGCGTTTGTCGTCGGCGGCGAACGGCGAGCCCAGGCGATCGGTCGCCTCGACCAGGCGCCGCACCTGCGCGATGAACGGTTGGGCTTCGACCGCCGGCGCGGACTGCGCGCCGGCCGCAGGCGCGGCGACGGCGAACGCTGCGAGCAAGGCTGGGGATCGCATGCCCGGATCGTGGCCCTCGCGTTCGCTGGGGTCAAACGCGGACGCGCGGCCGCGATGCGAACGGATCGACCCGCCGCCATGTCGGGGCACCGACCTTCGACGTCGCCCCCCCACATCTACCGCGTTTGCCGTTGCATCGGCGGCGACCAACATCACCACGTCAGCACCCGAAGCCGTCGCCACCGGCATGCGGATCACGTTCGCCGTCGCCGCGGTCCTGATCGTCGTCGCGATCGCCATCGCGGCTGCAGGCCAGGATCGCGGGCGGCTCATGCCGTGGCAGTGCGATCAGCGCGTCGAGCAGGAACGATCGGCGCCGATCACTTCTGCAGTTGCGGCACCGTGATGCGAACCGGTTCGCCTTCGCGGTCGCCAACGGTGAACGCCGCCGAACCTTCGAGTTCGCCGAACTTCGCGGTGACAGTGTAGTCGCCGGAGTCGAGACTGGCTTCCGCGGTGCACGGCTTGCCCTCCTCGCGATTGGCCCAGGTGTACGCCACCATGTCGGCGCCCCGCAGGATGCGCAGCGTTCCCGAGGACCGCTCGATCTTCGCCGGCAGCGCGATGTCGAACCGCTGGCGCACCCCGGCGCGCAGGCGCACATCGACCTTCGTCGTCTCGCTGGCGCGGATCTCGAACGGGATCGTCTGCGCCGCGTGGGTCTTGCCGGCCACGAACAGGCGGTAGCTCCCCACCGGCAGTTGTTCGCTCGTGCTCTTGCCGTGGATGTCGATGCCGCCGACCCAGCGTTGTCCCGAGTCCTGGATCGAGAACCACGCGCCCTCGGCAGAGCCCTCGACGACCTCGACGCGTACGTCGCCCCCCTGCGCGAGCCGGACGGTACCGACGTCCCAGCGCGTGTCCGGTTCGAGGGTGCGGCTTTCGAACGACACGCGCGGGAACGACCTGGTCTCGACGACCACCTGCCAGCTCCCTGGTGAGACCGGGCCGATCTCGAAGTAACCGGCTACGTCGGTGTTCTTCTCGATGATGTCCCGCGAACCGCCGCCGCTGGCCCAGACGCGCGCCACCGCGGGCCGGCCGTCGCCGTCGAGCACCGTGCCGGCGATGTAGACGGTCTTCGCTGCGCGTCGTTGCGCGCGGAGGTCGAGTTCGCCAGCGCGCGGATCGAGGTCCACGAAGAACGCGTTCACGATCGACTCGCCGTCGATGCGGATGTTCAGCTTGCCCTCCGGGGCGTTCGCGATCTTGAAGGCGCCGTCCTGGTCGGTGAACGTGTAGCCCATCCGGTCCCCCGAAGGCTCCCAGCGGATGTTGACCTGCGGCAGCGCTTGCCCCGTCTCGTCGCGCACCTTCCCTTTCGCGACGAATCCGCACGTGAGCGTCAGTTCGCACGTCGTCACACCGCCGCCGGACAGCATCGGCACGCGCGCGCGCGCCTCGCCCTTGCCTTCGGCGTCCACCTTCACGTCGATCTCGCCGTCCGGAAGGCCCGCGAGCTCGAAGGTCCCGTCGGGGTTGACCACCTCGTCCCAGTCGAGCTCGCCCTGGCGCGCGCCGATGAGGACGTCGCCGAAGGGACGGCCGTCGGCATCGCGGAGCGTGCCGCGCAGCGTGTTGCCGCGCGCGAACACGATCTGTACCTCCGTGGGCACGTCCGCGGTCACCTGGCACTTGCCCGACCACGGGATCAGACCGCGTGCCCGCGCGCTGAGCGGCTGCTCACCGAGTGGCACGCCGATCGCGCGGAATCGCCCTTCGGCGTCCGTCCGCGGGTGCGCAGGTCGCGGCGGGTCGTCGCCGACCCACGAGTTGCCCCACTCGTAGCGGCCGATGTCGACGCGAACGTTGGCGAGCGGCTTGCCGTCGGGATCGAGCACGATGCCGTCGACGATCCCGCCGACGGCGCCGAGTTCCAGCCGCACCTCGGCCCTGCCGTCGTGCGGCATGAGCTTCTGCGCCTTCGAGGCGCCATGGCCGAGGGCGCGCGCGCCGATGGAGTACTGCGGTGACGCACCGCGCACGGCGAAGCGGCCCTGCATGTCGGTGGTCGCGACGACACTCGACTCGAGTTCGACGTCGGCGCCGGCGACCGGCGCACCGACAGCACTCACCACGATCCCGGTGATCGTCACGCCTGTGGGCATCACGAACTCCACTTCGGTCTCCTTCCCCGCAGCGACGTGCGCGTTCTCGAACCAGTGGCCGCGGTCGGCGATCAACCCCGTGCGGCCCGCGCGCATGGACGGGAAGCGCGCGATCCCTTGGGCATCGGTGCGGCGTCGCTTGCTGTCGACCGAGGGCGCCGACGAGTACCTCGGAATCTCGTTCTTGCGGAACGCGGTGAGCATCACGTCTGCGGCCGGCGAATGGTCGTCGCCGTAGAACAGCCGGACGAGCAGATCGCCGCGCCCCGGCGCACCCGGCGTGGCGAGCGCTTCGCGCTGCGTCGTGTCGCTGGCTGCCCCTTCCGGAGTCGTTGCGGCACCGCTGGCGGCGACCGGCTCTGCTCCCGTCGGCGAGGAGCCGCCCGACGCAGGGGACTCCTGTGGCGCAGCACTCGTCGGCCAGAGCATGTAGAGAGCAGCGATCGCCAACACCAGCGCCGCCGCCGCCGCGATTCTCTCCTTGGCCGTCATCACGAGCACCTCCGGTAGCCGGGGGATGCATACGCGAGGCTCCGGGTACCCGCCAGCCCCCACGACGTGTAGGAAGAGAAAGCTGTCTCCCTGGCCGCCCGCGAGCGAAGGCCGTGTTCTCTGTGGCTTGCCCGATGCCGCACCCGCGCCTGCCCCACGTTGCCGTGCACGAAGTCGAGGTCAGCAGCAGGTGGCGGCAGTACTCGGCGTCGAGCACACCGTCGCAGATCCGCTGCTTGACGGCGCTGGCCTGTTACCAGGGCGAGGGTCGTGTGCTACTGCGCACGTCCCCGCCCCTCTCCGCCGCAAGGAGGCTCGCGTGCGCCTGCCGCCGTTCCTGATCTGCGCTCCATTCCTGCTGACTGCCTGCATGGACCACCACCCGGCCGCGGTGGCGGTGCCGGACAGCGTGCTCGACCCGGCGACGCTCGACGATGTCTCTGCGTCAGCGACTGCCCGGCCGATCGTCAACGCGCCGGTGGCGCCCGAGGCGATCTACGTCGGCCGCCGCGGCAACGGTGCTGGACTGTCGGTGATCGACCTCAACGGCTTCGGCCAGGGCACCGGCGAACCGGCGCTGTCGCGCTTCCCGCTCAACCCCAACATCGGCCTGCCGGGGGTACAGCCGCCGCTGGCCCCTGGCGTGTCCACGCTCGACGCCGGCAGCGCCGGCGTGTTGACGCTGACCGTCGACTCGCAGGGCAGCGATCTGCTGCTGCAGGCTCCGCGACTCCGGGACGTGACCGCGCTGGCGGTCGGCCAGCCGCTGGACCTCGCCTTCAACAACGAGAACACCAACCCGAACACGATCGGCAGCAACCACGTGAACCCGCGCTCCGGCGCGACGCAGGACGGCAACTGCATCGAGTCGGCGCCGCACCCCAATCCGCCGCGCATCGTCGTGCCGTCGCCGAATCCTGGCCACGGCATCGACGCCGAGGAGCCGTCCACCACGACCTCGGCGCCGGTGCCCGGCGAGGTGACGACGACGTCGCCGCCGTGCTTCCCCAGCCCGCTCAACGTGCTGGTGCCCGGCAATCCGTTCAGCAACCGGCAGGGCGAGCTCGGCCTGTTCGGCAGCAACCACCCCGGCGTGTTCGTCGGGCCGCAGCCGCCGCCGCTGATGCCGGCGCCGCCGGTGCCGTTCTGCCCGTACACGATCCGCCAGCAGCTCGGCCACTTCCTCTACGTGCTCGACCCGGCCGCGCACCGGGTGCTGGTGCTGAACAGCAACCGCTGCACGGTGCTGGCGCAGATCGCGCTGCCGGATCCGGTGGCGATGGCCTTCGCGCCCGACCTGCGCCGCCTGGCGGTCAGCAACCATGCACAGGACACGGTGTCGTTCATCGACACCGACCCGCGCAGCCGGACGTTCCACCAGGTGGTGGCGACGGTCGGCGTCGGCAACGGCCCGCGCGCGCTGGCCTGGCAGCCCGAGGGCGAGGCGCTGCTGGTCTGCAACGAACGCGGCCACAGCGTCTCGATTCTCGACGGCGCCTCGCTGCAGGTGCGCCGCACGTTGCATCGGCTGCTGCACGCGCCGCAGGCGATCGCCGTGACCCCGCGCCAGGACCAGCTCGGGCTCGGCACCGGCTCCTACTACGCGTTCGTCCAGAACCAGCTCGGTCTGATCGTCGTGTACGAGTCCGCAGCCAGCAACGGCGGCGGCGCCGACGACGTCGTGCTGACCCTGCCGCTCGTGATCCTGCCCGGCGCCGCCGGCCTGCGCCTCGACATGGCGTCGCTGTCGCCGGCGTTCTGGATCGGCCACCACGACCCGAACGGACTCGGCCAGGTCAGCCGGTTCGAACTCGTGCAGGGGCGGCACTGGCTGAGCCTGCAGCGCACGGTCGCGATCGGCGGCCTCGATTCGACGACGCCCGTGCGCGACCTGTTGTCGGGCAACCAGATCGTCGACCTCGCCTTCGACGACATCCGCAACCAGGGCGCGCTGGCCGACCGCCGCAGTTCGCCGCTGCCACCCGGTGCGCTGCAGCACAGCCACAAGGGCGTCGTCAAGCTGGGAGGCTCGGGCTTCGTGCCGGCGCACGCGCCGCGCCTCTTGTTCGTGGCGCTCGCCGACGTCAACAAGGTCGACGTGATCGAGGTCGACACCGGCAGGCGCGAGCACACGATCGACACGCCGGGCGTCAGCTGCCTGGCGAACTACTTCCGGCAGTAGCGGCCCGCTGCCCCGGGCGACGACCGAGGTTCACGGCAAAGGCGCTGCCGCCGGCCGGCCCCGGTCGCGCTCGCGCAGAACAAGCTGCGCGAGCGCGGCGGACCACAGCAGCGCCGCCGGCAACAACTGGCAGGCGCTCCTCGGCTGGTGGCCCACAGCGCGTTCGGATCTCCCGCCCGCCCACGTTCCTCCCGCCGCTCATCTCGGGCGATCGACGATCTCGGGACGGGACGGATCGACGCCATTTTTCTGCAACCATCCGCATCGGCGCTGACGCGTCCACCCGAGGCTCGATTCGTGCGCCGTCGCCTCGACGCCCGGATCCGGGGCCTGGTCTCCCCATCTCCAATGTCCGGGAAACTCTCGATGATCCTCCACAGAGTCGGCTTCGTCCTCATCGCCACCATCACTCCCGCACTTGTGCGCGCCCAGGTGCTGGCGCCGCGCACCCTGGTCGCACACGCGCAGGCCGCCGACTTCCCGGATGCCAGCGGCCGGTTCGAGGCGGCCGGCATCACCGGCTACAGCTACGCACCTACCTGGGCGCCCTGGCGCATGTCGGCACTCACGTCGACCGGCGGCGCCGGCATCGCCCAGAACGGAGCGTCGCTGCTGGCCCAGAGCAATCCGGCACCCGAAGGCACCCACGTGGCGTTCCTGCACGGCAACGGCACCGCAAGCTTCCAGTTCGCGTTCCAGGCCGGACTCTGGCAGATCCGTTTCCTCGGTGCCCAGCGCATCCAGGGCACCACGTCGGACACGCTGGCCGTCAACGTCCAGGTCGGCGGTCTGACGGTGTTCGCGCAGCCGTTCGCGGACGGCACCTTCACCGAGTACGTCACCGAACCAATCCGCATCGCGGTGCCGGTGGCATTGCCGGTGATCTTCGGCGGCGCCGCCGGACAGAACCTCGGCAACCTGGCGATGATCGATCGCGTGCTCCTCGACCGGGTCCAGTCCTGGCAGGACACGGCGACCTGGGGCGACGTCCCGCCTACCAACATCGACACGGTCATGCTCGATCCGGACGCGGCGGTGTCGCTGTCGGGAACCTGCGCGGCCGCGACCGTCGAAGTCCAGGGCACGCTGCTCGCCGACGCCGTCGACGGTTCACTGGCGACGCGCTGGTTGTACGTGCACGGCCTCAACAGCCGTTTCCGCGTCGGCACCGAGCTGACGCCGTTCGCGCACCAGTTCACGCTCACGTTGACCGGACCGCCGAGCACCGAGAACGTGAACAACACCGCCGGCACCAAGTTCCTGATGGCGATGGACAACGGCCACGTCGACATGCACGGCCTGCCGGTGACGAGCTGGACCAGGCTGACTTCGGTCAACGGCGCCGTGATCAAGCTCGCCGATCCCGTGGCGTGGCAGGTCGGCGACGAGATCGTCGTCGCCAGGAGCTCGCTGATGCACTTCGACTCCACGATCCAGGCGTCGGGGCCGGAGAGCGAGCAGCGCCGGATCGTCGCGATCAACGCCGCGACGGGCGAGTTCACGCTCGATCAGTCGTTCGCGTTCAAACACGTGGCGAATCCGCCGGTGACCACCACGTCGGGCTCGCAGTCGTGGGTGCTCGACGAGCGCGCCGAGGTGGGCCTGTTGACCCACAACGTCAAGGTCGAGGGCGACGCCAGTTCGACGACCAGCAGGTTCGGCGCCCACGTGATGATGATGCACTGCAGCATGTGCGCCAACGTCGGCGGCTTCGGCCGCTTCGAGAACATCGAGTTGCACCGCGTCGGCCAGAACGCGCCGGCCTTGAATGATTACCACCTGGCACTCGGCCGCTATCCCATGCACTGGCACATGCAAGCCGCCAACGGCAAGGGCCAGTACCTGCGCCACAGCAGCATCCACGAGAGCTACAACCGTGCGGTGACCGTCCACGGCTCCGACTACGTGGTGGTCGAGGACAACGTCGCCTACGACCAGGTCGGCCACGCCATCTTCTTCGAAGACGGCGGGGAACAGCACAACCAGATCCTGCACAACCTCGTGCTCGTCACGCGGAAGCCGGTCTCCGGCCAGGAGCTGCTCACGACGGACAACGCGTGGGACCAGGCGCAGAACCGCTCGCCGGCGGTCTTCTGGATCACCAATCCGAACAACGACTTCATCGGCAACGTCGCCGTGGAGTCGGAGGGAACCGGCTACTGGTTCGCGCTGCACCCGCACCCGTTCGGGCTCTCCTCGCAGACGCACTACTACGTCGGGCAGTCGATCGACGCCACGCATGGGCCGCTCGGTGCGTTCCGCGACAACGTCTGCCACAGCTGCCGCAGCGGCATCGACCTGAACGACTCGGTCGACAACATGAGCACACTGGACCCGCACGACGACCTGCTGCTGCCCAACGTCGGCTGGCTGCCGCCGGCGCCCGTGACCCTGGACCACTTCGTCGCCTACGGCTGCGCGACGGCGATTTACGCCGGTGCCGGCAGCGACATGGTCACGTTCACGGGCTCGGTGATGGCCGACAACGAGTGGCACGTGCAGATCGCCTGCGGCTTCACGGTCACGGGTGCGTTGATCGTCGAGGACTCCCAGAACGGCATCTTCCTGCCGATCCACCCGAGCTTCTCCGGCAGCGCCTACGTGGCCTACGACGGACCGGGCCGGCTCACGGACAGTCACCTGATCGGTTTCAGCGGCGCCGTCAATACCTATGCGACCGTCGTCTCGAGCGTGTTCGGCGCGGCGATGCGGCACACGAATCATTTCTTCAGCGGCCTCACGTTCGAACTCGGCGGCGCCGTGCCCCGGATCACGTTCGACGACTTCGCCACCCTCGACACGCAACACCAGCAGCATCCCCTCAGTCCCGCCGACTCGCGTCAGTGGGGGATCGCGGTGTTCGACCAGGACGGCAGCCTGAGCAACGGCACGAGGCCCGGCTACACGCTGGTGGTGGACCACCCCATGATGCACGTCGTCAACGCGAACGGGTCGACCCCCGACGTGACGTTCGCGCAGTGGACGAACGCCTGGCTGTCGCCCTTCGAATGGGGCCACCTCGTCGTCAAGCACTTCGACGCCAACGATCTGCTCCTGGACGCGTCACTTCAGCCGCCCATGGTGTTCACCCGGCAGTCGTTCGAAGGCTGGGACCCTGCCTCGTACACCTATGACTTCACAGTCGACCCGTATCGCCAGATGCCGCTGGTCGTGCGGCGACAGTCCGAGCCCGCGACCCGCGAGTGCTGGTACCTGGTCGACTGGTCGTCACCGAGCACGAGTAAGAAAATCAAGGTGACGATCGAGGAGATCGGCACCCAGGACGTCACGCGACTGCACATGCACAACGGTTCGGGATGGAGCAACGCGACCGTGTCGGTCGGCGGCGTCGTGCTGACGCCGGTCGCGAGCATCCCGGCACTCGACGGACTGCCGGCGACCGCGTATGCCCTGCGCTCGGGCGACATCTACCTCCGGATTGTCGGCGTACAGACGGTGACCATCACCTGGCCGTAGCCCGCGGTCCGGGTGGCGGCGGCGCCGTCGCTGACCCGGCGAGCGGCGCCGGCCGCTCAGCGCAGGGCGAAGTCCTTGACATCCACCTGCCAGACGCCGGGGCGGACGAATCGCGCCGCCGCCGGCGACCTGGTCGCGCGCGACGGCGAAGCGGCACCCGGCCCAGCGTAGCAGGCTGTAGCCGGTGACCTTGACCACGTCCTCGCGCCCGCAACGGGCGCCCGAGAACGTCGCCAACGGCTCGTGTTCCGCATCCAGGAACGCGAGCAGCGGGAAGGTCCCGGCCGGATCGCAATCGCCTGCCGCGATCCAACCTACTGCGCGATCCCCGAGAAGCAGAAGGCCACGATCGAGCCCGGCGTCGTCAAGGTCACCGGGACGTTCTACGTCGGCGAGGATAAGGACGACGGCGTCGTGCTCTCGCTCTACGCGATGGACACCGAGTCGATCGGAAACGGAAGAGCCGCTGAGCTAGCTAGCACCTCAGGGAACTCGCCGACGAAACCCCGGGGTTCATGGGGGCCAGAGTCAGAAGATCTCCCGAGGGTGGTCGGCGCTCCCGCGCCCTAGGAGTCTGGGCCACGGGACGCCCCGCCAAGGCTGAAGAATTGCGACTCAGAAAATCCTCTTTGCTGGTCGCGCGCGTAGAGGAGTTGCAT
>Ga0209488_10003699_pt1 | contig 12204 bp, 14 predicted proteins | sample Rivendell_Oct201_8_FD_188349 | JGI IMG/M metagenome (GOLD analysis project Ga0209488, IMG submission 188349) | Vadose zone soil microbial communities from the Eel River Critical Zone Observatory, Northern California, USA -... | ecosystem: Environmental > Terrestrial > Soil > Vadose zone >...
GGGGGGGGGGGGGGGGATGATGATAAAGGGAAGACGCACTCTACGCGTTTCAGAGTCTTGTACCGGCGGGGCACGCGCTGAGGGATGTGTCCGTAGCGAATATTATTTCCTCCGTCTTCATCCTGGTTGGGGCGATACCGACCGGGCATGCCGAGGGACTCTTGGGAACGGGCGGAGGGTGCTCGCAAAAGGGGCAGGTCACCCACGTCTCCGAGTTCGTTATCATCCTCATACGGCTGGAACGCGGTAGTAGACGATTGATTGCTCAAATTCAGAGGAGGGGGTGGGGGGACATTGAGGTCGGCAGTGCTGTAGGATGACCCAGGGTTTAAAGCAACGTGGGGATATTGTGCCTGCTGCGGCTGCGGTTGTAGCTGGAAATGCTGTGGCGGTGGCGGTGGTGGTGGAGAGATGGCGTGAGGAGGGTAAGTGGTGGGTGTTGCAGCGTACGGGTCGTTAGGAATCGGTGAAGGCGATTGTCTGTACTGCCCATTAAAGGGATCGTGGGCCACGGGTGGGTAATTGGATTGGTATTCTTGGCCCTGTTGTGGGTAGCCCGTCGAAAGTGGACGTGAAGGGTAATCCTGGGGAGAGGAGAACGGATCGGAGGAATAGCTCGGCTGGCTATACTGGCTTGTCGTCGGATAAGGTGAGTATCCATCATTGTAGCGCCCTCGTTGGGCCTCGTTGGCCTAACAAAGTGAAATAAGACCGGATATGCGTTCAGGAAAGTAAGGACAGACCTCAGGGTATCGAGACATGATATTGAGGGAAGGAAAAGTACTCGGACTGCGGATGTCTTAGCTGAAGGCTCAGGCCTGAAGCCCTGGCCCTGGCCGCCGATGACCAAATATAGTCATTCACTGCAAAGCACACTGCCCGGCTGTAGCTGTAGCCGATGAGCGGATCGACGTCAACGGCAACTTGCGGGTGGATGACCCGCACAACGGTATTCTGAGCGCCGCCGTACGTCCTTAACGTCAAGACGCCTCTTCAAAGAGCAGTGCCAAAATGGGTGTACGAGTTTGTCCGCGGCGCGGAGACACATCCCTGATCCATGATTTCGTTTCGAGGATCCAAGAGAGGATATTGGGGGGGGTGCATCATGATGAGCATACCGATAAACGAGCAACGTTTGATATCAACCAACTACAGTACCCCCTCGCCTCGAAAGCGTGCAGTGCTATATCCATGTGTCCATGTCCAACAATAGCTTACTGGTGCTAACCGCTCATCCAGTGCTTGTAGTCGCCGGAACCGTTTCGTTTCAAACGCGAAGACGTACCGTACCGAACCTTTGAAACGAGCCGGTCGGGAGATCAACTAGTACTCAATTGTCCTCCCGAGGGACTAAGGCGCGGAAGGATCATGACTTGGAATTGAATTGATTGCATCTCCAGCTCTCTCTGTCTCAGGTTCATTGATAAAACAGCCTCGGCGGCTTCTTCCCTAAACGTACTCCATACCACCATGACCCCGTGATATGATGAGTCTCTGCTGCAACAGAAGAGGAAACAAAATAAGTTACAACGCATCGAGAATCTAGTGACACATCTCTACAAATTGATAGTTCCATTTGTGCGGAGTGAAAGAACAAAGCAAACCCAAAAAAAACCCAAAAAAAAACAAACCCAATATACACCTTGCGAGTGAAAAAAAAAAAACGAGTTTTTGGGACGAATCACAGATTCTGAAAAGATGGGCTGCTGCATCAGATCGGTACATCGTAGGTACGAATTTCGCGGGGCTCGGCAAGCGGCGGTCCGTGAGGGACGCGCGTCTCAAATAACTCCGTCGGGTGATCCGGGTCTACATTGCGGAACGTATCCTCGTTGAGGCAGATCGACAGCCTGAAAGGCCGCGACTCGCCGGTTTGTTGCGCCTCGTCGGACGCGGACGCGGACGACGGTGATGGTGGTGGTGGTGGTGATGATGACGATGATGACGACGATGACGACGGTGGTGGTGATGGCGCTGACGCTGACGCTGCCGTGCGCTGCCAGGCAGTGCACGGGCCCTTGCGGTACGATATAAACATGCGCAGCGTCGGCACGGCATCAAACATCGCCCCCGCATATCGCGCCGTCTTATCCAACGAGTACTCGTCCTCCGAGCACGAATCGATCGAAAAGCCAGACGACGAGGACGAGAACCCGTCATCGTCCTGCGTGACCGGGTAGTTGAGCGGCGCCCACACGAACACCTGCAGCTTGACAAACTTTTCCTTGATGATACGCAATATCCGCTTGTTCTCGCCTGCAGACTACACAATTGCATTGCAATGTGTGCCAAAAAAAAAAGGCTTTTTTTTCAGTTACGCGCGCGCGAAAAAAAACAAAACAAAACATGGTTTACATACATAGTCGATGTTCTCATAGATAGCCAAGCAAGTCAAGTTCGGCGCCCGATCCGCGAACGTCCTAAGGATCCGTGACGTCGCGAGGTACTCCTCGGATGCAGTCTGCCTCGTAAGCGTCAAGCACTTGAGATTGCGACAAATATCCCCCAACGACTGAGCAGCATCAAACTCCTCCTGCACCGTATTGAAGCGCAAGTCAAACCGGAGCGCGACCGGCTCGGGCTTCTCCTCCCTCCCCTCGAAGCACGCCAAAATATACGGCGCGATGCGGAGGTACGCGCACTTGAGCAGCGTCGGATCCCCCTCCTCGTCGCCACCGAGGCGCACCTCGGCCCCAGTAGCAGCCGGGTACCCATCGTGCTCGAACGTCCTAAGCTGCGGCTGCGTCGCGAGCCACCTTGCAAGCGGCGCACCCCACGAGAAGAAGCACGCAAGGCGCTCCAGCTTGAACGTGCACCCGTGCAATATCCTCACGTCGTCGTGATGCACAGGCCACCGCAGTGGTCCCGCGGCGCTCGCGTCCAACAATGACGACGGTAACAAACATGGATGAAATCTGGACTCAGATATGGACAAATCCTTGAGGTTCACGAGCAGCCTCATCATCCGCCCGACCTCCTCCGTGTCTCCCTCCTCCGGCTCCCTATGCACGGCGCCAGTAAACGCCAGTCGTTGCACGCGGCGCGCCAGATCCGGTCGGGCGATCATCGTGCGGCAAAAGTAGAGAAGCCGCTTTTCGGGAACGGCGACATACTTGTAGAACTGCGCCTCCACGTCGATCCGGAACGAGCGCGATACGAGACAAAGTCGGTAATCAAAGTCGGAGGGATGTGTGAATTGCAGGATGGGTCGGATGAGCTCGGGTGGTAGACGTGGCGTGCGTGCACCCGATGTCATGTGCTAGTGATCGTCGACACCCTACGGCGCGGGGGGGTGTGTGTGTGGGAGTGGGGTGGGGTGGGGGTCCTGATGGACGTCAACAAAACAAAGAAAACGGGTAGCGCTACTTGCCAGTCTTATCCGTCTATTTATGTTCACAGCGCACGACGACTGCGTGGCTAGAATACCGTAAACGATGAAGGGAAAGATTGGCGAGGACGAGTGCGGGGTATCCTATCAAATTACGAAACGAATGAATCTCCTGTTGCAGCTTTCGATCAAGGTCTCACACCGTTCATAACACCGGGCAAGGGCCCATCGTGGGAAATCAGACACACTAAGTGGGCGCGTAACTCGCTTTCCCGGACTCCGGGACAACGGGGCAACGGTGTATACGTATCAAGCCGCGTCTAACTATGTAGAAACCTCGACCTCGTCGCCCACTTTGACCAACACGAATCGCCGTATCAGCGAATTGAATAGACTTCCAAATATGAGCGCAATGAGTGTGCTGCTCATAATGATTACGTTGTATGGCATGCTGAAATCCGGGGTCGCGAGATCAACGAGCAATGCGGAAGTATAGATGCGATCATGCGGTCTATCCACTGGAACGAATACAGCAGGAGGCAGATCCCAGCCCCGCTGTGCATCTGGCCGGTGTTCTTGATAACGTAAGAACGCTTTACGCACCCGAAGAGACAGATAGACGGCGTCATCGGCTGGCAACTCGATGACTGCCTGCAGTAGAGCTGGTTTGTCATGAGGCTGCGACGGCGTGTACGTCATGTTTGTGAATAAGTGGTCTGTGTGGTGATGAACGGTCAGCTGACCCGAAGAAGGTCATGTCAGCTCCACGTACCGCACTTTGTCCCATCGCGGCATGTCACACGTAGCGTGTGCAAGAACAATTCGACGTGCCAAGGCATGGTTTCCAAATAATGAGTCCGGACAGTCACAGGTTGATTGTTCCGAATGACGATGTAAAGTTCACCGTGAGTTTGGCTGGTGCCTTTAAGTGATCGTCTTACGGATATATCGGACAGCGGTATCATATCTACAGCTGCAAATCACACTTGTCAAATTATGTGATGAAAATAGAATTGGGAAAAGACTCCATACAATAAGAGAATCTTTCTTCTCCTGACCACTTCATAGCAACATCAAGTTCAGAAGTAACTCGAGACGTCTGTGAGTAAGGGCTGTGCTGATCAATCGAAGCCACTCTTACCATTCGTAAGATCGTACAAGACAATACCAGCATCCATAGACGCCCATGTTTCGGGGGTCAAAGTGTATTCTCCGCCCCCAGAGCCAGACGGCAGGTGCACGCGGATCAAACTTGATGTAGCAATACCACAAGCGCGCGGGATGGTACGATCAAAGAGCGAGCGGAGCGACCAATCTGGGCAGTCCCAATCAGCAACACCACAGGGCGGGGGACAAGCTTGCGGGCGGGTGGACGGGAGGGGATGAAACTCACCGCGGCTGCGCTCGGCAGAGATCCGCACGGGGTCAAGCACGGCCAGCACGGAGAGCGTGAGCTCTACCCCAGCGCCCGCGCGCCAACGCACGTGCACGCCAAGCCCGTGCCAATCCGCGTCGAAGATCTTGTGAGGCTCCAAGAGCGCCGCGACGCCCGCGCGGGCGGGGCACGGGAGGAGCTTCAGGAACGGCGTGAGGTTCTCTGTGCACACGCGCTCGGCGGGGAGCGTCGCGTGGCGCAAACTGTGCGCCGCGGCGCCGGCCGCCGCCGCGGGGAGGAGCAGCCGTGGCAGGTCCCCTGTTGGGGGAAAGGCGCGCGTTGGGGAGGTCGTATGGTGCGTGTCCATGCGCCCGAGCGACGCGCAGAATAGGCCCGAGAGCGAGTTTTGCAGTGCCTTCCACCGCTCATCGATGCTGTGTGATATCGCAGTGCATCAGCATTGGCCTCGCTTCGAAGGAGGAGATGAGGTGTAGGGGGAGGGGGAGGGGGAGGAGGATTGTGATGGTGGTGATGGTGGTGGTGTTTCGGTGGTGGTGGCGGTGGAGGTGGAGGAGGCGAGGCGGAAGGATCAAAAGAGACGGTACCTCGTATGCGCGCCATCGCCCATCCACGCCCACAGCTCCGCTCCTGAGCCAACGCCGGGTTCACCAGGGTGTCCCCAGCGATCATAATCCCACTTTCCAGAGTTTATCGTCAGGTGGAACTCTGGTATAGCGTGCTCGCGCAGAATCTGGCCGAGTGCCAGCGGGAAAATGCTATAGTGCTGGGCTGGAAAGTGGCAAGGCAAAAAAAAAACGTTTAGAGCAAAAAAGCAGTGATGTTTTGTTGGACATACATGCATCATCGGTTGCAAGACTGCTCGGTGCTCTTGGGAAGGCTCCGCGGAGCAGAGTGGAAAACGAAAAGTGGGCGGCGACCTTGCCGTCGACGAGAGGACGGAGTGTGAGCTCTTCTCGATATTCTTCTGCGGCCTTTACGGCTAAAGCTCCAGCAAGGGAAAAATAGAATAGAGTCCACTTCATTCCAAGGGCAGCAGCAGCATGAGGGAGTGTCACGGTAGTGTGTTCGGTCAGCAGTCCGACGGAAGCGCCCTGTTCCCACGGGTATGACCTCCGAGTCGGCGATTACCTCACTAGCAAGCAAAGTTCACACAAGCGAACCAACCCTCCCGCGGACAGCTGGGATAATCGGAATCCCCGTTAAACCATTTCTAGTCTTCGCTTGGACCACTGGACAACCCCCGAAGTATCGAATGATCGCGCATGCGATTCCACCTACACTCATATCCAAGCTCTCTACTCCTGCTCCTGCCAGTGACCAGGGCCGCGTATCCCGACGAGTCCGGCGAATCACAAGGATCCATCCCCATACAAGGTAAAAATAGTGCTATGGCGAAAAGTCCCGAGGTTGATCAACACTGTTCCAAACATACCGTACAGCACGGATCCAGCACCGGCAAACCCTTGCGTGTGACTTGGAGCCCTGACAAGCCATGGCAACTATCTCTTATTGTTTACGAGGGTCATGGAGCCATCCGTTCACATTGTGGGGCGAATTTTTCACCTCTTCACCGGTCACCTGCCAAGGCCGGCCTGGCATCGCTTGTCCGGCCTGGAGCGGAAGTGCGATGTGAGAGTAGTTAGTAGGCGTTCATCTCCATTTCCCTTTGAAACGCAACGCCAACATCACAGCAACGCGGTGCGGTGCCAGGCGAGAGAGCGCAAAAGTTAATTATTATTATTTTTTTTCATTTCCGGAGGTCCTGTGGCTCTGGAAAATCTTCGGGGATTTTCACTTTATTTGAGGATGGCTACAGCTACAGCTCGTTGCATACGCTACTGACGGATCATACCGATCGATAGATAGGTCGATCTCGTTCCTCATCATCCCCTTTTCGACAAAGAGAATCCAGATAGCTGGAAAGCATATACCCAAACAAAAAGGCAAGTCGGCCCCTTCGTCATGGTCCGGCACCATTCCGGTCCGCATAAATAAATTTGACCTGTCAAAGGTGTGTGCTTGTACATTTGATCACCAGGTCAGTCCCACAAAATGTCTCACCCCCTCCGCTGATTAGAAGAAGTGTGACTTGCCTCGCTCAACGAGTCGACCGAAATCAATAGAAGCAAGAGAGCATATGCACCCACAGGGTCGCTCAGACCTTCCATGAGAGGCGCAATGTCGAATTTGCTTTTGATTGAATGCTAGATGAACCACCCGGAACAAGCCGAAAGGGATGGTGTCATGTGCTCCTCGGGATGGTCATGAGACCGAACGCGCAATTGCGAATTCCTTGTGAGTTACTTGCACCGTCGCGACGCCACTAGGGAAGGGAAACAAATGCTGTGTAATATGTCGCAATCGATGAAATCTCTCCGCGCTCGCTGTCAAAAAACTTCCCGGGTTGTGGCGTGCGATGAAAAAAAAAAGGAAAAAAGGTGGCACCAAGCAACAGTGAAGCACAAAGCTGCTTGCGGGTCCGCTTCGGCCGAAGCGAGGACGGCTTTGATGATGCGGACTCAATGACATGCGCGCACTCCGAAATCGCTACCGAGCCCGAGTGGGATGCGTAGGTGGGCCACACGAGGCCGATTTGTTTACAGTTCGCGCGTTCGGGCTGGAAGAGAAGGGGCTGGGCTCGTAGGGACGGTGGCACAGTTAGTGCTGTCATGTGGAGTAGTGGGAAGCTTGAAATGCCCATGTGAACCTATTCAGCGTGTCCGTGCTACCGGGTAGTCCATGCCAAAGTGGGTAGTCCAGGGGGGCAAGGAAGGTGTAGGGGGGCGCAAGGAAGAAAGGCACAGAAGTGACAGAATACTGGGCCATGATGATCAATTTCGCGAATTGGGGATGGAGACTCACGTCACAGTCCTGAAGAAAACACGCTCAGTGCGCCTCTGTCATTTTTTTTCTCTTGTCATCTATACACCTACTTAAGGACATGATGTGGTGGAGGGAAGAGTGTGCTGCAGATATGTGGTAGTGGATGGAGAGGCAACGGTTTTTGCTGAAAAGCGAAGCGTGAGACGTCGCTGGGGTCATTATATAGCTGCAATGCAGGCAGGGATAGTAGTACAGTAACGCGAAAGGGATGTGACTACGATACACGTGGACTGGAGTGGTGTGCGAGCATCGGGTATATAATTGTGACGACGTGATGTGGGAACAAACCAGATGACCAGCCGGTTGGGGCAGCAGCAGAGGTGGCGCCGTGAGTGGAGCGACAAGTGCTCGAGGGGAGGGGGGAGAGGGTATGGATCGCGTTAACGTGGAGGTGAACGGGCGGCGGCAGCACGACATGCATAACAGTCGTTGTCGACGGTGTCAACGATTTTTTGTACTTCGGGGCCGTAAAGCTGTCCAGGAGGGAAAGGTCGGGGAAACAGACGAGAGGTTGGAAGGGACGAACCTTTACACAGCCTGGGTCCCGGCACCCTCTTTGGTGAAAGATGCTGTATTCGCATTTACTCGAGTTGCAATCCATGATGGCGACAATTAGGTGGCGTTGAAAGTGCTACGGGGGATGGTCAGTGGTGATAGGCAATCACTGAAAGTGGAAATGACGCACTCCACAACGGGACCAGCGCGTTCCTTCACTGCACGAATATTGGTCATCAATGGGATGTACGGAGGAGAATTGGGACGTACGCTATGCGTCGACACATGTTAATCAAGGAGAGGAATGGTATGGGATATGAATAATTGGGTAGGGGAGCGGAGGAGAGAGTATTTATACCGAGGAGAGATCCGAGTTGATGGCTCTATTTCTGGTTCGGTTTTCATTCGCTTATCTTGGTTCAGTTTCCGTCCACCACCCATACGTATTATTCTGCCTTCCATCCTATCCCCATGCTGGCACTGCCCATATCCCAGTGGCACATCTCCTAGTCTTAGTGTGAGCGCCACCGCGCCCGTTATGTGGACCCATTCTTTCCTCATTATGATACGCGAATGAATCGGGGTCGTTGCCACTAGGCCATACTCCGTGGCACGATCCGTTGGCCCCAAAGCACGCCACATGATTCCTCGGATTTCGTCAGGGCGCTTCCCTTTTCGGCTCCTTGCTATCCTTTTTTTCAATTGCTTTTCATCTCTTATCTGCCACGCAGCCACGCTCCCTATGACGCGTGCCTTTGCTATCCTCTCGTGGTGCGTGCGAACGTGTGTGCTCATATCGAACAACACCCTCTTTTTCAACGTCTGCACATCACCCTCCTTCATACCTTCTCTACTCCGAGTCCCGTCACAGTGATCTTCCTACCCATATGATAGTACTCAGACGGGTTTCAAGCACCGACACATAATCTGTCCTATAGGATCGACGTTTACTATCACGTCCTTTATGAAGATCGTCCTTATCCGCTATCTCACCCCACGAGGCCTGCCACCACACTCAGGAACTCTGTCCAAGTTTGGCGTCATTTCGTTTGGTGCAGCTTTTGCTTGTAAACTCCGATGGGCTTCGGCCTCTGGCGTATCAAGAGGGAGTCGTTGAGCCCAACTGCCCTCTTGCCCACACTTTCAGGTCCCCATACCTGACCTTTCGTGGGCCCGTGTTCAAGGCACGTTTGAAAATATCAATTTATTGCATTCTACTTGGTCACCGAACCCCACCGCACGCTTCCCGCAAGCGTGTATCGTGATCTCCGGTAATAAAATAACGCTCCATGTCGCAATCGCTCTCGTACAAGGTTCATAGCTTTCGACAAACACATGCCTGATAGCGCTGCGAATACGTCAGCTGATAGCGACGAATGAACGATTCTTTCCGATCGCGTAATATTTTTGGGACGTCTTAGCGAACCCGAGCGATGACGTTCAACAAGGTTCGCGTATCTCTCAGGGAGCGTTGCCGTCATCGTTGCTTCGCGATAAGCAAAGGGGAAAAAAAGAGGGACAGGCGGCCTAAATGCAGTCAGTCGTTGTCTCGGAAGGATTAAAAAAAAAAAATTTGAAGCGACCTCGATGTGGGTTGCTAAATATGCCACCATATCAACCATACACGATCGATAAGTAGACTTTGACAAAGCCATGTTGTCAATTCGCTTGCCTCGTCATCTCTCCTCTTTCCTCTTCACCTTTGTCATGGTGAGATTCCGCCTCCTCGTTCCGGGGCACCAGCCAGACCCCAAAGTGCTGTCATCGTGGTCGTCCCACAAGTCCGATTCCAGGCCCGGTCTAGGAACACATACCAGACCTTTGGGAAGCCACGGAAACACCCATTATCCCCTGGCGTCTCCTTTAGAACTAAAACCCCAGCCCTGCGCGCACACGCACTGCTTTTGGGACAAGGGGAGTGCCAGCCTCTAGACACGTTCCCCTCATATAACCGCCCTACTCAGGGTCCTCCAGTTGGCCATCCCTTTTCTTTGCCTTTGTGTTTGTTGGGCCTTTGCACGTTGATGCCACACCTTTCCCTATGGTGCCTTTTTGGCTACGTGTCTAGGAAGGAAATCGAGGCCCGACAAAGATCCATCGAATCTATAATATCCAGCTCATCCCGTGCCACAGTCGTCACGGCCCAGAAACCTACCATCACCTGGTACCGGACGGGTTTCATGGGCTCCCGCGGTCTGTCATCTGTAAGACCAGTTTCGACTCGGGGGCCGTCTCTTTCCTCATGTTGCGCGTTGGTGGTGCCATCCTTGCGTCAGCTGAGTCCATTCCCCATCCTGCCTAGGCACCTCGCGGCCTGATGGCACCCATCGCAAGGTTAGTGCTAAAATCAGGATCGCGCGCGCCCAGCCAGGGCTGGGCCTGCGCGCTTGCTCGAAACGGGCGCGGGGGGGGCCTCTGGCTGGCTGCTTAGGCCTGGCGGATCATGTATACACCGTGACTCGACGCCCGTCCAGCCCAGTCGCTACGTTCTCTTACCTAGCTAGCGCCACGGCCGGCCGGCCGTGGCTGCTTGCTTGCGCGGGAGAGGGTACAGTACACCGCCACCTACCACCGCCCGCGTTGATAGTGCCGGATCGAACCGGTGTGCTCGGCGAGTCGGCCCACCCACGCAAGCGCGCGCCTAAAAGATCTGCTACCCCCAATTTGTTTCTGAATTGGAGGAGTACATCATCAAATAAAAATTGGCACAAAGTGTCACGATCAGCAAAACTTGTGGCCAAAGAGGATAAGACCCCCCGTGAGATTGTTGATGCTTACCTGTATCTGTGTGTGAAACGCCCGGCGCAAAATAAAACCAACCCTCGTTTTTTTTCCAGTGGTCCTTCGTGTCGGTGTCGGACACACACGGCGGCCCCTCCTCTGGGGTCCTGCTTGCGCCCGTCACACTCCCACTCCACCTCCCTCTCCCTTCTCGAATGCGGGGCTGTGTCGATCTTTCTGATGGGGTCACACCCCACTCTAAACTTCTGCGCATTTGGCACTCAATCTCACACACTCGGCGCGATCCGGCGTGGGCACCAATTGAATTGAATTGAAATGAAATGAATCGGGTCTTCTCTCGCTGGAGCTAAGGTAGAGCTGGGGTTGGATGAGGGAGGGGGCAGGTGACTCTTGCACTGCACTGCGACTATCATAGTGTGGCTGGGCTGGCCGCGCTGCTGGTTCGGCAGTCAACGCACCCGCGTTTTCCTCGGTAGGTTAGAATGGATGTGGCGTCCGGCGTCCATCACGGTGGCCCCGAGCCTTGCCCTGAGGGGACCAGTGGTCCAATGTGCGGTCAAGATTGGACGCACGTGGTCAGTGACTGAGAAGCGTGGGGCGTAGGGGCGAGGGACGAGCGAGGGCCCCATCATGTGGCCCACATATGCATGCACACGGTTTGCTTTCGTAATTTGCGCACACAACGCAATCCGATGGCCCGTTTTTAGAAACTTATTCTCACTGTCGTGCTAGGTGGCCCTCGGTCGGTCATACGCTGGTTCGTCCCCTGTTCCCCTGGGCCCTTTACTCTGGTCTGGAGGGCATCGTATCGTGATGTCGGACTTGCTGACACTGATAAGCTTCACTGGTTCGCCTGTGAGTTTAAAAATGATATGCGGGGACAACTTGAAGTTAACACAGCGAGTTTATGTGCGAATATCTGTACGTTAGCACGCCGTAAGCGGGCTCGTTGGTGACTGACTAGGATAACTTGTTCATGAAGCACTTCCGCCAATAGTTGGTCTGGCGTCTGAAATGATGTCTCCTGGACTCCCCATTCCGCTCCAGGTCGACGATACCATCGTGTCTGTAGGACTATTTTACCACAAACAGTAACATGGACATACCGTACGGTATCATGGATATCAACCCCAACATTTCTCTGGGAAACACCGGTGATTTCCCAGGCTCATCTATGCCGGGGCCCGAGAAGGGTGAATGTTCGAGTGCTGTTTTCACGTCGCCAGATCGAACTGTATGTAACTTATGGACCGTGCCGGCATCATACGCACGCACCCCCATAATAAAGCACAGCCCCACGCAAGACGCGATACACACACGCGCCTGCGCACACTGTCTATTCTGTGTTCAGGGCGGACAA
>Ga0209488_10003701_pt1 | contig 12195 bp, 21 predicted proteins | sample Rivendell_Oct201_8_FD_188349 | JGI IMG/M metagenome (GOLD analysis project Ga0209488, IMG submission 188349) | Vadose zone soil microbial communities from the Eel River Critical Zone Observatory, Northern California, USA -... | ecosystem: Environmental > Terrestrial > Soil > Vadose zone >...
CAGCGATATTTTTGCGGTACACTTGTGATAGACCGCATCGCGACAAGGTTTGTCCTTTGCGCTGCGGTGCGCGGATAGAAGCCTCTGCCTGATGCGACAATTGCGCCCTCTGGGGCACAGCAATGTATATACTTGTACCCACATGAGACAAGCAAGCGGCTCCCCGCCGCGGCCGTATTGACTCTACTTGGCTGATCCGTCCTCGACGGACCGCGGTGTTGCAAGCTGTACTGTACTGCGGCCCGGGTGGAGCGTGCTGTGCTTCGTGAAGAGCCAACCGAAGGTGCTGTTGGGGGAGAGGGCGGGCGGGGACGCTGTTCAGCCTTGACCAAATGTGAACTTGGTGCAAGCACACCAACACTTTGGCGCCGGCCATATGGGGCAGGGGATGTCTCGCCGACGGTCGCATGACTTCCAGCAGTAGGCTCTTCTCAGATAACTGTGGCCGACATCGTCCCCAGGGAAACTAGTGTGCCCGAACGCCATCACGGTGCACATTCGGATGTTCGGATGTGAGAGATGCGATGGACACGGCTACAGGGACACAGCCCCTTCCGTGATTCTCTCAGTATAGTATCGAAGAGCAGTTGCGTGATCCGCAAAAGTATAGATGTATTCGGAGATGGTGCACCTCCGCGCAGCGTGCTGTAAAGGGAGCCAAAGAAACTGAGCAGGGCATTAGGCCAGTTCTGGAGGGAGTATAGAAATTCCGCGATCGCTCGTGGTGATTAGTAGCCTGATGGTATCCCCGACAAAGGTAAGGGGGGCGCAAAGCTCTGAAAGCTGCCAGCCTTTTCCCCTAAACAATGTGCCGGAGAGGTACCATTTCCCATGCTTTGTCCTGGTTTGATGCATTCATCGTGATTAGTTTGATCAGGGGCTTGGGTCGCGCCCTAGAAAGGGTTTATCTTCAGGTCAGACAACATACTGTACCTCGCGGTTGTGGAGGACGATACAGTTAGAAAAGAAGGCACAGACCAACATCCGGAAGGACCTCAATGTCCTACATAACCCCAGAAGGATGAGAGCCTCTCAGGCGCCGCTCAGGGCCCGAGAAATCGCTTCACCAAAAGAGTTGGAACCGTCAATGTGGTATTGATGTGCGCTGAGCACTGACACTTGCAGAAACCACGGGTGGGGGTGGGTGGCGAAGCGCTAAGAGTTCGGCATACATCATGGGGCCATCCATTCATTTGTTTGTTTTGCTTGTGTCCAAACATTCGACGTGATCATGAGGGAATAGGTCCCAGCGTGTCAATCAACAACCGGCACTTTTTCGTGTTGGAATGTCGGGTTGGGTGATAATGAAAGGGACTAAAAGTGCCGCACCATGCATGAAACTACCGTCCTCGAATGGAATGGGGATGTGCGATGTGAACAATGCGGAAACGTTCGGAATCAATTTATGACCACATTCCCCGACATCCGGGCCGAGGAAGGACGATCGCAACCCAAAATGGGATCGCGAGCATCAGCTTCACGAGTTGGATCCATGGATGAGGGTCGCATTTTACCTGTGGTGCGTGGATCGGAATATTATTATTAACAGTAGTGGGCTTCACGTACTTGTGTACTCGTATGAAATCAGCTTTGTCGCATCTCGAACTGCACGGAATCAATAAGACGGTGACTAACCCCGCTGAGGTGATTAAGGGCTTGACGCTCACGCTGACTACGAGGGCTGAATACCAGAAGCTGTGATATTCAGGAACGGAATCGCGTGTGCGACGAAGCCCACCAGTAATCCGGGTTCATTCCCAAGTGCAACATTCAATGTATCGTAATTGATTTTCTGTTGCTCCATATGTTCATAATATATAGCTTGGCTTCCTGCAAAATGCGGGTCCAGTTAGAGCTCATCCCCGTACCTGTAGAGGCAACGTAGCCGTAATGATATCATGTGCAGCAGTGTGTAACTGACGCGAGCTGCCCGACAGAAATTAGTAGGGCACGAAGGGAGATCAGGAGTAGGCCCTAAGTATAGTTCCGGGGTAAATGCGAAATTTGAGCGAATGATGATCTTAAGAGGTGGTAGTGGTGGTAGTGGTGGTGGTATTAGAGTGGTCGTTGACCTCTTTCGGAGTTTACCGTCGTTTAGCTCCGAGCGGCCATGAGGGACCGTTTGATCCCATCTGTTTGCCTCACAACTCTGACTAGGCAGTTTGCATAGACAAGGCATCCCCTCTGCGGAAATGTTCATGGATTTACCCCAGCAACGGGGGTCAGGTCTCAGAAGCCTGTTTAAGATCGCTGACATTCCACTCTGGCACCCGCTCTCCAACCGCACCGTGATGTTTTTTTCTCATGTTTGACGTGCTTCTTGTACATCATACCGTACGTGGTGAGCACGGTCTATTGAATCTTTTCGATAACCATCTCCGTAATGAAAGCAAAATGGGCGCCATTCCGCAAGCGCGGAGTTGTGTGTAGAGCCCCGCACCGCACTTAACAAAATCCCGTAAAAATCTGGAACGAGTGACTTCCATCCTGCAGGCGCCTTGAATTGCATGTACCCTGGGAAGGCGACCCATCGGGCCTCGGCCAGCGTGTAACTATGTCCCTACTTCTGATCCGTACTTGGGTAAGTGGGATCACACCAAATCGAAAAATCACTTTGTGATGAGTCAGGTTAAAAATATACTTGTCATACACCCCATATTCGCGGGCTCGGGAAGACCTTTAAGAACGTGCTTGCGCCTCGAACGAGATTCATCAGCATCTCGCCCAACATGGTGCGCAAGATGCGTCCCACTCTCTTCTTACTCACTCTCTCTTGCCTCGTTGTGCTGCTCGCCGTCGTGCCAGTACGTCTTTTTTGGTCCTTCTTTCACTTCCGCAGAGCCCGTACTCATGACTTTTCGTCACGGCTTCGCAGTTCGTTCACGCGGACGTGTCGAATGTTCATCGCAGGACCCTGCAACTTAGCCACCTTCGCCGTCTTCGCTTCCAGCGACGGGATCTTCCTTCGGGCTGGACCTCGGTCGGATGCTACACGTTGGTCATCCCACCATGTTTCCTGAAGAGTGGACCTTTTGACCTTGTTACGAATTAGGGACAATGTCGCGGCACGAACCCTCACCTCTGCCGGCTATACCGACACGACGAACATGACTGTCGAGAACTGCGTGAATTTCTGCAACAAACAGAATTTTATTTATGCCGGCGCCGAATTTGGTCAAGAGTGCTGTAAGTAGAGTCTCAACGTTGCCCATTAGCTCCCATCTCCGTTGTTCTGATCGCACGGTTTGGGATTTCAGATTGTGGAAATGCTATATCTAATGGAGGCATGACCGCCTCGAATTCGGATTGTAGCTTCCCATGCACCGGCAACGCAAATGAGCATTGTGGTGCAGGAAATCGCCTTAACGTGTATAAGAGCAGTGCCACACCTCCGCCTGGGCCCATCATCGCGCCAAACAGCGGACTTTGGGTTTCTTTAGGATGTTATTCGTACATACACTTTCCTTTTTCGACAGCGGATCACTGACGATTCTGTGCCTGCCCCTATTAGCGACAACCCGGCCACGAGGACTCTAACCTTCGGTACAGCCGTTAATGGGGGTACGGCTAATAACAGCGTTCAAAGTTGCACCGATGCCTGCTTCTCCTCGGGTTATCCCCTGGCCGGCGTGGAATACTCTCAAGAGTGCTGTACGTACTATATATCACTTCATTTTGTGGCGCCTGTCCATTCATTTTGCTTCCTGAAGACTGTGGTTCGAGCATCGCTAATGGGGGTGCTCCGACACCCGCGGGTGATTGCTCTATGATTTGCTCCGGAAACAGCTCCGAGTTCTGTGGTGGCCCAGATCGCCTCAATATGTACAACTACACGGGAACCAACCTTCCTACTAATACTGGGGGTGGAGGTGGTGGCGGTGGCGGTGGTGGCGTGTCTTCAGTTTCGCCCGTCCTTACCAATCTCCCATCTGGTTGGTCATACAACGCTTGCTGGGTGTAAGTTCCCACCATTGATATGCACGACGTACAAACGTTTGTTAACACGGTAAATTTTCACAGTGACAATGCACATGGGCGCATTTTCCAGACTGAACTTCCGGATAACCAAGCACTGACGGTGGAGAACTGTATCGCCTCGTGCTCATCCCAGGGCTTTACACTTGCCGGGTTGGAGTACAGCGTTCAATGTTGTACGTTGATCTTGACGTCGATCAATTGATCGCCCCATTGTCGCGGACTCGCTAATCACTCTCCCATAGTCTGCGGCAACAATCTTGTGAACGGTGCCGCTGTAGCCCCTCAAGCCGATTGTAATATGGCCTGCAGTGGCCGTGAAACGTAAGCGTCCCGTCTATGCATTATATAGATTATGGAGCCGGCTTACGAACCTCGAACTCTAGTGAAGCATGTGGTGGACCAAACCGGCTGTCGGTTTACACTTCCACAGGTTCCGTGACGGCACTCGCCCCACCCATAGTGCAGACAACAAACCTTCCTGGAAATTGGCAATATTCGCGATGCTTAGCGTATGTGTAATATGCAGCACTTCTCAACACGTGGTGCTGACCAGGAATTGCCCATTCCGCCCAAAGTGAGCCTGGCGCCGTTCGGGTCTTCCCGTATCAGATAATATTCCCCAAAAACAACACCGCCCAAAACTGTCTTTCCCAATGCTCGACCTTTGGGTACCCCGCGGCGGGTATGGAATTCGGTGATGAGTGCTGTGCGTGACCCACCGTTTGCGGAGCGTTTACGACATCGCTTACCGAAACGCTCTTCTGTAGGGTGCGGCGATGTGGCGGATATTACCAACAACGGAGGAACGACTGCCGCGGAAACCGACTGCGTCATGCCGTGCTCGGGCGACCCTACCCGTCTGTGTGGAGGGGCACAGAGGCTGCAACTTTACCTCTGGAACGGTGCCCTGAACAACTGGCATACCCCGGCTAATATCGGCCGATATGAGGTATGCATGTGCTAACCCGCTAACACACATCTACGTCCGTGCTAAAAAGGCTTTCCAATGCAGTACCTCGTTCCCGGTCTTGTACCTCCGCTGCTCGCCACCCTCGGCATAAACGGCAAGGTCTCCTTTTTGGAGAAAAGCGGCACGTCTGAGTTGAAGAACTCTACTGGCGCATACGAACTTGACTTGAGTCTCGTCAACGATTTCAACCATGCGTGGCGCGAAATGCACCTCAAGTCGGACGTGTTCTGCTCCGGGGCTGTTGTGCTTCCAGACAAGGCCGCGCGCATTCTCAACGTCGGTGGCTGGTCGCTCACGTCGACGTTCGGTATCCGACTTTATGCCCCCGACGGTTCAGCTGGCGTTAATGGCACCAATGACTGGGAGGAAAGTCCAGACACCCTCCAACTTCAGGTACGGTTACCTCTATACCATGTATCTCGGTGCTCAATCAGTTCACGTTCAGGGTGGACGTTGGTATCCCTCTGCGCTCGTTTTGGCCAATGGCAGTGTCCTCGTTATGGGCGGTGAGTCAGGCGCGAACGCTCCAGCCAACCCGACCCTTGAGATTCTCCCTCGCATTCCCGGTGGCTCCACTACGCTCTTCCTCGACTGGCTCCAGCGGACAGATCCGAACAATCTCTATCCGTTCCTTCATGTCCTTCCTAGCGGTCGCATATTTGTTGGTAAGTTCGAGGCGACCGACTCTCTAAACTCCTTTGCTGACACAAAGGTGAAGGATACTACAATGAGGCGCGCCTTCTTGACCCAGTTACGTTCAACACCGTAAAAGTCCTGCCAAATATCCCTGGATCTGTCACCAGTTTCCTTGCTGGTCGTACATACCCGATGGAAGGCGCATCTGTCCTCCTGCCCCAACGTGCCCCCTATACTGACCCAATCACTCTCCTGGTCTGCGGTGGTTCCAATAACGGCATTGCTCTGGATAATTGCGTAACCATACAGCCCGACGCTCAGAACCCGACGTGGGTTGTTGAACGGATGGTTCGTACATCACCTTCTCATCAACTCCACAGAGCTGACACACCTGTACGTATAGCCCTCTAAGCGGGTCATGCCTTGCATGGTGGCCCTTCCAGACGGCACTTTCATGATTGTGAATGGCGCGCACCAGGGTGTCGCTGGCTTTGGCCTCGCAAGTGACCCGAACCTTTCTGCACTGATCTACGACCCTTCTCAAGCTATCGGTTCGCGTATCTCGATCCTCGGCAACACGACGATCGCACGGATGTACCATTCCGAGGCGACGCTTCTCCCCGACGGCCGGGTGCTGATCTCAGGCTCCGATCCCCAAACACCCGGACTGCCCGAGGAGCTGCGCATCGAGGTGTACATCCCGCCGTACCTGACCGCGGGACTGAGGCAGCCGATCGTAACCGTGTCAAACAAGGACTGGGAATACGGCGGGCAGTACCAGATCAACGTGCAGCAGTTCCAGGGCCAGGCGCTCCGCGTCTCGCTCGTTGCGGCCGTGTCGAGCACTCACGGCAACACGATGGGCGGCCGCACTATCTTCCCCGCGTTTTCGTGCTCTGGCAACACTTGTACCGTCACCGCGCCCCCAAACGCGAACGTCTCGCCACCCGGGTGGCACCAGCTGTTCATCCTCGATGGCCCGACGCCATCTCACGGCGTGTTTATTCGCATTGGCGGGGACCCCGGGCAAATTGGCAAGTGGCCTAACCTTCCTGGCTTCAACCCCCCTGGTGTCTGAGTTTAGAACGCCGAACGAAGAACTTTGTTTCTGATCCCGTAGGCGTAGGCCTACGTGGGACATATACCACGATACCCCATTCGCGCTCTTGTTTACCCTTTGTTTATCCCCTTAGCGAACAGTCACCCTTCGCGGACTACGCCTTGGACAGTCACTATCTCGTTAGCTGCGTTCTTTGTGTCCACTCCTTCGTTGATACCTCGGATGAACCATCCTCCTCTCTGTCCTATACCTGTACTGTGATTAACGGCCCTCTGTTGGATAGATGATGGCTGTATACGCACGAAAAACAAACTTGTAATTGAATCAGAAATTAATAATACCACATCGAGTTTACTTTTTCCCCCTTCTGCCTGGTTTCTGCAAATCGTCATGGGATGTCTGCTTCTGCTTGAGTATTCTTGTTCTTAGCTACAGCCCTTAGGGGTTCAAATATAATCCTTTCCACGTCGTACTCTCGCGCCTATAACCTTCATCAGGCTGTGGGCCCTGACGCTGCTCATTAATAACTTTGTTCTATTCACTCTTTTGCAACAATGTCAGACGACCTAAAAATACCCATAAAAAATCTAGCCCCTGACGGTACAAACTGAATCTCATATCGCGAGCGCATGCTTTGGACCCTCGAGTCTCGCGGGTTGTACCAGTATTACATGGGCCATTTAACGCCACAAGTTCGATGGAACATGGATAACGGCAATGTGAAGCGACTAATAGGGGCTTCAGTGCCAAACAGAATATCCCTACAGATCAAAAATTAATTCGTCACAGTGCCTCCAGTCAGCGAGATGTGGGGAGGATGACAATATATGCAGAGGTCTTGATGAGGTCGTTGCCACCATCGTATTGAATTCCCAGGCCATTTCGTCATCCACCTACGTGCATTGGCGCCCCGCCCCATCACCACCGAAGTTGTCTTCAAGCTTGTCACCGAAGATTTTGACCGTCGACAAATAGCGAATATCAGCAAGGCTCAGGATGAAGCATTTGCTGCAGAGGCCCAAAAGAAGAAGGGCAAGAAACGCGAGGTCGAATACTTCAACTGCCATAAGAGGGACCAGGTGAAGGCCGAATGCTGGGCAAAAGGAGGTGGAAAGGAATAACCCTCATCAAAATTCACCTTGGTGTTTCTTTGGTAGTTCAGCAGCGGGGCGGGTTGTGGACATTACGATTGATGACAACATGTCCTATCAAAGGTGTATATTGCACCTTTGGTAGGACATGTTGTCATCAATGGTCTGTCCACAACCCGCCCCGTAAGGAGGGCGTCTGCCATCTATCCTCGGGACTTGGGATGTTCGGGTGCATAGATACCCATACCCAGGTACACAAGATAATCGTGAGGATATAATGTCCCAGAGCGACCTGCACCCATTTGGGTTATCGCAGGAGTGCCCAGGGGCCTGAAGTTGGTCGAGAGAGTCGACAGGTGGAGACTGTAGGCCAACATGGGATGCGCGGGTGGCTGCGAGGATCGCAAGAATCGCAAGAATGAATATCATGGTGGCACGATGGTGACGGAGGAGAATACGACGAACTTGAAAGGCGTGGGACATGTGGTGGCACCCCAGTGCCTTGTTATCAACCACACCCGAAATAAAATGGGGGCCTATATCGTGAAGTGAACTGCTTTCCTTCCAAAGCAATACGAGTTGCACTGGAACCGAATAATGATCGCCACCATTCATTGGGGTACGTTGAATAAATAAAATATAACAATCGAGGAGCGCCGTAAGTTTACCGTGGCACCTTTCCGCCGACCGCGATCCGAAGCACTTTTTTCACTTCATGCTGAGCAGAAATGCGAATAGGACATTGCTCTTGAAGGGCGCGAAGAATTTCGCGGTGTTTGTTATGGTGGTAAGAGCCAGTGGTGAATTTTTACGGCATGCGGCATCATCCGGTCACGATGGCAGCCTGGTATGTCCCTCACCTCGTCTCTTCCTGACCACCGGACCACTGGCAAGTCAATCTCGTCTGACATCTTTTGTCTTCCTATCACCGAGCCCTGTGGCGCATTTCCTATCCGTGCGCACAGCGAGTTAAGGTGACAGCTCCTGATATTCCGGACAACAGCAACCCCGAACGACTAATTCTCTGGAAGGGTTCACTCTATCTTCCCCTGCAGTCACGAGTCAAGTCACGCATGAGTTGTGACATGGAGACCTGTCACAAAGGAGACGGTGAGACAGAGAGATACAGAGGTGGTACGGAGGTGTCCAAATACTGTGTGACGTACAAACTCATTGGTGAGCCTTGGTATGAGAGAGGGGTCAGACTCGGAGAATGATGGATAAACGAAAAGGTTGTGAGGCGCCGAATGCCCGAGACGTACTAGTGCCAGATTACATAAGCCTATCCGATGCGATGAGTGAAGTGGTGACCGCCGGTGAATTTAGACCGCGTTCACTTTTTTTGGACGCACCGCCTTTTAGTTTTATGCGTACCACTGTCGTGCCTTATTTGACTGTATGGCAGGATCTGCTTCTGTGGAGTGGGCGTCCTTCGTGCGAATTTCAGCGTACCCTAGTTCTGGAAGACATAAAAAAGATGCCGCTGGGATCTGGTGCCACGATTGCCTTTGAGGAGAAAAGCTTGTGTGCTCTTCGGGGCCCCTTAGGCTTTGAACGCTCAGAAATCTGGCCTCGTGTGGCATGTCGTCGCCTGCTCTATTCTCGTGGGGCGAGCGCGCTGGGCTGCTCCTCTTAGCACAAACCTCTGCTTTATCTGCATCCGCTGTCCTTGGTCTCCTGTCGTATATCGCGGTATGTGGCGCCCGGACACAGTGACGTGCAAAATATGAACTCTTTTTCTTTTCCACAAAGTGTAGCGCCGTAACGGTCCTGGGAGGTACTCGCCGAAGATGGGGGATCGAAAGCGCCGCGGAGATTCTCTTCCTCAACCAGCGAGGTTGGGACCTTGTCCAGGCAATGGGCAAGTCGTCTGACAGTCGAAAGAAGTATGCCTACTGACTGGGTATCTGTTTCAGGTGGCCTTATGAATATTAAGTGGGCTTCAAGAGGTGTACGTTTTAATATCTCTCGGCGTTCACCGTGATCCTCATCATCACGGCGTAGTCTGTACACCAAGGCTCTTACTGCGTCGCTCAAGGTACAATCTCTTGAAGCATCCGGTTATGTCAAGAAGGATATTGACATTGCAGTTAGGTGCCATCAGGCACATCTCTGACGTTGGAGAGGCTCTATCGTGAGTGATGGTCATGTGAGCAGATGTCGATAAAGATAAACTCACCATCGCCTTGCGATCATGCAGGACAGTGGTAGGCTGATCTATTCCTTGTATCCTTACGCTGTCTAATTTCTGCGGGCCAAACTATCAAGACCATCACGTTATATACCCTCAAAGTAATCTGTTTCTCGACTCCGACTGCCAATGGGGAAGTTGCCGAGCAGGATACTAATGGCCAAGTCAACGACGCAAACAGTGAAGATGAGCGTAGAAAGAGAGAGCGTGCGCGCAAAAAGAGCATGTATCTGGGTTTCGGGGTTGTTGGCGGTATCTGGTTTTTTCTCGTTCTTGTAGTGGGCATTAACATAGGCGTCGATGAGCCCTTTCACTTCTACGGCCCTGCAGGATTCGGTAAGCCCCCATCTGTCTTTGTTGCAGGTCTCGTACTGACACCGTTACAATGCAGGGTGCTGGATTCAGTCTCACTACTCAGTTCAGCGCACTGCGGTTGATTATGATTTCATGTGGACAACTGCAGCATTCAATATCGTGGCCTACGGAATGATTGTCTTGTATCTCAGGGGTTATTTCAAGACGGAGGGGTGGCGCATATACCTGCCGGAAACACGAGAGTCGATGAGCCTGTCTGCCATGCAAACATATGGGCTACTTTTGTAGGGCATCTTTCTCTTTCCCAACTCGGTTCTTTCTAAGCCTGTCTTACCTTCCAGCTATCCGCTCGTTTACACTTTGAGCGTGAGTATTTTTATTTTCAAACTGATCCCCTGGGCTTTTTCCAACTTGCTTCCACAGATTTTACCTTTATCAATTGCGCGCTATCTCTCTTTTACACACCACCACGTCCCTTTCGGCGCAGTAGTCGCCGTCGACATCATCTGCCTTGCCTCCGGCCTGTTCAATGTCATCCTCTTCTCTTTCACTCGTCCCTTCCTTCTCCCGCATGACCTTTCAAGTCCTCCCATTGCGTTGGAACCGTATGATGAGGGTCAGGACGATACTAGTAGTAACGGAGTCAATGCTGTGCTACCAGCAGTCCCTGCCATGCCACCACTGGCAGCAGTCCCATGTAAACCTGACGATTACGAATGGCTTGTCCTGCCAGTGTAGCGGGACGGGATTGACAACTTCTCCTTCCCCAAGGACAATAGGTTGGTGATTCTTCAGCCCTTGGCGTATAGATTCATGCTCAATATGACCAATAGATTTCGATGTCTGGGCTACCTCATGAGGTTTACACATATCATACAAGACTACCGCCCGGTTCAACGTATCTAACTCCGTCCTCTGATTGATGATCACGAGGTCGATAAGCTGAAGGAAAGAAGTAGGCCGGCGGGTACGGTGTGCGTATACCCTCCTGTTGAGAGTGTGGAATGGTTTGATGTAGTATAATTGATATCGTCGCTTCCCGAAAATGAGGGCGATAAGCCTATCATAAGGATGAGCAGGCCAACAGGTCATACCCTTAATTTTACAGTGGGTTTCTCGATGCGACTGTAGGTTTAGGTTTCATGAAGTAGGCCGTGATCGCTATACGTATTTACAACTCCCGTAATTTGCATTTGGGACGTCTCCAATGAGAGCCCCCGCACCCACATGAGCCTTTTACCCGGCTCCTTATCCAATCAATCGTCTTCCTTCACCACCCCAGCCCATCCATTTAACCCGCCACCATCAGAAGATTTTAGTCATAATAGTACAACACGCGCGCAGGAACTTAGATGGGAGTGGCCTGGCTACATTACAAATATTTGTTTGTCACGTCAAAGTTTTCATAAACCACTTGACCAGTCCAGATAGTGCCATTGTTCTTTTTTTAACAAGGAACCTGTGAGGCCGCTCTCTCGTGCCCATTCCTGGCGGGACGTAGCTCCCTGTGTTCCTGCCGGTGGGCACCTCGGTGACCAAGGCATCATCCTCGCCCAGATGGGCGGGTACAGCCGCCAGGTCAACCTCGAGGCCGAGAAAATGCGACGTTCCATTCGTAGTGACTTGCAGAGGTACCATAAGCGAGTGGTACAACAGTAGAAACTCGGTGAGACCTGACAACGGGGGTTGCCGAGGCCACTGCGACCCACGGCCAGCCTCCGCATGGCACAGACTGTAATCATCTCACGAGCACTGCCGGGACGTGGCTATGTGATGTAGACTCGGAGCCTGCATCCCGTAGGGGACATCTCGACCTGGGCGACAGGCACGCAGTGTTGCGCAGCAAGTGAATGCGCAGCAATCAGGCTCACTGATTCTTAGACTTAGGTGGTAGCTACAAGTGGGTTGTAAACGCACTGAGGATTCTACTGCTACGCAGGGGTCTTTATATACA
>Ga0209488_10003703_pt1 | contig 12192 bp, 15 predicted proteins | sample Rivendell_Oct201_8_FD_188349 | JGI IMG/M metagenome (GOLD analysis project Ga0209488, IMG submission 188349) | Vadose zone soil microbial communities from the Eel River Critical Zone Observatory, Northern California, USA -... | ecosystem: Environmental > Terrestrial > Soil > Vadose zone >...
GTCTCGGGCGGACGCGGCATCCCCGCGCCGGAGCAAAACCCCACCTACGACTTCCGCCTGGACCAGCCGGGCCGCCGCCTCAGGGCGGACAACGTGCTCATCTGGGGCGTGGCCGGGACGCTCGCGCTGAGCTTCTGAGCGATTCCCGAAAAATCAATCAGTGGCTGTCCGCATGGGATGGAAATACATCCCGCTGAGCTTTGCGCTCTTGATCTTCTGTTTGACTTCCTCAGCCACGATGATTGACACGCCCAGCTCGTCGAGAAGAAAGACCCGGTGATCTTTTGCGCGGGCGCTGTCGAGGACGGGCTTGATGGGGTGACCCGGCGGCGAAAAGATCGTCGTGCGATGCAACAAGTCCGGTCTGGGCTTTGCCCGGAACAAGAAGTATCGCTGCCGCTTGTTGCCGGCATCGACCTGCACGGGAATCCCGTCGACGTCGTCCCCCGGTGCCTTCTCGGCCTCGAGCAACCGCATCAGTGATTCGGAGCAAAGGCGCCACGCGAAGGTATTGAAGAGGTAGTCCGTCAGCTGACCCTCTCGCAAGGTGAACACCACCTCGCCGGGCTTGGGCACAGCGAACTGATCGACCGTCTCGGGCCCGTAGGCCATTCCATTTCCACGGGGGCTTACCGTCCAGTACCGCAACTCGGAGACCGGGCCTTCGTCTTCGGTGCGAGCTGACAATCCTCGTGGAGCAACCTCCCGGATCCGAAAGATGGGCTCCGCGTCGTGAAAGGCGAGACAGACGGCGATTCCCTGTGTTTCCAGTCCCTCGGTGGCCTTTCCGAATGTGGCGACCGTCCGCGCGACTAGAAACGCCGTCCTGCCGACCTGTTCGGGCGTCTCGGCGAATCCTCCCTGCCCGGCGTAGATTGCGGCGAGCTTCGGTTGGGCCGGGCCGGCCACGTATTCGATCCAGTCGGAGGCCCAGTCCTCGCCCTCGTCCGCCTCCTCCACTCCGGCTTGCGGCACGTACTCCCGGCAGAGGAAGAAGTTGCCATCCCACCCGTTGTCCAGGTCGTACTCGAAGTAGACGGCGAGCGCCCCGAGCTTGCTAGCCCTCTTCACCGCGCGCTTGAGACCACTGCGCAACTGGCCCTCGTAGCGGCTGAGCGAGACGGCCTCGATTTCCTTCGGCGCCGCTGCACCCGTGAGGCGCACGCAGGCGTCCCGGCCCTGCGCCTCCACCCGATCCCAGCGTCGGGCGCGCACCTGGGGCTCGATCGATTCCAGGAACTCCGCCATTTGCAGGATCGCCGACATCGACGTTATCGCTCCTTCAGCTTGAGCGCGAGTTGGTAGACCTCGCGCTTGGCGTGGGTCTTGGAGAGCGCCTCGGCGATGTCCTTGGGCCGCTCGCCGCGCGAGAGGCGCTCCCGGACCTCGCGCTCCAGGTCGGCCGGATCCTCCACGGCCTCCTGCTCGGGCGCGCCGGACACCACCACCACCACCTCGCCGCGCACATCCCCGGAGAAGCGGGCGGCGAGATCGGACAGAGTCCCGCGCGCCAGCTCCTCGTGCACCTTGGTCAGCTCGCGCGCGACCAGGGCGGGGCGGTCGCCCAGCACGGCGTGCAGCTCGCGCAACGTCGCCCCGAGCCGGTGCGGCGACTCGTAGAAGACGAGCTGCGCCCGCAGGGGCCGCAGCTCGTCCAGCATCGCGGAGCGGGCCCCGGCCTTGCGCGGCAGGAACCCGGCGAAATGGAAGCGAGGCTGGACGAATCCGCTGACGCTCACCGCCGCGATGGCGGCGCTCGGCCCGGGCACCGGCACGACCGCAACACCTTGCTCCACTGCCCGGTGCACGAGCAGCGCGCCGGGATCGCTCACCGCCGGCGTCCCTGCGTCGGTCACCAGAGCGAGCGAGGCGCCTTGCTCCAGCCGCTCCAGGATCGCGTCCGCCCGCCGCTCCTCGTCGTACGCCGGAAGCGCGTGGAACGGCTTCTTCTCGATCCCCAGGTGCTTGAGCAGCTGGCCGGTGTAGCGCGTGTCCTCGGCGACTACGCCGTCGCAGCTCGCGAGCACCTCTCGCGCGCGGGCGGTCAGGTCCTGCAGGTTGCCGATCGGCGTAGCGACGACGTACAGGGGCACGGCGCCCTCAATAGGGCGCGTCGAAGGCACCCGGAAAATGCGTCAGGCGCGGGCCGCCCGGCGCATCCACCACGGCGACCACGTCGAAGCGCAGGTCCCGCGGCGGGCCTCGCCAGCGCGCCAGGAAGTCCCGGGCCGCCCGGACGAGCCGTTGCTGCTTGCCCGCCCCCACCGTCTCCTCGGGTCCGCCGAAAGCGACGCTTGCGCGCGTGCGCACCTCGACGAACACCAGCAGATCACCCTGCTCGGCCACCAGGTCCACCTCGCCGCGCGGACAGCGGTGCTTGCGCGCCACGATGCGGTAGCCGCTCCTGGCCAGGAGCTCCTCGGCAGCCTTCTCGCCCAGATCGCCCAAGCGCTGGCGCGCGGTGCTCACGGCTGCACCACCAGGTCGGCGGTCCCCTGGGGCGGCTCCTCCGGAACGCGGTGGATGATCTGGGTCTGCGCGGCGATGCCCTTGAGCATCTTGGCAATCAGCGCCCGCTTGGCCGGCTCCAGGGCCGAGAACGCATCGTCGACCACCACCGGCAGCCGCTTGTAGGTCGCCACCCGCTCGAGCAGCGCGAGGCGCAGCGCCGCGTAGGCGAGATCCTTCAACTGCAGCGGGAGGCCGTGGTACGGGCCGCCGCGCCCGTCCGCGTTCGACAGGACCCAGTGGCGTTTCTCGTCGGTAGTGCTGGAGACGATGCGCTTGTCGGTGAGCGCGGCGAGATAGGCCGAGAGCCGCTGCCCGATCGCTTCCCAGACCTCGTCCGCCGAGAGGTTGAGCAGCTCGGCCGCCTTGTCGACCAGGTTCTGCGGCACCTCCGGCTCGGGCACCAGCGTGCCTCCCGAGCGCGCGCCGCCCAGGCCCATGGCATGCCGGAGATCGACCTCGATCTCGCCGATCGGACGGGCGAAGCCTTGCGCGGAGACCTCCGCCTCCAGCTTCCGCTTCTCCTCCTCCAGCAGCGGTGTCTCGATGGGAACGCGCGCCAGGTCCGGGTGCTTGCGCAGCTCTTCGACCTGCCCGCGCGCGTCCTCGCGGGAGCGGATCACCTTCTCGCGCTCCTCGAAGAGCTGGACCAGGTCCGAGGCCGAGTCGACGTGCGCCGCCTTCATGGCGTTCTTCAGCAGCGCCTGCTCCTCGTTGTAGAGGCGGTGCACCGCCTGCTCGCGCTCCTTGAGGTCCTTGAGGTAGGTGGCGGCGTCCTTGTCCGCCTCGTCGACCTGGATCCAGCGCAGCAGCGCGACCAGGGCGGCGAAGAAGGGGACCAGGCCGGCGAACGCGATCGGAGGATTGCGCAGCCACACCGCGAGCGCGTCGATGCCGATGCCGAGGAGCAGCCCCCCGACGAACCAGAGGTTGCCCCACAGCGACTCCGCCGGCGGAGGAGTGGTCTGGATGGCCCGCTGGCGCTTGTAGCTGAGCTCCGCCAATGCGTCGTCACGCCGCTTCGAGTCTTCCTTGGCGCGGCCCGCGCGGGCCGAGAGCTCCTTCATCTGCTCGGGGGTCCAGGGCGAGCGGGCCAGCTCGGCCTGGATGGAGTTGAGCGTGTCCTGCGCCTCGCGGAACCGCCGGGCGAGCTCGCCCAGCTCGTAGAGCCGCTGCTGCACCTTGAAGAGCCGGTCCTGCACACCCTCGTAGCGCCGGGTCTGCTCCAGCTCCTGCTTGAGCGCCTGCACCTTGGCGCCGTCCACCACCGGGTCGGGGCCCGCGGCGCCGCGGGCGCGCGACGAGGGCAGCTCGTTGGACTCGAGCACGAAGAAGCTGAAGTAGTTGTCGGCGGCCGGCAGGCCGCACTCGACCCGCAGGAACGACTCGATCTCCAGGTTGTCCTGCGACAGCGTGGAGAACTTCTTCCCCGCGGCGTCGAAGCGCTGCAGCTGCCGCGCGCCGCCCAGCTCGCGCAGCAGCCGGTAGGGAGTGCCGTCTCCGGAGACGAGTCCCAGCCCGACCCGGGTGGGTCCCTCGCCGTCGACCAGGCGCCGCAGGTCGTCCGGGCCGGGGAAGAGCGCGGCGACCAGCGCGCTGCGCAGCGAGGCGGCCCGGGAGACCACGGCCACGTATCCGGGCCGCAGGGCGATCTGCCCCTGCGCACCGAGATCCTTCACCCGCTGGTAGAGCAGCTCGGTGAGCTGCACGTGGCCTTCGCCCCCGGTGAGTTACTGCGCGGCGCTTTCGTCGGCGCTCTTGAGCCGCGCCGCCTTGCCCTGCAGCTCGCGCAGGTAGAACAGGCGCGCGCGCCTCACCTGTCCGCTGGCGATGATCTCGATCTTGTCGATCCGGGGCGAGTAGACCGGGAAGATGCGCTCGACACCCACGCCATACGACACCTTGCGCACGGTGAAGGTGGAGCTCAGGTGCCCGCGCTTCCTGCGGATGACCACGCCCTCGAAGATCTGGATCCGCTCCTTGTCGCCTTCGCTGATCTTCGTGTGCACCCGCACCGTGTCGCCGACGCGGAACGCCGGGACCTGGCCGCGGGCCTCGGGCTTCACGTTCTTCTGTTCCACCAGCTCGATCGCCTTCGCGCGCATCTTCGCACCGCTCCTTCGGACCAGCCTTTGTAGAGTGTCCTAGTGCTCTCTGAAAACCAAGGAATCGTCAAGCTTCTTCTCGCTCGAGCAGCCGGAGGTCCTCGGGCGAGAGCCGCAGCTTCTCGAACAGGTCCGGACGGCGGTCCCGCGTGCGCAGGAGCGCCTGCCGCCTGCGCCAGCGCGCGATGCGGGCGTGGTCCCCGCTGAGCAGCGCCTTGGGGACCTCCGCGCCGCGGAACTCCGGCGGCCGGGTGTACTGCGGCCCCTCCAGCACCATCTCGCCGGCGAACGACTCGCGCGCGGCGCTTTCCTCGTTGCCGAGGACCCCCGGGACCAGCCGCGCCGCGGCCTCGATCACCGCCAGCGCCGCGGCCTCCCCTCCCTGCAGGACGAAGTCGCCCAGGGACAGCTCCTCGTCCACGTAGGCGAGGACCCTCTCGTCGACGCCCTCGTAGCGCCCGCAGACCAGCACCAGCCGCTCGCGGGCGGCCAGTTCCTCCGCCTTGCGCTGGTCGAAGCGCGCGCCCTGCGGCGAGAGGAGCACCACGTGGGCGCCGGGCAGCCCCGCCCGCGCCGCCTCGATCGCCCCGACCAGCGGCTCCGGCTTCATCACCATTCCGGCGCCGCCGCCGTAGGGCGCCTCGTCGGTGACCCGGTGCTTGCCGGCGGCGAACTCGCGGATGTCCATGACCCGCGCGCGCAGGAGCCCCTTCTCCTGGGCCTTGCCGAGGAGGCTCTCCGCGAGGGGCCCCGCGACCATGCGGGGAAAGAGGGTCAAGACGACGACTTCCACCTACTCCTCCAGCTCGAACAACCCGTCCGGGGCCTCGACCACCATGCGCCGGCCGGCCTCGTCGATCTCCTTGACCAGCGCGAATGGAACCAGCGACTCGCGGCCGGCATTGCTCACCCGCAACAGCTCCTGCAGCCCGGCCGTCTCGACGCCCACGACCACGCCCCGCGGCGCGCCCGACTGGTCGGCGACCGCGTAGCCGAGCAAGTCGACCGCGTAGACCTCTCCTTCGGCCGGCGCCGGCAAGGAGGCCCTCTCCACCAGGGCCTCGCTCCCGCGCAACGCATCGGCGGCGTCGCGATCGTCGAGCCCGCGCAGCGCGATGAGATAACCCTGCGCGGCGCGCTCCGCTCGCGCGACTTCGTAGCGGCGCGGCTCGCCCTCGCCGCTGCGCAGCCACAAGGCCGGGACACGCGTCAGCGCGTCGGATTCCGCGTTGTACGGAACGAGCACAATCCTCCCGCGGACGCCATGGGCGCGCGCCACGCGCCCGACCGCCAGGAGCTCCTGCCCGGGCGTCTGCGTCATGACGACCCTCGCGGCGCCCCCGGACGGCTACCGCTTCGGCTGCTCCGCCGACTTGCGGGCGCGCTTGATCAGCTGCGCCACCGTGCTGGACGGCTTGGCGCCGAGCTTCAGCCAGTGCTCGATGCGGTCGGTCTTGAGGTTCACCCGGGCGGGCTTGGTGTTGGGGTCGTAGGTGCCCACTTCCTCGGTGAACTTCCCGTCGCGCGGGTTGCGCGAGTCGGTCGCGACCACGTGGTAGAACGGCGCCTTCTTCGCACCCCGGCGCGCGAGGCGCAGCTTGACGGACATCGGTTGGCTCCCTTGGAAAAGCGGGGCTGTGTACCCGAAGGGGCTGCCTGAGTCAAGCCAGCAGGCGGCAGGCGATCCACGCCGCCAGCGAGGCGGCGAGCAGCGCGGGCAACAGGCGGGGGATCGCTCGCTGGCTCACGCGCGCCTCCGCGCCAGCTCCCGCCGGTTGAAGAGGAGGACCGCGACGAGCCAGGCGAAGAACACCCAGGAGAGGTCGTAGAGCGCGGCCCCGAGCCCCTCGCGTGGCCGGAAGGCGAGCTGCAGCGGGTCCTGGGGACCGAGATAGTTGCTCAGCTCCGCGAGCCAGGCCGTCCACTCCGGATGCCCGAGCGCCGCCGGCAGGGTGCCGCGCAGGGTCGCCCAGGCGATGGCGGCCAGCACCAGCGCAGCCGCGTTGGTCCAGCCGGGAAGGACGGCGCCGATCGCGGCGAGCACCGACAGCCAGGCGAATCCCCAGAGGACGGCGAGGGGAACGACCGCGAACGCGGAAAGCGAAAGCGCCTCGCCGCCGCGCAGGGCGGCGCCCCCCGCGGCGGCCAGCCACGCCGCGACGACGATCGCGGCGAGAGCGATGCCTGCTCCCGCGAGGCGTCCGCCCACCCAGGCAGCCCGCGTGATCGGCCGGAGCAGGACCAGCTGCGCGTGGCCGGATTCGAGCTCGCCGGCGAGGAGGCCGGCGCCCAGGGCCAGCGTCAGCACCACCAGGAACGGGATGCCGAACCCGCCGAACGCCTCTCGCGGAGCGCCGGCGCGCCCGCCCAGGGCCGCGGCCGCGGCGAAGCAAAGCCCGATGGCCAGGATGGCGGGCGAGCGCAGCTTCTCGCGCGCCGCCGCGCGGGCGACCGGCCAGGAGATCACGCCCGCCCCTCGACGATCTGGAGATAGAGCTGCTCCAGCTCGGCGCCGGCCAGGCGGACTTCCAGGATCCCGGCGCCCGCCGCCACCAGCTGCCGCACGAGCGCGGGCACCGCGTCCTCGGAGGCGACGGGCACGCGGAAGCGGTCGCCTTCCAAGGTCCCCCCGGGGATGGCCTGCGCGAGCGGCCCGGCGATCTGGGCCGGGTTGACGAGGCGCACCTCCACCCTGCGGCCGCCGGCGCGCACCTCGTGCGTGCGGAGCAGGCGCCCCTCCTTGAGGAAGAGGACCCGGTCGCAGACCCGCTCCACCTCGCTGAGCAGGTGCGAGTTGAGCAGCACGGCCGCGCCGCGCGCGCGCAGGGAGACGAGCAGCTCGCGCATGGCCGCGACGCCGGCCGGATCGAGCCCGGCGGTGGGCTCGTCGAGCAACACGAGATCCGGATCGCCGAGCAGCGCCAGCGCCAGCCCGAGCCGCTGCGCCTCGCCGCGGGAATAGGTCCCCGCGGGACGCCGCGCCGGATCGGCGAACCCCACCTGCTCGGCGAATCTCTCCGCGCGCTGCCGGGCGTCGCGGCGCGGGAACCCGAGCAGCTCGGCGTGGAGGGCGAGCAGCTGCAAGCCGGTCAGCTTGCGCGGGAAGAGCGGCGCATCCGGCGCGTAGCCCACCCGGCGGCGGACCTGGAGCAGCTCCGGGTGCTGGCCGAAGAGGCGCGCCTCGCCGGCGTCCGGGTCGAGGAGCGACAGGGCGAGCTGCATGGCGGTGGTCTTGCCGGCGCCGTTCGGGCCGAGCAGCCCGACCACCTCGCCGGGGCGGACCTGGAAGGTGAGGCCGTCCACGGCGACGACCTGGCCGCCCTTCCGCGAAGGGTACACTTTCCGGAGGCCGGTGACCTCGAGGGCCGGGGTCGCGGTCGTGTTCGAGGTCGCGGTCGGCTGGCCGCCGGTCACTTTCGGAGCACCTGCTGCAGCGTCTTCCCGAGCAAGTGGGGCCCGGGCGCGACGTGGACTCCCGCCGCCTGGAGCGCCGCGATCTTGTCCTTCGCCGTGCCCTTCCCTCCCGAGATGATCGCGCCCGCGTGGCCCATCCGCTTGCCCGGAGGCGCGGTCGCTCCGGCGATGAAGCCGACCACCGGCTTGCGGTAGTTGGCCGCGATCCAGGCGGCGGCGTCCTCCTCCTCGCCTCCGCCGATCTCGCCGATGAGGATGACGGCGTCCGTCTCCGGATCTCCGGCGAACAGCTTCATGCAATCGACGAAGCTCAGGCCGTGCACCGGGTCGCCTCCGATGCCGATGGCGGTCGACTGGCCCATCCCCAGCTGGGTGACCTGGTGGACCGCCTCGTAGGTGAGCGTGCCCGAGCGGGAGACGATGCCCACCCGTCCCTTCCTGTGGATGTGGCCGGGCATGATCCCGATCTTGCACTCGCCCGGCGTGATGATCCCGGGGCAGTTGGGCCCGATGAGCCGCGCCGGCGAACCCTGCAGGGCCCGCTTCACCTTGACCATGTCGTCCACCGGGATGCCCTCGGTGATGCACACGACGAGCGGGATCCCGGCGGCGGCGGCTTCCAGGATGGCATCGGCGGCGAAGGGCGGCGGGACGAAGATGACGCTCGCGTTGGCGCCCGTCTCCTTCACCGCCTGCGCGACGGTGTCGAACACCGGCACCTTCTCCTCGAAGCGGGTCCCGCCCTTGCCCGGCGTGACGCCCGCCACCAGCTGCGTCCCGTAGGCGAGCATCTGCCTGGAGTGGAACGACCCCGCGCTCCCGGTGATGCCCTGGCAGAGCAGGCGGGTGCTCTTGTCGACGAGCACGCTCATTGAAGGACCTCGGGATGTGGCGGCCAGACGCGCTCGCCGCCGTCGGTGAAGCTCCCCAGCGCGTCCGCGTCGGCCGGGAAGCCGAGGTCGCGCTGGCACTTCCGCGCGATGCTCTCCTCGGTGCCGCCGTCGGCCCGCCGGTACACCCAGCCGAGCGGGAAGAGATGCTTCATGCCCTTCTCCGTCGCGACCCGGATCGCCGGACCGAGCGCGTGGCCGGGCACCCACTCGCCCGCGAAGTTCCGCGCGAGCAGCTCGCCCAGGTAGCACCCCACCGCGTCCCGGTACTCGTTGTGCCCCTTCAGGCGCTCCACCAGGTCGTCGACGAAGAGCAGCTCGTCCCGGCCCCAGGTGAGCCCGATCCCATGCTCGCGCATCACGCGCACGAAGTGCTCGGCCGAGTCGCGGAAATCCGCCGCGCCGGGCTTGCCGAGGACGTTGCGGAAGAGGGAGGAGACGAGGCCCATTCTGGTTCAAGCGGCTTTCTTGGCGGCGGCGACCGCCTTGTAGGCGGCGTCGCCGAGGTCGTCGGCGGGGATGATGGGCAGCCCGGAGGTGCGCAGGAGCTCCTTGCCCTGCTCGACGTTGGTGCCCTCGAGCCGCACCACCAGCGGTACCCGGAGCTGCACCTGCTTGGCGGCGGCGATGATGCCGGCGGCGATCACGTCGCAGCGCATGATGCCGCCGAAGATGTTCACCAGGACGGCTTCTACATGTGGATCGGCGAGCAGGATCTTGAACGCGGCGGTGACCTTCTCCTCGTCCGCGCCGCCGCCCACGTCGAGGAAGTTCGCGGGCATGCCACCCGCGGTCTTGATCATGTCCATGGTCGCCATGGCCAGGCCGGCGCCGTTCACCATGCAGCCGATGTTGCCGTCGAGCGCGATGTAGCTGAGATCGTGCTCCTTCGCCTGGAGCTCGCGCGGGTCCTCCTCGTCGGGATCGCGCAGCGCGGCCACCTCGGGGTGGCGGAAAAGCGCGTTGTCGTCGAAGTTCACCTTCGCGTCGAGCGCGACCACCCCGCCCTGCTTGGTCAGCACCAGGGGGTTGATCTCGACGATCGAGGCGTCGGTCTCCTGGTAGGCGCGGTACATGGCGCCGGCGAACTTCGCGAAGGAATTGACCGCGCCGCCGGCGAGGCCCAGCCCGAAAGCGAGGTCGCGCGCCTGGTAGCCCGCGAGCCCGACCACCGGATCGACGGCCTCGCGCAGGATCTTCTCCGGGTGCTTCGCCGCCACCTCCTCGATCTCCACGCCCCCCTCGCTGGAGGCCATCAGCACGTCGCGGGAGATGGCGCGGTCGAGCGTGAGCCCCAGGTACAGCTCCCGCGCGATGTCCATGCCCTCCTCGACGTAGACCTTGCGGACCTTCTGGCCCTGCGGGCCCGTCTGGTGGGTGACGAGCTGCATCCCGAGCATCGCGCGCGCCAGCTCCGCGGCCTGCTCGGGACTCTTCGCCAGCTTGACCCCGCCGCCCTTGCCGCGGCCGCCGGCGTGGATCTGGGCCTTCACCACGCACACCGGCTTGCCGGCCAGCAGCTCGCGGGCGGCGGAAGCCGCCTCCTCGGGCGTGGTGGCGAGCTTCCCGCGCGGCACGGCGACGCCGAACCTGCGCAGGATCTCCTTGGCCTGGTATTCGTGGATCTTCATCGAGGCACCTCGGAGGCGCCGCAGATACACCCCACCCGCGCGCGGTGCAAGCCGATGTACCGCGCCTGCGGATCTGCGACAATCCGTCCGTCTTGCTGCGGACCCCCCAGGATGCGCTGGAGCTGCTGCGCCGCGACCGGGTGCTGACGCTGACGCCCGCCGGGCGGCTGCGCTCGCTGGTGGGCGAGATCGCGGGAGAGGTGCGCGGCAGCTGGTGGGGGCACCCCCAGGGCGGGCTCATCTACTCGATCGCGGCGGCGCTGGAGGACTCGCCGGAGGTCCTCGGCGCCAAGCTGGTGCGGGGGAAGGTGACCTTCGTGCACCGGGCATTGTGGCCGCAGCTCGTGCGGGTGGTGCTCGATCCGGAGTGGCGCCGGGGCGCCGAAAGCAAGCTGCCGGCGCCCGCGCGGCAGCTCCTCGCCGAGGTGGAGCGCGAAGGAACGCTGCGGCTCGAAGGACGCGCGCCGGCCAGGCTCGATCTGGAGAAGCGCGGCCTGGTGCTCGCCGCCTCCGAGCACACCGACAGCGGCCGCCACGCCGTGGTGCTGCGCTCCTGGGACGACTGGGCGCCCGCCGCGCTGCGGAAGAACGCGCGACTTCTCGACTTCGCGCAGGCGCTCGCCGAGCTGCGCTCCGCCGGCCTGACGCTCTGATCGCGCCGGTTGCGGGACGAAGGCGCGTTCCGCAGAATGGCTCGGGTGCGGGTCTTCCATTGCGACGGGTATGCGGTGCCGCTGCCCCCCGGGCACCGGTTCCCGATGCCGAAGTACCGGCTGCTTCGCGAGCGCCTGCTCGCCGACCGCACGCTCCGCGCGGAGGACCTGACCGCGTCGCGGCCCGTCGAGCTGGACGCGCTCCTCCTGGCCCACGACCGGAGCTACGTGGAGTCGGTGGTGCATGGCGGCCTGAGCGAGGCCGAGGTGCGCCGGCTGGGGTTCCCCTGGAGCGAGCAGCTCGTGCTGCGCTCGCGGTCCTCGGTCCAGGGCACCGTCCTGGCGGCGCGCGACGCCCTGTGCAACGGCGTCGCCGGCAACCTGGCGGGCGGCACGCACCACGCCTTCGCGGACCACGGCGAGGGGTACTGCGTGTTCAACGACCACGCCGTCGCCGCCCGCTTGCTGCAGCTCGAGGGACGCATCGACCGGGCCGTGATCGTCGACCTGGACGTGCACCAGGGCAACGGGACCGCCGCGATCTTCGCCTCCGACGAATCGGTGTTCACCTTCTCGATGCACGGCGCCCGGAACTTCCCCTTCCGCAAGCAGCGCAGCTCGCTCGACGTGGAGCTGCCCGACGGCTGCGAGGACGGGGAATACCTGGCGCTGCTCGCGCGCCACCTGCCCGCCGTGCTCGACGCCGCGCGCGCGGACGTCCTCTTCTACCAGGGCGGGGTCGACCCGCTCGCGCAGGATGCCCTGTGGCGGCTGCGGCTGACGCACGAGGGTCTCCGCGCCCGCGACCGGCTGGTGCTCACCGCGGCGCGCGACCGCGGCATCCCGGCGGTGCTCACTCTGGGCGGCGGGTACGCCAACCCACTCGAGGCGACCGTCGAGGCGCACTGCGGGACCTACCGCGAGGCCAAGGCGGTGTTCGATCAGGTGCCGCGGCTGTAGTCGGTGCGCTCCACGATTCGCGTGCGGCGCA
>Ga0209488_10003704_pt1 | contig 12187 bp, 10 predicted proteins | sample Rivendell_Oct201_8_FD_188349 | JGI IMG/M metagenome (GOLD analysis project Ga0209488, IMG submission 188349) | Vadose zone soil microbial communities from the Eel River Critical Zone Observatory, Northern California, USA -... | ecosystem: Environmental > Terrestrial > Soil > Vadose zone >...
TCGTCGGCGGCGCGCCGGCGGCGCCGTCGGGCCCCTTGAGGACCATCTCGGCGGGGCCGGGCTTGCGCTTGCCCTTGTCGATCTCGTCGCGCAGCCTGACGAGGAGCTCGAAGTTGTACGCCGCGTCTTCGTTGCGCGGCGCGTTCTTGAGCACGGTGACGTAGGTGAGGATGCTCTGGTCGAGCGCGGCGATCGTGGATTCCTTGTCCTTCATCTTCGACTGGTTCGTGCGGTACACCGCGTTGGCGACGACGAGCTGCAGGTCCGCGTTGTCCTGCGGAACCGAGCCGACCGGGTCGGTCTGCTGCGGGATGACGGCCGCGTAGTCCTTCTGCCAGTAGTGCAGCGTCGCGTGCCTGGTCCGGATATCGTTGGCCGGACCGTCGCCGATGCCAGGCACGTGGCTGGCGTAGTCGTAGTACTTCTCCGCCCTCTCGTACGCCGGCTCCACGTTGTCGTACTTCTGTGCGACGACACGTTCCTGCGCAGCGGCCAGATCGCGATCGAGTCCCGCGGCGGCCAGAAGCGCCGCGCCCGCGAGCGCGAGCAGGATGGCGGAGAGGAGATAGCCTGTGATGCCCTTCATGTGTCCTCCGTCCGGCTAAAGCCGGACGCTACAATTACGGGAATGTCCTGAACGTCCTGAATCCGAGTTTCATGATGCCCGCGCTGAGCCACAGCGCGATTGCCACCAGCGCGTAGCCGTCGAAGCGCGGCCGCTGGGCGGTGTACTCGCGCACGTCAATGCGTCCGGTCGCGAGCTTGTCGATGTCCGCCGTGGCCTTGAGGATCGCGTCCTCGCTGTCGGCCGCGTAGAACTTGCCGCCGGTCTGCTCGACGATCGGCTTCCACAGCTTGTCCTGCGGAATCTGGCCTTCCTTCAGATCGAAGCCCGTCCGGATCATGTAGACGGGAATCTTGTACTTCTTCATGTCGTCGACGACGGACTGGAGCGGCTTGCCCTTGAGATCCTTTTCGTCGTCCCTGCCATCCGTGAACATGATCATGGCGTTGCCGGCGGCGTTGACGAAGTCGAAGGCGCGGAACAGCTGCGTGGCCTGGTTGAGGCCCTGCATGATCGTCGTGCCCCAGTCGTTGAAGCTGCCCCATTCCTTGGGACTGCTGATCAGGCGGATGCTGAGCGCGATGTTCTCGTAGTCGGTCGTGAACGGCGTGACGACGTACGCTTCGTTGCCGAACTGGATGAGCGCGATCAGGTCGTGATAGCGCCCGTTCATGCGCAGCTTCATGAAGTGCTCGGCCGCCGCGACCGCCGTGTAGAACGTGCGGTTCTCCGGCGTTTTCAGCGTCTTGGTCTCGAACTTCATGACCATGCTCGACGAGCCGTCCACGAGCAGGGCGATGCGGCGTCCGGGGTACGACGTCTCGTCGCGTGTGAACGCGGTGTGCGGGTCGGCCAGCGCGATGGCGAAAAACGGGACGCCGGCGAGGAACACGAGAAATGCCGCGTGGCGCACGGCCGAGAAGCGCGAGCTGCGCATGACGGGCAGCACCGCCGGCAGCGCGACGTGGGTGCGGCCGGCCTTCTGGCGGCGCAGGCCGCGCGCGAGCAGCGTCAGGAAGGCGATCGCGATGAGGACGACGAGCACGAGGACCGCGATCCAGGTCTGGTCGAAATGCACGTCGGCCCGCCGCAGTGCGAACCACTGGTCGAGCGTGTCGCGAACCTCGTAGAGGAGCTCTCTTACCGGGACCATACGATCTCGGTCGCCTGCCGGGTGAGCGAGGTGATGGTGCGCATCGGCCAGCGATTGGCGCTCTGCAGTCTCTTGATTGCGTTGATGCCGGTGGCGAACGCCGCATCGAGCGCCGAGCCGTTCATCTTGCCGCCACGGCCGTAGCGGGCGACGCTCAGCACGGTCAGCGATTCCTCGAGCCCCTTCAGCGTGGCTTCGGCGCCGGCGTTCGCCGCGGCGCCGTTGGTCGAGGCGATCGATCGCGCAATGGTGCCCGCCGTCGTCGCATTCGAGACGAGCGCGTGGCGCGGCTTCAGAAAGCCTTTGCGCAGCGCGAGCTGGCCGTCGTGCGGCGCGACGTGGACGCCCACGATCGTCTGCGCCACCGGCCGGTTGAGGGCGACGGCGCCGCCGATGCGGAGCACGGTCAGGGCGCGCGCGGCGAGCTCCGGGGTCCAGCCGCCGCCGGCGTCCGTCTGCACCCGTGCGGCCTCGCGCAGGCAGCCGCCGAGCACCGCGCGGAGGGAAAGCTTCCGCTCGGCCGCCGGCGTCCGCACGCGGTACCGGCTGACGACGCGGACGCTCGCGAGGGCGAGCAAGACGAGGGCGAAGCCAAACGCGATCATCGCCACGACGTACTCGCCGGTGGAGCGGACGCGCCGGTTTTCGATCTCGACGAACGTATTCAGCGTCGTGTCGCGGATGTCGGTCGCCTTCAACGGCACGAGCGACCCGACGTGCATCGTCATGGCCGGCAGCTGGTACAGCTGGTCGCGGCCGGTCGAGCCTCCGCCAATCGACGACTGGATGTGATAAGTGATCTTCACGCCGGGGAGGTCGAGATCCTTCGCGAACAGGCCCTCGGCGATCAGGCGCACCGTGTACTCGTACTGGATATAGCGCCACGGCGCGTCCTTGATGTCCTCGTGCCGGACGCCTTTGATCACTTCAAACGGCTGCAGGCCGATGGTGGATCCCTCGAGCTGGTTGAAATCGGGGATCGCCTTGACGGCGTCGGTCTCGATGATCCCGCAGGTCAGCACGACCGTGAAGCGCTCGCCGACGATGACGGTGCTGCGATCGGTTTTCCAGAAGCACTTGATGGGATCGGTCGCGACATCGCCCGGCTGGCGGCTCTGTTGAACGGCTTTCGGCGCCTGCGATTTCGGCGCCGCAGGCTTCGGCGCCTGCGCCGCGGCGGCGGCGGCGATCGCGAGCACCAACGCGGCCAGGATGGACAGGATAGGCTGGATGGGCAGGACGGGTCGGATTGTTTGCTTCATTGGAACTTTCGCAGTTTGCGCTCGCGCGCGAATTCGACGAGCGTGGTTTCCATTTCCCAGCGATCGAGGCCGACACGGACGATATCGAGATCGTTGTCGCGCGCCAGCGCGGTCACGTGCGCCTGCCACTCTTCGACGCGCTCGGCCATGCGCGCCAGCTCACGGCGCGACACGACACGCGTGCCGCCGGTCTCGACGTCGAACGTCTCAATCCACCCGGACGAGGTGGACGGCATCTGATACGCGAATCGCGCGTCGGCCATGAGGAGAAACACGTCGTGCATGCCGCCGATGAGCGAGAGCTCCTTGAAGACGCGCTCGACGTCCGGCAGCAGAAAATCAGAAATCACCGGGACCATCGACGTCTTGCGCAGGTGGCCTTCGATCGTGGCGGCGACGTCCTGGGTGAGCGTCGTCGAGTCGGCGGCCTTGAACTGCTGATAGAGGTCGAGGCAGTAGATGACGTGCGGCTTGCCGATGCGCGGCCGCGCGACCGACATCTGGCGGAACTGGTCGTCGAAGGTGATCAGACCGAACTGATCCTGGAAGAACACGGCGGACAGACCGACGGCCGCGACGGACCTGGCGATGGCGGCGGCGATCGGCACGCCGCCCACGCCGCAGCGCGTGGACATCGACGCGTCGGCGACGGCGACGATCGTCGCGTTGCTGTCCTGCTCGAACTCGCGTGTGACGAGCGGGCTGAAGTTGTTGAGCGAGCTCTGCGCCCAGTCGACCGACGACACGCGGTCGCCCGGCTGCCAGTCGCGGATGCCGACGAAGTTGAAGCCGGAGCCCTTGAAGAGGCTCGCGTGGTCGCCGAGCGTGTACTCCTTCATCCGTTTGAGGATGAAGAGCTCGATTTCGGCGATCTCCGACAGGTTGACGAGCGGGACTTCCGCCGCGGCCTCAGCCATGGCCTACGGCACCGGTACTTTGTCGACGATGTCGTCGATGACCATCTCGGTCGTGACGCCGTGGCTCGCGGCGTGCGGGCCGAGCCACACGCGATGGCCGAGGATGTAGCGCGCCAGATCCTGGACGTCTTCCGGATAGACCTCGGAGCGCTCGCCTTTGAGCAGCGCCCAGACTTTCACGAGGCGACCCCAGCAGATCGTCGCGCGCGGCGACGCGCCGAGGTCGACGCACTTCTCGACGAGCTCGGACGGCGATCGATGGTGCCATTCGCTCTCGGCGTTGTACGGCCGCGTCGCGCCGACGAGCCGGCGGATGTATTTCGCCAGCGCCTCGTGCAGGAACACTTCCTTCGTGATCGCCGCGCGCAGCTCGATGATCCGTTCCTTCGACATCAGCCCGTGCAGCTTGACCTGCTTGAAGTCGAAGCTGACGAGCTTCTGTTCCTCTTCGGGCGGGAGATACGCGATGTTGACGATGATCGCGAAGCGATCGGTCGCCGCTTCCGACAGCGGGAACGTGCCCTGCCCAAGCTCGACCGGGTTCATCGTTGCGATCGCGAAGTTGAAGGCGGGGAGCTCGTAGGTCGTCTTGCCGACGGTGACGGTGCGATCCTGCAGGCCTTCGAGAAACGCGCTCTGCGACTTGAGCGGGATGCGGTTGATCTCGTCGAGCAGGATGACTTCGGCGGACGCAAGGGGGCCGAACTCGGTCATGAACTGGCCGGTCGCCGGGTTGATCATCTGGAAGCCGACGACTTCAGTCGGCTGCAGGTCGGCGCGTCCCTGGATGCGCGCGAACTTCGCGCCGCTGATCGCCGCGAGGATGACGCCGAAAAAGGTCTTGCCCACACCCGGCACACCGCGCAGCAGCAGGTTGCCGGCGTTGACCTGACGTTTCTCGTCCTTGTCGTATGTCGTTGGAATTTCGGACAGCAGGACGACGTTGGCCAGAGTCTTTTCGTTTTCGTAGCCGATGAGGGCGTTGCCGGCTTCGGCGACGATGGCTTTGTGGAGGTCGAGGGCTTCGGTGAGCTCAGGATGCATGGGCGCCTTGGGACCGTCGAAAGTGAGGGTGAATCATACTGTGCTCCGGTCTAGAATCACAGTATGCCGACGCTGGTAGAGGAGTCGTCCGGGGACGGCGAGCTGCTGCTCAAGAGCCACGTGCTCGGGCCCGTCCGCTATCAGATAAAGGTGTTCCAGGGGATGTTCGCCAACGGCCTGCCTAACCCCACGCAGCGCACCGTCGAAGGATCGGTCGATCTGAGCGGCGGCGCCGCTGCCGGCGACCTGGTCGGCGTGAACCTGACGTTGCAGCTTCAGGACGGCCGGAAAATCGGCATCATGATCTCAGACGACACCGGCACGATCCACACGCGTCCCGCCTGCACCACCGGCTGTTCCTGCTGCTGATTGCCGAATACTGCGCTCGCATGCCCGGTCTGCGGCGGGGCGTTGGTGCTTGGCGCGAGCGCCGCGGCCTGCCAGAGCTCCCATTCGTTCGACCGCGCGCGCAACGGCTACTTCAACCTCCTGCTCACGAAACAGTCCGCTGAACCAGGCGACAGCGCACTGATGCTGCAGAGCCGGCGCGCGTTTCTGCATGCCGGCTTCTACAATGGCATGTCGCAGGCTGCGAACGCGGCGGTGCTTCAGATCGTCGCTCCGAGGTCTCACGCGCACGTCGCCGACATCGGGTGCGGCGAAGGGTTCTTCACCGCGCGCCTGAGGCGCGCGCTCGCCGACGCGATGCCCGCGCCGCCGGTCTGCTACGGTGTCGACATCTCGCGTCCTGGTGTGAAGATGGCGACGTCACTCGACCGCGGGATTCACTGGGCCGTGGCGAGCCTGCACCATAGCCCGTTTCTGCCGAAGTCTCTCGATGTCGTGCTCAGCATGTTCGCGCCGATCGATGCCGCCGATGTTCGGCGCGTCGTGCGCGACGTCGGCGCGCTGGTGACGGTGACGCCGGGCCCCGATCATCTCGACGCTCTTCGCGCGATCCTCTACAGCGAGGTGCAGCCGCATTCGCCAACGCCTGCGCTGATGGCCGACGACACGCTGTTTCTGCCGCCGGCGTCCAGCCGCGTTCGCTATTCAATTGTCGTGGACTCACCGGCGCAGATCATGAATCTGCTGGCCATGACGCCGTACTACTGGAACATCAGCCGGGACACCCGGGCGCGCGTCGAAGCACTGACGCGACTTGAGGTGACGGTGGATGCGAATGTGAGTGTGTTCAAGCCGAGGCTGGAGACTGGGGGCTAGGGACTAGGGACTAGGGGTTAGGAATACGCCCCGCGATATTCGGGCGGCAGCAGTGCGGCGATCTTCACGCCCACCGCGTCCATCATCAATCGTCGATCGCCCTTCGCCTGTTCATGCAGTTCTCGCGCTTCGATGGGTGAGCCGATCGTCGCGACGGCCGTCACCTGGTGCAGACCGTCCTCGCCGATCGGAAACATCTCTTCGGTGCCCGTGATGCCGGCGGGCAGCACCCACACGTCGGGGAAATCGAAATAGCGCGTGACGGCCGTCAGCGTCTGCTGCATTTCGCGCGTGCGGCTGCGCGTGCCCTCGACGAACACCAGCAGGGCGTCGCCGCGGAACAGCCGTTCGTGCGCGACATCGATGGACCGCCGCGCGGCCCTCGCCACCTCGCGCGCGTTCATCACGGCGTCTTCGCTCGACACGGCGCTGCTTTGCGGCGTCTTGATCGTGCCGAAGCACAAGCTCGAAAACCGCCGCTTCAGGCTCGAGTAGACCTTCGGCCCGGCAATTACCGTCAGTCGATCGCTCATCGCGCGGCCGGCGTCTCCCGATCGGTGGAGCAGCACTTCAAGCAGGTTGGCGTCCGAATAGGAGAGGTGGTTCGCGACGATGACCACAGGCTTGCCGGCGACGGCGGCGACGTGTCCCGCGCCCGCGAGCGTCGATCCCGGCAGCAGAATCCTGTCGGCCAGGCGCTGGTGAATCCCGCGAGCCAGCGGATCGCGTTCGTAATACGCCCAGTCGTCGCCGGCCGTGGACAGCCGCGCGTTCAATGCCGCGAGCGCGGCCGGTCCGGCCGCGTCGATCTCGGCCTCAATCCAGCCGCGGATCTCGTCGAGATGTTCCTGGTTGGCGAGAAAGGATGTGATCGCCGCGACGAGCGAATCGCGGTCAAGGCGGCCCTCGCTCATGCGCCCTCGAACACGGGCCTGGTCCTGCCGATGCTGAGCAAGCCCGCCAGCGCGTCCTTTGTCGCGAAGATCTCCCGCAGGTGCGCGAGTTCCATCTGCAGTCCCTGTTCAAGCGGCACGCGCGAACCTTCATCGATCAGCGATGCCGCGATCCTGAGCGCGATTGGCGCCTTTGTTCCGACGGCTTTCATCGCTTTCTCGAGCTGTTCGTCGCCGCCGGTCTTTGCGGTGCCTTGCCGGATGGCCTCGACGTCGTTGGCGGTAAAGAAGTCCGCCAGCTTCTGATACGCCGCGGGAGGCGCGGCGGGACGGCGCTCGAGCGACGGGCCGCCAGCCAGCAGCCTGGCCGCGGCCGCATCGAGTTCGTCTCGGGTGGCCACGGCATCGATGAGGCCGATCGCGAGCGCCTCCTGCGCGCTGATGATCTGCCCGGTGAGCACCAGCCACTTCGTCAGCCCGGTGCCGATTCTTCGAGTCGTCCGCTGCGTACCGCCGAGGCCGGGATAGATGCCGATGCCCGTTTCGGGGAATCCCATCGTCGCGTTCGGCGTCGCGACGATGTAGTCGCAGGCGAGGGCGAGCTCGACGCCGCCGCCGAGCGCCAGGCCGTGGATGCGCGCGACCACCGGTTTCGGACAGTTCTGGACCGCGAGAAGGAAAGCCTGCAGATCTTCGGTTAACTTCTCGATGCGCGCCACCTCGTGGCGTTCGATGCTGCGAATGAAGAACCGGATGTCCGCGCCGGCGACAAACGAGCGCCCGGCGCCCGCGATGACCACGCCCGTGGTTTCCGGCTGGCGGGACATGGAGGTGAAGATGCCTGCGAGCTGCTGCCCGACGGTCTCGTTGAGCGCGTTCATCGCATCGGGACGGTTGACCGTGATCGTGACGACGCCGTTGTCGGGACGCGATTTGACGTACTCGAGCAGAAATGGCGCGTTGGTTTTTCCAAGTTCCGCAAGCGACGACGGCACCTGCATCTGCCATTTCATGGCAAGTGCCGTCACCAGCTCGAGCGCTCGCGCTGTGCCCCTGCGGTTCATCATCTCGAACGGGCCCCGCGGCCAGCGCAGACCGACGCGCGCGCCGATATCCGTGTCGTAGCTCATGGCCACGCCTTCATCGACGAGCGCCGCCGCGGCGAGGAAGACGCCGGCCATCAGCCGATCCGACACCGTCGGCTCCGCGCTCACATCGACGGTTCCACCAAGCGCCCACGGCTCTCTCGACTCGACCTGCTTCTCGAGACGCTCGGGTGGGCCGTAGAGTGGACCGAACGCGTTGCCGATGGTCGTCGACGCATGCAACGCGATCGGCACACCGCTGACGTTCATCAGCTCGAAGGGTCCCATGCCGACGCCGAATGTGCGCTTGGCGATCTCGTCGATGGTTATCGCGTTGGCGATGCGATCGTCGAGCATCCGGATGGCTTCCATCAGCCAGACGACGAAGAAGCGGTTGACGACGAAGCCGCTGGTGTCGGTGGATGCGATGGGAATCTTGCCGAGCTGTTCCTGCAGCGCCCAGGCGCGACGGACCACCCCGGGGTCTGTGGCGGTGCCGGGAATGACCTCGACGAGCCGGTTCTTGGCCGGATGGAAGAAGTAGTGGAGCCCGAGCACGCGCTCCGGCGTCTTCACTGCCGACGCGATCTCGCGCACGAGGTACGACGATGTATTCGTCGCGAGAATCGTGTCCGGCCGGCAGGCGGCCTCGAGCCGCTTGAAGACGTCCTGCTTGAGCGCCCGATCTTCGAACACGGCTTCGACGACGAGGTCGGCGTCGCGGAGATCGTCGAAACGCGCCGTGCCGTGGACGCGCTCCCGGATCGCGGCGGTCCGGTCCGCCCGCATGATGCCGCGATCGACGGCTTCCCTGAGCGTGCGGTCGATGATGCCGATGCCGCGCGCGACCTTCTCCTCGTCCACGTCCACGAGGACGACGTCAAAGCCTTCGGTCGCCATCTTCTGCGCGATCCCGCTGCCCATGTTGCCCGCGCCGAGCACGGCGAGGGTGCGAAACGCTGACGTCACACTGGGATCCTGTCTACCAAAAGCTAATTACCGCAGAGGAACGGAGGACACGGAACAGTATCATTGACGCTTCATGAAAGTCCGGCACGTTCCGCTGGGTCCTCTTCCCGCGACGCTGACGAAGCGTCCCGACGGGACCATGATCGTGCGCACCACGGCGGAGCTGGGCGCCTATCCGCGGCGCTCAACGGACCGGCTGGCGTACTGGGCCGACAAGACGCCCGCGCAGACGCTCCTGGCGTGGCGCGGGCCGTCGGGCGAGTGGGATCGGCTGACGTACGGCGATGCGTTCGCGGCCGTCCGGCGGATTGCACAGGCGCTCGTCGATCGCAAATTGTCGTCAAACCGCCCGGTCGCGATTCTGTCGGGCAACGATCGCGAACATCTGCTGTTGTCGCTCGCGGCGCAGCATGTCGGCGTCACGGTCGCTCCGGTCTCGCCCGCGTACTCGACTTCGTCGCGCGACTTCGCGATGGTCAGGCACGCGATGGGCCTGCTGACGCCGGGCCTGGTGTTTGCGGCCGCCGGCGCGGCGTTTGACAGAAGCATCGACGCGGCGGTGTCGAAGGATGTCGAAGTCATCCGCAGTATCGACGGCCTCGCTGCGACAACGCCGACTGACGCCGTCGACCGCGCACACGACGGCATCACTCCAGAGGCGATCGCCAAAATCCTGCTCACGTCGGGATCGACGGCCGTCCCGAAAGGCGTGATCAACACGCATCGGATGCTCTGCAGCAATCAGGAGATGATCGCGCACATCCTGCCGTTTCTGCGTGAGGAGCCGCCGGTGCTCGTGGACTGGCTGCCGTGGCACCACACCTTCGGCGGCAACCACAACGTCGGCCTCGTCATCCATCACGGCGGCACCTTATATATAGATGAGGGCCGGCCCGTTCCCGGGCTGTTTGGCCCGTCTGTCCGCAACCTCCGCGAGATTCCGTCGACGGTCCATCTCAACGTGCCGCGCGGCTACGAAGAGCTCGTCAAGGCGATGCGGGCCGACGAGGTCCTGCGCACGACGTTTTTCAGCCGCCTGCGCGTGGTGTTCTACGCGGCGGCGGCTCTCTCGCAGCATGTCAAAGACGAGCTCGATGCCCTGGCGGTGCAGACGTGCGGCGAACGGGTGATTCTGGTCACGGGCCTCGGCGCGACCGAGACCGCGCCGATGGCGATCTGCCGCACGTGGGATTCGGATTTGTCGATCGCGATCGGCGTGCCGGTGCCCGGTGTCGAGGCGAAGCTGGTGCCGCACGGCGACAAGCTCGAAGTTCGCGTCAAGGGCCCGAACGTGACGCCGGGGTACTGGCGGCAGGACGAGCTCACACGCAAGGCGTTCGACGAGGAAGGGTTCTACACGTTCGGTGACTGCGTCCGCGTGATCGATCCCGACGACATCAACGCCGGCTTCGCGTTTGACGGACGGCTGGCCGAAGACTTCAAGATGTCCACCGGCACGTGGGTCAACGTCGGGCCGCTCCGCGCGCGCATCGCCGGCCATTTTGCGCCGCTGGTCCGCGACGCGGTCATCACCGGCCACGATCGCGCCGAAATCGGCATGCTCGCCGTGCCCGACCTCGACGCGTGCCGCGCGTTGTGTCAGGATCTTCCGTCCGCGGCGAGTAAGGATGATCTCAGTAAGGATGATCTCAATGACGTCCTGACGCATCCTGCGGTGGTGGCGTGGATGCGGGATCGGCTGGCGTCGTTTGCCGCTGGCGCTTCGTCGAGCCGCGTCGTCGCGCGCGCGATGCTCCTTGCGGAGCCGCCGTCGCTCGATGCGCTCGAAGTCACCGACAAAGGCTCGCTCAATCAGCGCGCGATGCTGAAGCGCCGCGCCTCCCTTGTGGAGGAGCTGTACTCCGGGTCGCCCCGCGTGGTCCTGGCTTATTCCGCCTCCGGGCAGGAGAAGGTTTCGTGAGCACACCCCCGTTTCGCGCCGAGCACGTCGGCAGCCTGCTGCGGCCGGCCACGCTGCTTCAGGCGAGGACCGAAGCCGAAGGCGATCAGTACCGGCAGGTCAGCGGTCCGTTGAAGTTCGACCAGCTTAAGCAGCTCGAGGACGCCGCCATCGCCGACGTCGTCGCGCTCCAGGAAAGCGTCGGCCTGCAGGTCGTCACCGACGGCGAGTTCCGCCGCCGCTCGTGGTTTCAGGATTTCCTGCTCGCGCTGTCCGGCACGGGCATCCAGTGGGTCGATGCGGACAAGACGATTTCCGCGGCCCTGCCGTTTCAGAACGACACGACGGTCGAGAAGCTTCCAGGCCACCTCGTCCGCGTCACCGGCAAACTGAAGCGGACGAAGGGCATCTTCACCGACGCGTTCGCGTTCCTGAAGCAGCAGACGCGCGGCACGCCGAAGATCAGCATCCCGTCGCCGAGCATGCTGCACTTCTGGGGCGGGCGCGCGGCAATCGACGAGACCGTCTATCCCGACATCGACGAATTCTGGAACGACGCCGTGATCGCATGGACGGCGGAAATCAGCGATCTGGCCGCGCTCGGTTGCACCTACATCCAGATCGACGACGTGACGTTTCCGCTGATTTGCGATCCGCATGGACAAGACGCGCTCAAGGCGCGCGGCGACGATCCGCACAAGATCATCGAGACTTACGCCGGCGTGCTCAACCGCATCGTCGCCGGCACGCCGAAAGGCGTGACGCTCGGCATGCACATGTGCCGGGGCAACAACCGCGGCAAGTGGATGGGCAGCGGCGGCTACGAGTACGTGAGCGAGGTCGTCCTGCGGAACGTGGACATCCCGAACTACTTCATGGAGTACGACAGCGACCGCGCGGGTGACTTCCAGCCCCTGCGGCACGTGCCGAAAGGCAAGCACGTGATCCTCGGGCTCATCTCGACCAAGACGCCGGTGCTCGAGGCGAAGGACGTCATCAAGCGCCGCATCGACGAGGCATCGAAGGTCCTGCCGCTCGATCAGCTGTGTCTGAGCCCGCAGTGCGGATTTGCCAGCAACTTCATGGGCAATCCCGTCACGGTGGACGACGAGAAGCGGAAGCTGTCGCTCGTCGTCGAGATCGCCCGCGAAGTCTGGGGCTGAACTACGTCAGCG
>Ga0209488_10003705_pt1 | contig 12186 bp, 11 predicted proteins | sample Rivendell_Oct201_8_FD_188349 | JGI IMG/M metagenome (GOLD analysis project Ga0209488, IMG submission 188349) | Vadose zone soil microbial communities from the Eel River Critical Zone Observatory, Northern California, USA -... | ecosystem: Environmental > Terrestrial > Soil > Vadose zone >...
CCGCTCGACCGCGGCCCCGAACAGCGGCGGGCTGACGCGCGGCCCGACCCGGGAGGACGCCGAGAGCCGCCTCTTCGCCGATCTCGACCCCGCGACCCGCGCTTGGGCGCTCGACCGCTACACGCAGCACCCGGCCGGCATCTATACCGAGGGGGTCAAGCTCGACTCGTTCTGGTCGCAGAAATGGAAAGCCGATGTGATCTGGTGCCGCCGCGCCCAAAACCCGGGCGAAGCGCATCAGCGCCGCGCCGCCGACAAGCTCGGCGCGCGCTGGCACGAGCTCGACACCGGCCATTACCCGATGCTGAGCATGCCCGAGGAGCTGAGCCGCATCCTGCTGGCCGGGTAGGCGGAGTTCTACCCGCGAAGTACCCTCCCGTAGGATGGGCTGAGCGCAGCGAAGCCCATCAGGTGTGTGACGCGGCTGGATGATGGGCTTCGCTGCGCTCAGCCCATCCTACGGCTTCTGATTCCGCCGCGTGATGATGCCGCAGATTTAAGCAGGGCCGGTGCCGGCGCGGCGGCGGTGTTATAATCCCGTGATGATCACCGAGATCGGCCATTTTGCGCTGGTATTGGCGCTGTGCGTCGCCCTCTTGCAGGCGGTGCTGCCGCTGTACGGCGCGGCGCGCGGCGACGGCCCGCTGATCGCCTGGGCGCGGCCGGCGGCACTCGCGCAATTCCTATTTGTCGCGATCGCGTTTGTCGCGCTGATGCACGCCTATGCGGTGTCGGATTTCTCGCTGGCCAATGTCGCGGCCAATTCCAACAGCACCAAGCCGCTCCTCTACAAATTGACGGGCGTCTGGAGCAACCACGAGGGCTCGATGCTGCTCTGGGTGTTCATCCTGACGCTGTTCGGCGCGGCGGTCGCGCTGTTCGGGCGGAATTTGCCGCCGACGCTGCGGGCGCGGGTTCTTGCCGTGCAGGCGATGATCGGCGTCGGGTTTTTGGTGTTCATCCTGTTCACCTCGAACCCGTTTCTGCGGTTGTGGCCGGCGCCGGCGGACGGCATGGGCCTCAACCCGATATTGCGCGACCCGGGCCTCGCCTTTCACCCGCCCTGCCTCTATCTCGGCTATGTCGGTTTCTCGATCACCTTCTGCTTTGCGGTCGCGGCGTTGATCGAAGGCCGGGTCGACCCGGCCTGGGCGCGCTGGGTGCGGCCCTGGACCTTGGCGGCGTGGTGCGCGCTGACGACCGGCATCGCGATGGGCAGCTGGTGGGCGTATTACACCTTGGGCTGGGGCGGCTGGTGGTTCTGGGACCCGGTCGAGAACGCCTCCTTTATGCCGTGGCTGGTCGGCACGGCATTGCTGCATTCGGCTGTTGTCGTCGAGAAGCGCGAGGCGCTGAAGACCTGGACGATCCTTCTCGCGATCATCGCGTTCTCGCTGAGCCTCATCGGCACGTTCCTCGTGCGCTCCGGTGTCCTGACCTCGGTGCACGCCTTCGCCAACGACCCGATGCGCGGCGTCTTTATCCTCTTATTGATCTGTCTCTATACCGGCGGCGCGCTGCTGTTGTTCGCCTGGCGGGCGCCGCAGCTCGCGGGCGGCGGCTTGTTCGCGCCGATCTCGCGCGAAGGCGGGCTGCTCTTCAACAACCTATTGCTGACGACGGCGGCGGCGACCGTGTTGATCGGGACGCTGTACCCGCTGTTTCTCGACATCATCGCGCATCAGAAGGTGTCGGTCGGGCCGCCCTTCTACGACATGACCTTTGTGCCGATCATGGTGCCGCTGCTGATCGCGATGGCGGTCGGACCGATGCTGCCGTGGAAGCGCGGCGATCTCTACGCGGCATTGTCGCGGTTGAAAGTCGCGTTCGTCGTGACCGCCGCGGCGGCGTTGGTGACCTTGGCCGCGACCGGCGCGCATTCGATCGGCGCTGCCTGTGGGTTGGCGCTTGCGGCATGGCTCTTCGCCGCGACGATGACCGAGCTCGCCGAACGGGTACGCCTCGCCGCTGATCCGCGCGGCGCGTTGCGGCGCGCCTTGCATCTGCCGCGCGCGACCTGGGGGATGATTTTGGCGCATGGCGGGATGGCGGTCGTCATCGCCGGCATCACCGGCTCCAATGCGTGGACCCAGGAGCGCATCGTCGATGCCCGCCCCGGCGACAAGATCGAGCTCGCCGGCTACACGGTCGCGCTCGACGCGGTGAACCAGGTCAGCGGTCCGGATTACACCGCGACCCGCGCCGATATGCGTCTTCTTCGTAATGATCGCGAGATCGCGCAACTGCATCCGGAGAAGCGCTTCTTTCCGGTCGAGAACGGCAACGCAACGGGTGTCGCGATCCGCACCAATCTGCTCGCCGATGTCTACGCCGTGATCGGCGATCCCGACGGCAAGGGCGGCTATACGCTGCGCCTCTACTGGAACCCGCTCGTGCCGTGGATCTGGCTCGGCGCGGCGGCGATGGCATTGGGCGGCATCGTGTCGCTGACCGATCGGCGGCACCGGGTCGGCGCGCCGGCGCGCCGCCGGCGCGAGATCGCCGCCGCAACGGTGCAGGCCGCCGAATGATTTGGCGCCGTTGGAGCTTTGCGCTGCCGGTGGTGATTTTTGCCGGGCTCGCAGCCGGGCTCTATTACGGGCTGCAGAACGACAATGAGAGCCTGCCCTCGGCATTGATCGATCAACCTGCTCCGACCTTCCAGCTGGCATCGCTGCCCGGCCATGAGCCCGGTTTTTCCTCGGCCGATCTCGCGGGTCATGTCAGCCTCGTCAACACCTTCGCCTCGTGGTGCACGCCGTGCCGCGCCGAGCACCCGGTCTTGCAGGCGCTGGCCGCGACCAAGCGCGTGCCGATTTACGGCATCGACTACAAGGACAAGGAGGATGCCGCGGTGGCGTGGATCGCCGCGCTCGGCAATCCGTACACACGGATCGGCGCCGATGACGGGCGGGTCGGCATCGATTGGGGCGTCTATGGCGTGCCCGAGACCTTCATCGTCGATCGCCAGGGGCGCATCCGCTACAAACATGTCGGGCCGCTGACCCAGGCCGATCTCGAGCGCAAAATCCTGCCGCTCGTCGCCAAGCTGCAAAAATGATCCGGCTGCGCCGCAACACTACCACCGTCGTCCCGACGGATCGGATTATCAACCTCCTGCTCTCCTTCATCGTCTGCTCCTTACTGATCGCGGCCGCGTCGCCGGCGCATGCGGTGCGGCCGGACGAGATGCTGGCCGATCCGGCGCTGGAGGCGCGGGCGCGCGAGATCAGCCGCGAACTCCGCTGCCTCGTCTGCCGCAACCAGTCGATCGACGATTCCGACGCCGATCTGGCGCATGATCTGCGCGTGCTGGTGCGCGAGCGCCTCAAATCCGGCGACAGCAACGAACAGACGATCGGCTTTGTCCGCGCCCGCTACGGCGATTTCGTCTTGCTGCGGCCGCCCTTTGCGATCGGCACGGCATTGCTGTGGGGCGGGCCCTTGCTCGTGCTGCTGCTCGGCGCTTTCGCGGTCGCGCGGCTTTATCGCCGGCGCGACGTGCCGGTCCCGCCCCTGAGCGCCGAGGAGCGGCAGCGGTTGTCGGCCGTGCTCGAGGAAGAAGCGCCGCGATGAGCCTCGGCCTCGCCGGCGCGCTGATCGGGCTGACCTGCCTGGCATTGGCGATCCTGCTCGTGCCGCTCTTGCTGCGCCGGCATACCGCGGCTTCGCGCGAGAGCTACAACCTCGCGGTCTATCGTGACCAGCTCGCCGAGATCGACCGCGATGCCGCACGCGGGCTGCTGACGCCGGAGCAGGCCGAGGCGGCGCGCGCCGAGATCGGCCGCCGCATTCTGGCGTTACCGCCGACATCGGCGGCACCAAGCTCCATGTCCTCGCGGTCCGTCGCGGTAGGGGCGCTCGCAGTGATCGCCGTACCGTTCGCGGCGTGGCTGCTTTATGCCCGGCTCGGCGCGCCGGCGTTGCCCGACCAACCCTTTGCCGCGCGCACCACGGCGGCAAAAGCCACCGCCGGCATCGAGCACATCGATCTCGGGGAGGCGGTCGGGAAGATCGCCGCGCATCTGAAAGAGCATCCCGAAGATCTGAGGGGCTGGCTGCTGCTGGGCCGCACCGAGTTGAGCCTCGGGCATTATGCCGAGGCGGTCGACGCCTACCGGCACGCCGCCGATCTGTCCGGTCATCGCGCCGACATCATGGGCGATTGGGGCGAGGCGCAGGTGATCGCCGCCGACGGCATGGTGACGCCGGCGGCGCGCGAGGCGTTCGAGGCGGCGCTCGGCCATAAGGAGAGCGCGCCGCGCTCGCGCTATTACCTGGCGCTCGCGAAATCGCAGCAGGGCGACGTGAAAAGCGCATTGCAGGGCTGGGTCGATCTCGCCGCCGATGCGCCGGCCGATGCCGAATGGCTGCCGCTCGTGCAACAACGCATCGCCGAAGCGGCGGCAAAGCTCGGCCTGGATCCGGCAACCTTGAAGACCTCGTCCGGCATGCCGTCGCCCGCGGCGGTCGCGGCGACGGCCCAGGCGACCGCGGGCGCCGCGCCGGAGGAGCGCCGCGCGATGATCCTCGCGATGGTCGGCAATCTCGCCGCGCGCCTCCAACAGCAGCCCGACGATGTCGAGGGCTGGGCCCGGCTCGGCCGCTCCTACATGGTGCTGAACGAACCGCAGAAGGCGCGCGACGCCTACGCGCATGCGGTGAAGCTGAAGCCCGACGACGCAGCGCTGCAACAAGCCTATGCCGAGGCGAGCCGCGCCGCCGAGACCACCCCCGGGAAGTAGCTAGAAGGCGCTCTCCGCCGCGCGCACATGCGCGGCGAGCAACGCTGGCAGGCGCGCCGGATCGCCGCGCGCCATGCCGCATTCGGTCGCAACGCCATCGACCCGTGCGTGACGCCGCGCCGCCGCGAGACGCGCCCTGTCGCCCGCCGCATCGTCGTGATGCACGAGCCCGAGATAGAGCTGTGTTTCAGGGTGCAGCCGCAATCTTTCGAGCGGCGCGAAAAACGCGTCGTCCGTGCGGTTCTTTGGCACCGGCATATGAAAATACTGGATCGCGCGGCGCACGCCGGCGCTGACGGCGTTCGTCATCTCGACCATGATCCCCATGTCCTTTGGCTGGACGAGATGCTCATCGGCCGGGCTGCCATAGCAGAGGTGATAGCCGAGCTCGATCGCGGCCGGCACCGCGTCGCCGATGCGGGTCAATACATCAAGCGTCTCCGAGCGGAAATCGACCGGCCCCGTCTCGTAATAGCCTTCCCAGGCCAATACCTCCTGGCACACATCCCACTGGATCGCGAGGCGGTCGTTCGGGATCGCCGCCGCGATCGTCCGGACCTCGCCGATGAAATGCTCGGTCAAGGCGGGCAGCAGCTTGGGCCGGTCGGAGGGCACGAGGTTGTTGTAGGTCGGCGCGATCGGTGTCGGCAGCGACACCTGGAATTTCACGGTGTGCGGAATGACACCGGCCTTCTGTAGGCGATCGAACAATCCCCACGACTCAATCGCCATGTCGGCATAGCCGGTCGTGAACGAGGCCGGATCGGGCGTCATGCCGGGCTTGACGCGCAGGCGCGGGATTTCGCGGATCAGCTTGCCGTCCCATTGCACGAATTTGAACGGCGGCAGGTCGCGCGCGATCTCGATCGCCGGGTTGTCGGCCAGCACGTCCTGCAGAAAGCGGATCCAGGTCTTGCGGATGCCGGTCTCGCCGTCCGGCAGCCGACGCAGATGCGGTCCGGCGACCTCTGACAAGGTGCGGAACACGCTCTCCGCATCGGGCAGCGGGATGCTGCCGACAAAATGCACGACAGGTTGCCTTGCTGTCGCCGCCATGGGTGTCTCCGCTCTCAGTCCAGGCGATAAAAGCGGCTCGCCGTGCCCGAGAACAACGCCGTCTTCTCGTCGGCCGAGCAGCCCGCGGCGATGCGCTTGAAGGCATTCCAGAACAATTGATAGCTGCCGCTGCCCTTATCGACCGGGAAGTTGCTTTCGAACATCGCGCGCGCGGGCCCGAACGCCTCGATGCAGGTCTCGATATAAGGCCGCCATAATGTCGCGAGCTCTTCCGAGCTTGGCGGCAATTCGCCGGCATGCACATCGAAGCCGAAAAGCCGCATGCCGAGCCCGCCGAGCTTCACATGCACATTCGGGCAGCGCGCGAGCTCCGTGATGCTGTTCTTCCACTCGGTGAAGACCTCGTCGCGCTTCCCGGCATAGGGGCCGATGCCGATCGGCCCGCCGACATGGTCGAGGACGATCGGCGTCTCCGGGAAGGCGCGCGCCAGATCGACAAGCTCGCCGAGCTGCGTGAAATACATCCAGGCGTCGAAGCTGAGGCCGAGCGGGTGGAGCTTGGCAAAGCCCTCGCGCACCTTCGCGTTGAGCAAGAGCCCGGACGGGCGGTTGATCGAGGAGCCGCGCGCCGCCTCGTCAGGGTGCGAAGCGGAGATGTAGCGGATGCCGCGGAAGCGGCCGCCGCCGGCGAGGATCATCGCCTCCAATACCTCCTCGACCTGCTCGCCGAGCATCAGATCGGCGTAAGCGACGATGCCGGCGCACACCTTGGTCTTGCCAAAGGTCTCGCTGGCGGCGACCGCGGCGACGCCGTTGGCGAACTCGACCTCGCCCACCGGCTTGAGCGGCGCCGGGCCGCCGGCGCGGTACATCGACAGCCATTCGAGATAGACCGTCGCGGTGATGTTATGGCCGCTGCCGGTGTCAGCGAGCAGTTCGGGGAGGAGATAGCGGCCGGTGTTGGCGCGATCGACGAGGTGATGGTGCGGGTCGACGATCGGCAGGTCGGGCTCGAGGATTTCTTCCTGCCGCTTCGCGAGCCAGTCCGGGCGGACCGGCAGATGCGGGGTCGGAGCGGTCGCGGGATCGGACGGCATGGAGGACTCCGTTGAAATCGGTTCGCGCTTGTTCTTCAGCCGCACAATACCGTCATTCCGGGGCGCGGGCGCAAGCCCGCGAGCCCGGAATCCATGCACACCGTCATGTCAGACGTGGCACGGGCGGTGCGACACCCCGCACCGCCCGTGTTCATGGATTTCCGGGTTCGCCGCTTCGCGACGCCCGGAATGACAAGTTCGCGCTATTCCGCGGCGGCGGGCTGCGGTTGCGGCCGGGCGTCGGGGAGCGGCTGCACCTCGTCCTCGTCCCAGGGGCCGGGGAAGCGGCCGCGGCCGACCTTGTCGCGCGAGAAGATGTGGTAATCGACCGGCCACTCGGCGCGCGGCATTTCGTAGAACACCTCGACGCCGTTGCCGTCGGGGTCGCGCAGATAAATGCCGAGCGAGATCCCGTGATCGGCGATGTGGTCGATCTTGACCCCCTTCGTCTTGATGCGGCGATAAAGGTCTTTCAGATCGTCGAGGCTCTCGAAGCGCCAGGCCATGTGGTTGAGGCCCACTTGGCCCTTCTGCTGCAAGGGCGCGTCGTCGCCGACCTGCATCAGCGCCACCTCGTGCGACTGCTCCTCATCGGCCGACATAAAAGCGGCCCAGCCCGGGCGGTACTCATAGGTGTGGAGGCCGAGCAGGTCCTCGTACCATTGCTTCGAGCGCTCGGCGTTGCGCACGTAGATGTTGACGTGCTGGAGATACATCGGTCGCTTGGCCATTTAAGCCTCCGTCGGTTCATCCGTAGGATGGGCTGAGCAACGCGAAGCCCATCACCACTGCGCCTGATCGAATATGATGGGCTTCGCTGCGCTCAGCCCATCCTACAATTGGAAACCGGCCGGTAGTGTATCACGGCTCGCCGTCGCGGCCCAAAAACTCCCGGACGCGCTCGATAACCTCGCCCTTCGGGTAGACCGCCGCCATCGCCCGGGCGCGGGTCAGGGGATCGCTGGCAAAAAAGCGCTCATAGAGGACCTGGCGGCTGCCAAAGGCGTTGCCGGCGACATCCCAGGCCAGGCGGAAGAGCTTCACCCGCTCGCGGGCCTCGGTGTTGTCGGTCGCGAGATACTGCTCGATATCGGGCTGCAGCGGCCCGGCGAAATCCTTCTCGCTTGGGGTCAACAGGAAGCTCGACGAACCCAGGAGCTGCAGGATCTCGATCATGCGCGGATAGCAATTCATCATCAGATTGCGGGTGCTTTCGACCGGCAGGATCGCCGGGCACATGACACCCCAGCGGTCGGTCGCGGCATCGGCTTCGGCCGCCCGCATGCAGGAGCGCATCAGCTCGGTATAGAGCATCAACTCGCCGATGCGCTCCTCGGTGTGCGGCAGATGCGCGTTGCCGAGCGTCTGGGTCATCAAGAGCGCGAGGCCGAGCACAAATTCGCATTTGGCGAGGTTCTTCGCGGCGCCCTGATGCGCCGAATGCGCCGTCGAGTGCGTCACGTGCGGCGTCGCGTTCAGCCGCTCGACATCGTAGAGCAGAAAGACGCGTTCCCACGGCACGAGCACGTCGTCAAAAAACACGATGCAATCCATCTCCTCAAAGCGCGAGCCCAGGGGATGGTCGAAATGCGAGCGCCCGAGATCGAAACTGTCGCGGCACAGGAATTTGAGCCCCTTTGTGCTGCACGGGATCGAGAAATTGACCGCGAAGGGACTGTGCTCCTCGCTGTGGCGCGCGAGGCGGGGCGAATAGACCGCGATCTCGTCCGAGAGCGGACCCAATGTCGCGAGGATGCGGGCGCCGCGCACGATAATGCCGGCATCAGTCTCGCGCTTCACTTCGAGCGCAGTACCTTCCTCGAGGTTGAACATCCCGGTTGGGTTGCGGCTGCGCTGCAGATTGATCAGCGCATGGGTCAGCGTCACGTCGTGCTCGCGGATGTATTCGACATAGCGCCGCATGTTGTCGGCGAATTCCGGGCGCTTCTCGCCAAAAAAATCCGCGGCCGCGCCCCAGGCGGCGAAGGTCACATTCATGAAATCGGGCGAGCGGCCCATCATGCCGCAGGTGGCGCGCGCCCAGTTCAGCATCATCTTCGAGCGGGTTTCGAGCGCCTCCTTGGTTGCCGGCATATCGAAGGAGCGGCCGACCGGCTCGCCGGTCGTGGGCGACGCAAACGTCATGACCTCGCGCAGTTCGGGGTCGTGCTGCATGTCATAGAGCTGTGCGATCGCGCGCACCCCGCCGGCGAGCCCCTGGTGCTTTGTGACGTCGCGCACCCGCTCGCCGCCGAGCCAGACCTCGCGCTCCTGCGCCCGAAGCCCGTCGATATATTGCTGTCCCGTGCGCGCCGGCATGGCCTTCTCCCTCGAGGCGGACGGAGGATGCTAAGGCTTGCGGATGACAAAGTTAATGCGGTTGGTTGCGGGGCCCGCGGCGCCGTGCGGCGGGCAATCGTCAACTCCTGGAAGAATTAAAAATACTCTTTCGCCCACGATTCAAAATATTGCCGCGTCCTGGACAAAGAGCGGCCAACAACCGGATGCATTCTGCAAAACGCAGCCGACCACAAGCACCGCGGAATTTGCTCGCATCTTTTTAAAGAGAGAGCGCCAACGGGGTCTCGCGGCTGCAGCCACAGCACCTTTGTTTAAGAACCCCGCGTTACAGGAGTCAATCCCCGCATGAGCTTTCGCTTGCTCTCTCTCGCTTTCGCCACCGCCCTGGTCTTTGTTGCCGGCCCGGCCTCGGCCGCCCGCATTATCGTCACGATCGACGGCCTCAAGAACGCCCAGGGCAATGTCTTTATCGGGCTGTATGCGAGCCCGGCCAAGTTCCTCCAGGGCAACCAGACCGATGCACAAAGAAGGGTCAAGGCGAGCACCGCGCCGGTGACCGTCATGTTCGACAATTTGCCGGCCGGCACTTATGCGGTCGGCGCCTTCCACGACGAGAACGCCAACGACCACCTCGACACAAATGTCCTCGGCCTGCCGACAGAGGGCTATGCGCTGTCGAACGGCGTCCGCCCGGTGATGTCGAAGCCGACCTTCCAGCAGGCCGCCTTCACGGTCGGCAGCGGCGACAAGCCGGTCGCGCTGCACATCCGGTACTAGGAGGCCGATCGCCTCACCGAGAGCGGCGGCTCAAGCCGCCGCTCTTTTTGTCAGTATCCTCCGTTTGAATCTCCGCTATCGACCCCAAAGCGGTTGGTAGGCCCTCGAGGTCGGACGGCGGGATTTGCCCCTTAAGAGACCTTGCCAGTGAGGTTGTTCATCCACCGAGTCGGGCGATAAGTTGGACGGACCTCAGCCCAACAGCTTGCCAAGCTGACGGCATCGCCGTTATCAGAAGAGCGGCAAGCCCGCTATTGTTCAGCGGCGGTATCTGGAACCATGGCGCCATTGCGGGCTTCGGGTGGCTCTTTTGGCGACAGCGAGGAGTGGAGCTCAGCCGTAGCAGACCTGGTCCCCACTACCAGGCGGATAACCTCCGAGGCCACCTCCTCGCAAATGGTCACGCTGCGCGCCGGCAAAATACGAAGATCCACTAATACGTCGACTAAAGCCGCCAGCGCCGGCGGTGGTACTTCGCCCACCGGGGGTTCTCTATAGAGGACTTCGATACCTGAGGGATTGGTGGCCAAGGCAGCCTCGTTGGTACTGGTTGCGTTCCATCCTGCCTGCTGCGCTACCGAAGCGAAGTCGTTCGCAAACTGCTGGCCCTCCGGATCTCCGAGCATCGAGACGATCTCGATCTGCTGCCCCGGGAAGGGCGATACCGCGTCGAGCAAAGCTTGCTGGCCGATAGTCGTTAACCGTAGTGACGCCTGTTGACGCTGCGCTTCTTCAAGATCTCGTTGGAGTGCCGCTATCTCGTTGTGATGCCGTTCAGTGACCGCTAGCCCCTCCTGGTCGCGGCTTACGATGGTCTCGCGTTCGGCTGCACCGACGAGAGCGTACTTGCGGTCGTCGTAAACCAGGGCGAGCCCCTCGGCGACAACCAACAAAGCCAAGACCACCATCGCCGTCATGTGAAGGCTGTGCCCGATTGAGCCGACAGCCTCGAGAGAGTTCCACCCCGGTAGCATAGCCATTGCTGCAATATCCCCTTCGCGTTTAGCGATACCGAGAGAAGCGCGGGTCTAATGATCGGCCCGCAGCTTCGTGTGTGGCGCGACCGCCCTACGCGCAGATGTAGGGTTTTTGTCCAGCCAACGAGAACGATGGTGGCGAGCCTGCGGTAGTCCTACGCAACCTGGGCCGGCTTCAGATGTGAAGGCGCGCTTTCAGCATTCTGATTAATCTCGCCGGAGATTTTGCCGCCCCGTTCAATCTCGATTTCACCGTAACTAATATTCCCGGACACTCGCCCAGTGGCCCGAATGATCAGTCGCTTTCGGGCGACCAATTTGCCGTCAAAGGAGCCCTGCACATCGGCATCTTCAGTCGTGCTTTCGCCGTTGAAGACGCCCCCCTCCTTGATGACCACATTCGGGCAGTCGGCCAGCTTTGCTTCGATCTTACCTTGGACGATCAGCCGATTGCAGGAGGTGATCTCACCCTTGACCGACACCCCCGGCCCGATAATCAGGGTCCGCACATCGGCTTCGCTCAGCGACCGCGGTTGCGATCCGGCTTCCTGCGGCGTTGAAGAGAGATCAGGGGTTGGCCGCAGTTCCGTCGTTTTCCAAAAGGGCTCTGTCGGTTTCGAAGGCTTCTGGTCACCGCGCTCTGCTGGCTTGCTCGCTTTCCCTTCTTCGCGACCCGAGAACCCGACAGGAGCCGCCGGCCGAGTATGCGATCCCAACATTCGCGTCACTCCAACAGGAATACCTTTCGATGTGGGATTACTACTCGTTATCCTTAATGATCAGTTAAGCTTCGCCGCGCACAGGACACTGGCGCGGACAACGCGCATCTTCGATACCGGAGGGGAGGCCGGATATGGAATATCTTAGCTGGTTCGCTGTGAGTCGCGCGGTCGTCCTCCTGTTTTGCGGTACGCTGATTGTATCTTGCTCGCAGGCGCCGCCCGAGCCCGCACCCGAATTTACGCTCCCCCTATCCCAAGTGACCACGGCCCCCCCGACCCCGGAGCAAGCGGCCGAGACTGCATCAGCGCCAAGCCGGCTCCGGTACGTCGCGGTGCCACCTGGTCATCAAGTCGCTGGCATGGCTCGCGCGCGCATTGTTGTGAAACAGAAGCCCACGCGCCACCGCGCGCGTCACGCTCGGAAGAAAGCTGTTTCACCCGCGGCAGCTGTCAAGATACCGACCGAAACCGCCGAACCAACCTCGAAGCCGTAGCGCCTTGGCGTTTGTGCTGCGCGATCGGCACCGCATGAGAGCACAGCGGCAAGTGA
>Ga0209488_10003706_pt1 | contig 12185 bp, 12 predicted proteins | sample Rivendell_Oct201_8_FD_188349 | JGI IMG/M metagenome (GOLD analysis project Ga0209488, IMG submission 188349) | Vadose zone soil microbial communities from the Eel River Critical Zone Observatory, Northern California, USA -... | ecosystem: Environmental > Terrestrial > Soil > Vadose zone >...
TACCCGGCGGAGGCACTTCGGCTGAGTTGGTTTTTTTTGGACATGTCACATTAGGAAGTCGATCTTTATCGCGAGGAGTGGGAAGAGGTCATGTACAACGTTGTCAAGGTCGTCGATCTTGTGAAGCATTTTAGCGAGTCGTGCAAGCGCCATGGACTATGCGATGAACGGACGTTTCCCCAGAATTTTATCAGCATCATAAATGAACTCGAAAGGTGCTCCAATCGTCGCGAATCCTCGTGCATCATCGTTTACCCCCTTATTTTTATTTTTTCTCGTTTGCAGTGAATTCAGGAGAGTGGCCGCCGCTCTGTCTCAATGCCGAGGAAAGTCGAGATTCGAACAATTCAAGAGGGGTCTCGCTCGCAACGACATGGTCAGAGAGATCCAGAGATGCGATCGACAGATGAATAGGATTTTCGAACGGTTCATGGTGAGCGATTTCCCCCCCGTTAGAGTTGCAGAAGGTTCGGTAGCCTGATTCGATGCGCGATGCGGAATATTTTAGGCTGCTATGGTGGTCGATATCCGATTCCAACAACTCTTTGCCGAGAGGGCACAGTCAACGCCCGTACCCATGCCAGTGCCAATAACGGCACCTGTGCCTACGCCCATGCCCACGCCTATTTTTATGTCGATGCCCATACCTACTATATCTACGCCTGTACCCACCCCTATCTCGATACAAATTCCCTTGCCTTCGCCAGTGTCAGTGCCCATGCCCATGCCCATGCCCAACCCCGCACCTCCAGCCACCATGGAGGAGTCACAGCTAATCGTTCCCTACTCCTTGCCTTTCCCGCGACTCCAAATAGTGACCGAGCCCTCGACGCCGCCGAGCTCCCATGTCCGACAGCCGTCGGCTGGCTCTAGCACGATACTGTTCGTGCTCGTTTTATATATCTTTTTCCTTTTCCTGTCCTGATCTTCAGCTATTCTAGGCCGTTTCCCCGCCCGATCCGGCCTCAAGTTTTCTTCGGACGTGACGCGGAGCTGAAGACGATCGTGGATCTGATCTTCTCATCTGCTTCCTCCGCGCGGGTCGCAATATTGGGCCCCGGCGGCGTCGGCAAGTCCGCGCTCGCACATGCCGTGCTCACGCACGACAAAGTGGCAGCCCGCTTTGGAGACTCCCGCTACCTCATTCCCTGCGATTCCCTAAAGTCCCGCGATGCACTGCTCGTCGCGCTCGCCGATCGGTTCTCCCTGCTCCAACCCGGCACCGCGTCGGAGAGCTACTCTGTGGGACTGGAGTCCCGCGTGCTGTCCGCCCTGGCCTTAGAGGAGTGCCTTCTGTGCCTGGACGACTTTGAGTCTCCCTGGGACCAGCCCGGGGCCAGTAGAAAGGCCGTCGAGCTCCTACTTGCCGATATCACTGCCATTACTTCCGTCACTGTCCTCATTACCATGCGTGGCGGAGAGAGGCCGAAAGAGACGAAGTGGTCCTCTCCCATGTTGACCCCCCTTACGAACTTTAGGCGCGATGCGGCGAAGCGTACCTGGGAGTGCCTTGCAGGCACTTGCGACGAATGGGCAGAGAAGCTCATAGACGTTGTCGATTGTCAACCGCTTGCCGTCACCCTCCTCGGAAGTCTTGCCGAGGTGGCCACCGCGGAGACGCTTTGGGAGCGTTGGCAGAAGGAGAACATCGCGGTGGTGGAGAAGGAGAAAGGAAATAAGCAAGCGAGTCTGGACTTTTCCATCGCGCTTTCCCTCGAGAGCGGCCGGATGGCCACGGACCCCGCATCGAGACGGCTCCTCGGCATCCTCAGCCTCTTGCCTGACGGCATGCCTGCCTCCCCCTCGCCCGAGTTTCGCCGCTTCTTCCCCGACATTCCTGATATCTCGCGGAGCCTCGACACCCTTTTGGGCTGCAGCCTGGCCGTTCGCACCGCGGGCAAGAGGGTCCAGGTGAACTCGCTCGTCCGGCTCTACTGCGAGAACCACGCGGTTGCGGCGCCTGAGGACAGACGGGCGTTGAGAGACTACTACGTCACCCTCGCTTCCCATGGATACGACAACCTCAGCGACGACCTGTTCAAGAGGATGACGACGGAGATGAACAACATGGAATCCGTCCTGCAAAGGTCTCTCACTTGGACCCCTCCGTCGGAGATCACGCCCGTCGTCGAAGCCATGATCGCCTACACCCAATTCGGCTCGTTCATCGGGAATTTCTCGGATGCCGTCATCACTTGTGCCATCCAGGCGCAGGGCCTCTCCGACGAGACCCTTGGCGATTGTTTGACCTCGCTTGGGTCGATCTGCCTCAGCGACGATAGGGTCAACGCTGCGGAAGAGCACTTCCTGCGGGCCCTCACTCTTCATCAGAAGGCTCAGGACGTTGTCGGCCAGGCTAATGACTACTGCCACCTCGGAGACGTGTCATATCGGAGCGACGAAATGGAGGAGGCGAAAACAAACTACCAAAAAGCGTATGACCTCTACGTCCAGCTCGACAACACTTATGGCCAGGCCAATGTCTTGACACATCTCGGAGACACTTACCGAAAGCTTGGCAATCTTGAGGAGTCGTGCTCTTCCTATAAGCGGAGCCTAGAGTTTCATGAAGGGCATGGTGATCCACTCGGTCAAGCCAACAGCTTAAAAGGGCTCGGTCACGTCCATCTCAGAATGGATGACATAAAGCTAGCCAGAGAGTGCTTCGAGCGAGCTCTGGAACTTCACAAGGCTGTCAATGATCTTGTCGGTCAAGCCAATGACACATCAAGCCTTGCCGACATTTACCAGAGGTCGGACAATCTCACCAAGGCAGAAGAAGCATACAAAGAGGCTTTACATCTGCACAATCAAGCCAAAGATTATCTCGGAAGAGGAAATGCTCTCAGCCATCTTGGAGACCTTTATAGGAAGCAAGGCAAGCTTTCAGAGGCAGAAGATCATTACTCTCAAGCTTTACAATCTCATGAGAAGGCTTTTGACAAGCTAGGCCAGGCCAATGACCTCAAAGGCTTAGGTGGCATCTATCACAGACAAGGTGACAATGACAAAGCTATCAGCAAATACAATGCTGCTTTGGACCTATACCAGGCCACCAACAATAGCCTTGGAAGGGCAAACTGCCAAAGATCTATTGGATATATATATTATTTTCAGAACAAGCTTTCTGATGCATTACCAATGTTTCAGGATGCTCTTGAAGATTATAGAAGAGCAAATGACAGCATTGGCCAAGGAAATGCTTTAAACAATCTAGGAGATGTAGAGAGAAGAAGAGGAAGACTTCCTGAAGCTGAGCAACAATATAAGCAAGCTTTGCAAGCACATCAGAAGGCTAATGATGGTGTTGGGCAAGGAAATGACTATAAAGGACTAGGTATTGTGTATCAGAAGTTAAATAGGCTAAAGGATGCAAAGGAGATGTTTGAGAAGGCCATAGAGATGCATAGACAATGTGGATCACTGAAGAATGAGAAGCAGGATGAGGCTTACTTAAAAAAGGTAGATAAGAAATTAGCACAGAGTTCAAGCCTTAGCTTTAAAAAATAGAGGTTATGACTTTGCTCTGAGTAAGGCAGAGGACACCCCCACAATACCCTCACTTTCACCTCACCTACATCTATGCCTGCAATGGTGACTCTGAGCACACTCTCAACAACAAAAGGGAAGTGTCCTAAATTCAGATTGAAGACTTCTCGGTCTTATCAGTCGATCTCGCGACTGGAATTGGGTTGAGGCTGGAAATCCATCTGCTTGATGTGTGGCTCTTTGGTTTGGTTGCAATTTATTATTCGGAATGACTTTTTCGTTTTCGAGCCGAGTGTCCCCTCGAGCCGACTGCTGACAGTGTTGCTCGACAGCTGGCTAGGCCCGCCATCGTTCACCAGTGAGGCAGCCCATTCTCGCTCACTCACTCGCAAGCGCTTGCTAAATTGGCCTCACACAGTTGCCCGAATATCATATTCTTATCTATTGACGTAGTTGGTGTTATAAGTTACTTTAAACGTTGAAGTTCAGACCGATGCGATCGTGTCTGCAGCGTCACTAGAGTATCTACGATCACCGACTTGTGCAGGTGTATCAGGCCGGATAGTCCCAGGGTCCACTGCTGGGATGATTGCCGCCGGGTGGGGTGACCGTGACTGGTCTCCCGCCCTTGACTCAAAACTATCCACAGAGGACAATGCAGTGGAGCCCGAAGGCGTTTCCTGCTCAATCTTGAGATGGGAATCAAAGTCACTAGGGAGGGATGTGGACGGGATTGAAAGTTGGTCGGCGGATGAAACCGCCGGGTCACGCTTGCGTACGGGCGTTGTAGCTAGTGTGATCGTGATCCCGCCTTCAAGTTTGCCCTTCATGTGAGGAGCGCTGGATACACGTGAGCCCAAGAATCTCGAAGACAAAATATTTGAACGACGTACGCATGTGACGCCTTGCGGAGAGTTCTTGACGACCCTAAGGAGCTGATACGACTGAAAAGTGACGTGTACGCAAGACGATAATGTCGGCGCGCCTCCTCCGCAAAGCCGAAACATGCAAAAAAGACAAATGCGCACGCGACAAGAACCCAGCGGTACATCTCGAGTATTTGAACAATCGCGGGGTCGTTCTTCCAATCGAACGCCGGGATTTGCATAACCCGGGAATAGTTATAATGCGTGGCGGCCCAACTTTTCCAGGGTATGACACCGGTCTTCGCATTGCCCACAAGGACATACGTCGCTAACGGAATGCTTCCAAGCACATCAGCGGATGCGAAGGCCATCAGACGGAAGTATCGGCTATGACTGATGCCAGGGCTGATCTGCCTGACATGTCGACCACGCTTGTAGAAATGATAAATGGTCAATGCTGTGACTATTAGCCGCGGTATCATTTGAAAGGGCAATCTCGGACACGCACTACTATATACGAAAGATACACAACCAATCATCAAGGGCCACGCGAAGACGAGGAAGAATGACGGTGGCATGTTCACAATTGAGGAGAAAGGGCCAACATCCTCGAATAAGTCGTAACGATGTCCGGAAACAATGTACGCTTCATCATCCATGTAAGCGATCGATTGAGGGTGAATGTGATATGGCCTACCAACAACAATCTGGAGAATTGGAATGCCAAGGCCAATCAACAAGTCGACGATCACAGCTCTGCGCTTTTCTGCGTCTGTGATCACCCCTTTCGCTGTGGCTATCTTATAGAGGCGACGGTTGATGCAAAGTGAGCAAGCAGAGATTGCGACGTTGAGCCCGAGTTGAATTCGGGTTGCTGTAGAATGATCAGTGAATGTTCTAGGGATAACACGAGAACGGGGACTTACCAATATCACAGTAGACCGGAGCCCTGTCAACCATGTTCTTGTTCCATACAATCGAGTTGACGCATTGAATCAGGCAAGCGAGACCGGTCCAAGCCATGTACAAGCAAGTTCCGGTATTCCAAGCTGTTTTATGCAGTGTTTAATGTAGAATCGTACCCACGAACGATTCTACGTACCTTCAAGGTGCCAGTAGAAGGGGATGGCACACATGACAAAGCCAATGAAAGAGAAGACGGTATAGACCTGGTTTGGAAGAGACTGTACTGGCATTGTACCGCAGTGCGACTCGGATTGACTTTGGGATCAACAATAGCAGTTTGAGTCGGCGCAGTAGCACATAAGATAGTTTTGAATGCATTCTTCGGAGAGGGTTAAGGTATGAAGGCGATACAGCCTCGATTGCAAAAGTGGAAGTCGCCTTGTATTTGCTGGCTACTACATTATGATTGCGTCCATATCAACAAGGCGTCGCCATCAGTCACAGTAGTTATTATAAAGTTAACTTGACGTAAGCCTTCCTAAACTGGGGCGGTAGTTTTATCTCGAAAGGTAACCAGCGCAGCCTATTACAACTGGCCATGCAAAACCCGGTCACTCACTGTCAGTGCAAAGGCGACAGGCCTTCTAACCCTGACTCAAAGCCATTCCTAGGCTTGGAGAACAATCAGGGTCATATATGGGAGAACTTTATTTGAGGCGTCTCTTCCTCTATCAACGCCTTCCAAAAATTGATTATCTGATCAGCTTCCCTGTTACTTGGTTACATGCCAGGATTGCAGGCATGGGTATTTGATGTTGGCCTTGCTAAGGAATTTCCAAAACAATTCCGTCACAGGTTGCAATCTCGAAGCTCACTATCAGTCACTCTATACCGAGGCCAGAGCGAAGCACATAGTACTCCATCGGATCGCCGCCTTCAGACAGCCCGCGGATTCCCATTCTTGACATCCTATGAACACAACGGACAGAGAATGGCTTTCACATATAATACGCCCCTTCACCTATATGAGCGAATTCAGGTCAGATAGTACCTTACTGAACAGGAGGGTCATAAACCTACATCTCCAGCGTCTTTCTCGCGCCGAGCTCTGTACGCCGACCCTCAACGGTTTGACGGTACTCTTGAAGGTGCTTCTGTTGCGCCTGGGAAACATACCAACGAAAGACCAGTGGGATGATGAGAAACTAATTTTCTCCGCCATCGTCGATCACGACGACTCTGACCACGACCAATTCCTCGTCAAGTACACAAGGCGGTATTCGAAGGACGCGCACGAGCATCTCGCATCCCACGGTTTCGTGCCGACGCTCCGGCAGTGCGTTCAGGTCTCTGCCGAGTGGGTTGCAGTGATCATGGATAGGTCCAAGTACACCGTACTTTATGGTCAGAACTTCTCGAATGCGGAGCAGGAGAAGACCCGGTACGACGCAAGGTGAACAGCGTGCAAATGCTGCACGAGGAGGGACACTCGGGATGTCAACCTTCTTGTTGACGTCGAGTCGCTTGCATCTGGTGACCTTGTCGACTTTTGACTGGGCCGGGCCTATTGGAGAGGCCAGATACCCAATTGGTGTCAACATGACGACTGCGCACGTCACGACGAATATATGTTTTAGACACCCTCCCCGTAAATGTTCTCCAGCACCGTAACTGTCATAACTCGAGCAACTAGTATCACGGCGCCTCAGAAGTCACGTGCTATTGCTAGGAGATGCGATCGTCCGCGTCAGGTGACCGAAAACCCACATCAAAGCTCAGGCTGGACACTCGACAATCATCCCCGAGTTTCCTGGAGCAGACGCACCATGCTCGACATCTATCTCTGCTCTACATTACGCGAAGATAGCTCACAGGCCATGGGAGCTGTCAACACCTTACTCACCCACCGATCAATCGTAAATGAATTGGGTCGAATTTTTGGGGCACGCGCGAGTTGGATCTCATACAATTGCCGTCATCGTTCGTCTCATAGCTGGGAAAGGCGCCTTTTGGGTCAAATGAGACTTGCACTGTTATATCCCATACTCCCTCATAACCTATAGTGCAGCCAAGGGGCATAGGTTACGAGGGAGTCGACAAATGACCTACAGAATCCCTAGGTCGGGTACTTGGAAAGGAAGTCAGCTCCTTAGATGTGTTATCGGTATAACAGTGGTACGGTATTACTTTTTTGGGCGGTACATGTGTAGTCTGATAATAGATGAATTGATATGGACGGGTCCGGCCACTGTCAGCTATTCATCGACATTTGACCGGCTTGACTACGTGACAATGCCATACATACAGTAAGAACATCTTGTTGTCTCAATCCCGCACCTCGCTTCGGCGGCGGTCTCACAACCCACGGCCGCCATCACTGATATATAATACCCCAGCTTTTCTCTACGTTCCAGAGTCAGAAGATCACAAGACTAGGTCAGCGAACACCTCGTTTCAAAGCCTAAGCCTATGACCCTCTCGTCAGCTTCCCGTCAGCACCGCAAATCAATGCTTCCTATACCACGTCTATCTTCTCGTATCAACTCTAGGCGTGCAGGACCGAATGATACCTCCAGGATTGCCCGGCGTGTTCCATCCCCACTGCTATTAGTGACCCCCTCCAACAAAGGTTCCAACATGCAGGCTCACCGCCACCCCGCCGCTGCAAGTGGCAACCCTCAGCTACCCGAGTTCTGTTCTCGGCGTGCAGGGTCGCCATCAAAAATACCTTGGCCATCAGGGCAGACGTCCTTGCTCACACTGGAGCAAAGCGAAGTGTCATCCTTTATCAGCACACCCCCCATGGAAGCGAAGAGCGTTGACGTACAGTATCCTATTCTATCAGCATCTGCTGAAATTGAGCAGGAGCTCGCCAAAGGTCAGGAAGGACGCACGATACCAGCTCAGCGCCAAGGCACCGACACCCGCGATCCAGCACTACCCCCTGCGCAACAGCCGTCCAGACGCCCGGCCTCGACTGGCTTGACGAGCTCCACCCGAACCGACTCTCCTAGGGATGGAGGCGCATCTGTGCTCACGCGAAAGAAGTCAGCAGCAGTCACGAGCAGCGTCAGTGGGAAGGAGAACCGGCGGCCCAAAGCACGCTCTCGAGTGCCCGCGCTACCGGCCCCTCTTGCGTCTCCGCCTACCATCCCACCACGTTCCACCCGACGACCAACTATCAAGCAGCCGCCGCACGATGTTTCCCGTTCACATTCGCTACACCCGTTAGCCATCAGGAAATGGCCTTCGAAATCGCTGACGGCGGGCCCGCCGCAGGGCGACTCCTCACAAGTCAGATCGGCGCCTGGAGCGCCAGGCGACGTCCCGACGGGGATCAAAACGCTGATGGGAGACATTGATCGCTTTTCCAAGGAATGGACGGAGATGTTTAATGATCTGTCCACCGGTTCTGATCGTCGCGAAGATGAAGTTCCCCGGTTGGATGCATCCCCCATGCGCATACACCCCCCTGTGCGACCTGGGGGTACGAGTGCTCTTGATCCGGCCTACTCCGCAATAGGAAAACAGACACAGGACCGCCTGGTGCCGGCCTCCCTCGAATTTGCAGCTGTTAGCAGATCGCGAGCATGGACTTTGTCAAGTGCGGACGGAGAAATGATACAGTTTGACGTAACACCCGCGAGCCTTGCACGCTGGCAACACAGGGACAATGCCATGATCAAGGATACTCCTGCAGAAGAGAAGCTGGTGAGAAATCCTCCTTTCTGGATGTTGTCAAATCTCACCCTTATGTTAGAAACAAGACGTACCAGAGGTCGACTCCACTTCCGCATTAGATCCGCCCTCGGACGGCGCACACCAGCGCTCACAGAACGGAGTCACTCGAGACCCGCCTCTCTCAATGACTCACCAGGCGCCACGATATCTCTCGCCTCTCCTCGAGGTGAGCGTCCCACAGCTGTTACTGTCGCAGCTTGAGTAACCTAATATTGCAGATGGGTCAGTCGCCCCTCATTTCCGGTTCTCACCTAGTAGTGGAGACGACCTCCGTGGCGTTTTCAAAGCAGTTGCCTGAAATGAAAGAACACGGCATCGACACACCCCGACGCAACGAGACAACCCACAACGAGAGGTATCATCATCCCGCCGCGATGCCCAACGTGTCTCCCTCTCCGTTCTCAACTACCGTGCCCCGCAATTCCATATCCGTTATCAAATCGTCGTCACCATGGGTGAACCTGCGAGGCCATGACTTTGGTACTCCGCGCCCAATGCGTTCCGCAAGCGACGTGACGCCGACACGCTCATCCTCCTTACGTGGCCTACGGGCCATCTTCAAACGCACCTCGGCGGACGGCCAACGCCAGCGTGCAGAGTCGCTGAAGGAGCTCATCAGTGAGCCGCGCGTCCTCAGCCTCGGAAGCATCAGCATCAGTAATCTCCGCGACGCCGGCGTCGCGAGTGGAAGAACACTATCAGACGGTCTTGAAGGACGCTCGGGGACTGCTGGCGTCTTGATTCGGAAGCCGACGGTCAAGTGGTGAGGGCCAAGCAGATCATGTCCAATTCAGCATGTTGGATGAACGCTTGGGTCCTGAGTACATTGTCGTAGATGACCTGTAATTGTGCACACCCTATAGATAGCGACGGAGGTGATAACGTTCAGTTCCTCAAGAAGACAGTACAGTATCCAAGAAGGCAATCTTGAATACAGGTGTAGCGGCTGGGTTCTCATGCATGAACAAAAATTCGGTTAGATAGGCTCATAGCTTGAGTCCACGGCCCGGGTGAGTATAATACCGAGAGAGCGACTGGCACTAAGGAAGAAGGCGCTGTGCTTGGCTGGCAAGAACTTAAAAAGTAAATCCGCCTATATTTACCAGGAATAGAAAGCATAAGCCTTTATAATGTGCTCAAGGGCTCAAATCTATGCGTTCGTCGAAAAGGAATCGCAGGTGATGCAGATCATGTTTGTCAACAAACAGGGAGAATCTTGTTCCTCACCACATGAACGAGCACGGAGACAAGCGTGCATCTTCCGCCCCGAAGGACAGCTTGTATGTGAATGACAGGCTTTGGCCGTCTCGAACGAAGACAGATTAAAAGAAGGGAAAAAGGGTCACGGTTGAACGGACGGAGGGGGTGATGACATAATTCTTTCAAACCACCACGGTCCCACAAATTCGCACACACAGCTCCCGCCGTATTCAGCGCTGTTCCTTCGTTCGTCAAGCCGACATCAAGACCCGGGTGTGTATGCCGCCGGGTCCAGTATTCAACTGGTTGGCCGTCGCGCATTCTGCGTTCGTGATTCTCGACCATGCGCTGCAACACAGAGCAGCGCAGCTAACACGGGCGGGGGGTATCTGCGTCTCACAAAGCCAGAAACGAGCTCACGGTGTTAATGAAAATGGACAGGATGCAAAAGACGTCGAGGAACCAGTTACGCCTGCCGATGAGCCCATTCCTCCGCGACCAACTCACGACGTCCGAACGAGCTCTCTTCGCCACGCGAATGAAGCATGGGTCAGGCAGCTTGAAATAGCGGGGTCCCCATTGACCTCACTGCCAGGAACGGTTACAGAACCACAGTTCCCATCCGCTACAGATACCACATGGGCATCATCCACGTCTACATCAGCGCCGTTCGAGATGGACTCTACATCAACGACCCTTCCCACAATCCCCGACCCTGGACCTTTTACGACCGGTTCTCCCATGCCCGCTGCCGGCACTGACTTATTTAGATTAGACGTCCCTCCGTCCCAACAACCGCCAATACCACCCTTAGATGAATCTCCACAGGAGGTACTCCTCGACCAGAGCCTGATTTAACAACGCCTGAACCCGCTTCGCCGCAGATTCACGTGCCTGGGCCTCACTCAGTTCGGGACCTCCAATCCTCCAAAGTACCTTCCTCTCGCATTGGGCGGCTTTTCCACTACGGAGGTACCGATCGTAACCATCAACTGGGCGGTCCCTTGACGCTCATGCTCCTGCATCTCAGGCCTTGCAGCATCCCTCGGTTACGGCGCCGCGTCTGAGTTTCTTCGTCGCTCAACGGCGACCGGTGATTCGGCCGAGTCCGAGTCGCCATCTTCCCTCATGATGACCGAAGCGAATCTGACGCGTCTTGTATCCAAGCTAACACGGATGCGTGGCGCCGCGCTTAAAGTTGGACAGTTCTTGAGCATCCAAGGTCCATTCGTTCACGATATCGCACGAGCCTCAAGCTGACCGTAGCCCGCAGATGCCCATGTCTTACCGCCGGAGCTCGACCGCGTCTTTCGCCGCGTGCAGGACAGTGCACACTACATGCCCAACTGGCAGATGGAGGTGTGCACTGCACTCTGCCTTAGCTATCACGCGGCCTTCGGACTGACATTTTTGGTGTTTCAGAGCGTGATGGCGTCCTCCCTTGGGCCGTCCTGGCGTTCTTTCTTCGCAGATTTTGACCCTATACCCTTCGCCGCCGCCTCAATCGGGCAGGTCCACAACGCCACGCTCACAGCATCTGCATCTCCGATGGGGCGGCCGGAGCGCGTCGCTGTGAAAGTCCAGTTCCCAAACATAGCGGAGAGCGTGGCGAGCGATCTGAGCTACATTCGCATACTGCTGACGGCGGGGCGGCTGCTCCCGCGCGGGCTGTTCCTCGAAAAGACGCTTGCGGTACGTCACGCACTGCAATTATGCACCGCGACCGGCGCTGATGACGATGAGATAGGTGATGAAGGAGGAACTGGCGGATGAATGCAATTATACGCGGGAGGCCGCTTGTATGCGTTCCTTTGGAAGCCCGCAGAGGCTCGGTGGCGACGCACGCTTCAAAGTACCATGGGTGTGGGAAGGGAGCACAGATCGGGTGCTGGTCATGGAATACGTAGACGGTACTAGCGTCGGTGGAGACGCGGTGCATCATCTTCCTCAAGCGGACCGCAACGAGGTGCGGCGCGGCGCGCG
>Ga0209488_10003707_pt1 | contig 12184 bp, 13 predicted proteins | sample Rivendell_Oct201_8_FD_188349 | JGI IMG/M metagenome (GOLD analysis project Ga0209488, IMG submission 188349) | Vadose zone soil microbial communities from the Eel River Critical Zone Observatory, Northern California, USA -... | ecosystem: Environmental > Terrestrial > Soil > Vadose zone >...
GGAAGAGTTCCATGTCGAGCGCGTTGTGGTGCGTCTTGAAGGGGCGCGCCGCGGCGCCGCCGGGAATCGGCTGCATCATCGGCGTCTCGACTTCGAGGTAGCCGTCGGCGCCCATCGCCTCGCGCAGCGCCTGGACGATCTTCATCCTTGCTTCGAAGACCTCCCGCGTCTTCGGCGACACGATCAGGTCCACGTAGCGTTGCCGGTACTTCATCTCCTGGTCGGCGATGCCGTGGAACTTCTCGGGCAGCGGCCGCAGCGCCTTGGCGAGCAGCCGCAGGTCCGAGGCGTGGATCGTGAGCTCGCCCGTCTTGGTCTTGAACAGCGTGCCGGTAGCGCCGACGATGTCGCCCAGGTCCCAATGCTTGAAGGCCTCGTAGTTCTTCACCTCATTTGAAACATAGAGCTGCATCCGCCCCGACCCCTCCTGCAGCGTGGCGAAGCTCGCCTTGCCCATGACGCGCTTGAGCACCATGCGCCCGGCAACCGAGGCTGGAGGTTTCTCTTTTTCCAGCTCCTCCTTGCTCTTTTCGCCGAAGCGCTCGATCAGACCGGAAGAGGAATCCTTTTTCCGGAAATCGTTCGGATACGGCACGCCCGCGGCGCGCAGCGCCTTGAGCTTCTCGCGCCGCTCGTCGATCAGCTTGTTGTTGTCTTCTTCCACCTTCTATACCCCCTGCTTCAGGCTCGCGCTGATGAACTCGTCGAGATCGCCGTCGAGGACCGTCTGCGTGGCGCCTTTTTCGACGCCGGTGCGCAGGTCCTTGATGCGCGACTGGTCGAGCACGTAGCTGCGGATCTGGTGGCCCCAGCCGATGTCGGTCTTCGACTCCTCGAGCTTGTTGTGCTCGGCGAGGCGCTTGCGCATCTCGAGATCGTAGAGCTTCGACTTCAGCAGCGCCATGCACTCGGCGCGGTTGCGGTGCTGCGAGCGGTCGTTCTGGCTCTGCACCACGATGCCGCTCGGCAGGTGGGTGATGCGCACCGCCGACTCGGTCTTGTTCACGTGCTGGCCGCCCGCGCCGGAGGCGCGATATACGTCGATGCGCAGGTCGGCGGGGTTGATGTCGATCTCGACCGATTCGTCCACCTCCGGATAGACGAACACGCTCGCGAAGGAGGTGTGGCGCCGGGCGTTGGAATCGAACGGGCTCTTGCGCACCAGGCGATGCACGCCGGTCTCGGTGCGCAGGTGCCCGTAGGCGTAGTCGCCGGTAATCTTCAGCGTGGCGCTCTTGATGCCCGCGACCTCGCCGTCAGTGCGCTCCAGCACCTCGACGCGAAAGCCTTTCTTGTCGCAATATTTGATGTACATGCGCTCCAGCATCGAGGCCCAGTCCTGCGCCTCGGTGCCGCCCGAGCCCGCCTGGATGTCGAGGAAGCAGTTGTTGGGGTCGAGCGGGTTGGAGAACATGCGGCGGAATTCCAGCGTCCCGACGTCCTGTTCCAGCTTGTCTATGTCGAGAGAAATACTCGAAAGCGTCGCGTCGTCGCCTTCTTCGCGCGCGAGGTCGAACAGCTCGCGCGCGTCGGCGAGGCCGCTGCCGACCCGGTCGAGCGTGCCGACCACGGCCTCCAGCGATTTCTTCTCCTTGCCGAGCTCCTGCGCGCGCTGGGGGTTGTCCCACAGCTTCGGATCCTCGAGCTCGCGGTTCAGCGCTTCCAGGCGGCCCTGCTTCGCCTCGAAGTCAAAGATACCTCCGCAGCTCGGCCGACCGGTGCTGCAGGTCGGCGAGCGATGAGGCGAGCTGGTTGACGCGTTCCGCTTCCATGGGGAGCGGATTATAAGCGGTGAAAGGGCGCTAGCCGCCCGCGATGCGCGCCTGCCAGTAGAGGATTTCCTGCTGGAAATTCACCCGGGCCTGCGCGGCCTCGAGCACCGCCACGCCCTTGTCGCCCGGGTTCGAGACGAACGCTTTCTTCAGGCCGTCCTTGACGGTCGCGAGATAGAAGTAGACCTGGCCGTCGGGCCGCTGCACCATGAAGAGCAGGAAATCGCGCTTCTGATCCGCCGGCACTTGCGCGATGCGCAGGACGTTGTCGCTCCTGAAGCCGCGCTGCTTGGCGTCCAGCACGTCTTCGGTGCGCTCGCGCGGGATCCCGGCGGCGTCGGCGACGTCGGCGCCCAGATAGCCGTCGCGGCCGGATTGCTTCAGCCAGGCCGCGATCGATTTCAGGCTGATCGTCTCGAGCGATTCGACTTCCGCCGGGCGGTCGCTGCGGGCGAGCGCGGCGACCGCGCTGACGTGGCCGGCCGGGACAAGAAGAAACAATGCGAAAAGAACGAAAACTTTGCGCTTCGCCATGCGCCCCCCAAGTTCTTGGGGTCCATCATACCCGCTTGGCGGTGTATTCCTCGGCGATCTTGTCGTCGTAGAAGGCGGTGGGATTGGGGGCCGCCATGAAGCGGCGATAAACCTCGGGATAGACGCCGGCGTACTGAAAGATCTGCCCGGTCGACATCTCGATTTCCAGGGTGCGGCTCGGCTCGTCGTAGCCCACCGACTTCACTTTGGACGAATTGACGCGCTTGCGCTGCATGCGGGCCGCCTCAGGGGGCGGGCTTCACCCGCCGAGGGTCGCGCTCCACGGCGCCTTGGCGCCGCCGGCGTCGACCGTGCCTTCGATGCTCTTGCCCTTTACCAGCCCGGTGAACTCGCCCTTTCGTCCCACCAGCCGGAAGCTGATGTGCTCGCCGCGCAGCTTCACGTCCTCGAGCGAAGTCTCCTTGCCGTCGAGCCGGGCGGTCCCCGAGACCCGCGTCAGCTGCTGCTTCAGCTCGAGCGTGGCCGGCTGCCTGCTCAGCGCCGGCGGCATCTTCGCGCTCCAGCGGCCGGCCACCTTGGCCGGGACCACGTACATGTAGATGAGCGTGGTGGTCACGCCGCTGATGTTGACTTTGTCGTCGAGGTCCATCTGCAGGTACTTCTCCGGAAGCCAGCCGGTGAGCGGATAGTCGTGCGAGATGATGCGCGTGCCGGGCTTCAGCTCGGCGAGGAACTTGTCCTTGAGGAGATTCACCGTGTCCGGCAGCAGGTACATGGTGAGGACGCTCGCCTGCGAGATGTCGGTCTTGAAAAGATCCTGCTTGATGAACTTGACGCGATCCGCGATGCCTTCGGCCTTGGCCGCGTCGTTCGCCTTGTGCACCAGGTCTTCCTTGATCTCGACGCCGAAGCCGCGCGCGCCGAATACCTTGGCCGCGGTGAGGACGATGCGGCCGTCCCCGGAGCCCAGGTCGATCAGGAAATCCTGCGGACCCACTTCCGCGACCTTGAGCATGTCGGCGACCACGCTCTGCGGCGAGGGCACGTAAGGCCCCGCGTTCTTGGTCGGCTCCAGGTCGGCGCCGAGCGCGGCCGATGCCGCCAGGAAAACAGACAGTCCGGAAAGGACGAAGCCGCGGGTAGTCATTCGAAATGCTCCACGTTGATCTGCACGTTCTTCAGGCCGTTGAACTCGTTGACGGCAAGGCGGTACGCGGCCCGCACACTGCCCGGCAGCGCTGCGCCTGCCGCATGTTCGAGGGCATTGAAGCAGATCGCCTCGAACCGCCGGCCGTCCTTCTTCAGGCCGAGCTTCAGGTGCCGTTCGCCCACCACGCGCTGGGTTTCCACGGCGAATGTATCGCAGAAGAGCGGCTGCGGAAAGCCTTGTCCCCAGATCTGCGCCTCGAGCATCCGCGCGACGTCGAGCGTGAAGTGGGGCGCGTCGAGGCTGCCGTCGGTCTCGATCGTGCGCGTGCGCGCCTCGAGCGGCAGGAGCTCGTCGACCGCGCGCTCAAAGGCGGCGGCGAAGGGCTCGTAGTCGGGCTCCCTGATGGTCAGGCCCGCGGCCATGGCATGGCCGCCGAAGCGCAGGATCAGTCCCGGCGCGCGCTTGGCGACGAGGTCCAGGCTATCGCGCAGGTGCAGGCCGGCGACCGAGCGGCCGGAACCCTTGAGCACCGGCCGGCCGTTTTCTTCGGCGCGCGCAAAACAGATCACCGGGCCATGCAGCCGGTCCTTCAGCCGCGAGGCGACGATCCCGACCACGCCTTGATGCCAGGCGGCGTCAAAGAAAGTGGATTGCGGGCTTTCAGGAATGGTTTTCAGGAATGCCATGGCCTGTTCCAGCATCCCCGCTTCGATTTTTCTGCGCTCGCGGTTCAAGCCGTCGAGCTGCTGCGCGATGTTGGCGGCGCGCGCCTCGTCGTCGGTGATCAGGCATTCGATGCCGATGCTCATGTCGGCGAGGCGGCCCGCCGCGTTGAGACGCGGGCCGATGATGAAGCCCAGGTCGAAGGCCGATGCGTCGCGCACGGCTCGGCCCGCGCTGCCAAGGAGCGCGGCGAGCCCCGCCTTGCCCTGACCGCCCCGCAGACGCTTCAGCCCCTGCGCCACCAGGTTGCGGTTGTTGGCATCGAGCGGCACCACGTCGGCGACCGTGCCGAGCGCGACGAGGTCCGTGAGGGCGCCAAGGTTCGGCTCGTCCTTCCCGTCGAAGAAGCCCCGTTTCCTCAATTCGGTCCTCAGCGCGAGCACCACGTAGAACATCACTCCGACCCCGGCGAGCGCCTTCGAGGGAAAGCCGCAGCCCGGCTGGTTCGGATTGACGATGCATTCGGCCCGCGGCAGCTCGGCGCCGGGCAGGTGGTGATCGGTGATCAGCGTGGCGATGCCGAGCTCTCTCGCGCGGGCGACGCCTTCGACGCTGGCGATGCCGTTGTCGACGGTGATGATCAGGTCCGGCCTGCGGGCCACCGCGAGATCGACCAGCTCGGGCGTCAGGCCGTAGCCCATGCGGAATCGATCCGGCACGAGATAGTCCACGTCCGCGCCGAAGCCGCGCAGCGCGCGGATGCCGACCGCGCAGGCCGTCGCGCCGTCGGCATCGTAGTCGGCGATGATCAGCATCCGCTTGCGCGCCGCGATCGCATCGGCGAGCAGGACCGCGGCCGCCTCGAGGCTTTTCATGAGCGCCGGCGCGTGCAGCCGCGCCGGCCCGTAGTCGAGCTCCTCGGCCGTGCGGATGCGCCGCGCCGCGAACAGCTTCGCGAGCAAGGGATGCATGCCGGACTCGAGCAGCGTGCGACGGTCGGCCTCGGCAAAGCGCCGCTCGACGATTTTCATCGCGCCATTGTCTCCCGCAAAGGCCGCGCGCGGCGCCAGAACCGGCGCAGATCGGCGCCGATCGTCTCGAAGGACGCGCCGGCCGCCGAATCAGGCACATGCACGCTGAGCATGCCGATCCGGCCCTTGCGCAAGGCGCCGAGCAGCGGCGCGAACCAGCTCTTCTCGAGGTCCTCGAGCGCGCCCGCGAGGGCCGCGGCATCGGAGAGCGCGAGCGGCAGGCGCAGCGCGTCGAGCACCACGAGCTGTCTGCCTTCTTCGGGGGAGCGCTCGAGCCAGGCTTCGGCCGACGCGGGCAAGCCACGGCTGCGGATGCGTGCGGCGCGGGCAAGTCCGAGCGCGATCGGCTCATCGGCGGTGATCGACTGCCAGTCCGCCCGGGCGCCAAGCGGCGCCCGTCCCGCCCCCCAGAGCCAGACGCTGTTCAGAGCGGGCTCGCCGCGCGCCTCGCGCGCCTCGTTCACCGGATGCTCGTGCAGCACCATCTGCACTTCGTTGAGCAGCGCATCGGCCCCGGACCCCGCGTCGACGCCGCGGCCCGCCATCTCGAGCGGCGAGGCGGCCGGCAGCTCGAGATCCGCGGCGAGCCGCGCGCACCAGCGCCCCGGCTCGAGCGCCTGCAGCTCGAGCCGTCCCGCGAAATGGCCGTTCAACGCAGCGGCGAGGGATTGCGCTTCGTCGCGCGAAATGGAGAGCGCCGCGCCCGGCACGAACACCACGCGGTCGCGCATGAGCTGCAGATGCACGGGGTCGGCGCGCGCCCAGCGCGCGTCGCCCGGCTCGCCGCCGTGGGCAAGAAGCGTGAGCGCTCCGGCGCTCAAAGGTTCTTCCTCGAGACCGAACGCTTCGAGAAGCCATGCCTCGAGGCCTTCGGGCCGCTTGTCTTCACCCGCGCTCGCGCGCCGGCCACGCGCGAGCAGCAACTCCAGCGCGGGCAGCCGCCGCCCCGTATCCGCGGAGAACAGGCCCGGTACGACCAGCTCGCAGTGCATCAGGCGCCAAGCTCGATGACGCGCACGCCGCGCTTGCCGAGGTGGCGCGTCAGGATCCGGTAGTGGTCGTAGTCGAAGCGCGCGCGGCTGAGTAAGCTGCGCCGGCTTTCCAGCAGCTCCCCCAGCTCAGCGTCCGAGTTGGCGGTCCCGAGGTAGCACCAGCGGTCGACGACATGCACATCGGTGGACTCGCCGCCGCGGTCCTTCTCGACGATGCCGAGCGGTCCGCGGTGCGGCCAGTCGGCGGCGCGATAGCGCTTCAGGGCGGCGCCAAAGCGCGCATGGTGCAGATGAACGTTCTCCGTTCCGGCGCACACGCCGCCGCAGCGGCCCAGCTGGTGGCGAAAGCAGGCCCCTTGGCGCGCCGTATCGAAGCCGAGCGTCTGCAGGCAGAAACGTTCCTCGTCCGCGAGGTCGCGAAGCGCCTGCAGCGCGGCGCGGCGCGAGCGGAAGAGGCCGTGCACGAGAGGCAGCGTCTCGGCGTCTATCTCGTCGGCGCTCGCAAGGCGCGCCCGCGTGCCGTCGAAGAGGAAGCCGCACAGGCCGTCGGGCCGCCGCAATTGGCGGTTGAAGGCCGGCTCGAGCTCCTTGACGAGCCGCGCCTCGCGCAGCAGCGCGCCGAGCTCGCCCGCGGTGCGCTGCCATTCGACGCGGCGCACTTCACGCGCGAGGTGCATTTCCTTCTCCGAGCGCAGGTCGGCCGAGAAGTGCGCCAGCACCCGCTGCCTCATGTTCACGCTCTTGCCTATGTAGAGCGGCGCCGGTCCTTCGCCGTAGAAAAGGTAGACGCCCGGCGCCTCGGGGATGGCGTCGATCATGGAGCGCTCGATGTGCGCAGGCAGCGTCGCTCGCTTGGCGACCTGGCGCGCGGCGACCGCGAGGATCTCGGGTCCGTGCTCGGCTGCGGCGATGCGCAGGAACTGCCACAGCGCATCCGCGTCGCCGAGCGCGCGATGGCGCGCGCGGCAGTCGATGCCGTGGCGCTCGATCAGGCTGTCGAGGTTATGGCGCGGATGCTCGGGGTAAAGGCGGCGCGACAGGCGTACCGTGCAGAGCGTCTTCGCCAGGAATTTCCGCCCGGTGCGCTCGAACTCGGCGCGCAGGAAGCCGTAGTCGAAGCGCGCGTTGTGCGCGACGAACACCCGGCCGCCGAGCCGCTCGAACAGCTCGCCCGCGAGCGTCGCAAAGCGCGGCGCCCCCGCCACCATGTCGTTGGTGATGCCGGTGAGCGCCTGGATCGCCGCCGGGATCGTGGTCTCGGGATTGACGAGCGTCGACCATTCCGAAGTGACCTCGAAGCCGTCGATCTCCATCACCGCGATCTCGGTGACGCGATCCCAGCCCGGGCTGCCGCCGGTGGTCTCCAGGTCGACGATGGCGAGCGGCGCTTCGAGCCGCAGTTCGGGGCGGGGCATGAACATTCATCCAGTACCGGCCCACTCTACCGGAAAAGCTCGGCCACCTGCCAGAGCGCGAAGCCGAGGATCGTAATTCCCGAGGCGACGTTGATGCCGCGCGCGAGGCGCGGGCCGAGGCGGCCGCGCAGCCGGCCGGCACCGGCGGCCAGGAGGGTCCACCAGGCAGCGGAGCCGAGGAAGACGCCGAGCACGATCCACGCCGCGGTCGAATAATCGGCGCTGGAAACGAGGCCCAGGCTGGCGAAGATCGCGGCGAACGCCAGGATGGTGGGTGGATTGGTAAGGGTCAGGCCAAGTGTCGAGAGAAACGCGCGTGCGAGCCCGACCCGATCCGGCTTCGCCTCCTGCATATTCATCGGTTTTGCCGTCAGGGCCTTGATGCCGAGATAGATGAGGAAAGCCGCCCCCGCCAGTCCGATCCAGAAGCTGTAGCCAAGCAGGAATCCCGACACCGCGGTGAGCCCAAAGGCCGCGATGGCGCCGTAGATGCCGTCCGCGGTGGCGATTCCCATGCCGGAGACGAGCCCCACCAGCGGGCCGGATGCGATGGTGCGCCGGAAGCACAGCACCCACATCGGGCCGACCGCGGCGGCGAGGATGAAACCGAAGAGGAGGCCTTTGGCGAAAAGCGCGCCGCTCATGCCTGCAGCGGCACGTGGCGCGGCTGCGAGCGTACGCGCTCCAGCCACGCGCCCACCGCCGGAAAGCGCCGCAGGTCGAAGCCGCCCGCGTCGGCGCAGTGCGTATAGGCGTAGAGCGCGATGTCGGCCACGCTGTAGTGGCCGGCGGCGAAGTAAGGCTCGCGCCTCAGGTGCTGCTCCATGACCGCGAGCGCCTGGTTGCCCCGCTCGCGCAGGCGCGGCAGCTCCGCGCGCCGCGGCGTGTCGGACGGCAGATAGCGCATGATGAATCGCGCCACCGCGATGTAGGGCTCATGGCTGTACTGCTCGAAGAACATCCATTGCAGGACGCGCGCCCGGCCGAGCCGGTCCACCGGCATGAGCGGCGAGCCTTCGGCGAGGTAGGCAAGGATCGCGTTCGACTCCGGCAGGAACCCGCCGTCCTGCAGCTGCAGCGTGGGGACTTTTCCATTCGGGTTCTTCGCCAGGAATTCGGCGGTGCGCGTGGCGCCGCCAGTCGAGTCGGTCTCGATCCAGCGGTACCCCAGCCCAAGCTGCTCGAGCGCGAGCTTCACTTTGTAGCAGTTGCCCGAATCCGCCATGCCGTATACCGTGAACATGATCGGAATTCTAGCTGTCTAATCGGCGATGAAATCCCAGAGGATCCCGCTTGCGCTGGCCGCGGCGCTTGGCGCCGCCCTTATCTGCGCCGGCTGCACCCCGATGGAGTGGGTGAAGCCCGATGCCACTCCGGAAGAACAGGAGCAGGACGCGATCGCTTGCCAGCAGGCTGCATGGCACGAGGCGCGCATGCGCTCCTGGTATTACCGGCCGTTCCCCGTAGGCCCGGGCCGGCGCTCCTTCTACGGACCTTTCGGTCCGTACGGCGATCCGTTCGGCGACCCGTTCATGGACGAAGCGCGCCTCGCCCGGTTCTGCATGCAGAGCAAGGGCTACGAGCTCGTGCCGAGCGACTAGCCGTTAAGCGGAGACGATCCAGCCTTCGCCGCAAAACGCATCCTGCGGCAGGCCGAAGCGCGGCCGCGTCGCGGCCCATGCGGCTTGCAGCGCGCAGATCGCCGCATCCAGCAGATCGCCCGAGCCGTCGTTCAGGACGTCTTTCTCCAGCGAGCCGTCGAGGCGCAGGCGGATGCCCAGGGCGCGTCCGGCCTTGACGCCTTCGAGAATCGCTTTGCGGACCGCCTTGCGCGCCGGCGTCCGCTCGCTCGCCGTATCGCTCTTGTAGGACCCGCGGATGCCGAGCTGCTTTCGCACCAGCAGTCCCGGATAGGCCTCCAGCGCCACGCGCGAGCGATCGCCGTCGGCGAGCGCCGGCACGTGCGCGCCCGACGCGGCGATGCGCCGCGCGCCTTCATGGAACATCAGCGCGACCGGGGGGTTGACCAGCTTCATCGGGCTCGACGATCCGGCCGGATAGTCGGTGGCGCGGTGCGCGTATTTGCGGCCGACCGGCCTTGACGCCCGATAGGCGTCCAAGGCGCCTCTGAAGTCGAGACGACTCATCGAGGTGCAGTGAGCAACCAGGCTCTTCCAGTCTGTCGGCCATCGCAGATCGCGCACCAACTCGGCGGGGAGGCCGAAAGGCAGGTCGAAGCCGCCGATCCACGGTCCGGGGCGCGCCAGCAGTCCTTCGAATTCCTCGAAGGTCTGCAGCTTCTCGATGCTTTCTATCCGAAGGGAGCTCTTGCGAAGAAACCCCGAGGCAACCGTGATCGGCTTCGCCTTGCGGGGCGCGCAGGTGAAGTCGATGCCGTAGATCTTCACCGCGCGTTGCGGCCCAGTTCCTCGCGCAGCGCATCGAGTGCGCTCGATGCATGCCCTCGGCGCCAGACCAGCATCGTTCTTGCATTGGCGACGCTCGCCGGCAGAGGATGAACCGCGACCTCGTCCTGGGCGCCCACCGCGCGCAGCACCGACTTCGGCACGACGGCGATGCCGCTACCCGCCGCCGTGCAGGCGACGATGGCGTGATAGGAGCCGTACTCCATCACGCGCTCGGCGACGATGCTCGAGCGTCCGAGCCATCCCTCGAGCCTGCGGCGATAGGAGCAGCCGGTAGTGAATCCGAGAATCGTCTGTTGGCCGAGGTCTTTGGGCGTGCGCACCCGAGGGTGATTCTTCGGCGTGATGAGCACGAGCACCTCGCTGAACGCGTGCAGCATCTCCAGGTTCTTCGCGGCAAAGGGCTCGGCAACGAACGCCGCCTCCACTTCCTCGCGCAGCACCTTGCTCACGAGGGCGCCGCTGGTACCGGTGACAAGCTCCAGGCGCACCGCCGGGTGGGCGCGGTGGTATCGGGCAAGCACGGGCGGCAAGCGCGTCGCGGCGGTGCTCTCGAGCGAGCCGATTTTCAACAGGCCGTGCGGCGCGTGTCCCTTGACGGCCGCCTGCGCCTCGGAGGACAGGCGAAGCAGGCGGTCTGCGTAGGCAAGCAGCACCTTCCCCTCGGAGGAGAGCACCAGCCGGCGCCCCTGGCGGTTGAAGAGCTTCGCGCCCAGGCGCTCCTCCAGCTGCTTCACGCGCGTCGTCACGTTCGATTGCACCCGGTGCAGCGCGGCGGCCGCCTTGGTGATTCCGCCCTGCTCGGCGACCGCCTTGAATATCCTCAGCTCGGCGAGATCCACTGTTCACAAATCCAGAACGTAATGTTCTCAATTATTCATTTTTAGAATACATGCCGTCAACCTAGACTTCATTGGTGCAGCGGTATGACGACCAAGTCCTCGGGCGCGTGAAGAGCGGCTGCGCGCCGGCCCTCGTGGCGGCCTGCGGCCTGATGGCGCTCGCTGTGGCGATGGGGATCGGCCGCTTCGCGTTTACTCCGCTCCTGCCGATGATGCAGGAGGCTCCCGGACTGTCGGTTGCGCAAGGCGCCTGGCTCGCCTCGGCGAACTACGCCGGATACCTTCTCGGCGCGCTATGGGCGACGACGCGGCGGGTCCGCGCCGACGCCGCCATCCGCGCGGGGATGCTCGGCGTGGGATTTTCGACGCTCGGCGCCGGATTCGCAGGAGATTTTGCGTCGCTGGTCGTGCTGAGGGGTCTGGCGGGCATCGCGAGCGCCTGGGTACTCATTTACGTTTCTTCCTGGTGCCTGGAACGGTTGATGCCGCTGCGCAGGCCGATTTTGATCGGCGCCGTTTTCGCCGGCGTCGGAGTCGGGATCGCCCTCGTGGGCGGAATCTGCCTCGCTTTCATGCGCATGCGGATCGGTGCCCCCCAGGCGTGGATCGCGCTCGGATTCCTGTCCCTGGTCTTCGCGGCTCTGGTGTGGCCCGTGCTGGGAACGGATACAGGCGATACCGCGAGGTCCGCGCCAGTTGAGGGCGCCTATCGCTGGACGCGCGACTCGGCGCGGCTCATTTTCTGCTACGGCGCTTTCGGCTTCGGCTACATCATTCCGGCGACCTTCGTGCCCTTGATGGCAAAGCAGATCGTCGACGATTCGGCGGTTTTCGGCTGGGCGTGGCCGGTATTCGGCGTTGCCGCGGCCGCCTCGACCCTATTGCTCGCCCGGCCGGCAAGGATCCTCGGTGATCGAGGCCTCTGGATCCTCGCTGTCCTCGCCATGGCTATCGGCGTCGCGGCGCCGCTGTGGCTCGCGGGCCTCGCCGGCGTCATCGTCGCCGCGGCTCTCGTGGGCGGGACCTTCATGGTGATTACGATGGTCGGCATGCAGGAGGCGAGGCGGGTGGCAGGCCTTCAGGCACCGGTCCTGATCGCCGCCATGACCTCGGCCTTCGCCGCCGGCCAGATCCTCGGCCCCTTGTGCCTGCCCTACTTGCTGAAAAGCAATGGCGAATTTTCTGCCGCGCTGGTACTCGCGTGCGCAATGCTCGTGATTAGCGCGATCGTCCTGGCAGTGAAGCCCAACCGAAAGGAGCAACCATGAACGGCGTAGATCGGATGCCGCCGCTCGACCCGGCAACGATGACGGGCGCGCAGCAGAAAGCGGCGCAAGAGCTCGCATCGGGGCCACGCGGCGGCGTGAAGGGGCCTTTCATTGCGCTGCTGCGCAGCCC
>Ga0209488_10003708_pt1 | contig 12184 bp, 9 predicted proteins | sample Rivendell_Oct201_8_FD_188349 | JGI IMG/M metagenome (GOLD analysis project Ga0209488, IMG submission 188349) | Vadose zone soil microbial communities from the Eel River Critical Zone Observatory, Northern California, USA -... | ecosystem: Environmental > Terrestrial > Soil > Vadose zone >...
AAGGAAGAGATGTTGTTCTCGGAAGTCTCCGAAGGCTTCCATGCCTACGGCGTCGGCCATCACCGCCATATGGCGGAACTCGATCAGGAGTTTTCAATCGCGGCCGGCCGCACGGTGGTCGTCAGTTTTACTCCGCACCTGGTTCCCATGAACCGCGGGATTCTATCGACCATCTACGTGCGGGGGCATAAAGCAGAGGCGATGGACCTCCATGCGATCCTGCAAAAGGCCTACGACCACGAGCCGTTCGTGCACATTCTGCCTTTTGGAACCATGCCGCAGACGCGCCATGTGCGGGGTTCCAACATGACCTTCATCGGCGTGGCCAAGGATCGGATTGAAGGGCGCGCCATCATTTGTTCTGCGCTCGATAATCTGACCAAAGGTGCTTCCGGCCAGGCGGTGCAAAATATGAATCTGATGGCAGGATATCCTGAAACCATGGGCCTTGATCAGGTGGCGTTGTTTCCATGACCTTCTATGCCGCCACTGCGGTCTCTTTCATAGGAAGATAGATTTCTTTCGCTGCCGCGTCAGTATTCGAAAAATAGGTTCGTTCGAATTCTGCCGCCGGCATCGGATGTCCGAAGAAATAGCCTTGGCCTTCTTCGCAGCCCATGATCCGTAACAAGTCGGCGGTCGCCCGGTCTTCGATGCCTTCCGCAATCACCGAAAGACCGAGCATCTTTCCAAGGCCAATCGTGGAGCGCACGATCACGGCATCGTCCGGATTCACGCGCAGTTCGCGCACGAAGGATCTGTCGATCTTGAGGGTGCCAAACGGAAATTTCTTCAAATAGGTCAGACTGGCAAAACCCGTACCGAAATCGTCAAACGCGATATGGACGCCGAGTTCCTGAATTCGTGCGAAGATTTCGATCGCCTTGTCGTCGTCCGCCAGAAGAATGTTTTCGGTCACCTCGAGTTCCAATAAAGAGGGGGTCAGTCCGGTGTCGTGCAATATTGTTTCAACCGTGGTGGCAAGATCGTCCGTCAAGAGTTGCGACGGTGACAGATTTACGCCGATGCGAACGCAATGACCCTGGCGCTCCCAGAGATGTGCTTGTTGGCAAGCGGATCGCATCACCCAAAGCGCGATATGCTGTGAAACAGCACATGCGTTTGCAATTGGCATGAAATCGGCTGGCAGGACGAGGCCGCGTTCCGGGTGTCGCCAGCGAATGAGAGCCTCGGCGCCGGCCAGCTTGCCATCCATCAGGTTGACCTGGGGCTGATAGAAAAGCTCGAATTCTTCGTTTTCCGAACCACGTGCCAATCCGGTTTCCACCGACAGCCGCGCCTCGAACGCGTCCCTGATCCCCTTTACAAACGACACGTGCCGGCCGCGACCGGCGATCTTGACCTGATACAGGGCGAGGTCCGCATTACACACGAGCTCTTCAGGAGTTTTGCAATCTGTTGGAAATATCGCGCTTCCCATACGGACATTGATGTCGAACTTGTGCTCGTCGACGCGAAGCGGCGTTCGGGCGAAATCATCGCGAATACGTGCGCCGATTTCGCGCACGCTCGCCGCAATATCCATGCCTGCGATGACGATTGCAAACTCGTCGCCGCCGAGGCGGCAGACCAGTGTCGAATTATCGACCAGGCTGGTCAACTTTTTCGCAAAGGCGCGAAGCAAACAGTCCCCAAAAGTGTGGCCGAGTGTATCGTTGACCTGCTTGAACTTGTCGATATCCATGACCAGCAGCGCAATCTGGCTGCCGTCCATCACCGCATTTTCAATTTTGACGCCAAGGTGCTCGTTCAGCGTGTTGCGGTTGGCGAGCCCGGTCAAAGCGTCGCATTTTGCCAGATATCGAATTCGTTCGACCTCTCGCTTGCGGACCGAGATATCTCTCAAGACGGCACCGTACTGGTAGCCATCGGAGCATTTCCAACGGGAGAAGCAGGCTTCGAGCGAAAAGGTTTCGCCGTTCTTGCGGCGACCGGCGAGTTCTGCCAGCTTGCCGCCAGGGGATTGGAGCGCGGCTTGCGGCAGATCGAGGAGCGAAAAAGTCGTGGGCATTCCGGTGACGTCTGTAGTCAAACATACCTTGCCCAGGGGTTCGCCGATCATTTCCTCGGGCTCATAGCCGAAAATAGCAACGGCACCTGGGTTCCAGATCGTAACGAGACCATTTTTATCGGTGCACGCCAACCCGTCACCCAATGACATTGCGATACGCCGAAAGCGGCTTTCTGCGATGTCGCCCACAACACCGCGAAAGTTGAGCTCGTCAAGCGCCAACACGACGAGGTAACCGGCGATGACAGTGTGAAACAGCGAGGTATCAAGTACAAAGCACAGTTCCGCCTGCAAGAGCAGTGCGACGAATTCGGTCAAGACGGAAATGCTGACCAGGATCAGAAAACGACGACTTGCCGTTAACTGGCTCCATACCATCACCATTAGAAACACGATGAGACTGACGCCGAGGATGTTCAGCCAACCAGAGGAATCTGTCAATCCTCGGTCCTGAAGGATTGTTTCGGTGGCCAGAATTTGCAGCATCGCGCCCGAAATCACACGACCATGGGAAATATTGAATCGGTCGCCCAGTTCGTTTGCGGTTCCGCCAATGACGGCCTTCCTGTTCTTGAGTTTATCGAGGGCCGCCTGATCGCCGTTCAAGACATCGAGATATGAAATGGTCACGACCGACTCAGGACGGATGCTGAAATCAAGCGAGATCGAACCACGGCTGTCAAAATGTCTGCCTGCGAGAAGCGCAGCCACGGAGGGCACATAGGTTCCATCAAGCATGTCGCCGAATGGGAAGCGGCGTACCAAGCCATCCGGCCCCACTTCGACATTGACGACGGCGGACCATGCGTGGTCGGCAAACTGCGGCAATGGACGGTTTAGGTGAACAATACCGTTTCTTCCCGTTGTGCCCAGGAATTGCTTGAAGGACGGCAGAATGACCGACCCGCCCGCCCTTTCGAGGGCGGCGGCAAACGCATTGTCAGATTCCGGATTGGAAGGTGCACTGAAATCGATTGCGAATACGACGTCGGCTACGCCGGCACTTTCCACCCGATCGAGCAATTGCGCATGGACCGTACGCGGCCAGGGCCAAACACCGATTTTCGCAAGAGATTGGGAATCGATGGCGACCAAAACGATATCGCCGGTTGCGGCGCGCGGAGACCAGAGCGACCTGAGGTCACTGAGGCAATTCTCTAATGCGTTGTGTAGTCCTGTCAGCTGAACGATGGCCAGGATACACAACACCAGGGCATGCAATTTGAAATGCGCCACGCTATCCCTGGCAGATCGACGAATCTTCACGGGTTGGACCCAACATGATGCATCGGAAATTGAGTTGCGTCGTAGGCTTGTCAGCTCGGCAGCAATCTCTGCAACGATTACTTGCGCTGCTTCTTGCGGCGCCTCACGAAGATACCGAGTGACACTGTAAAGCCGACGAGCGATGGAATGGCCAAGTAGGCAATCAGGTTTTCATCTCTATGGCCTCGGGCACTGTCACGAACCCAATCCTTCACTGCCGCTCCGATTTCGATCGACGACCCACTGTAGCCGGAACCGCTACCCTCGACGCGTGCACGTAACGCCTGGCCGTACAATACGGTTGGCGGGGTGTCGGTACCCCATCGCAATGTCGGGGACCCATTCTGTGCTTGCGAAGACGGTGTGCCGGCCTCCGGTGGTGCAGACCATGGTGTCAAGGCAGGTGTTCGAGGGGGGCCGTATTGAATGGGACTATGCGGCCCCGAGCCGGTCAGGGACAATCCCACCAGGCCCTGCAGCAAGACCTTGGCGTTTTGTCCCGGCAGCGTCATCGCATATTGCCCGGACTTGAAATCAGCGACTTCGACTTTGCCGCTGAGCACATCGACAGAAGTGTCGTCGTTGGTAATCGTAACGCGAAACTGGGTTCCCTTGACGACGGCGGCGAGATAGGGGGTCTCTACTTCGAAATGCGGGTTGCTGCGCTTTTCCACGTCGAGCAGAATTGAGCCGGCGCGTTGGATGATGGTCGTCGATAGTCCGGACCTTGCCTCAAGCGGGATGCCAATTGCAGAATTGGGAGCGATCAGGATTGTTTCCGTGCCGCGTATCAAAAGCACACGTCCGTTGCGTCCGGTGCGAATAGTGTCGCCAGGTTTCAGCATCGCATTGGGTGAGAGCGAAGCCTGTTGAACGCCCGAACTGGTGACCCAAATGTCGCCCGACACCTTGTTGACGCGCCATCCCATGTCTTGCGCGAGCAATGGTATGCTGCCAAACACGAAGGCTGGCATTGCGACGCAGGCGGTGACGATACAACGCATGGGATTGTGTGACATTGTCGACTCATAATTCGCTGTGAAAGAAAATTCCGCGCCCTGCGCATGTTTCCGACCGGTATGTGTAACCAGTGTAACAGCAAGAAACTCAACTACTCGTATTCTCGTTCGGTTAAATCGGGGAATCAGGATTGGGAATTGATTAACCATCGACAATGCGTAAATGACAATTCACAGAACAGGCGTAGGCCGTCGCAGGACAATAAGTACGCGGTTTTATTCAAGTACGCGGTTTTTTCGGCAGCCAACAAGCGGGCGAAATCAATCCCTGACCTTCACGTAGCGCCCTGGTGCGGCTTCGATCGCTTTCAGCTTCCCGCCGCCCGGCTTGCGCGCCTTCACCTTTCGTTCATAATGACTCTTGAGCCAATTTAACCAGTCCGGCCACCAGGAGCCGGGATGTTCGGTTGCGCTGGCGAGCCAATGATCGATATCGGCGCCGGCCATTTCACCGCCGGTCCAATATTGATATTTGGCCTTCTGGGGCGGGTTGACGACGCCGGCGATGTGGCCCGAACCCGCGACCACGAATTTGGCGGGGCCGCCGAAGAACGGTGTTCCCACGAGACACGACTTCGCCGGTGCGATGTGATCTTCACGCGTCGCAAGATTGTAAATCGGAATGGTGACGGACTTGAGATTGAGCTTCTTGCCGGCGATGATCATCTTGCCGCGCGCGAGATTGTTTTCAAGGTAGCAGTTGCGCAGATAAAATGAATGGTTCGCAGCCGGCATACGGGTCGAATCGGCGTTCCAGTATAAGAGATCGAACGGCAACGGCTCCTTTCCCTTGAAATAATTGTTGATGACATAGGGCCAGATCAGGTCGTTGGAGCGCATGAGATTGAACGAGTTCGCCATCTTTTGGCTGTCGAGATAACCGTGCGCGGCCATCTGGCGCTCGATCGCCTCGATTTGATGCTCGTCGGCAAATACCTTGAGTTCGCCGGAATAAGTGAAATCGACCTGGCTTGCAAAAAAGGTAGCCGATGCGATGCGCCGGTCGCGGCGGCCGGCCATGGAGGCGAGTGTCACGGCAAGCAGCGTTCCGCCAACGCAATAGCCGACGGCGTTTACCTTCTTCTCGCCGGTCGCCTTTTCGATGGCGTCGAGTGCGGCGAGGGGGCCTTCCTGCACATAGTTTTCGAAAGTCTTGTCGGCGAGATGCCCGTCGGGGTTGACCCACGAAATCATGAAAACCGTCAGGCCCTGATCGACGCACCATTTGACGAAGGATTTCTCCGGGGTGAGGTCGAGGACATAGAATTTGTTGATCCAGGGCGGCACGATCAGAAGCGGTCGTTTGAAAACGGTCGGGGTCGACGGCGCATATTGGATGAGTTGCATCAGGTCGTTTTCGAAGATCACCTTGCCGGGTGTGGTCGCAAGGTTGCGGCCAACTTCGAAATTGCTGTCGTCGGTCTGGCGAATGCGCAGATTGCCGCCGCCGGCTTCGATATCTTCCGCCAGCATGTGCATGCCGCGCACCAGGTTGGCGGCATTGCTCGACAAGGTTTCGCGCAGCAATTCAGGGTTCGTCAAAACGAAATTGGAGGGTGCGATCGCATTGGCGATCTGGCGTATGTAAAAGGCCGCCTTCTGCCGCGTTTCCGGATCGAGTCCCTCGGCCTCCGTGACCAGCCGGGTTCCCCATTTGGCGGTAAGGAGGTAGGCCTGCTTTAGGAAATCGAATAATTGGTTGCTCGACCATTCGGCGTCGGTAAAGCGCTTGTCGCGGGGGTCGGGTTCGATGACGGGCGGCACCTTTTGGCCCGTCAGCCGTTTGGCCGATGTGGCCCATAGATCCAGATAGGACTGGCCGAGCCCGAGCTGCAGGTTGGTCGCGCGTTGTGGGTCCTTGAGCCAGTACTCAGTTACCTGATTGAGGGTCTTCACGAAATCCTGGAACTCGGCATATTCACCTTCACCGTCCACGCGGCCCTCTTCGCGCGGTTTCATATAGGCGGCCAGCGCCTTGCCACCCTGTTCGATGGCGCGGGCGAGATTTTGCGCGAAGGTCTCGATATCCAAAGACCCGGCGGGTTCGGGTGGGGCGGTCACGTCAATAACCTGCTAATTTGCGCGTTGGATTGTGAAAATGATGCATAGCTGGATTGTACAGCTGTTAACGTGACACGCCTATCTTGCTTTGGTCACTTTGGGGGAATACCGCTGCCTGCTGCAGCAATTGCTTGATTTTGTGGTATAATTGCTACAATAAAGCGGATCGAGACGGTTTACCGAGATGGGGTTGGGACGACCAAGGGAACGCCAAAAGGTGTGCGAGCAGCCGCTGCGCGGACCATCGCGCGCTGCTTTAGCTATGATTCTGCTTGGCTGCGCGCAAGTATTGACCGGATGCACATCCCAATCGATCGTCGACAACCTGCCGGCCTCGATGGGAGGCCTCCCCGAATCGGTGCCAAAACGCACTGTCGACCCGGCCGTCTATCCCGCCGTCCACGACATGCCACCGGCCCGGTCTGCGAGCCCGTTGACTGAGGCGGAGAAAAAACGCCTTCGAGAGGAATTGGCCGCTGAACGCGAGCGTGCAGCCAAGCAGGGCGGAGTTTCTGCCTCCGGAGTATCCGGCTCTGGTGCCGCCCGTAACCCGTGATACAAAGCACACATTATCGCCCCTGACAGGCTCGCCCCATGGAAGAGTTTCATCGTATTCGTCGACTGCCGCCCTATGTGTTCGAGCAGGTCAACCGTGCCAAGGCGGCAGCCCGCAATGCAGGCGCCGACATCATCGATTTGGGCATGGGCAACCCGGACCTGCCGACGCCGGCGCATGTTATCGAGAAACTCAAGGAGACCATCGGGCGGCCGCGTACCGATCGTTATTCGTCATCGCGGGGCATTCCGGGACTGCGGCGCGCGCAGGCTTCCTATTATGCGCGACGGTTCGGCGTGAAGCTCAACCCCGACACCCAGGTCGTCACGACGCTCGGATCGAAAGAGGGTTTTGCCAATGTGGCCCAGGCCATTACGGCACCAGGGGACGTCATTCTCGTCCCCAACCCGAGTTATCCAATCCACGCCTTTGGGTTCCTGATGGCGGGTGGTGTGATCCGCTCGGTACCTTCAGAACCCACACCGTCGTTCTTCGAGACCCTTGAGCGGGCCATCGTTCATTCGATACCGAAGCCGATTGCGGTCGTGGTTTGCTACCCATCGAATCCGACGGCCTATGTGGCGGACCTGGATTTCTACCGTGAACTGGTCGTGTTCGCGAAGCGCCATGGAATCTTGGTGCTTTCCGATCTCGCTTATTCGGAGGTCTATTTCGACAACAATCCGCCGCCGTCGATTTTGCAGGTGCCGGGTTCGATGGACATTGCGGTGGAATTCACCTCGATGTCGAAGACCTATTCGATGCCGGGCTGGCGCATAGGCTTTGCGGTCGGCAATGAACGAATCATTGCGGCCCTGGCGCGTGTGAAATCCTATCTCGACTATGGGGCTTTTACGCCCATCCAGGTGGCGGCCACCGCCGCTCTCAATGGCCCGGACGATTGCATTCGCGAAATGCGCGACACCTATCGGCGTCGCCGTGACGTCATGGTGGAATCCTTTGGCCGTGCAGGTTGGGATATTCCGCCGCCAAGTGCCTCGATGTTTGCCTGGGCGCCGCTGCCGGAGGCCTTCAGAACGATCGGCAGCGTTGAATTCGCCACCCTGCTTGTTGAAAAGGCTGAAGTGGCGGTTTCGCCCGGCATTGGCTTTGGCGAATATGGCGAGGGCTTTGTCCGTCTTGCGCTGGTCGAGAATGAGCAGCGCATCCGGCAAGCTGCTCGTAACATCAGGCGCTTCCTTGAAACGGCGCCGGAAAAACTCCATAACGTTGTGCCGCTCGCACAACGACGTTGATCGCGAACGCATTCCCTCGGATTCCAAATGGTCGAACCGCTCAGAGTGGGTCTCGCCGGATTAGGCACGGTGGGCTCGGCCGTGGCCGCCATGTTGGCGCGTTCGCGCCCCGCACTTGCGCAACGCACCGGCCGACCGATCGATCTCGTGGCTTACGCCTCCAAGGACCCGCCGCGCGATCCGGCGCTCGATCTCTCCAAGGTGCGACAGGTCGCAAGCCCCAAGGCACTCGCTGTCGATCCCGGCATCGATGTGTTCGTTGAACTTATGGGCGGCGCGGGTGATCCCGCCAAGGGCTCGGTCGAAGCGGCACTTGGGATCGGCCGGCCGGTGGTCACTGCCAACAAAGCGCTGCTGGCGCATCACGGGGTTGCGCTGGCCCATCTCGCCGAACACAACAAGGCCGAACTGCGGTTCGAGGCAGCCGTTGCGGGCGGCATTCCGGTCATCAAAGCGTTGCGCGAGGGCCTTGGCGGCAGCCATATCGCGCGCATCTACGGAATCCTCAACGGCACGTGCAACTACATTCTTACGCGCATGCAAAAAGAGCATCTGTCGTTCGCGGACTGCCTGAAAGACGCGCAAAGGCTCGGCTATGCGGAAGCTGACCCAACCTTTGACATCGGTGGATTCGATACCGCGCATAAGCTCGCCATCCTGACGAGCCTTGCCTTCGGCACGGAAGTTGACGCGGAGGCCGTGCACGTCGAAGGCATAGAGGCGATTTCGCTTGCCGATCTCGAAGCCGCGGAAGAACTGGGTTATCGCATTAAACTGTTGGGTGTCGCGCAGCGTACCGATGCCGGCATTGAACAGCGCGTGCATCCCACCTTGGTGAAACAGGGCAGTGTCATCGGCGAGGTCGATGGTGTCACCAATGCGGTTGCGATCGATGCCGACACGATGGAACTCACGCTTCTCGGCCCAGGTGCAGGTGGCAATGCGACTTCGGCATCGGTGGTCGCGGATCTCGTGGATATCGCGGCCGGGCGCCATGCGCCAACCTTCGGCCGCCCCGCGGTGGCGTTGACGAAGGCGGTGCTCGCGCCCATGCAGCGTCACGAAGGTGGTTATTATATTCGGCTTGCGGTCGTCGATCGCCCCGGGACGGCAGCGACGATCGCGCGTCGCATGGCCGACCAGACAATTTCGCTGGAATCGATCGTGCAGCGCCGCCGTGATCGCCGGCCCCATGGCGGGGATGATCCACGCAGCGTCAACAATCCGGCGCCGGTCGTGCTTGTAACCTATGCCACGAGTGAGGACGCGGTTCGCCGTGCGCTTGCCGACATCGAGCGCGATGGCGTGCTTGCAGAGAAGCCGCAGGTCATTCGAATTGAAAAGAGCTGACATTATCCGCATTCTGCCGCGCGGATAGAAAGAGGGCACCGTGTCATCCATTACCGTTGATCCAAGTCTTATATTGGAACGTATTCTTTCGATCGAAATCGTGCGCGTCACCGAGCGCGCGGCGGTGTCGGCGGCACGCCTGCGCGGTCGTGGCGTTGAAAAGCCTGCGGACCAGGCAGCCGTCGACGCAATGCGGCGAGAGCTCAACAAGCTGCCCATCGACGGGACGGTCGTGATCGGCGAGGGCGAACTTGACGAAGCCCCCATGCTGTTCATCGGCGAAAAGGTCGGGACCAAGAAAGGGCCAAAGGTCGATATCGCGGTCGATCCGCTCGAAGGCACGACGCTTTGCGCCAAGAACATGGCCGGCGCCATCGCAACCGTGGCCATGGCCGAAGGCGGCACGCTCCTGCATGCGCCGGACGTCTATATGGAAAAGATCGCCATCGGGCCTGGCTACCCGAAAGGAGTGGTTGATCTCGATGCTCCGGCGGAAGAAAACATCATCAGGCTCGCGAAGGCCAAAGGCGTGAGGCCAGCGGATATAACGGCTATCATTCTTGACAGGCCGCGCCATGCGGACCTGATCGCCGGCGTGCGCAAGGCGGGTGGCTCGATCTGTCTCATCAGCGACGGCGATGTTGCCGGCGTGATCCATACGGCGGATCCGCAATCAACCGGCATCGACATCTATTTGGGAATTGGCGGCGCGCCGGAAGGCGTGCTTGCGGCCGCGGCACTGCGCTGTATCGGCGGTCAGATGCAATGCCGTCTTATCCTTGATACGAGCGAGCGGCGCGAGCGCTCCGCCAAGATGGGCATCACCGATCCGCGCAAGCGCTACGAAATCGAAGACATGGTGCGGGGCGATTGCCTGTTTTCGGCGACGGGTATCACCGATGGCCCCATGCTCAAGGGCGTGCGTTTTCGCGAGAATCTTATCGAAACCGAGACCGTGGTGATGCGTTCCGCCACCGGGACGGTGCGGCGCATCATGGCGCAGCATCGCCAATTCCAAAAATTCCATCTTGATTGAGGCGCGGCGGTGAGAACCCGCTTCGCCGCGATTGCGGTTGTGATGTTGATGGGGCAGGCGGTGGTTGCAGCGCAGGCGCAACCTGCGCAGGCGCAGCCCGCGCAGGCACCTGCACCGCAGGCACAGCCCGTGTCATGCCGCAATTATCCCGATATGGTGCGGCCGTCGTTGCGGCCACGCGTCGACGCATTGCGACGATTGGAGCGTGAAGCAGACGATCGTCTGCGCGGTCTCGATACGCGCACTTATCCCTTTTTGGCGGGCGAGGTGCGCAAGCAGGCCGACCTTATTGCCGACGCCAAGATGTTGGAAAACGAAGAAGCCGGCGCGAAGCCATGCCGGAACGCGGTGCCGCTGGTACGGGCCATTTGCCGAACCGCGGCGCTCGCGTTTGCAGCGGCGATCGACGACGAAGAAAAAGGCGACGCAAACAAGGATAACCGGAAGGCCTATGGAGAATCGATGACGACATGCGAGCGGCTGATCGGTCTTGGCCCCCTGAACACGCCGTGGCGGGTGGGAGATTGAGAGTCCCCGAGCAAGTCTTAGTGCTATCCCAGGCTATTGATTAAACCAAATAACTTGCTCGGAAAGCCTTGTTCTCGTGGCACGAAGCATTATTTTTTGTCAGGACATTGTACGGTTTGCTATATAGTGGAGCAAATGGAGGCCCTTTATGACTGAAACAACAGAAACCCGATCCGAGCGAGTAGATGTGCGCATGACACCGGCGGCGAAACGCACGCTACAACAGGCCGCTGCTGTTTCGCACAAGACCCTCAGCGAATTCCTGCTCGATACCAGTCTCAACGCGGCGATGAACACGCTCGCCGATCGCCGGGTCTTCCAGCTGGATGAGCAGCGCTGGAATGCCTTCATGGATGCTCTTGCGAAGCCGCCCAAGGATAATCCGAGGCTCCGCAAACTCCTTGCTCGCAAGCCTAAGTGGGAAAGCTGAACAGTGGGCAGCGGGGGACCCAGTACTACCGAGGTTCGGGCTCCCGAGCCGTTGGCTCCTGATCATGAGTTCGACGCATTTACTTCAGGGGTCGCTCCCCTCGACGACTGGTTGAAACGCCGCGCACGATCAAACGAAGCTGATGGCGCGTCCCGGACTTTTGTGTGTTGTGTGGGCCAGCGCGTGGTCGGCTATTACAGCCTTGCGGCGGCCTCGTTGATGCACAGCGTGGCCATCGGCCGTATTCGCCGCAACATGCCGGATCCGGTTCCAGCAGTGTTGCTGGGGCGCCTTGCCATTGACCGGATTTGGCAGGGGAAAGGTCTTGGTGGCGATTTGCTGCGGGATGCGATCCTCCGCGTCGTGGCGTCGGCCAAAACCATTGGCATCCGTGCTCTACTCGTGCATGCAATCTCGGAAGACGCCAAAACATTCTATGCAAAGCATGGATTTCGCGAGTCACCGGTTGAAGCCATGACTCTCATGATCACAATCGACGAAGCGCAGAAATTGATTTCTCCCCCAAGCCCTTCAAAATGACGCGAGAGCTATTGGTATTGTGCTTGGTTACCTTAATCGGAAGTTCGCAGTGTTTTTCATCGCAAGTGCTTGATGTAGAATCGGAAAGGTCGTTTTTGTAACATTTTTGT
>Ga0209488_10003709_pt1 | contig 12183 bp, 11 predicted proteins | sample Rivendell_Oct201_8_FD_188349 | JGI IMG/M metagenome (GOLD analysis project Ga0209488, IMG submission 188349) | Vadose zone soil microbial communities from the Eel River Critical Zone Observatory, Northern California, USA -... | ecosystem: Environmental > Terrestrial > Soil > Vadose zone >...
AGTGATGACGCCGCCTTCGGACATTTCCAGCCACAGGTCATTGCCTTCGCGGGTGCGTTCGCCGACGCCGGCAAAAACCGAAAGGCCGCCGTGCTTCATAGCAACGTTGTGAATCAACTCCAGAATCAAAACGGTCTTGCCGACTCCCGCGCCGCCGAACAATCCGATCTTGCCGCCCTTGACGTATGGCTCCATCAAGTCAACGACCTTGATGCCGGTCTCAAACATTTCCAGCGTGGTGGATTGCTCGTCCAGCTTCGGCGCCGGACGGTGAATCGGGAAATAAGTTTTCGCATTGATCGGACCGAGCTGGTCTACAGGCTTGCCTAGAACATTCATCACGCGGCCGAGCGTTTCGCGGCCGACTGGCACTTTGATCGAGTCGCCGGAGTCGATTGCCTTCATGCCCCGGACCATGCCTTCGGTTGGCTCCATGGCGACAGCGCGCACGCGGCCCTCGCCGAGGTGTTGCTGCACTTCGACGGTCACGTCAAGCGGCTCCGGAACATCGAAGCCCTCGCTGACGATGCGCACAGCATTAAAGATTGCCGGCAAGTGGCCCTGCTCGAATTGAATATCGAGCACCGGTCCAATGACCTGCACAACCCGCCCGATGCCTGGTTTGTTCTCTGCCATCGTTTCTCCCTACGCGCCGTGTGAGGCGCCGCTGACAATTTCGATAATTTCCTTGGTGATAGCTGCCTGACGGATCTTGTTCATGTGCAGCGTTAGAGCCTGAATCACTTCGCCGGCATTTCGCGTCGCGGATTCCATTGCCGCCATGCGCGCGGCGTATTCGGCGGCTGAAGATTCCAGCATGGCGCGAAGGACCTGCGCTTCGATGTATTTTGGCAGCAGCGCAGCCAGCAGCTTTTCGACTGGCTGTTCGTAGATGTAATCGATCTGCGATTCCGGCTGCTCTGAAGTTTTCTCACCGGATTTTTCGCTTGACTGTGCGTGCTCCGGCTCGACGGGGAGCAGCTTTTCAACTTTCAGATTTGCTGTCATCACCGTCTTGAATTCGCTGAAAATCAAATAGACCGCATCGATCTCGTCTTTCATATATAAATTCGCTACCAGGCCAGCGATTTCACGCGCGGTGGAGAATTCCACTTTGGCCAGAACGTTGACGTATTCGGCAGCGAATTGAAAGCCCGCGCGTTTCAGGGAATCGCGGCCCTTTTTGCCGACGGGCACAATGGAGGGCTTCTGGTCGCGGTGTTCGCGCAAAAACTCGTTGGCCCTGCGCAAAATGTTGGCGTTAAAAGCTCCCGCCAGTCCGCGTTCGCCGGTGAGAACAATGGCCAGAATACGTTCTTCTGGCCGTTTAGCGAGTAGCGGATGTTCCGGCTCGTCAATGCGCGCCATAATGGAACGAAGCAGCCGGGAAAGTTCGTTGGCGTATGGTCGAGCAGCGATCGCTGCTTCCTGGGCGCGGCGCAAGCGCGCCGCTGCGACGAACTTCATCGCGCGGGTGATCTGCTGGGTGTTTTTCACCGAGCGAATCCGGCGTCGGAAATCGAGAAGCGTTGCCATGTTGCGCTGCTGTGATCCCCTTTTCGTTAGCGGCTATGTTGCGATAGCCACGTCTTCCGTTGTCCAAATGGCGGGATGAACCCGCCACTACACAAATCAAAACCCACTGCAAACAACGACAGTTGGAAAGATTACACCGGTTTAGTTTCTGCTGGCGCGAAACGTTCCCTGAAACTCTCGACCGCCTTTTTGATTTCAGTCTTGATGGCATCGTCGAGCGCTTTTTTCTCGCTGATGCTCTTCAAAATGCCCGGCTGGCTGGTTTCGACGAATTGCAGAAATTCTTTCTCGAAGCGGCGAACCTCGCCGACCGGAATGGTGTCGATCAATCCGCTGGTCGCGATGAACAGGCTGAGCACCTGCTTTTCGACGGAAAAAGGAGCGTATTGATCCTGCTTCAGAATTTCTGTGAGGCGCTGACCACGGGCAAGCTGCGCTTGCGTGACTTTATCAAGCTGGTCGGCGCCGAATTGTGCGAAGGCCGCAAGTTCGCGATACTGCGCCATGTCGAGACGCAACGATCCGGCCACCTGGCGCATGGCTTTGATTTGCGCGTTGCCGCCGACGCGGCTCACGGAGATGCCGACGTTGATGGCCGGGCGAATGCCAGCGTTGAAAAGATCGGCTTCCAGATAAATCTGGCCGTCGGTGATGGAAATGACGTTGGTCGGAATATAAGCGGAGACGTCGCCGGCCTGCGTTTCAATCACCGGCAGCGAAGTGAGCGATCCGGCGCCGAGCTTGTCATTCAACTTCGCGGCGCGTTCCAGCAAGCGCGAGTGAAGATAGAAGACGTCGCCAGGGAAAGCTTCGCGGCCTGGTGGACGACGCAACAAAAGTGAGATTTCGCGGTAGGCCTGAGCGTGTTTGGAAAGATCGTCGTAAAACGTGACGGCATGTTTCTTGTTGTCTCGAAAATATTCGCCCATGGCGCATGCCGCATACGGCGCAATGTACTGCACTGAGGCCGGCTCCGCGGCGGAAGAAGCCACGATGATGGTGTACTCCATCGCGCCTGCATCCGTCAGGGCCTTGACAACCTGCGCGATGGTCGAGCGCTTCTGCCCGATCGCGCAGTAGATGCAGATCATTCCCTGGCCCTTCTGGTTGATGATGGTGTCGAGAATAACTGCGGTTTTGCCGGTCTGGCGATCGCCGATGATGAGTTCGCGCTGGCCGCGGCCAATGGGAATCATGGCATCGATGGCCTTGATGCCGGTCTGCAACGGTTCGCGGACCGGCTGGCGATCAAGGACGCCGGGAGCGATGCGCTCCAGCGGATTGCGCTGCGTCGCGGCGATCGGACCTTTATCGTCCAGCGGCTCGCCCAGAGGATTCACTACGCGGCCGATCAGCGCTTCGCCAGCCGGCACGGACATAATTGTATTCGTGCGCTTGACGGTGTCGCCTTCTTTAATTTCGTTGTACTCGCCAAGAAGCACCGCGCCAACTTGATCCTCTTCGAGGTTCAGCGCGATTCCGAAGACATTGTGCGGAAACGCGATCATCTCGCCGAACATCACTTTTTCTAGACCGTGAACGCGCGCGATGCCGTCGCCGACGCTGATGACCGAGCCCACTTCCTCAACGGCCACAGTCTGCTCGTAGTTTGCGATCTGTTCGCGAAGAATCTTGCTGATTTCGTCTGCCTTGATATTCGCCATTCCTGCTCCAACTCTCCGCTAAAGCGTAATCTATAACCCGCAAATGCGGGTCGTGAATGCTACGACGACTCGGCCGCGAGTCGCTCGCGCAATCCGTTCAGCCGATTGCGCAGCGATCCATCGTAAATTGTGTCGCCAACCCGAACTAGCACACCGCCAAGCAGCTTCGCATCCAGCGAAAACTTCGCTGCAATTTTTTTGCCGGTGACCCGGTGCAAGGTTTGCTCCATGTCTTTTTTCTGCGCATCGCTCAACGCCATTGCGGAGAAAACTTCCACCTCGGCGATACCCTGCCGTTCCCGCAAAACATCCTGAAAGGTTGCAAGAATTTTGGGCAGCTCCCGGGTACGCTGGTGATCGATTACCACGAACAAAAAATTGCGCACGATCTTGCTGGCGCCCAGCCGCGCGGAAATCTTTTCCGCAACGCCACGTTTCCCTTCTTTACTCGCTGCCGGACTATCGAAGAAATTGCGGAGCTCCGCGGAACTGGAATAGGCTGCGGTGAAATCGCCCAGCTGTTGCATGACGGGCGCAGCAGCGCCTTGCTCGAGCGCAATATCGGCAAGCGCGTTGGCATATTGCAGGCTCGCGGACTTCAATTGGGGCTCCCTTGCAGCGATTTGACGAAGCCCGCAATGAGCGCGTCCTGGGTTTGCGGTGTCAATTGTTTTGCCAGCAGAGATTCGGCGCCATCGACGGCCAGCTTCGCCGCCAGAGATTTAAGTTCTATGCGGGCGGCGCGTTCCGCGGCTTCAATTTCAACTTTTGCGGAAACGGCGATTTTTTCGGCATCAGATTTGGCCAGTGCGCGAATGCGTTCTGCTTCCGCAGCCGCATCCTTCTCCGCTTGTTCGCGCAAACCGCGTACTTCTTCTTGCAGTCGAGCCAGGAGCTGCTTGGCGTCGCGCAGCTTGCGGTCGGCTTCGGCTTTCGCAGCGGTAGCTGTGGTGATCTCCGAACTGATTTTTTCCGCGTTGCCGCGAAACCATGGTGGCAATTTTTTGCCAAACACCCATATCAGCGCCGCGGCGACAATTGCGAAGTTAACCCACTTGAACAATTCCGTAGGCGCGCTGGAATTTGTGCTGCCTTCTTCCGCAGCTCGCGCCGCGACGGCAAAGAAAAACGTCATTCCACACACAAACAGCGACGGCGTCATGAGCTTGCGAAGTTTCATCGAACCTCTCGCGAAGGACTAGCAGGCGATTGCAGAATCCGGGAAGCGATTTCATACGCTAATTGCGGGATGCTGGTCTCAACGTCGCGGCGGGCGGCGAGCAGCTCACCAGTGATGCGTTGCTTCCCAGCGGCCACTTCTTCGGCGGATTTTGCACGCGCGTCTTTCAACAAGGCAGCGCGCTCGTCCAGTAACTTTTTCCGCGCGGCTTCCTGCTCGGCGTAGAGCTTGGCTCGCTCTTGTTTCAGCGCATCCTGATATTGTTTGAGTTTTTCCGCGGCCGCAGTCTGAGCCGCTTCAGCTGCCTTTCGCGCACCGATGGACCGGGCATCGCGTTCCGCCATTACCGCGAGCAACGGCTTAAAAAACAGCCACTTCATCAGAAAATAGAAAATGAGAATGAGCAGGACTGTGGGCACAGCCCCGAGGAAGAGTTCGCCTAGTTGGTGAACAATCGCCATAGAAAAATTTGTTTAGCCTGGACCTTGGCTGGCAGCCTCGCCGTACACACACCCCGAACAGCGCACGGTGGGCTTTGAGCTGCCGACTCGGAACGAAAAGATTAGCATCCGAGGCAGATTCCGTCAACGCAAGGCGGCTGTGCAAAAACGGCTCAGGACGCGGAATCTTCGAGATTTTTCAGTTGAAGGGAGAAGCTTACCTCTTTGGCGGAGGCGAAATGAGGTCGTACACGTAGCGAATGGAAACTTCTGTATTATTGCGACCGACTTTCAGCAAGAAGGTCTCGCGTAGCTGGCGATTTCCTTGCAAAACCTCATAAGAACGCTCGTACTTATTGCCCCGCGGATCTTTGCCTTCTGCCACCAGGCGGTATTCCTCCCACTTGGCGTCGAAGTCCTGATGATTCGGGTCTTTTGACTTTTCCACCTTGCGGCTGTCTGTATAGAAAGCGAATTTACGAACATCGTCATCGGTAACATCAATCTCAGGTTCTTTCTGCACAACCGTCAATTGATTCGCAGGCTGCAGAAATAAGTTCATTTTCTGCCGATCAGAATCGCTCTCGCCCCCACCCATTCCTCGCCCGCCGCCACCCATTCCGCCGCGTCCGCCCATACCACCGCCGCCGGGCCAGCCGCCACCCATTCCGCCTCCGCCGCGTCGTCCGCCGCCTTGTCCGCCGTTTCCGGCTCCCCTGGCTTGTTGCAGCTTTTTCATTGGATCATCACTTTCATCTTGATTGAGCCGCCACGTTCCCGCGAGCACCTTGGTTCGCGGCACATCGGGAAGTGGGGACTTAGCCGGAGCGGCGGTGGACCCGTCTTGTGGAGCGGTTTGCGGCAACGGCCCAGGAGGCGCCTGGCCAAGCCCATTCGGTGCACACCAGATTGCGACGAGAAGGAAACCGCCGACAGCAACAGGACGCAGATTTTCAATCAGCCAAAATTTCATTTTGCCCCTGTTGCTAGTTCCCCGCGCACAACGGAAAAGTTCCCGCTTCTAGAGTCCCATGAAAGCGCCAATTCGCGTTATGCGGTGAACTTGTATCCCTTGCCGCCTACCGTCTGGATGCGTCGTGGGCTTCGCGGATTGTCCAGCTTCTGGCGCAGCCACGCGACGTGCACATGCACGGTCCGGGATTAACTTCACTGTCATACTGCCATGCCATACGTCGTCGACGAAAAGCTCAGTGGTTCCGATCTGACGTGGTGAGCGTAATGTTGGCGTCAACGTGAGTGGTATTCGCTGTTTGGCACGCTGACGCCGCAGGTATCTATTCCGATGAATCCGTCGAAATACAACTGGGCAAAGTTTCGTGCGCGGCTATCAGATTACCGATTCCAATGGAGCGGTGACATTCAAGAGCATCGTGCCCGGCTGGTACAGCGGCCGGACCATCCATATTCATGTCATGATCCGAACGCACTGTTCGTCCGGCTCGGTGCTCACCGAATGCACCACGCAACTTTTTTTAGATCAGACGCTGATCAACGCGCTGACCACTTCGGTTTCGCCGTACAGCTCACGCGGCCTGCAGGACACCACCAGCACAGAGGACAGCATCTATTCCAGCTCGACACCGTTGACGCTTACCAACGCCAGCACATGCGGCGGGTTATGCTGCGCCCATAACTATAGGGGTACAAATAACTCAGCGGTGCTTCCCGAACCCGTTCATGCATTCGAAATCTAAATACGATCTGCTGGTTTTTTTAATTCCTGGTGCTATACTCCGGCCACCAGCTGTACTACCCCTTGGCAGGGGCTGGGGCCAACACAAGACCTGCCATCGCGGTTCGGTTCCCACGGGAGGTCACCATGGAAACGCTCACGGGGCCCATCTTTTACCTGCTAGTAGTTTGGGGTATCGTTACCGCCATATTCCTGATATTGCTGATTTGGCGGAGTCTGCTCGAAAGTCATGAGGACGATCAGATCTTCATTGAGGCGTCTGGAGATCGTATGGCCAAGGAACAGCGCGATCTGGTGCAGAAAATCAACACTCTATCGCGTCCGATTATGGCCAGCGGCGTTGCTGCGGGCGGGTTGCTGCTTTTCATCGCAGGGTTCTGGCTGTATCAGGGACTAAAAAATTTCTAGGCCACTGCGCTTCTAATTGTCCGGTTTTGCTGGCGTTGCTGCGCCACCAGGCACCGTATTGCTTGGCGCTTGCGCCGGGGCCGTTTGTACCACCGAAGTGTGATCGTGAGCGATCAACCAGTGGTTATCTTTCTTGATAAAAACGTAGGTGGTTTGCCCGCGCGCCGCTGACGGGCGGCCCTCAATCACCGCTGCGAACTCCCATTGGTAACACGCCCACGCCGTATTTCCGTTCACCTTAATATAGGTGTTGCTGCGATCCATGCGTACCTGCTGCATCTTCGATCGTTGTAGTTTGTAAAGAGCTTCGTAATTCGCCCAACCCATAATGGGCGGTGCCCAACCGCCGTTGACCACCGAGACATCGTCCGAATAATTCTTGCGCATGCGCGCGGAGTCTCCAATCTGCCAAGCCCCCAGCACTTCCGAAATCATGTAGTCAATCTGCTGTTCGTCCGTCAGCGGAACCACTGGATTCGCGCTGTTGTTGTCCACCACTTCCGGAGCGTCCTTCTTCTTCTTCTTGTCTTTCTGCTGCGCATTCGAAGAGCTGGTGCAAAGCACCAGCATGGCGGCAATCCACAACAACGCACAGATCCGCAACAGGTTGCGGCGGGCATGGACGCAATTCATGAAACGCACCTCAGGGAATCGTTCTGCGAAGACGCTATTCACTCCGCCCAAGAATCGTACTTCTATTCCGCATCATTGCGAGCGCGAAGCGCTGAGCAGGTTCACAAAGAGGCGATAGGCGCCCGGCACTCCTTCCGGCAACTGGCGGAAGAACGCCAGCCCGGTGTAAATATAAGTTCCGCGTCCATACTTGGTGTAAACCAGTCCGCCGTTCAAATCTTTTTCACCGGGATCATGCATGGAGAGCAGTGCCGTGTATTTCGGATCGAATTCCGTCCAATAATAAAGTCCGCGCTCTTGCAGCCAGCCATCGAAATCCCTTGTGGTGATTTTGTTGGGCTTGTTCAGCAGCGCGTCATCCGGCTTCAGGAATGTGACCGCAGCTCTTTCGTCGGTAATGCGTGGCAGCGGCTCGCCGGGCTTGCTGGCAATTTGCGCGGGGTACGGCGCGTAATTCTTCCCCGCCCAGGCAAAGTCGCGCTCGTACTGCACCAGCATTGTTCCACCGTTTGAAACGTAATCGAATAACCGTTGGTTGGCGCCGGGCAGATCGCTGCGCAATTCGTACGCGCGAATCCCGATAACCATCGCGTCATACTTTGACAAATCACCGAACGCCAGCGCCGCGGGATCGATCACATCCACTTGGATGCCCAGCATTTTCAACGCGTCCGGCACTGGTTCGCTTTCCGCCGTGATGTAGCCGACGCGTAGATTTTTCGGCACGTTGATCTCGAATGCGTGCACCACGCACTGCGCCGGCTCTTCCCACAAAAGAGTTGGCATGGATGGCAGCGGCTCAATCGAAGTCGTAAACTTTTCCTCGCCGCGCTTGGCGTAGGCATTGATGGTCAAATTTCCTTCCGGCAGTTGCGCTGGCGGGTTTACATGCACTTTCGCATAGCGGTCACCAACGCCCTCGAATTTCACTTCCGTCGCATCGCTGATTTTCCATCCGCCCGGCGTCTCCAAACCTACACTCACCGTTGCCGGTTTGCTCGAATAGGAATGCACTCGCAGCAGCACATCGAAATCGTGCTGCCGCGCGGGTAAAATTTCGATCGACTGTTTCGGCTCGACCGCCAACGAGTACGAAGGCACAATCTGCAACGGCACCAGGTCCGCGTGAGTCGAATTGGCGTCGAAGAACTTCACTGGCTCGCGGTGCAAATACTCGTGCCCAGCAAGCCGGAATCGGATCCACACCTCCGAAATGGCGGCGGGCGTCGCGGAATTTTGGTATTGGGAATCCGGCGACGAAAGGCTTCCGATCAGACCACCCGGTGACTTGGCATCGCTCTGCACCTGAATCGTAAATGTTTGCCCCTTGTCCATGTCGCCTTCTCTTTTGCTCTGATTCAACGTGGAAATGGACACGAATTTTGATTCGCCGGTCTTGCAGGCGGCTTCCGCGCGGCATCGCGCATGTGTCAAAACGTGGAATTCTTCGCCTGCCGTCACGTTATTGCGGTCCGCAAGTGCGCTGACGTCCAAACCTGCGACCAGCGCGGCAGCTTTGTCGATTCGCGAACTCGTCGCGGTGCGGTCCAGTAACTGTTCCCAGGCCTCTTCCTTTTGCGAAAACGGTGTTGGTCCGCATTTCTTCGGGGCGTCATCCAACAGGGCCGCGGCATGGCTGATTTTTTCGCCTGCACGCTTCCAGTCGAGTTGCAAAACAGCTCCACGCGAGCTCTCCAGATCGCGATCCGCCAGTTCAATCGGCGTACAACCCTTGAACCGCTCTGCGATAGTTACGGCCAATGACTTCGGATCGAAAGGTTTCCCGTCTTCCCTATGCACCGCTATAGGCCGCTGCAAAAAGGTCGAACCTAGAAATAGAGTGATTCCCTGGGTGCGATGATTTGCAAATGCATCGATTCCGAGTTGTCGCCACGTGCGTCCGTATGTGGACGATATTTCGTCAAGAGGAAGGACGTAGCCTTGCGGCTGTTCGCTCCCGCGCTCGATATCCAACACTTGCGACGTCGTCCACGGCCCGCAATCTTCACAACTCGTTTTTGTTTTGTATGATTCATCCGCGGCAAGTTGTATTGCCCTCGGCGTCAGGATTCCCGCTGCTTGATGGTGTCCGTGACCGCTGTGCACGCCTCCCCAGTTATTGATGATGATGTTGGGCCGGAAATCGCGAATCAGATACACCATGTCGTCCAGCACCTGATCGCCCCAAATTTTTTCCGTTTCTTCCGGGGTTTTTGAATATCCGAAATCCTTCGCGCTGGTGAAATAAAGCCTCACGCCGTAGCCGCGCGTCGCGGCCAGCAACTCCTGCGTTCGAATCAAGCCGAGTTGCGGTGCCTGTTCCGGACCCAGCGTATTTTGCCCGCCCTCACCTCGTGTCAGCGAGAGCAGCGCCACATCGGCATGCAGTCCGCGCGCCAGGTAGGTCAGCACCGCGCCACTTTCATCGTCCGGATGCGCCGTGATATAGAGGATGCGCGTAGTCACGCGTGCGCTGTCGATGGCGTCAATCGTTTCCGGTAAGCCGCGGCCAGTCCCCGGCGACGACGCAATCTGCGCTCGCAGAGCACCGCAACCGAGCATCACCATTCCTACGACCAATAATATTGCGCGAATTTTCAACAGTTCCTCCAGGTTCGAGTCCGGGAAAGTCATTTACAACTGTTAAGGCGCCGCTTCGCTGGATGTTGCGGCTGCAGCGATACTTTGATTCTTCTCGAACGGCCATTGTTTCATCGTTGCCGTCCAAACCAGAAAAGCCAGCACACCCAGTGCGATCTCCAGCAATCCCCACTTGCGAGCCGCGCCAGTGTGCCAGAACAACCACGCCCAGCCGATCATCGTCAAAACCGCCGGCAAAGGGTACAACCACATTTTGAAGGGAAGCCGCTCCGTTCCCACTCGTTTTCGCAATAACATCACGCCCACGGCCTGCCCGATAAACTGCACGATCAACCGCACCGCCAGAATTCCGGCGATTGAGGTTTCCAGGTCCAGCTTGATGCTGAAGAAAAATGCCAGCGTGCCCAACGCCAGCAGCGAAATATGCGGAAACTTTTTTGTGCGATGCAGGCGGCCGAAAATCGGGAAAAAATTCCCATCGAGCGCCGCCGAGTACGGTACCCGCGAATATCCCAACAACACCGAGAACACCGACGCCAGCGCGATCCACAGCACCATTCCTGTCGCCACAGATGCCGCGGTGTGTCCGTAAAGCCGCTCCACGAATGTGCTTACGATGAATTTCGAATTTTGCGCTTCACGCCATGGGATCACTCCCAGAATACTGGTCTGCATCGCCAGGTACAGGACCGTGATGCCCAGCACCGATAGAAAAATCCCGCGCGGGATATTTTTCTGCGGGTCGCGTATTTCGCCGCCCAGATTGCAGATATTGTAATAACCCCAGTAGCTGTAGATGGTGCTCACCATCGCTGAGCCCAGCCCCGCGAACCATAAAGAGGAAAGCGAAAACGCATTGGGCGGAAAATCAAATGCCATTTTCGCGTTGAAGTGCGTCATGCCTCCCCAAATCAGCCATAGCAGCGTTGCGATCACTCCGGCCCACAAAAATAGAGAAATTTTCCCGATGGTGGTGATGCGCCGATACAGCAGGATAACCAGCAAAATCACCAGGCCGCCGGAGATCGCCTTGGCTCCCAGCTTGGAAAGCGGATGCAGGTAACCAACATAATGCGTGAAACCAATGGAAGCCGAAGCGATCGATAGCGGCGCCTGCACAAACGTCTGCCACACAAACAGAAACGACATCAGGCGTCCCCAGCGCAGTGGCCCGTAGGCTTCACGCAAAAACACGTACGAGCCGCCGGCTTTCGGCATCGCCGCGCCAAGTTCCGACCATACGAAGGCGTCTAGCGTCGCAAGCACCGCCCCCGCCAGCCACGCCAGCAGCGCTTGCGGCCCGCCCATTTTCTGGATCACGATTCCGCTCACAACGAACGGGCCGATCCCCACAATCTCGATCATGTTGAGCGCGACTGCTTCCTTCAGTCCCAGTCCGCGCTCTAACCCATCACTGCTTTCGTGGTTAGGCGGAACACTGGCTTGTTCGCCGTCACGCACTAACTTGTTTTCGTCCGCTCCCATCGCGTCGCTGAGAATAGCAGTTGCCCGCTGTCCCGGCACCTTTCAAATTGCCCGCTTCACACGCGCACATGGAATCGAATGCTTTCCGGCATATATCAAATGCCCTACGTCAACTGCAATCCGGCTACTAAATCCGGCATCTGTAATTCCCATTGAATTCCGGTTGCCATGGTGATCAACATCCGCCGCCTCATTGACCTTTGCCCTCTCTCAATGAAATGATAGTCCGGCAAGCTTTAAGAGATATGCGCGTCACGGGGATAGCTGGCTCTATCCAGCGGCCACTTTGTGACCGCAAAGCGGTCAGTTTTTGTGTGACCGCAAAGCGGTCAGTTTTTGTGTGACCGCAAAGCGGTCAACGCGCCAAGCCGTTCATGCATCTGACCTCAGCAGTTGACCGCTTCGCGGTCACAGTGGACTTGGTCTGGCTCAGCGGATTCCCGCTGCACGCCCGTGGACATAAAAGGGAGTTCTCATGAAGCGGTTTGGGGCAGTGTGCGTCCTTGCGTTCCTGGCGATTTT
>Ga0209488_10003710_pt1 | contig 12179 bp, 6 predicted proteins | sample Rivendell_Oct201_8_FD_188349 | JGI IMG/M metagenome (GOLD analysis project Ga0209488, IMG submission 188349) | Vadose zone soil microbial communities from the Eel River Critical Zone Observatory, Northern California, USA -... | ecosystem: Environmental > Terrestrial > Soil > Vadose zone >...
ACCCCCCAGTCTCTTCCACGATGCGAACGACGGACGCGATGTCTTCGTCAGTCACGGTCTCGTTGGCGAACAACCGCTCCACTTCCTTGCGCGACGAGGGGGACATTTCGCGAAGCGCGTGTATCAGAGGAAGCGTGACCTTGTGCTCACGCAGATCGAGACCCGACGGCTTGCCCGTCGTTTCCTTTTCCTCGCGGTAGTCGAGCAGATCGTCGGCAATCTGGAACGCCATCCCCAGACTCTCGCCGAAGTCTCCGAGCAGGGAGCCGTACTGACGGGCTCCCGCCAGCGCACCCAGCTCGCACGCCGTTCGCATCAGCGACGCAGTCTTGGAGCGAATGAGATCGTAGTACTCGCGCTCCGTAAAGCGAAGTGGCTCGGTGACCGCCAGCTGCCGCATCTCGCCAAGCGTCATCTCGGTCGACGCCCGCGTCAAAGCCTGCAACGCCTCGAGATCGCCGAGTCCCACGAGGTGCGTCAGCGCGGTGGAGTAGAGAAAATCTCCCATTATCACGGAGATCTGATGGCTGAACAGCGCGTTGACGGTCGGCATGCCGCGACGCAGGGCCGAGTGGTCGACAGCGTCGTCGTGGACGAGGGTGGCGAGGTGAATCAGCTCCAGCGCCGCTGCCAGCGTCACCGCCTTTTCGCTTTCCGCTTCCCGCTTCCCACTTCCCACTTCCCGCTTCCCCCTTTCCGCTTCCCCCTTCCCGCTTCCCTCCATCCCTTCGACCTGACTCGACAGAAGCAGCAGTGTGGGACGAAACAGCTTGCCGCGCATGGCTAGCAAGTGCGCGCCTACCTGGCCAACGAGCGGCATGTCGCTGGCGACGATCCGCGCCATCGCGCGCGAGACGTCGTCGAGCTTGGCGCGAACGGGACGCTGAATCTCCTGGAGCGTCATTCCGCGCGGCACACTGACGCGCGCTTGGCGGCCCTCCTCTGCTGCTGCCGATCTCACTTCGTGGCGGCCTTTGTCATCTGCTTCAGGCGCTTGCTCACATCCCGGAAGTCGATGTCGATCGCGAATACGCGCTGATAGTAAGCCGCGGCGTCGCGCGCCTTCTTGCTTCCCTCCGAAGCGAAGCCGAGGAGGTAAAGAACGCCGATCAGATCCTCGTCCTCCATGCCTGGCTCGCGCAACGCGCGGCCGAGAACCGTGATCGCGACGTCGTGCTCATTGCGCTCGATGAAGCATTGGCCGAGCGCCTCGTAGGCGCGAATGCGCTGCGTCGCTCCGCGCAGTGCCTTCTGGAATTCGGCGACCGCCTCGTCGATGAGACCCATCTCCTTGTAGGCGACGCCGAGATCGTAATGGCTGTCAAAATCCTCGTCGTCGACATTGGCGGCCACACCGGCCTTGAACTTCTCCAGCATGTCGGTGAAATCGGCCTGCTCACCCTCCACGCGATTCTCGTCCTCAGCGGCGACCATGCGCGTCGAGCGGGGACCCGCATCTTCCCGTAGCCAGTCGGCCAGGTTGACGAAATTATCGTCGGCGCGCTGCGGCGCATTCTCCTTTGGAGTCGCGGCGCGCGGGATTTCGGCCGGCGTGGTCTGCCGCGGTTGGGCGCGGGGCGAAGGCGCCTTGGGCTTCGCATTCTGGCGCATGAAGGGATTGACCGGCTGTCGCTGCTGCTGCTGCGACTGCGGGGACGGCTCTTCGCGATGCGGGGTCTTCGGTTTCTTCGCTTTCGGCCGCGTCATGCGGAGGGGCTCGACTAACTTCGGCTTGCTCGGCTTCTGTGCCTCCCGCTCCTCTTCCTCCTCCCGTTCTCTGGCTTCCTGAGCTCGCACTTCGCTCTCCTCTTCAGCGGCCGCAATCTCCTCCCTCGTCGGGGGCTTGTGAGCGGCCTTGCCTGATGGCGCGTGGTGGTCGTGCTTCGGAGCGTGGACTTCGGGCTTCCGGGATTGCGCCTCGGGCTTCGCTGGCGCCTCTTCCTCCTCGACCTCCGGCTCCAGCGATTCCATGTAGGACGTATCGGACGCGGCCTCCTCGGACCCCTCTTCCTCCTGAGTCGAGGTCGAATTGTCCGTCGTGTGCGCAGGATCGTGGATGAAGAACCGATCGTCTTCGAGGACATTGAGTCCGGCGAGCGGGTCTTCATCGATGATGGGATCGCCAAGTCCTGGCTCACCGAGATCCACGCTTTCCTGCGTCAGGTTGGATTCGGATGAGACAAGTCCATGGATTCCCGAGTGCTCAGGAGGAGGAGCTTCCGGATCTATGATGAATTGCGAAGGATCCGCGGCCGATTCCAAGCCTTCCAGAGGGGACACTTCGATATCGGTGAGCGCCAGATCGAAGGCGGGCTCGATTTCGCCCAAAGAGGACCCCGATTCGAAGCCCTGAATCGAGTTTGACTCGACCGACCCTGAAGCAGTCGGCTCCAGGTCAGGAAGCGGTTCGAGATCAGGAAGGGGTTCCAGCTCGAGGTCTGCCAGCTGCTCGAATTCGGGAGACGGCTGCTGGTGCGGAGGTGTGCGTGGCCGCGCGGGCGGTTCCGGCGCGCGTGCCGTCCTCTGAATTCCATCGATCTTCGGTCTCGGCTTGGCCGGCGATCCTCCCACATCGAGGAACACCAGGCCGCCGGCGTCTCTCTCCACCGGGGTCTTCGACCGGCGCGGCTCCACGTTGGGGTCCAGAGTGTGAATCCGCTGCACTGTAGCACTGGCTTCGGCGGCTCTTCCCTCCGCATCGAGGGATTCATGGAGGATCTGAAGCTGCTCGATTGCCTCCGCGTTCTTACCGGCCTTGGCGAGCTGGTCGGCGAGCATCAGCCGGATGTCGTCCTGACCCGGACAAAGGTCCGCGAACTCTTCCAGCGCCTTGAATGCATCGCTTTCGCGGCCGGCGCGGTGCATCCGGTCGGCGTACTCGAGGAAATTCTTCTTGGCGTCGCTGTTGAAGCCCTTCTTGGCCGAGATCTTACCGAGCTTGTAGTAGATCTGGTGCCGGGCTGGGGCGTGGCGGAGGATCTTGTTGCAGAGCGCGATGGCGTTGTTGAGGTAGCCGCCCTCGGTATAGAGATCGACGGCTTGCTCGTAGTAGTTGACGGCCTGATCGGTCTTGTTCAGGCGCAGGTTGAGGTCGCCAACCCGGTTATAGACGGTGACGTCCCGGTCGTCGTGCCCTTCGGTCTGTTCGATTATCTGAAGATAGACCTCGAGAGCTTTATCGAACTGTTTCTTCTGCTCGAATTCGGCAGCCTTTTTTTTGAGCTTGTCGACGTTGGACATTAAGGGCGGCCGGGCAAAAAGGACCTACCCGGTAGGCACAATCTCCGGGGAATGATAGTTCAAGTTACTTCCTGTTTCATACGGGTGACAAGGCGCGCCCGCCTTCCACGACCCGACACAAAGACGTGCACCATACCAGTATGGCAACTCTCTTACGTCGCCGATTCCGAAGAGCGCCAGATCAGCGGAGAAGCCGGGTGCGATCTGCCCGGTATCTCCCGCGAGCCCTACTGCCGCCGCTCCGTTGACAGTGGCGGCAATCAGCACCTCAGCCAGACTCATGTGTAGCTGACTCACACCGAGCGTGAGCATCAAGGGAAAGTTAACTGTTGGGGAGGTACCCGGGTTGAAATCGCTCGCCAGAGCGACTGCTGCACCGGCGTCGATCAGCGGGCGGGCGGGCGCCTGCTTGGTCTTTCCGAGGAAGAACATGGTGCCGGGGAGAAGCGTGGCGACCGTGTCCGAGTCGGCGAGCGCCTCGATCCCGCTCTGTGAGATCGCCGCCAAATGGTCGGCGGAGACTGCACCCAGCGACGCGGCAAGCTCAGCGCCACCACAAGGCTTCAGCTCGTCAGCGTGGATCTTGATCCCGAGTCCGGCATCGCGCGAGGCTTCGAGAATGCGCCGCGTCTCGTCGATCGCGAACACACCCGGCTCGCAGAACACATCGGCAAAGCGAGCGATGCCTTGCGCGACAACCTTGGGCAGCATCGCGTCGACCAGCAGATCCATGAACTCTGCACGGCGTGCCTCGCTAGTACGGTAGTCGTGGGGGATTTCGTGCGCGCCAAGCCAGGTTGCAACGATCCGCACAGGCTGGCGCTCGGCAAGGCGCCCGATCACGCGCAGTGCTTTCAGCTCGTCCTCGATCGACAGGCCATAGCCGCTCTTGATCTCGACGGTCGTCGTTCCGTAGGAAGCCAGCTCCTTTATGCGCTGCACGCCAAGGGCGTAGAGCTCGTCCTCACTGCGCAGCCGAAAATCGCGGACCGATGCATGGATGCCTCCCCCGCGCTTGGCGATCTCCATGTAGTCGAGACCCTCGGCCCGTTGTTCGTGCTCCTCGAACCGCGGCTTGCCGAACACGGCGTGCGTGTGGGAGTCCACCAGGCCGGGGGTGAGAACGCCACCGCGACAGTCAATTATCTCGGCGTCGGCGTACGCGTGTTCGAGATCGCTGGCAGCACCGATCATCGCTATTCGTCCGTTGCTGACGGCGACCGCGGTGTTCTTCAGAATTCCCGCGTCGCGCATCTCTTTTCCTTTGCGCGCTCGCGCGGGACCGGCGCAGGTGACGACCTGGGCGGCGTTAACGAAGAGAAGGTCTGTCAAGGCAACGGCGGGACGTGGGAAGCGGGAAGCGTTTCCGTAGTTGGGCGTGCCTCCGGGTGACGGTCACGCATGTTGAACAACCAACGGCTTCGGCGAGGCCATTATATCCAGGATGCGCGAAACGCGGAGCGGGGCCTGCGCTTCGCCGCGGCAGGCGTAGAAGCAGGCGTTGCAGTTGATCGGCTCGTATTTTCGGAATTCCGTCCAGTGGAAATCGGTCGGAAAATCGGGACAGCGCTTCACGCGACCCAGTGGATCGATGTGAATCGTTCGCATCCCGGACCGGCACGGCTCGGTGATCTCGCCGCGCACATAGCGGGGAATCTGCTCCAAATAGTGATCCGAGTTGGTGATGATCCCGCGCATCTTCTTCTTGAACGCGAGGATCTCGCGCAACGCTTCCTCGAGGTCGCGAGTCCGCTCTCGATCGATGAGCCCGTCGGTGTTGCCGTTCTTGGCGTCGGTGTAGCAGCTGAAGTTGACGCCGCATCCGAGCTCGTGTGCGCGTCGAACAATCGGCATCAGCTGGTCGAGATTGTCGCGCTTGATGACCGTGTTGAAGCGGATGCCGGTGATGCCGATCTCACGCATGCGCGGGATCGTGCGCATGATCTTCGCGCTCAATCCCGGGATTCCGCGCGCCTGGTCGTGCCGCTCGTCGAGGAAATCGAGCGAGATGTTGAACTGGTTGATTCCCGCTTTCCAGAGCGAGCGCGCACGCTCAGGCGACAGCATCCCGCCGTGTGTAAGCAGCGTCATGTACTTGTAGCTGATCGCGGCGTTGACGCCGGCGACCAGATCCTCGAGGTCGCTTCTCAGGGTCGGCTCACCACCGGTGAAGGTGATGACCATCGGGTTGAAGAAGCGGGCGGCGTCGGCAAAGGATTTGATCTCGCTCGATTTCGCGGATGGATCCGTCTTCCAGTAGTCGCAAAATCCGCAATGCGCGTTGCAGCGCATCGTGACCTCGAAGTTGACGAGGACCGGGCGCCGCGTAACGGCGATATACGCATACTTGACCGCGAAGATCGGCACATGCCACGGTCTGAATTCGCTTGTGAGCATGTCAGCCGATCATCGGGAGGTGCAACCCGTGCTTGTGCGCTGTCTTGACGGCTTCTTCGTAACCGGCGTCGGCGTGACGCGCCACGCCCGTGCCCGGATCGTTGGTGAGAACGCGCTCGAGACGCGTGCGCATCTCAGGAGTGCCGTCTGCGACAATGACCTGACCAGCGTGGAGCGAGTTCCCGATTCCAACTCCGCCGCCGTGATGGAACGACACCCACGACGCGCCGCTCGCAACGTTGAGCATCGCATTGAGCAGCGGCCAATCAGCGACCGCGTCGGTTCCATCGCGCATTCCCTCGGTCTCGCGGAAAGGCGAGGCAACGCTTCCGGTATCGAGGTGATCCCGGCCGATCGCGATCGGCGCCGAAATTTCGCCGGACGCAACGAGGTCGTTGATGGCGACGCCGAACTTCGCGCGATCGGATTGTCCGAGCCAGCAGATTCGCGCCGGCAGCCCCTGAAACTTGATCTTCGTCTGCGCGAGCGAAATCCAACGGCGGAGATGGTCGTCGTGCGGGAAGAGCTCGAGCGCAAGATCGTCGGTCCGCCTGATGTCCTGAGGGTCCCCGGACAATGCAACCCAGCGAAACGGCCCCTTCCCCTCGCAGAAGAGCGGCCTGATGTACTCGGGAACGAATCCCGGAATGTCGAATGCGTTGGCGAGTCCCGCGTCGAGCGCGACGGTGCGGATGTTATTACCGTAGTCGAACGTAACCGCTCCGCGCTGTTGCATCTCCAGCATCGCAGTCACGTGGCTGACCAACGATCTGGTAGCGCGCACCACATACTCCCGAGGATCCGCGGTTCTCAGCTCCAGCGCGTCGGCGTAGCTCATTCCGGCTGGCACGTAGCCATTGAGCATATCGTGCGCACTCGTTTGATCAGTGACGACGTCGGGCGTTACTCCGCGCCGAACTATCTCTGGAAGCACGTCGGCGGCGTTACCGAGCAGCCCGATCGAGACTGCTTCGCCCGAGCGCGTCGCATTGGCGATGAGCTCGAGGGCCTCGTCCAGATTCCGCGCTTTGCGATCGAGATAGCGCGTCGAAAGCCGCTTCTCGATGCGAGACTCGTCCACCTCGATGATGAGCGCGGCAGCGCCTTGCATCGTCGCGGCGAGCGGCTGCGCGCCGCCCATTCCCCCGAGACCCGCCGTCAGAACGAAGCGACCACGAAGCGTTCCCGAAAAGTGCTTTCGCGCTACTGAGCCGAGCGTCTCGTAGGTGCCCTGGACTATTCCCTGCGATCCGATGTAAATCCACGAGCCGGCAGTCATCTGGCCGTACATCATCAGCCCTTTGCGTTCCAGCTCCCGGAAGTGCTCCCACGTCGCCCAGCGGCCGACGAGATTGCTGTTGGCGATGAGAACACGAGGCGCGCCGGCGTGTGTGCGAAATACTCCGACCGGCTTTCCGCTCTGCACCAGGAGCGTTTCGTCCGAGCCGAGTTTGGTCAGCTCCCGCACGATCGCGTCGAAGCATTCCCAGTTGCGCGCCGCCTTTCCCGTTCCGCCATACACGACTAGATCCTCGGGACGCTCCGCTACGTCGGGATCGAGGTTGTTCATCAGCAGTCGGAGCGCGGCTTCCTGATGCCAGCCCTTGCACGTGATTTTCGTCCCACGAGCAGCACGGACTTCGCGGGGTCCGCTCTCCGGAACGTGGAACGCGTCCGGGTCGACGCGCACTCTCAGATCGGTCATGTCACGGTCCCAATGTCGGCGAATTGCATCTCCGAGATGGCGTTTCGCATCGCCGCAATGTCGTCACTCAGCACGCGATCACCTTCGAGCCTCGGTACGATTGCGCGTACGCGCTCGTGGGCCGATCGCACGCCACGTCCGGGGCGGAGCGGAGCCCTGAAGTCGATGGCCTGTGCGCCGCACATCAGCTCGATCGCTAAAATGTTTTCCAGGTTGCGAAGAACGCGCCGCGCTTTCCATGCCGCGCCCATCGCCATGGGGACGACATCTTCCTTGCTCCCATCGGTCGGAATAGTGTCGACGCTGGCGGGATGCGATAGAACCTTGCACTCGCTCGCCAACGAGGCCGCTGTCACCTGAGCCATCATGAAGCCCGAGTTGACTCCGGCGTCGGGGGAAAGAAATGGCGGCAGTCCCTGGTTGAGATCGGGATGCACGAGCCGGTCGATCCGACGCTCGGCCATCGTCGCCATGTGCGTGAGCACGATCGCGAGAAAATCGAGCGCCATCGCAACCCTGAGTCCGTGAAAATTTCCGCCGCTCAGCGTTTCCCCATTCTCGAAGACGAGAGGGTTGTCGGTGGCAGCGTTCAGCTCCCTCGAGACGGCTTCGTCGACGAAGTCGAGTGCGTCGAGGACTGGGCCATGCACCTGCGGCATGCAGCGCAGCGCGTAAGGATCCTGGACGCGCGGGTCGCCATGTCGGTGCGACTCGCGGAGCTCGCTGTCGGCGAGCAGATCGCGGAGCAGCGCGGCCGAACGCGATTGTCCTCTCTGGCCGCGAGCGTCGTGTATTCGTTCGTCGAACGCGACCGGGGTGCCGAGCAATGCCTCGAGGGACATCGCGCCAGCTACGTGAGCGGTTCGCCACAGTGACCGTGCGTTGACCAGCGCGATGAGCGCCACCGCCGTGTGCGTCTGGGTGCCGTTGATGAGAGTGATGCCTTCTTTCGGGCCGAGGACTATCGGTGTCGCCCCGATCTCCCGAAGAATCTTTGCTGAGGTGTCTTCGCGATCGCCTTTGATCAGCGTCCCCTCGCCGATGAGCGTGAGTGCGAGGTGCGCTAACGGGGCGAGATCACCGCTCGCGCCGACGCTTCCCTGCTCGGGAACCGGAGGATACACGTCGCCGTTCAGCATCTGGAGAATCAGATCGACGAGCTCGGGGCGCGCGCCTGAGTAACCCTTTGCGATCACATTGGCGCGAAGGAGCATCATCGCTCTCACTTCGCGCTCCGGAAGTCGATCGCCCACTCCAGAGGCGTGGCTGCGAACGACATTCACCTGAAGCTGGGCAAGTTTCTCCGGCGGAATCGCGACTTCCGAGAGCTTTCCGAACCCCGTGGTGACTCCGTAGACAACTTCGTTCCGGCGGACGATGTCGTCCACGACCGCGCGGGTGCGGAGCATTCGCTCGCGGGCCTTCGGAGCGAGACCTACGCGAATGCGGTCTGCAGCTACTCCATAGGCTTCATCGACGGTGAGGGTGTCGCCGTTGATGAGAAGTTTTTCGGTCATTTCCTTCGCTTTTTCGGTGAGCTCCTTTTCGTCGCGCTCTTCTTTGTCGCGGGCTTTTTCGTCGGGGGCTTATCTGGAGCTCGCTTCCTAAACGCAAGCTTCTTCGTCGCACTCTTTTTCGCCGTCGGCTTTTTCGTTGGCGCGCCCTTCGCCGGTGCTACATTGGCGGGGCGAAACCTAGCCATGGCAGCTTTTGTGGCGGTCTCTCCCCTGACGAGCTCGCGAGTCGATGGATCCCAGCGCCATCCGTCTTCCCCGGGCCTGATCTCGACGCCTCCGAGCCACCGCGACCTTTTGTTGATGCGTTGCCAATGCTGACGCCCGGCGAGCACTTCACGTCCGAGCGGCGTGAGCGTCAGGTCGCCCTCCACAAACTGGCGCGAGCTCTCCGACGTCGGCGCGATGACCGGCGTACCGTCCTTCCAGGTGATGAGCGCGTTGGTTCTTCCGCTCAAACGTTCCAGGTACGAATAGAAGATGATGTCGCCGAGGAAGATGCTCTCCTGTTTGCGGGCAACCTCGAGGAATGCAGCGACGGGTGTTGAGTGGCCAGCCTGGATCGCGCTAAGCGCCTCGCGCTCGGAACGCGACAGACCGTTGTCGGTTGACGGAAACTCCTCGAGATGCCGTCTCAAGGCAGGAGCGAGGTACTTGAGTGGCGCCGTGCTCTCCTCGAGCAGGCGGGAGATCGAAGTTGGATCTTCCGATCCGAATGCCTTCCACGCGCGCTTCGCCAGCTCCAGCTGCTCAGCGGTCACGCGCTGACGCACTTTGTCGAGCCGTTTGATTTCCTCCGTAGAGAGCGGCGGGATATATCCGTCGACCACGATTACCGACAGCGTTTTGCCGCGCGCGGCGCCGCGCCCGAAGAAGTCGAGGAGCTGAATCAGCTGAAGCTGGTCGTACAGATCGTCCTCGAACCAGAGCACCACCTCGTCGAAATAATCGAGGTGACGGATCACGCGGTCACGCTCCGCGAAGTCGCCACTCACGTGCGCGAAGTCGTCCCAGCCCTGCTCCGAGATGAAGCGCGCGCGACCCTTGCTCAGCTCCTCCAGCGACAGCGACGAATCAACGGGACCCTCGTGAAGCACGTCGCGCCAGGATATGATCTTCCCCTCGACGCCGGCTTCGCTCAGCGTGCTGGCGGCGCTATCCCCATTGGTGATGTTCAGGCGTTGCGTCAACGTCAGGGGGCTACGGGTCGGTACGTCTGCTTGTCATAGTTGAATTTTAGGTCGGGCTCCGCCGTCAGGGCAATGAAGAAGCTGAATGCGAAGTTCCCGTTCGGTGCTTGCGTGAACGAGAAAATCGCCTTCCAGTCGTGCAGCTGCCTCTGCAACGTGACGCGGTGGCTTCCGAATTTGTGCGCCTGGAAGTCGTAGTTCGTACTCCAGGTGCCTGCCCACATGGGTGTCAGATGAAAGTTCACGTTTCCGTCCAGGTTGGCCTGCGGCGGCGTCCTTACGAAAGCTCCGCCAGCGGTTGCCGACTGAAAAGGAAGTCCGCCATTGGGATCTGCCAAGGCGATCTCGATGCATTGCTGGTAGACAATGGGGTTCGCCACAAAAGGAGCGCACTTGGCCTTCGGATCGTTGTCGATGATGATCGCGTTGCCGGTCGGCGGTCGCTGACGGTTCCAGCTGTATTGGAGCGACGCGGACCAGCCTTGGGTATCCGGAATCTCGAATTGGCGATTTCTGGAGGAGATGCCTGCAACGGGTGCCGTCGCTGTGTTGCGCGTGAGCGCATCGTCCGGGCTTCCGCCGGGGCCGGTCTGGGGATTCGTTGGCGGTGCCGAGCGGCCAAACAATCTGCTGACGGCCCCAAAGATTGCCGACTGTGAGTTGATCGTGAGACCGGCACCGACCCTCGTGCGGAAGGGTTTGAACCGGGCGCTGTCGCTCAGGATGTCTCCCTGGTAGAGGGAGTAGTCCACCGACCCGTGAAAGGTAGGAAGCAGATCGGTGGAGAAATCGGAGCTGAAATTATCCGTGGCGAAACCAGAGCGGTGCGTCTGGCGCGCTCTCTCGAAGTCGTAGGCCAGTGAGCTGAAGTTCATAGACAGGATTTTCATTTTCCTCGGCTCGGCCGTGCTGCTGGTGTCGCTTGACTTCATTTTGGCCTCGAGCACGTGCGAGAGCCCGAGGCTCACCCTGTTCTGCGCGAGCGCGCCGAGGTATCCCTGTCTTGTCTTGTTTTCCGTACGGAGGTACTCGTCGCTGATGTCTCCCGTTGGGGCGTACCCGTAACTGATCATCGGCGTTATCGAGTGACGAAAGCGCGACACCGGGCCAAAACCAGGGAACAGCGCGAAGAGCGTCGGCGACGCGCTGAGGCCGAAAACCGGACGCTTCGATTGGTGGACGAGCTTCCCGCCACTCAACTGTGTTCGCATCCAGAACGGGCCGCCGTCGACGTTTACGAACGAAACCGACGGCGTCATTTTCAGCGAGCTCTGAAGAAAGCTGGGAAGCGAGATTCCCGTCTGCCAATCGACTGTCGTAAGGAAAGTCTTGGCAAACACCGTGGGTATCCTCACTGAAGAATCGTTCACGTCGGTGACAACGACTGTGGCCGGAACATCATGCTCGGCATCATTGAAGCTGAATGAATTGCTCCAGGTGAAGCCGCCGATTCTGAGAGGTGTGGCGAAGTTAGAGCTTGTTGTCCGCTCGTTGCGGATCCGACGTACGCTATCCTTTTGCCCGGCGGCACTGGTTATGTACCGGTACTGGAACTCCCCCGCGTCATCCCTGTTGAGAACCTGATCGGTGTTGAAGCTGAAGCCCGGCGACCACTCGAACCAGGACACCGGCGATATCGTGGGAACGGTAACGCTGAGGCTCGGGAAACCTTGTTCCACCTGCGTGCGCCCCGGATGTTGTGTGCGCGTGGCGCCTAGACTGAACGCCGCTGGGCCAATCTTCGTGTCGTAACTGGCTCTCGACGAGATGTTCGCCAGGACCGCCGATGGATTGAACTGGGTGGTTCGTTGAATGAAAGTGTTCGTGACGTAGTTGACGTCTGCCCTGAGATGCGTGTTCTGTGAAAAATCCTGTGAGTGACCCCAGCTCAGGCCTGTGTTCGTCGAACCATCATTCTGACTGTGTCTGAACAGCGCCAGTCGCCCTGTCATGAAGCGGTCGAGCCACCGGTACTGCATCTCTCCGTTGAGACGGACCCAGCCTGGATCCCCCACTGTGGATCTGGCACCGCTTCGCCAATCGAGCGCGACCTGCGCATCCATGTAGTCGCTGATCGCGAAATAGTAGCCGAGGTTCTCGACGTGACGCCGATAGGTCGGGCTGTTGCGAAAC
>Ga0209488_10003712_pt1 | contig 12177 bp, 8 predicted proteins | sample Rivendell_Oct201_8_FD_188349 | JGI IMG/M metagenome (GOLD analysis project Ga0209488, IMG submission 188349) | Vadose zone soil microbial communities from the Eel River Critical Zone Observatory, Northern California, USA -... | ecosystem: Environmental > Terrestrial > Soil > Vadose zone >...
CAACGCCCTGGCGGTTCGGCGACTCGATTTCGAACTACGCGCATCGGCCGAACGTCGGCGCGCCGCGCTGCAGCGGCGCGGCGGCAACCCCGACGTCGACGACCGCGTGCAGACGCTGGCCGCCGAACTGGCCGCCGTCGTCGACCAGCAGCTACCGGGCGATGGCCTGTCGGTGCTGTCGGTCTCGTATTCGCTGCGGGCGCTGCTCGCGTCCGGCACCGCGAGCAGTGGTGGCCCGCACGCATTCGAACTGCAGGCCTGCGCCGACTGGCTGCGCAAGTGGGTGGGCACGACCGCGTCGCAGCAGCCGGACGGCGACGTCGCGACCGCGCTGGCGGCACTGACCGAACTGGCCGCCAGCACCGGGGTCGGCGCCGGGTTCGTCGCCGGGGCCGGCAATCGCCTGCTCGCTTCGATCCTCGATCAGGATGGCTGGCAGCGCAGTCGCCCGGAACTGTTGGCGATGCACACGCCGCTGGCGTGTCTCGCCGATGCTGGCCGACTGCTGGCACTGTTGCCGGCGTTCGGAATCGATCCAGGCCGCGCGTTCCACGCCCGGCAGCTGTTGCTGGCGCACCTCGAGGAACGGCGCATGCTGGTCGACGCTGCGGATCCGCGGTTGCTGGCCGCCGAGCTGTACGGCTTCGACGATCTGGTCGATCGCGACGCCATCGACCGGCAGCTGGGCGAGTGGCGCGCGCCACAGCCGTTGTCGGACCTCGTCACCCTGCACCACCTGGCGTGGAGCCGGCGACCTGCTGCCCGCGGCTGGACGCGCTTCCAGCAGTCGCTTTGTGGCATGAGTGCCCTGCCGACGCCGGCGACCGCACTCGACCAGGCGGCACTGCTGCTGTGTCTCAGCACCAGCTTTGCCGCGCCGGGCGTGTCCGGTCTGTCCAGCCTGGGCGATTGACCGCACGGCCAGGACGCGTTTTCACTTCGCTTCCGGCAACGGGTCGGGTACCTAGCTGGGCCGATGATCGCAAGTCCGGTGCTCGCGCCTTGGCCGTGGGCCAGGCTCGCCCTCCTGCTGGTTGCCACCGGGTTGCGCGCCCAGCAGCAGCCGGCGGCGCCGGTGCCGAAGCCGGGCACCGACGCACCGATTCCGCTGGACGAGGTCGCCGAGCGCAGTGGTTTGCCGATGCGGCGGCTGTCGATCGAGGATGCGCTGCGCATCGGCCGGCACAACAACGTGGAACTGCGGACGGCGGAACTGCTGCCGGAGGAAGCCGACGCCGACCGCATCGGTGCCGAGGCGATCTTCGACCCGGAGCTGTACGGAAACGTCGGCTATGCGCAGGCCAAGGCGCCGCAGCGGAACCTGTTCCAGCCGGCCAACGACACGACCACCGCCGACGCAACCATCGGCTGGCGCCAGCGCGTGGTCACCGGCGGTCTGTTCGACCTCGCCTATCGGCCCACCCGCTTCACCGCGGTCAGCCCTTCGGGAGCGTTCCCCGACCGTCAGTACGGCTCGGAATGGTCGGTCAGCTACACGCAACCGCTGCTGCGCGGTGGTTGGACCGACTACTCGCTGGCACCGGTGCGCTCGGCCCGTTACCGCGTCAGCGGTGCGCGCGCCGATTTCGAGCGCACGGTGCAGGACACGCTGTTGCACATCGTCCAGGCGTACTGGGAGCTGGTGTTCGCGCGCGACAACTACCGTGTGGTCACCGCGGCGCTGGGCGTCGCCCGCGAACAGCTGCGCATCACCGAAGAACGGATTCGCGTGCGCGAGCTGGCGGCGCGCGATCGGGTTGCCGACGAGGCCGAGGTGGCGCGGCGGCAGGAGGACCTGATCGTCGCCGAGAACGACATCCGCCGGCGTGAAGACGATCTGCGGCGGCTGTTGTTCGACGACCAACAGGGCGAGCTGTGGCGGCAGAACCTGCTGCCGACCAGCGAGATGCAGGTCGCACCCAGGCCCGAGGAACTGCCGTGGCAGGAATACGTGACGCAGGCGATCGAGGATCGTCCCGACCTGCACAGCCTGCGCAGTCTGGTCGGCGCGGCGCAAGAAGACCTGTTGCGCGCGCAGCGCGACCTGCTGCCGGGGCTCGACCTGGTCGGTACCTATTCCAGCGATGGTGTCGACGGTTCCTTCGGCCCGGCGTTCAGCGACTCGGCACGGCAGGATTTCCCCGACTGGGGTCTGCGGCTGCAGTTCACCGTGCCGATCGGCAACCAGGCTGCCCAGTCGCGCAAGCTGCACGCCGAACTGGAACTCGAGCGGCGCCAGCGGGGTCTCTACGGCGCGATGATGGACGTCGCCAAGGACGTGCGCGACGCGGTGCGCAACCTGCAGGCCCTGGCGCAGAGCATCCTTGCCAGCGGCGAGTCGGTACGGCTGGCGGTGACCAACCTGGAGACCGAGCAGGTGAAGCTCCGCGTCGGCGCCTCGACCGCATTCGAGGTCCAACGGCGCAATCAGGAGTTGCAACAGGCCCGCAGCCGTCACCTGCGCAACCAGCTGGACTATCGGGTGGCGCAGAGCCGATTGCTGCATGTCCGCGGGCTGCTCAAGGTCCCCACGGAGTGACGCTGGACGCGGCTGCGCCGCCGGAGAACCTGAGCATGAACAGAGCATCGCTTGCCGCGGCTGCGGCGTGGATCGTCGTCGTCCTGACCGCCGCGGGCACCGCCCAGAAACCGGCGGCCGAGGCACCCGGACCCGCGGTCCCGGTGGTCAATCCCTACCGTTTCGCCGACTGGAAAGACGGTTTCCCGGTGGCCCTGGATTGGCCGTCGCCGAGTTCCGGCAAGTGGTACGAACGCTCGCGCCGCCAGGCGCTCGAGCGTGTGGTCGCCAACCTGCAGGGCAACACCCGCGCCGAGGTCTGGCACATGGCCACCGAGTACTTCGATCGTGCGCCCAAGGAGGCGATCGAACCGCTGATCGCCGCCATGGACCGGGCGATGCAGGACCCGTCGCGCAACGACATGGTGCAGAACACCCTCGAAGCGATGGGCCGGATGGCCGACGAACGCTTCGACGAACCGCTCCGGCGCGCCTTCGAGCATTCGCACCCAGCCGTGCGGCAGGCGGCGTACGGCGCGATCGGCCGGTCGGGCAGGACCGAGACCATCCGCAGCACGTTCCCGATGTTCCTGCAGATGGACGGTCGGTCGCGCAGCAGCTGGATCGAAGCCGCGCGGTTGCGGCTGGGCGACGACGCCGTGCCGTACTTCCAGCAGCTGCTCGCCGAGCAGCAACTGCCACCGGCGATGCTCGAACTGGTGTTCCGCGAGGTCACCAAGATGCCGCCGGCGCGCGCGGCGGCGGTGTTTGCGCCGAGCTGGCAGGACGCCAACACCAGCCCGGGGCACAAGATCACCATCGCCGGCATCCTGCACGCCGCTGGCAACGGCTCCGGCACTGCCTACCTGCACGACCTGCTGCAGGGCCAGGATCCGCAGGCGCTCGCCGCCGCGCTGCTGAGTCTGCGCTCCGGCGAACTCGGCGTGCTGCGCGACGAGGTGCTCAAGCTGTCCGTGCATCCGCGTGCCGAGGTGCGGTTCGCGGTCGCCCAGACGATCGAGAAGCGCGACGGCGACGACATCGGCAAGGTGCTGGAGGTACTGGCGCAACCCGACGAGGCCATCGATACCAAGGTCGTCGCCTTGCGCGCACTGCAGCGGCGTGGCCGCACCGACACGGCGACCGTGCTGCTCGAAGACCTCGCCACCGCCACCGGCACGCGCGCCCAGGTACTGCTCAACCTGCTGGCGGCGAGCGGCGACGAGCGCGGGCCGAAGCTGTTCCTGCAGCGGTTCCGCAGCGCGCCCGCGGGTGAAGGCCGGCAGTTCCTGCAGGCGGTGGCCTTCAGCGGCGCCAGCAGCGCCTTTGCCGCGCTCGCCGAGGCGTTCGTCGGTCCGGAGACGCTGGTCTACGACTCGGGCGCGCACAATGACAAGCTGACCACGATCAACTACGTGCCGACGCTGATGCAGAACTGCCGTGGCGCCGAAGCCAGCATGGTCGACCTCTCGGGCAAACTGGCCAAGGACGACTACCGGCGACGGGCGGTCTTGCTCGTGGCCATTGGCAACACTGCTGCCGATCGCGACGACCCGGCGGTGAAGACCAGGCTGTACGACACGCTGCGTGCCGTGCTGTTCGATCGCGCGGAGCTGACCCAGCTGCGCGTGCAGGCCCTCAACCTGCTGACGCGCAAGGCATTGACCCTGGACGATGCGATGCGGTTGCGCGCGCTGATCAACGAGGAGGCGGCGGGCAAGCCGCTGGAAGCCGAACCGGTGCGGCGCTACCTCAGTGACTTCCTGTTCGAGTTCTTCTGACCGGTCGCCAGCGCACCAGCCAACGTTCGTCGTCCTGCCGCACGATCGCCTTGAGCACCGCCGTGCGGTAGGCACCTGGCGCATCGGACGTCGGATCCTTGCTGCGCTGACCAGCACCCGCCAGCGGCCGGTCGGCGTCGGTGCCGACATAGCCGGCTTGCAGATTGCGCGTGAACGCCGCATCGCCCATCTCGGTGTAGTAGAAGACGCTGTGTGCCGGCCCGGCGACCGTGCGCGGCCAGGCCAGGGTCTCGAGCGGCGCGATCGAACTGACGAGCGTCGTACCGGGACGCAGATCCGACGGCGTGCGGGCGAGCTGGAACAAGTAGTGCTGGTCGTGGGCCGACAGCACGGTGCCGGCGAGCGGCGGCTCGATCAGCTGCAGATCCCGCCACGGCAAACCTTCCGCGGCAATCGCGCGCAGCCAGCGGGCCACCAGCGCCGTGCGATCGAACGGCGCCATCGGCTCGAGTGGTTGCATGCTCCCTGCCGTGAGCTGCAACAGCTCGGCGATCTGGTCGGCACCGTCTTCGACGCGCCGCGTGCGTTCGGCCGACACCCAGGGCGCCCAGAAGGTGAGGCCGAGGCCGGCCATGCCGAGCCACACCAGCCAACGGCCGAGGTCGAGGCTGTAGCCGCCCCTGCGTTCCGCCATGGCTGGCAGTATGGTCTCCCGCATGGCACCGGAGAAGCTTCTGCTGGCGTCGCTGCCAACCGCCGTGCGGGATCTGGCCGCATTGCTGCAGCGTGCCGGTGGCCGGGTCTGGTTGGTCGGTGGGCCGGTGCGCGATGGGCTGCGCGGCGAGCCGATCCGCGACTTCGATCTGGCGACCGACCTGGAGCCGCATCGGGTCGGCGAACTGCTGCCATCGTGCGACCAACGTGATGTCGCCCTCGGTGCGGCGCGCGCCGTCACCCCGGCGGGCGAGGTCGTGATCACCTCGCTGCGCGAAGAGAGCGACTATCATGACCATCGCCATCCGCGCCGCGTCGTGTTCGTGCGCGAGCCGGCGCGCGATGCCGCCCGCCGCGACTTCACGGTCAACGCGCTGTACCTCGACCTCGGCAACGGCGAGCTGCTCGATCCGAGCGGCGGTCGCCGCGACCTCCAGGCCGGCGTGCTGCGTGCGATCGGCCAGCCGCGGCTGCGGTTCGAGGAGGATGCGCTGCGGCTGCTGCGGCTGTGGCGGTTCCACCGCCGGCTCGGCTTCCAGATCGAGGCGGACAGTGCGGCCGCAGCCCGGCAGTGCGCCGGTCTGCTGGCGCATCTGTCGGCGGAGCGCGTCTACGGCGAACTGCAGCGGACGTTCACCGGTCCGGGGCGCGGCGGTTCGCTACAGGCGCTGGTGCAGCTCGGTCTGGCGTCGGTGATCCTGCCCGAAGTGGCGGCGATGGCCGGCGTCACCCAGCCGCCGCAGTACCACCCGGAAGGGGACGTGCTGATCCACACCGACCTCGTGCTCGGACACGTGCCGGCAGATGATCCGGTGCTGGCCTGGGCGGCGGTGCTGCACGACATCGGCAAGCCGCCGACCTGGCGACAGGCCGACGACCGGATCCGGTTCGACGGCCATGACCAGTTGGGCACGCGCATGGCGGAAGCGGTGCTGCAACGGCTGCATGCGCCGCGCGAGCTGCAGCACGCGGTGCTCGACCTGTGCCGGGAACACATCCGTTTCGCCGGCCTGCCGGGCATGCGCAAGCAGCGGCGCGAGCGCTTTCTGCGCGGCCCGGCGTTCCCGCAGCACCTCGCGTTCCACCGCGCCGATTGCCTGGGCAGCCACGGCAACCTGTCCCTGTACGAGACGCTGCAGGCGGAGTGGCGCGCGCTGCCGGCGCTACCGGAGCGCTGGCTCACCGGTGCGGACGTGCTGGCGCTCGGAGTCGCCGAGGGCCCGCTGGTCGGGCAGCTGCTGGCGACCGCGGCCACGGCGCTCGAAGACCACGACCAGCCGAGCCGGGCCTTGGCGCTGGCGCTGTTGCGCGATTTGGCGGCGCCGTTCATCAAGACGTTTCCCGACCCGGTCGATAAGGGCCGAAACCGCGGTTGACTGCGCCTGCTGGCGCCGTACGTGCGGGAGGGAGGCGTCATGCGCAAGGACAACCTCGATCCGGGCTTCGAACAATACCGGCGTGAACGGAACAGGCGCCGCGCCCAGAACGGGCCGCTGCGGCCGATCGACGGCAAGAGCGCCATCCACGAGCTCGAGATGGTCGAAGCCAAGGAGATGAAGGACCGGCAGCTCTCGCGCGAGGTGCACGAGTTCTTCGAGTGTGCCACCAAGCAGGCGGCGACGATCGTGCAGCGGGTGGCCGAGAACGCCAAGACCGAATCAGTCGAGCGGGTGACCGTCGAGATGGAGGAATGCCTGCTCGACGCCTTCAGCCGGATGAACAACTTCGTGCTGCAGATCCTGAACAGTCGGCGCGGCCCGGTCGCCGAGCAGCAGATCGAGACCCACATGCAGAACCTGATCGGGCCGATGCTCGACGAGTTCCGCAACGCCGGCACCGCCATCCTGAACGACAAGCACGTCGGCCAGGATCCGTTCGCCACCGATCCGGCGGAACTGGTCAAGGAGCTGCAGCCGGCTGCCCAGGACGACCAGGCCGTGGTGATGCCACTGCCCTCGTTGGCCGACAACCCGCCGGTCAACTTCACGTCGCACACGGTCGACGTCGAGAGCCACCCGTTGGCGATGAAGATCCGCGATGACCAGGCGGACGCAGAGGCGGCCGACGACGAGCCAGCGCCCGAACTGCCGCCGTCGCCGCCGCCGGTGCAGCGTGCCACGGCTGCAACCGCGCGGCCCGATGCCGGCAATGCCGGTAACAGCCAGGCCGAGCGCTTCAAGGAGGCGCTGCGCAACCTCGTGCGCCAGGGCATGATGACCAAGGACGAGGCCCGTGCCGCCTGGCAGACCAAGCGGCAGACGTTCGGTCCCAAGTAGAGCAGGCGGCCGGCGGCAGGCTTCAGGTCAGCGCGATGGCGCGGGCGATCGCGCGCGCCGGGACGATGGCGGCGGCGATCGCCGCGGCTTCGACGGAGTGGCCGGCGGCGTCGGCCAGCAGCGCGGTGTAGAGCATCGTGCCGAGCAGCAACCAGGTCATGCTGCCGCGGATCGCCGACTGATCCCAGCGGCGGATCCGTGCCGCACGCACCAGAAAGCCGGCGGCGGCGCCGCCAGCCAGGACGGGTGGCAGCCAGTCGCTGGCGATCCAGGCCAACGCCGCCACCGCGGCGAGCGGCGGCACCGCTTGCAGCAGCAGCACGGTGCGGGCGCGCACTGCCGGCAGGTCCTCGCAGATGCCGAGCAGGGTGACAGCGGCGATGTAGCAGCCATAGGCCACCGCCGCCACCTGCGTGGTCTGCGACTGCAGCGGCGACAGTTCACTGGCCAGCAGCGTGCCGCTGCCGAGGTTCAGCGCGCGCAGCACGGCCATCAGCACGCCGCCGGACGCACCGAGGCGCTTGCCGAGGAAGTCGTAGCCGAGCACCAGGGCTGCCATCAGCAGGTGGTACGGCAGCCACGACGACAGCAGGCAACCGAGCAGCAGCAGGGCGAGCCCGAGGGCGAGGGCGGTCTGCGGCCGCACGTCGCCGCGCGGCAGCGGCCGTTCCGGTCGTTGCACGGCGTCGATCGTGCGGTCGGCGTAGTCGTTGAGCACCATGCCGCCGGCGTACAGGCAGACGCCAGCCAGCACGCCGGCGACGGCGCGATTCGACCACGGTGCGCCGGCGAGACACATGCCGGCCACCACATCGGCCGCCGGCGAGAACAACGTGCCGACGCGGACCAGTCGCAGGTAGGGGAGCAGCTTGCCCATGGCCGCGGCCGGCCGTCAGGCGAACAGCCACCGCACGATGTCGTTGTAGGTGACGAACACCAGCAGCGCGAGCACGAAGATCAGCCCGAGGACCTGCGAGTAGGTGAACACCCGCGCACTGACCGGTGAGCCCTTGATCTTCTCGATCAGCAGGAACAGCAGGTGGCCGCCGTCGAGCACCGGGATCGGCAACACGTTGATGAACGCCAGGTTGATGCTCAGCAGCGCCAGGAAGTACAGGAACCGGCTCCAGCCGGACTGCGCATAGGCGTACGAGACGCGGCTGATGGTGATGATGCCGCCGAGGTTCTTGGCCGCGACTTCTCCGGTCACCAGCTTCTTCAGCGTCACGTACAGTTGTTTGACCAGATCGAGCGCGCACACGCAGCCCGAGCGGATGGCGCCGCCGAAGCTGGTCTCGCGCACTTCGTGGCTCTTCCACAGCACCAGTGGCGTGAACCCGAGGTCGTACTCGGGACGCCGCTGCGGTACTACCTGCAGTTCGAGTTGCTGACCGCCGCGCTGCAGCGACAGGTGCACCGCCTGCCCGGCGGGAGTGCTCTTGATGCTGCGCTGCAGCGCCGACCAGTCACTGACCGGGTGGCCATCGACGGCCAGCAGGCGGTCGCCGGACAACATGCCGGCCCTGGCCGCGGCACCGTCCGGCGTCGGCAGCAGCAGCATGCAGTCGGGATCGGTGCCGAGTTCGAGGTGGTCGGGCAGTTGCTGACGTTCGGCGGCGGTCACTGGCGCCGAGAGCGGGACCTCCTTGCCGTCACGGCGCACGCGCAGTTCGAGGCGGTCACCGCCGGTGCGCACCGAGGCCAGGTCCGGCCCGAGGTACGGGTTGCCGTCGACCGTCAGCAGCGCATCGCCGCGCCGCAGGTCGAGCGCGGTCAGGGCACGCAGACCAGGACGGATGCCGAGCACGAGTCGCGGCAGCGACCGCACGTTGATCAACGGCGACGACGGTTCGGCGCGGGCTTCGGGTGACACCAGGAACGACAGTTCGGCATCGCCGCGGCGGACCCGCACGGCCACCGGTGCGCCGCTGGCGAGATCGAGCGTCGCCATCGCCGCGGCCAGCTCGCGCGCAGTGCCCGAGTGACCGTCGATCGCCAGCAGGCGGTCGTCGGCGCGCAGGCCGACGCGCGCCGCCGGACCATTCGCCGGCACCTCGAGGCGCGGCGGCTCGGGCGCCGTGGCTGGCAGGATACCGAGGCCGTACATGCCCCGTTCCGGTTCGAAATGGCTCTTCACGACCACTTCGAACTCGTCACTCCCACGGCGAACTTTCAGCACGACCGGCCGCTGCCCGGTGAGTGCCACCTCCACCATCAGGTTCTCGAACGAGTAGGTCGCCTTGCCGTTGACCGCCAGGATCGCATCGTCGGCCTCGAGACCGGCCTCCCATGCCGCGCCGCCCGCCACGACGTCGCCGACCTCGGGCACGTCGAATGGCACGCCGACGCGGAACACCAGCGGGAAGGTGACCAGCGCGAACAGCATGTTCATCGCCACGCCACCGGCATAGAACAGGATGCGCTGCCCCGGGGTCTTGCTCCACAGACACTGTTCGGCCGGGTAGCGGCGGTCGGCCGGGTCCTGGCCGGCGACCTGCACGAAGCCGCCGACCGGCACCAGCGCCACGCGGTAGTCGGTCGCACCGCGGCGCCACCCGAACAGTCGTGGACCGAAGCCGAGCGAGAACACTTCGACGCGGGCGCCGATCCACCGCGCCACCAGGAAGTGGCCGAACTCGTGCACGAAGATCAGCAGGCCGATGCCGAGCGCCGCGAACAGGACGTTGCCGAATTCGGTCATGGAGGTGTGGTCGCCAGGGCGCGGACTGCACGCCGGCCTTCGCGGTCGGCCGCCAGCACGTCGTCGAGGCCGTGCACCGGCCGGGCCGTGCGCTCGTACACGGCGCGCGCCACGTTGGCGGTGATGGCCACGAACGACGTCTGACCGGTGAGGAACAGCTGCGTCATCTCTTCATCGGCTGCATTGAGTACCGCGCCTGAGTCGCCGCCGCGGCGCAGCGTCTCGAACGCCAGACCGACTGCCGGGTAGCGCGCGGCGTCCACCGGTTCGAACTCCAGCCTGGCGAAGCGCGCCGGGTCGAATGGCTGGAAATCGAACGGCAGACGCTCGGGCCAGCCGAGACAGTAGAGGATCGGCACACGCATGTCCGGCAGGCCGAGCTGCGCCAGCATCGAGCCGTCCTGGAACTCGACCATCGAGTGCACGATGCTCTGTGGATGGACCAGCACCTCGATCTGGTCGGCGCGCAGCCCGAACAGCCAGTGCGCCTCGAGCACTTCGAACGCCTTGTTCATCATCGTCGCGCTGCCGATGGTGATCCGTGGGCCCATGTTCCAGGTTGGATGCTGCAGCGCTTCAGCCGGCGTGATCGCCGCGAAACTGGCGAGCGGCCGGGTGCGGAACGGCCCGCCGGAGCCGGTCAGGAAGATCCGCCGGACCTGCCTGGCATCGTTGCCCTGCAGGCACTGGAAGATCGCGCAGTGTTCGCTGTCGACCGGCAGGATGCGTGCCCCGCTGGCGCCGGCCAGCTGCATCAGGTGGCTGCCGGCCATCACCAGTGATTCCTTGTTGGCGAGCGCCAGGGTGCGACCGGCGCGCAAGGTCCATTCCGAGGCCGGCAGCCCGGCGGCACCGGTGATCGCGTTGAGCACCACCTCCGGCCGGGTCTGCGCCAGCAGGGCGAGCACGCCGTCGGCGCCGGCATGGAACGCGGTCGCGCCCGGCAACCCGGCAGGCCGTCCGTTGCCGCCGGCCAGGCAGACGGCGGCCGGGTGGAACTGCGCTGCCTGTTGCAGGAGTTCGGCTTCCGCCGTGTGCGCTGCCAGTGCTACCACCTCGAAACGATCGAGCCGTGTGGCCAGCAGCTGCAGGGCGTTCCGGCCCACCGAGCCACTGCTGCCGAGGATGGCGACGCGACGTCTGTGCACGCGGGTTGATTATCGTGGCCGGCCGCGCGGATGGAACCAGCTGCAGCGGATGTTGCGTGGTTGCCGCCGGCCGGCCTGGCGCCGATGATGCGGCGCAGCCATTGTTCCGGAGACCCAGCGTTGAGCAAAGCCTTCTCAGCCTACCAGAGTGCCGGCGTCGACATCGATCTCAAGTACGCCGCCGTGACCGGCGCTGCTGCCGCCATCCGTTCGACCTTCACCAAGGGTGTGCTCGGCGATGTCGGCATGTTCGGCGGGCTGTTCGATCCGGCGGCCGCCGGTGCTGCCGGCGAACTGCTGGTGGCCTCCACCGACGGCGTCGGCACCAAGGTGATGATCGCCCGGCAAGCCGGCGACCTGACGTCGGTGGGCGAAGATCTGGTCAACCACTGCGTCAACGACATCCTGGTACAGGGTGCGCGGCCGCTGTTCTTCCTCGACTACATCGCCATGGCGAAGATGCAGCCGCAGCTGGTGCAGCAGGTGATCGCTGGCCTGGCCAAGGCATGCCGGGCAAATGGCTGTGCGCTGCTGGGCGGCGAGACCGCAGAGATGCCCGGCGTCTACCAGGACGGCGAGGTCGACATCGCCGGCACGATCGTCGGTGCCGTTCGCCGTGAACACCTGCTCGACGGATCGCGCATCCAGATCGGCGATCAGCTGCTCGGTTTGCGTTCCTCCGGCCTGCACACCAACGGCTACTCGTTGGCGCGCAAGGTGCTGTTCCACGACGCCGGTCTCGGTCTGCAGGACCAACCAGCCGAGCTCGGTGGCAGCACCGTTGCCGCCGCGATCCTCGCTGTGCACCGCAGCTACCTGCAGCAGGTCCTGCCGCTGGTTCAGGCGGGGCTGCTGTCGGGCATGGCGCACATCACCGGCGGTGGCCTGCCGGACAACGTGCCGCGCGTGCTGCCGAAGGGCACCGCCGTGCACATCCAGACGGACGCGATCCCCAAGCTGCCGGTCTGCGAACTGATCGTGCAGCGCGGCAGGGTGGCACGCGACGAGGCGTACCGGGTGCTGAACATGGGCGTCGGCATGGTGTTGTTCGTGCGCCCGAAGGACACCGCCGAAGTGC
>Ga0209488_10003713_pt1 | contig 12174 bp, 11 predicted proteins | sample Rivendell_Oct201_8_FD_188349 | JGI IMG/M metagenome (GOLD analysis project Ga0209488, IMG submission 188349) | Vadose zone soil microbial communities from the Eel River Critical Zone Observatory, Northern California, USA -... | ecosystem: Environmental > Terrestrial > Soil > Vadose zone >...
CGTCCGCGCCATCTAAGCTCTGGCGAGTCGGTCGGGGAGGCGCGCATGCTGCGCAGGGCGTTGCTATCCGTGATGGCGCTTCTGTTGCTGGGCGCAGCCGCCCGCGCGCAGATTTACATCTATCACGCCAACGACACCGGCGGCATCATCCCGTGGTCGTGCGAGAACGAGGCGATCGCCCAGCATGTGGCCGCCGCCTATTGCGCGCGCTGGGACAAGTACCACCGCATCACCAGCGTGCATCGCCAATTCGGCGACTTCATCGCGTTTAGCTGCCTCTGGACGCCGTATATCAACCCCTACGCACTGCCAGCGGTGCCAACCCGCAATACCTGTTATTATCCCCGTCCGCTCCCGGTGATCATCACCAAGTGATTCGAACCGCTGCCGGCGCGTTCGGCGCATGGCGGGATCGCTTCTACGTTAGCTCCAATTCACGTCATGACGTGCGAGCACCTCGCGCACGGCGTCGACGAGCTTGTCTTCGGCGACCGCGAACTGCGCCGCGGTCTGCTTCTTGAGGTAGTCCTCCCGATCCTTGCTCATCCCCCCGATTTCGGCACCGAGGATGAGATCTTTGATTTGGACTTCTCCCTTCGCTTTTTCGTTGCCGCCCTGGATCACCACGCAGGGGCTGCCGCGTTTGTCGGCGTATTTCATCTGCGCGCCGAATTTTCCGTCACCCAAATAAAGCTCGGCGCGAATCGTCTTTCCCGGCGCATACTCGGCCTCGAAATAGAAAAACCCGTACACTTTCTCACCCGGCGGAACGAGTTTCACCGACAGCGCCCGATTGACGATCTCGGGCGTATTCAGCGGCCCCTTCTTCTTGGACTTCGGCAAAGGGATCGGCAGGGGGTTGCTCGGCCCGATCTTGGGCGGCTTCTTGATGGCTTGATACGTCAGAATGTCTTCGGGAGGAATCGCATCCAGGTGATGATTGGCCGGATCGACGAATTGGACTGTCAAATCCATCCGCAGAGCCTGGTTCGACCCGGTGCGGTCGCTGGAGAAAACCAGAAATCCGCCGCGCCGTGAGAGCGCGCTCGGGGGCACAGCATTCATATTCTAGATCGCGGGCCGTGCGGTGGCTTGGCTGGAAACGTGCACTCCCTCGAAACAATATATACAATGCAAATTCCCTCGTGTAGGACGACAGCCCCCCCACCATGCACCCCCTATGGACATCCACCCTCCTCGCCGCCCTTCTCCATCCTATTCACGGGTCCTTTGCCCTCCATCTCAACCTCCCTCGCTCAGCGTCACCCCTCTCCAACTTACTCGCGCCGCGCGCGGCCAACGGCACATCAGGCCTCGCCTTTGATGGCGCGGGCTACGACGTTGACATCACACTGGGCGGTCAGTCTTTCAAAGCCCAGATAGACACGGGCAGGTGAGCTCTAGTTCCGTTCGTCCCCCTTATCCTGTGCTCCACGTATTCACTCGTACAAATTCAGTTCTGACCTTTGGGTCGCGGGGACGGTGAAAAATGCCAAGGACACGGGGGCTTCTGCTGGGGTTCAATATGCTGTGGGCTCAGCTGAGGGTATGTGCACTTTTTTTTCCCATGCCAGATTTTTCAAAAATTAATGTTTGCCCTCTCAAGGTCCAGTGAAACTTGCAGATTTGACTATCGCCGGCTATACTGTCTCAAACCAGGCATTCAGTGCGTTCTTCTGTTTTTCTTTCTTGCCGTCCTGCGTTGATCGCCTGACTGTCGTCCCAGTCGAGAGGGCCCCCGCGTCTGACGCACCCGAAAATACCGGGTTAATCGGTCTGGGCCCTCACGTTGGCTCTTCCATACGTGATGCCCTGAACTCATCATCGGGCAACCCTGCCCTCGATCGGATTTTCAATCAGGATCATTCCATCCCAAATTACATCACCCTCCTTCTCGCCCGACCGAATGACACTAAAGGGGATTATACGAGTGAAATGACCATCAGCGAGATACTTCCCCAGTACCAAGATATCCAGAATCAGCCCAAAGTTCCGGTTACTATTGTCCCGTCTCAAATTTCTTCCTCACAACACTTCTCGGTGCTTTTGGACGCCGATGGGATCATTGGCCCAGACGGGAAGCCGATCCAGACAAAGAGTAATGCTACTGCTGCACCGAACTACGATGAACATCGGCTTCAAACGATCATCGACAGTGGGTTTACCTTACCCCAACTGCCCAAGTGAGTGGCTCGTCCTATTTTCGTTTCTGTTTTCCTCAACTATACACTCAACATGTAACAGGGACATCGTAGCTGCCATTTACTCTGGTCTCAAGGGTGCTCAGTTGCGCACCTTTGCGGGGGCCAGCGGAGACCTCTGGACTTTCGATTGCGACGTTGAGGTTAACATCTCGATAAGCATTGCGAATAAAGTATTTCCTATCCACCCACTTGACCTTTCCCGGCAAGCGACAGACGACAATGGAACCCCCTTTTGTTATGGGACAGTGCGTGTTGCATTTTCCAAGAGCTCGTCGTGCTAGGCTGACGAACTATTTTTTTTGAGATTCAACCAACGATCGCTGGGGCGCAAAGCCCGCTCTACGATGCGATCTTTGGCATGGCAGTTTGTGAGCAGACCGGCACTTGATCTTCTCTCCGCGCCGGCATACTGATCTCCGTTCGATACTCGCGCCGTAGTAACCAACATGTACGCTTTCCTGAACTACGGGGACTTTATCGACGGCAGCCCGTCCAACACGGCCGATCCATACATTCAATTCCTCAGCACGACGGATGCGGCCAAGGCGCACACCGAGTTTGTCGCACAGCGACTGAATGGGAAGGACACGACAGGCCATCAGTCCAAGCCGAATAATAGCAGTGTGGGATCGAAAACGAAGAGCTTCTTCCAGAAGTACAAGGTCCCCATCCTCGGCGCCGCCGCCGTGGTGGGTGCAGCTGCTATTGCCGGTATCGTGTGGTCCGTGGTCCGACGGCGGAAGCCCGCTTACCGCCCGTTGTATGAGCCTGCGCCGGTGGGTCTGGCGATGCCGACTGTATCGGGCTACGGTTACAACGCTGGAGCGCAGTACGCCGACCCGTGGACACAACGGAGGACATAGTTTGGTCACGGACGATCAAGCAAGTGTGAGGATGAGATCTAGTATGGGTTGGGTTCGGATGCGGACTCGGGACTCACGTGGGTTCCTCTAACGTTGTTGATTTATTTGTATAGCAGTTGTTGTGCTTCCATATCACAGGACAGGATCTATGAACGTCTTTTGTGCTTGGTGGTTTATGAGGAGTTTTTCCAAAGCTGGTGCATATATACGCATTTATTGTTCTCCAGTGTCATCCAAGGTGTCATTTCAGAAATCTTCTTTTGTGAATTGCATTTGCATGGGGTTTCGGACAGTTTTGATGGGAAGTCGGTTTATGAGCTGATGCATACCCTGGTGAATCAAAAGTGGGGTTGTATCAGGTGGTAGTATATGCTCTCCGGACAAGGTGCGTGATCTCAACTTTGAGTTGCTTAGAATGATCACAAATCAATGAGGGATCATCATCACTATGAAGCCACCTAGCAGCCAGGAAGGGCATCCCCTGGTCCAAGGGTTACCGCAGCTTGGCTTTTCTCAATCTCAATTGGACCTTAGAGCTCAACCTGACTGATTAACACTCACTGCGGATATGCGTTTTTTTTCTGCTGTAAAATTGAACGTAAGTTGTTGTATATTAATGACATGGTAGTATGTAGGTAGAGACGTACTGTATGAAAATTTGCCGCACCGCACCCCTGCCGGTTCGCCTACTAGCGCCCCACCGCCCCACCACCGTTCCTCTATGCTGTAATTTGGAGTGCAATGTCCAGCAATTAATGTCATGCAGGTTCCGCTTGTCACATGCCCGGGCCCCAGTACAAAAACCCCTCAGCGCTCAGCCTCAGCTGATCGACTTCCGCTCCTGTCCACGTTGCGCGCTCCCATCATCTGGCCGTCATTCAAGGTGCCCCATCCTCCGGGAACCCGTCCACCACCGCTCCCGGGTCGTATAGCCGCGCCCTACCCTCCTAACCCCCGCCGCTGCCCTCGCACGCACATCCGTGTGCTACGCCCCTTTCCGCCGTCGCTCCCGGCTCGCACAGTTGAGCCCTGCCCTACCACCGCCCTGGGAAGGGCAAGGGCAGCTGCCCCCGGGGCGTTTTCACCAGTGCAGTGACTGGGGCTGCCACCGTCGCGCTCGCGCCATTCAGTCGCTCACTTTTGATTGTGTTGTACAGCAGTAATCAAATTAAAATGTTGTCCTCATGCGCACGCATATCGCTGTGTGGCTTCGGTGTCGTCGGCCAGCCATGCGTGAGTGAGTGAGCATACCCGGCGAAAACGAAAAAGTCGTTCCGAACCGAATAACAAATTGCTACCAAACAGCCACACATCGCGAAAATCGACCGAGAAGACCGAAAAGTCTTGGGTTGAAAACATCACGTGACACCAAACACTAGGGTTTGGTCGTGGCTATCTTCGTTCGTCGCCGTGTGATGCGTAATGCTGTTAACTTGTTAAACAAAGCCAACGACTCCTCGTCCCCTTTACGTCTTTGTGATCGCGGCTGCCCGTGTAATCACGCCGTGAGATGCGTTCGGCTCTGCAAACGATTTGGATCTTGAACACGGGCTTTGCGTTGGCTGGAACCATGCGTCCCCTGAAGATATCTATATCGTGGCAGTGTGGCACCCTATCATGACGGCAACAACTCCGTTCTTGCCCCACCATGCACCTATGGTCATCTACCCTTCTTATTACCTTTCTCTATGCTATTCAAATGTGTCCTCTGCCATTGATATCAGCGCCCTAGCCGCCCAGAGTCACCCCTCGGAACGTATCCCGGAGTGTAACAGCACATCAAGCAACATGGACTTTGATGGGACAGAATATATCATAAACATCACATTGGGGGGTCAATCTTTCAAAGTCCTGTTTGACACCCATTCATTCACCCTATCTATGTTCCATGTTTTCACACCTTGTCACAGGCTCGTGCTGCTAATCCAGCTCTGACCTTTGGGTCGCGGGAAGTAAATGCCAACCACACAGACGCTCGCATATGCTGTGAAGGCATGCGTTCTTTCTGCCATGCCGGACTTAGAAATTTTCATGTGTATTTGCCGCCACAAGGCCGGCTACACCCAGGCATTCGCTGTGCCCTTCCGTTTTTATTTCTTCCGTTCGTGCATTAATTGCTTGGTTGTCCTCCAGTCGGGGTGGTTCTCACATCTGGCGCACCCGAAGGCACGGGGTACATCGGCGTGGGACCCTCCCGTGCCTCTATCCTACTCACGGGTTTAAACTCGTCAACAGGCGCTGTGACGCTCTCTCGGTATACCAATCTTCGTACTCGGGCCATAGTGACAAACATGTGCGCTATGCTGAACTACGGGAACTTTACCAACGGCAGCACGGCCGAACCATACGTTTAATTACTCCCCACAACGAACTCTGCTGAGGCGCTCGCTGACTCTGTTGCGCAACGACTGGATGGGAAGGACACAACGGGCACGAACAAGAGCTTTTTTTTGAGAAAGTTCAAGATCTCCATCGTCGCCGGCGCAGCTGCTCTTGCGGATGTCGTGTGGCTCGCGGTCGGACTGCAAGCTAGCCTGCGCCTGCGGGGGACTTGGCGATGCAGTCAGTTGCAGGATACAGCTGTACGTGGATGCGTAGACACATCGGAGATGAAGGTAGTTTGATCAATCACTGACAACCGAATAAGAGATTTGATCTGATCTGTTTTATTCCTATGCCCTATTCGTCATTGACAGACTGACAGTTAGCATGGGTTCTATTATTTATTATGCAGTTGTCGTGTCTCCAAACCCTGGAACAAGAACTATGAGCGACCCCTTTGTGCATAGTGGCTCATGAGAAGGTTTCATGCATTTATTCAGGATGTGCACATAGTCAATTGCCTGCGACAGGCCGTTCACTAGTCGGCTAGTCGGCTGATTACAAGGGAATCCCCGATTCAGATGATTCGATTCATTCATGCCTGCTGACTAATGCTGTGTCAGATAACACACTCTAATCCCGAACTCAACTGAGACACACCGTGGCACATCTCGCAAAGGCAAGCTGAGTTCAGTGACAATGACCAAACATGTGGTATGTCCCACGGTTGAGGTCTCTGGCAGGCATGGCACACTCATAGCACTTGTGTACCACTTGCTTCAGTTCGAACGCCGTGAGCTCATGATGCGATGCAATGGTGGCGGGCGTTGCTACGTTGCGCATCAGTCGCCCGCCTATGGTGCTGTGCCTTACTACACCGCATGATCAGGCTCGGACAGTAATTCGGGTAATTCGGGGTCAATTATTATTGATCGCTTACCCACATTCCCACCCACCGCATCAAACCCTTACGCTCGCTTCTCGATCTCAGAATATATAATCCTCTTATGGTGGTGAAAGAGTTGTTGTTCCCGCTCTGGCCTCACGATGATGAATCCCCTATGGTCGTCCATCCTCCTTGCTGTCTTTCTTCGTACTATTCATGGGTCCTTCGCGACTCATGTCGACCTCCCTCCTCGCTCAGGGTCCTCTGGCAGCCACACAATAAACCTGACCTATGAACACAACGTTTATAAGATGAACATCACATTGGGGGGTAAGGTATTCCCAGTCGCGGCAGACACGAGCAGGTGAGTTCTAGTTCTGTTCATCCCTCTTGTCAGTGCTCAACGTATTCACTCGCTGTTACTCGTACAAATTCCAGCTCTGACCTCTTCGTTTGTGGACCCGTTTCCGGCGCCGTCGACCTGAAGATTCCCTTCACACTTGAAACTAGTTCGAAGACTCTCACTGGTACGCGTCTTTTTTTTTTGGCCATGCCAGATTCATAAATTGATGCACTCCGTGCGTGTTCGCCACTGCAAGGCAATGTGAAAACCGCAACTTTGGAATTCGCCGGCTTTACCTTCCAAAACCAGGCATTCGGTGCGCTGTTCCTTTTTTTTTTACTTGTCCTGCATTGATCGCCTGACTATTTTCCCAGTTGAGCTGAACACCCAACATTGCTCAAACGGTTACACTGGGACATTTGGCTTGGGTCCCCTCTCTGGCTCTCTCGTGTCCCGTCTCATAAAGTCGTCGGCGGGCGACTCTGTCCTTCAACGTATTTACTGCGATAATAAGGAGCTTCCCCAACCATATTACGGCACCTTCCTCCTCACTCGGATGGATGGCACTACGCCTCAGAGCCAACTGATCTTTGGCGACCTGCACCCCGAACATCCGAATCTCTCGACGCAGCCGAAGAACACGCTTACTGTAGCTAAGACGGCCCATGCCGGCCAGGCGCACTTCACGATGCTTTTGGCTCCCAACGGAATCATTGGCACAGACGAAAAAGCGATCGACACGACAAGTAACGCCAAAAATTTCTCGGATTTCAACGCGAAGCAGTTACGAGTGTCAATTGAGAGTGCGTTTCCCGTTTCCCCGATGCCCGAGTAAGTGGCTTTTCTCTTCTGCTTCTGCTTTCCTCAAGTACAAACGTCCAATGTGGAATAGTGACATCCCAAAGGCTATCTATCCCAAAGGCAACCAGATCCCCTTACTCTACGGGAGCGTCTCGAATGTGAGTTGGGACGATGAGGAACACGTGACGATAAAGCTTCCCGGGTCGCCGGGTCAATCAATTCCTCTCAAACCTCTTGACGTAACCGCGCGAGGGGTGGATAGTAGTAACAAATCAGTTGTCATTGGGACAGTGAGTGTAGCGTTTTCCTACAGCTGGGTGTACTAGGCTGACAAATGACCTCCAAGTTTGTACAAGCGTCAGTGCTCGGATCCCCTGGCTTGCATAGCTTGGGTGTTGATGGGGCGCTTGGCCAGCAATTTTGTGAGCAAACCTGCCGTGTCGCTCTTCCGCGCATAGTATCATACTGATTCTTCGTGCCCGTGCCCAGTTAGAAGCGTGGTCTTAGGGATAAACTACGGTTCCTGTGACGGCCATGACACAGGGGCGTTCGCTCACATTCTCCCCACGACGGATGCCACTACGGCCCACGACAACTTTGTACGGGTGCGGCAAAATCTTAAGGCCGAAAAAGATACATCCAAAGAAAGCACTGGCAGCCGTTTAAGGAAGCTCGGAATCTCCATCGCTGTTTCAGCGGTCATCCTAGCTGGGCTTGTAGGTGTCCTGACTTTGGTGAAAAGACGTCGCAATCGGGCGTACCGCAACTTGAATGCGCCTGCCCCGGATGGAGAGCCAGGCATGCGGTCGGTCGAAGGGTACAACGCTGGAATGCAATATCCAGATACAAGGTACAACGCCGGGTCGCAGTATGCAGATCCGTGGACACAATAGAGATGATGGATTGGTCGTTGCCAATGGGGAAATACTACTCAAGTTGTTTAGGGGTGCTGTTCGCATTTCCCTTTGGTATAGGATGTGGACTCGTACGAATTCTTCCTGACGTTGATAAGCTGTACAGTTGTTCTTCCGTATCCCAGAGGAATTGTTTCTTACACTTAGTGCACGATTGTTCATGACTTTTGCTCAAAGCTGACGTATTTGTACTGGATCGCATTTATACGCATTTTGACAGTTGTCCATATATATCTCACGAATTACATGGTTGGATGTTTTTCTCAACAAAGGATGATGAACACTCAAAAAGTGGCCATGGTCCGCGGAAAGTGCAGGTCTCGGCAATCGCGTATGACGAATGGAATATAGCCTCCAATCCGATCAGCAGACTCGCTTGCTTATTGGCCTTCAGTTTGTCAGGGCGGAGAACTTGAAAATCGAAGCGCCATCAGCACAAACGTTACCCTCATTATCCGGTTTCTCGTTTTTTTTTTTCACACGTGCCGAGGACGACGCCTCAGCTAGTTTGGGGAGGGGGTGAGTTGTGGTAAAGCCGTGAAGTTGCGAGCGATTGGGACCTGCTCGTATCGTTATCAAGGTCGTTTGATAATATTGTTCGAAAACTCGAATTCCCTGTTCAATCCGTGCTCAATTGTCATAAAATTTTACATACACTATCCAGTGTCAACATTCTGAATAATTATTACAAAAAGCCTGCCCTGGGGTGAAAGAAAGAAAGCGTGGTCTGTCACGCCGGGCGGCCGATGCCGGGTCGGGGTTTCTACTCGCGCTAGCCGACATGAGTAGGCCCAAATTGCGTATGACATTGCGTACATTGGCTGGCCTATGACGACCAAGAAGATAAAGCGGGGGTTGAAGACTTTATCCGACATTTCGTAATATATAAATAACAAGCTTGTCATAGGATTCACCGTCGGGCCTTCTCTCTATCTCTCCCACTTCACGATGTCGGCTCCCTCTATCCAGGCCAAAGGCAACGAAGAAGCGTCCCCTATTGACAACGATGAGCTCCAGCTGGTGAAGATCACTATCCGCGACGCTGCGGTGGCAGAAACCCGAAGTGGGGCTTAGAGCACTCGATTTAAAATTGGTAACCTCCACGTTTTCGGTGGTGTAACCCTGGATGGCTGCGGGTATCCCTGCCTGCGTGCTGTCCGTGCGCGTAAAACCCGCGCCTCTCTTTTTCCGAGAGAAGAGACGGCTGGTGGCGTGCGGCTTCATGCAAGCAGGGGTTGAGATCATACCGCTCGAACCTGATCAGCGCTCAGACCTGCGTAGGGAAGCCCCCAGTGTCACACTTACCTTTCCCCCCCTTTTTCCCGCTCTTGGGATGGGGGCAGACTCAGGAATTGCTGACGTTCTCCTTTTTTTTTTCTGCATTAGCTACAGCTCGGTTACAAACAGGTGAGCAAACCGTTTGTTGTCAACTTATAACGATCCTGAATAGCTGCCCTGCTACCAGTCTTTGCATCGCACTTGGCACTTGCTAGAGAACTTTGCCGCGAGCTTTTGTGCCTTGAACTTCATCGGTGGTGTTAGGTTCGTCATCCCTTCGTCCTGCAAGACAAGACACGGCTCACCCTTCAATCAGAACTGCTCTCTTCCTGGGTCTTCAAGCTGGCGGGCCCGCCGCAGTATGGTACATGCGATTCAACACGAGCGGCATGTCGAATAAGCAGCCATAACTCACACATCCTGCGCAGGTCTTCCTACGTGATTACTATGGTTTTCATGTTCATCACCGCCGCCGTCCTTGCCGAAATTTGCTCCGCGTTGCCTCTGAGTGGCTCCATTTACATATGGGCCGCTGAAAGTGCAGGACCAAAATACGCCCGGTTCTTCGGCTTCGTCGTCGCTTGGTGGTCAACTACCGCTTGGATGACCTTCACTGCCGGAAACTGTCAAGTGCGCGATAGTCTCGTCCGCACCGCTTGACGTCTTGTTCTGACGAGAGTAGGCAACAGCGAACTACCTCGTGTCGCAGCTTGCTGTGTGGGAGGTTGACTTTCCCGGCGGCATTTCAAATAACAATGTCAAATGGAGGGCCTTCGTATGGGGTATCTCTGAAGTTATGTTAGTCGTCTCGATCGCCATCAACTACCTCCCCCCGAAGTGGTACAAGGGCGTGTTCCGTTTCTCGCTTTTCATCATAATGCTCGACTTCTTCCTCTGCCTCATCTGGCTCCCCATTGCCGTCCACAACACGTATGGTTTCCGTTCTGCAAAGTTTGTCTTCACTTCGACGTGTACGTTCATTTTTTTTCGCGAGTTTGGGCAGATGATGCTCACTAACGGACGAAAAGACAATGGAACCGGCGCCCCTGGAGGATGGAATTGGATTCTGTCATTGTGAGTCGTAACGCATGAGCTAACTCCAGACAAGACACCTAATGAATCCCTAAGCCTCTTCACCGCTGGCACGCTAACGGGTTTCGATGCCTCGGGTCACGTTGCAGAAGAGACGAAGAATGCAAGGTCGGTTCAGCATTAACCCGTCGCGTCGTGTCCTGTCCTTTCTTAACGCCAATTTCCTACCACCTAAGTGTCGTCGCTGGTCGGGGCATCATCATGAGCGCGATCGCCACTGGCGTGTTAGGATTCGTCACGACGATCCTTTTCTTGTTCTGCATCCCCGACTTGGACGCGTTCTTTGCGCTTGATGCTCCACAACCTTTCGTACTGCTCTACGCCCTTGCTCTCGGCAAAGGTCCCAGCATCTTCATGACCATCCTCGCCTCGCTCGGCCTCATCCTGGTGCGCGTCTTTTTTCTTCCTTTCTTCATCGTCACCTCGTCGCGTCCTAACTGACGACACCTCTACTTAAACTTTCCACGTCCTTGCCGCGTCGCAGAATACCAGCATAGCCGTGGTAGCCTCTTCCCGACTCCTTTTCGCCGTCGCGCGCGATGGCGTGTTCCCGCTCTCGGACTGGATCGGACGCGTCGACGAGCACAGACAGCCCAAGAACGCCGTGACGGTCATATTCATCTTCGCGGCGACGCTGCTGTGCTCTATCATCCCGAGCCAGGTCGCGTTCACGTCGCTCGTGTCCGCAGGCGGCGTGCCGACCATCGCGGCATACGGGCTCATCGCGCTCCTGCGCTTGACGTTCACTCCCAACGCTTTCAAAAAGTCGTACTTTTACCTCGGACGCTGGCGGCGGTCGATGTACCTTTCGACTGTGTTGTTCAACGGGCTCGTCTTTGCGGTGCGTTCGTCATGGCTGACTGACTAACTCCCGCTCGATTCGACGTGCTAATGGACACGGGCATGGGCAATCCAGGTTATGATCTCCCCGTTCTACTTCCCCGTGACGGCCAGCACGTTCAATTTTGCATGCGTCATCTTCGGGGCGGTGACGATCTTCGCGGTACTCAGTTGGTACTTCGTGCCTGCGCATCAATGGCTGCGCCAAGAGCAGATTGAACGCGCGATGCGCATTGTCGAGGGTCAACCCGAGACCGCAGAGCCGTCCAACGCTCTTTAGCGCGACGGATGAGCGACTCGGGGCCCAGATGGTAAAGCTCATGGATGAAAAAAAAAAAGACGGTTGATGGTTAACAAGGGCTTCAGCCTTTGCTTAAAGTTTTTTTTTCGTATTTTGTTTTGCCGAGTTGGACCCGTTAACGGGCTATCTCTATATGTGTCCTCTTTTGGGCCCTCTACGGCAACGAAATTTTGAACGTGAATTCTACTTCGGGGTTTTCCGGAGGTCACTGGAGTGACAGGGGCATCCATTGTGACATGACATAATACAAGTTTTTTTTAGGGTTACAAGTCACATGAGGACCAACTGAGCTGAGCTCACTTGTGTTTGCGTGTTCACGCATTGCTTTGC
>Ga0209488_10003714_pt1 | contig 12173 bp, 8 predicted proteins | sample Rivendell_Oct201_8_FD_188349 | JGI IMG/M metagenome (GOLD analysis project Ga0209488, IMG submission 188349) | Vadose zone soil microbial communities from the Eel River Critical Zone Observatory, Northern California, USA -... | ecosystem: Environmental > Terrestrial > Soil > Vadose zone >...
TTGAGCGCTCTGCGAGGATTGTAGGGACTGCGCACGCTGTTCGAGTTTGGCGGCTTCTTCGTTACGGCCAAGTTGCCGCAAAGCGCGGGCTTCGCCGGTCAAGTCCTGCGCGAGAAAGGCGCTGTCGGATCCAAATAGTTTTTCGGCAAGCGAAACCAGGTGCGCGTGACAGGGAAGCGACTTTTCTGGTTTGCCCCACCGGTCGTAAAGCGCACAAAGGGTGGTCCACGGAATTGCGTCCTGCTGGCTTTCCGGGCCGTACACGGTCTCGTAAATCTTTAAGGCACGAAGGATGGCGGACTCGGCCTTGGGAAAATCTTTTTGCATTTGGTACACATGAGCCAGACCGCGAAGGCTATCGGCTGTGCCCTGGCTGTTCTCGCCATAGGTCTTCTGGTTCAATTCGTAGGAACGGTTAAACCAAGTCTCGGCGTTCGCGAAGTCATTCTGCTGCAGTGCCCACATACCGAGGTTCTGCAAAGGGCTGGAGAGCATTGGAGACTGGGGGCCGTAGATTTTCTGCGAAATTGCCAACTGCCGTTTGAAGTTTTCGCCGGCCTTCTTAAGATCCTGACGCCATGCATAGACGTTGGCGAGCTGGCCAACCGATTCCGGCAACCGACCGTCCTGTGGCTGGATTTTCTCGGCAATTTCGATGGCGCGCTTTGCAGCGGTTTCCGCGACGTCGAACTGCCGCTGCTGCATCGCGGACATACTGGCCTGGATCGCGTCGTGGTATTCGGCGTCGGGGTTGGTCACTGACTTACTCGATTTCCAGGAGGCCTCGAGAGTAGACGCATCGGTTGCGTGCCCGGAGGAACGGAGTTGGGCGATATGGGTTTGAAAACGCTCTTGCGCCGACTGGTATTTGTTTTGCGCGTCGTATCTTATAGAACTGGTCCCAGGTTTGAGCGGCTCTTCATCGAGCGCGGCTTGGCGATAATTACCGAGAGCCGCGATCCAATTGCCAGACTTTTCCTGTGCTAATGCAAGAGCGAGACGAGGCTGAAGCTGCTCGGGAGCGAGCGAGAGCGCTTCTTGATATTCGGCGATGGCGGCGGCGCGATCTCCTAGCCCTTCCAGCGCTTGAGCATGCTGGGAATGCGGTCCCCATTCCGACGGATTTAGTTGTTCCGCTTGCTTGAATTCGGCGACGGCTCCGGGAACGGTCGAGCGACTGCGCTTTGCGATATTCAACGAGTGCGCCGTCATAATCTTTCCGCGCCTCAAGGATCAGGCCGAGCCCGCGGCGGGGGCCCGCCTCCGCTGGATCACCGTCCGCGGCGATCTGAAACTGCTTTTGCGCTTCTGAAAGTCTTCCAACGTTGTAGTACGCATTGCCCAGACAGAAATGGCAAATCGAAAAATCCGGCGCCAGGGCCACGAGTTCCTCGAATTCGGTGATGGCCGCGGAGGGATCCGCGTGGATGAGTTCGCTGCCCAGATTCTGCCGTACGTCAAGCCGCGAGGGATCGAGCCGCTTGGCTTCACGATATTCCTGAATCGCGGAAACGTGGTCGCCCAGTTCTCCGTAAACAAGCGCGAGATTGTACGTGGCGTTTACGTTTTTTGGATTCAGCGTAATGGCCTTTTTATAATTCGCCACGGAGCCGGCATAATCGCGCATTTCATCGAGCAAGATACCCAGACTGCCATACGCCACGTCGTAATCCGGTTTGCAGCGAATGGAAGCTTCAAGTTCGAGCTTGGCGGCAGGGTAGTTTCGCCCCGACCTCAGGGCGATCCCAGCGCTACGATGAGCCACCGCGTCGTTCGGATTCTCCTTGAGCGCGAGTTTCGCTTCGCGCAAGCCCTCTTCGTCGTTATCGCTTTCAGTCAATGCGAAACTGAGCCTGCTGTGAATTTCAGGAAAGTCCGGATTGTCCTGCAGAATCCGTAAGTAGATTTCGGCGGCTTCGGCGAAACGGCGATCCCGGATCAGGATTTCGCCGATAACAAAACCAGCCGCGGATTTCGCATCCGGATTTGAAAGGGAATTGCTGAGCTCCCTGGCGGCAGTCTGAGTGTCACCGGAATGAATCTGACTTCCGGCATAACTGAGACGCTGAAGTAGCGCCTGTTCCGACAGAGTGCGGGACGCCGGAGGAGATATGCGCTTCGAGTTACGGAGAGCGGAAATCACTATGGGGCTGGCCCCTGCCGTATTGGCAAGCGAAATAAAGTTGTCGTCGGGCTCGAACGATATACCGCGCGATTCCAGATCGTGGCTCAGGTTTTCCGGGAAGGCGCCGCCCGCTATCAGAGCCATAAGTTGCACCGGGCTCACGCCTGACGTCTGCGGGTAAGCGGATATACACAACGCCCCGGAAATACAGACAACCAAACTGATGAGCAGAACAGTGAATTTGCGCGGCATGGGCCCTCCCGGACGGGGGAAATTGTTTAAGTGTTATTTGCGGGCGAAGCGCTCGAAGTCCGCCATTTGTTTTTCCATTTCTTCGCGGGCGGCGTCGGCGGCGGAGCGGACACCTTGGATGCGCAGCTTGAATTCGTCGGCATTCGAAGCGCGGATGAGCGCTTCATCGAGGGTGATGAGCTGCTTGGTGTAAAGATCGAAGAGCGATTGGTCGAAGGTCTGCATGCCGTATTGCGAGCCACCGGCGGCGATGGCGTCATGAATCAAGCGGGTTTTGTCGGCATTGATGATGCAATCACGGACGTAGCCGGTGGCGATCATAATTTCGACGGCGGGGACGCGGCCCTGATCGTCGGCACGGCGCACCAGGCGCTGTGACACAACGGCTTTTAAAGTTGCCGCGAGCTGCAAACGAATCTGTTTTTGTTCTGGCGGAGGAAATACCGCGATGATGCGCTGGATGGTTTCGGTCGCGTCCAAAGTATGCAAGGTGGAGAAAACCAAGTGCCCGGTTTCGGCTGCCAACAAAGCGGTAGAAATAGTTTCCAGGTCACGCATTTCGCCGACCAGAATCACGTCCGGATCCTGACGCAGAGCGGCGCGCAATGCAGTAGAGAAATTCGCAGTGTCCACTTCGACTTCGCGCTGGTTGATGAAGCTGCGCTTGTCGCGGTGCAAAAACTCGATGGGGTCTTCGATGGTGATCAGGTGATCGGAGCGCGTCGCGTTGATGCGGTCAATCATCGCGGCAAGCGTGGTGGACTTGCCGGATCCGGTAGTCCCCGTGACCAGCACCAGGCCACGTTGCTCTTCGCAAATCTTGGTGATGACCGGCGGAAGGTTTAATTCTTCCGAAGTGCGAATCTTGGTCGGAATGACGCGCAGAACCATGCCAACATTGCCGCGCTGCTGAAAAACGTTGACGCGGAAGCGGCCCAGGCCGGCAACGCCGTAAGCCATATCCAGCTCGGCAGTTTCCTTGAACTTTTGTTTTTGCCGATTGGTCATCATGCTGAAGGCCATGGAAAGCATTTCTTCCGGCGTGATGCGGGGCACTTCGGTGATGGGATTCAGCACGCCGTCCACGCGCAGGTACGGGTGGTTGCCGACTTTGAGGTGCAAGTCAGAGGCTTTTTGCTCTACGGCGCGGCGAAGAAGATCGTCAATGTTCAGTGCCATAAAAGAAGTTCTCAGTCCTCAGGCTTCTGTCGTCAGTTAAAGATAAAAAGGCGAAAGAACCGCTGCACGAAACTTTATATCCGGTAAAAGGCCTAGCGCGAAAGTAGCATCGTCGAATGGGGCGGGCAACAAAGTCGTGCAGGACAGTAGCGGGCTAGTTAACCCTGCGCGATGGGACGGGGAAACGAGCAAATGGTGGCCGCGAGTTGTGAATGGCCGGCAGAACCGACCTTGCGGGCTATTTTTTCTCAGGCTGCTTCTTCTGCATATCCTCAGTCCATGGAGGAGTGATGCCCGCAAAACGGGCATAAGCGATGGATTGTCCCAAATGTTCGGATGCGTGGCGCACGATAAACAACAGAATTCCACGTTGCGTGTTTTTTCCGCCGAACCAATCCAGGCTCTTTTCCAGATCGGCGTCATTCATTCCGGTGATCGCTTTTTTGCCGTGGACGAAGGATTCCTTTAACGCCGCAACGACTTTGGCCTTGTCAGTGGTGGACTTCTCAAAGCCTTTCACATCGAATCCGGCCGGCGGCGGGGTTCCTACTAACTTGGACAGATTGAAGTTAGCGGCGCTGACGTGCATAAACACTTGCGCGAAAGAGACGAACGTCGGGAGAAGGCCGCCAGGTATATTTTTCGGCAGGAATCGCTTCAGCCAGCCGCGTGAATTTGTCTTCCTGGATCATCACCTCCGCCATGATTTCGGAACGGTAGCCGCTGAGCCCAGGTGTGCCGTCCTTATAAGGATTGACTTGAGCTTTCACCGAAAGCGTCGTAGCGGTGGTGGCCAGTAGACACACCAACCAGCCGGAAAAAATCTAGAGGGTGCGCGCATCGAAGTTCCTCCGGGAGTGCCAACATTCCGGCTCGTTGGGCGAAAATGTTACGACTGTTTTCTAGCGTACAGCACGTCGTAAATCAGACCGGCCGCGCAGCCACCGGCAATAGGGCCGACCCAGTACACGCCTTGATTCGACCAGTGCGTGCTGGCCAGCGCAGGCCCAAACGCGCGCGCGGGATTGAGGGCAGCCCCGGTGAACGGAGCGGCGACTAAAATGCCGATGGTGTAAACCAATCCAACAGCTAACCCGGAAAGCGAGCGCGAATCGATGTTGTCTTCCGAAGTGGTGGCGAAATAAATCAGAACGAGAAAAAAAGTGATCAGCGCTTCCAGGCCCATCGCCGGCAATCGCGTGAAATCGCGTACCAGATCGGGCGCTCCGCCGAGTACCGGCTGCCAGGCATCTTCCCGCGGGAGTATAGCCTTCAGGCAAAACGCCGCGACGATTCCGCCGAGCATCTGCGCTACCCAGTAGCCCAGCACTTCCATGGTGCTCATGCGCTTGGTGATCCAGAAACCGATGGTCACCGCAGGATTGAAATGCGCGCCGGAAACGTGGCTGAACGCGATGGACATGACAGCAATCGCCAGCCCAGAAGCCAGTGCGGTCGCCAGTAATCCGCCGCCAGCGCCCTGCAGAAACCGCTCGGTGCAGATCGCTCCGGCGCCGAAAAAAACCAGCGCGAAGGTGCCTAGAAATTCAGCAATAAGTTTCTGCGAGGTGTTATACACCGGTATCTCCAAAGTAAAGGGGAAGAAAGAGCGATTGGATTTTAACTGCTGCGCGATGGCTATGCCACATGTTTAGTCGGAAGTGAAAGGAAAGAAATAACGGGATTGCCACAGAGGCACAGACAGAGAGAAAGGAAAATGGAAAACAGAAAATAGAAATAGGAAAAAAACGGGTGCCGTGATAGCGCCCGATTTTTGCGAAGAAAGCTACAGGGCGATAGTGGTTAACGAGAAGTGGCGGCTACTGGAGCGTTCACTGGAGTGAGCCAGTGGTGCTTGTCGGGTTTACTGCCGCTGGTGATGGCAAAGAATTCTTCCTGCAGCTTTCGCGTGATTGGTCCGGCAACGCCTTTGCCGACTTGAATATGATCCACGGAGCGGATGGGAGTGATCTCGACAGCGGTGCCAACGAAGAAAACTTCGTCAACGATGTACAGCATTTCGCGCGGGATGACGGATTCTTTTACCGTGATGCCCATGTCCTGCGCCATTTTGACGACGGAGTCGCGCGTGATACCGGGGAGAATACTGGTAGCCAGCGGCGGCGTGTAGAGAACCTCGTCGTGGACAAGGAATACGTTCATGCCGGAGCCCTCGCTGACGTGGCCATCGGTATCGAGCGCGATGCCCTCGGCGTAGCCGTTGAACGTGGCTTCCATGCGAATGAGTTGCGAGTTCATATAATTCGCCGCGGCCTTGGACATGGCCGGCAGCGTGTTCGGAGCGATGCGCGACCAGGAGCTTACGCCAACGTCAACGCCCTTGGTGAGCGCTTCCGGTCCGAGGTAGGCGCCCCAGGACCAGCAGGCCATGTAGCATTCAATCGGCGAATTGAGGGGATTGACGCCAACCTCGCCATAACCGCGCAGCACAATCGGCTTCACGTAACAGGCGTTCAGTTTATTGTGGCGAACCAACTCGCAGGCCGCATTGCCGAATTCTTCGACCGAAAAGGCCAGATCCATGCGATAGATTTTCGCGGAGTTCATGAGCCGCTGCATATGTTCGCGCAAACGAAAAATCGCCGGGCCCTGTTTGGTGTCATAGCAGCGAATGCCTTCGAAGACCGCCGAGCCGTAACTTACGACGTGCGAAAGAACGTGCAATTGCGCATCGTCCCAGTTGATCCATTTGCCGTTGTGCCAAATTTTTTCGGTCTTCTGAACCGGCATAATTGCTCCCTTTATGGCAGCCACTCAGTTTGCAGAATACGGTACGGCATCTACAGCGTCAATTTTCGTATGCGAACGTAAAGCGGTCAACTGAGTGTGCCGTGAAAATTGCCAAAGGGCAGAACCAATTTGGCGTATGCCAGCGCAGAAACCCGGAATGACTACTGGTGCGGCTTGGACTGATCCAGCCTTGAGGGGTCGGTGCTCTGTTGCTTGTCCTTGGACTTTTCCTGCGGGTCCGATTTTTCCGAGTCGTCCACGCGCTGCATGGTCATCTTTTCTTCCGCGATCACCCGGCCGTAGCGCGCTTCCCACACTCCGAGAAGAATGAAAGGAATTGCCGTGGCGGCGACGTACAGCTTGGCTCTGCGGCCGATTTTCGCTTCCGGCTCCCAGCGAAAAAGTTGCGACGAAAGGAACAGCGTAAGAACGAACCAAATCGAGAGAGAACCAAGAGAAAGTAGGATTTTCTCGGGGCCAAAACTGTTGACGATGGCATTTTTCAGTCCGTGCACCAGATAAGTGGCCGGTAGAAACAGCGCGATGTGCTGAACTGTTTTTGAGAGAGAGGTGAAAGGAATGGTGGCTCCGGAAAGAAAAATCAGCGGGAGCCATAGCAACTGATTAAGAACCTGGGTTTCCTGCATGGTGTTGGTGACGCTGGCGATCACCAAGCCGAGCGAGCCGAACGAAACGGTGCCGATCGAAACCAGAAGGAAAACCGAAAAAAGGTCGCCTAGGCCAGGGACATGAAATAGAAAGCGCGCCAGGATGAGTTCCACCAGCACGGTTGGCAGCGTAAGTGCGTAGTTGGCCAGAATGCTGGAGACGAGCATGTCCGTAGCGGTCGCAGGCGTGACGTGAAAGCGGCGCAGGATGCCTTGTTCGCGGAACGTCACCAGGGTCGCGCTGAGTCCCCAAAAACTGCCCATGACGTTCAGTGCCAAAACCGGACCCAGGAGATAAGCGACGACCTGCGGTATGCCCTTGGCAAAGACGCCCGCATAGAGAAAGAAAAATCCCAGGGGCATCACGATGCTGAAAAAGAAAAACATTTTGTTGCGCAGGGCCAGCCGTACGCGCATGCGCGTCAACGTGAGAAGGTTCGTCAATCCCGTAGCCTCCTTCCCGTGAGTTCAATAAAAACGTCTTCCAGGGAAGGCGTGGCGATTTCCAGTCCAACCAGTTCGTTATTTTGCGCTTCCAGATATTTCACCAGCGAAACGATGGCCTGCGGCGGCCGGAGGCAATGCAAAACATAAAGACCGTTCAGCGAACGGCAATCGGAAACGCCCTCAAGAGATTTCAGTCTTTCTTCAGATTCTTCCCGAGCCAGACGTACTTCGATGCGCGTCTTGTCGGCGGAAGACTGTTTCAATTCGCGGGGCGTGCCTTGTACGATGACCTTGCCGTGGTCCACGATGGCCACGCGGTCGCAGAGGCGCTCGGCCTCTTCGATGTAATGGGTGGTCAGCAAGATGGTTTTGTTGTCGCGCCGCAATTCTTCAATCACGTCGTAGATTTCGCGGCGCACTTGAGGATCAAGACCGGCGGTAGGTTCATCAAGGAAAACCACTTTGGGATCGTTGACCAGTGCGATGGCCAACGCCAATCGCTGCTTCTGTCCGCCGGATAACTGGCTGTAAAATGCGTTACGCTTTTCTTCGAGTCCAAAACGCTTCAGTAAATCTTCCAGATTCCGCCGCCGTTTGTAAAATCCCGCGAACAGTTTCAGTGCTTCCATGACCCGCAATTTGTCTGGCAACGCTGTGGATTGCAGCGCAGCACCGATCTCGCGCTTCAGTTCATCGGGATCGCGCTGTGGATCGTAACCGCAAACTGAAACCGTGCCGCTGTCGGCGTTCCGAAGACCTTCTAGAATTTCGACAGTACTGGTTTTGCCGGCGCCATTCGGCCCCAGCAGGCCAAAAACTTCGCCTTCGTTAACTTCAAAGCTGATGCCGCGGACGGCTTGGACGTCGCCGTAGCGCTTAGTCAGATTTTCGACGCGCAAAACAGGATTACTCATAACTTGTGAACAGACAGCATACCGCAAATGCGTCGCACTCCGAAAAAATGGCCGTATCTTGACCAGAGCAGCAGGGGCAGAATTACGCCGCTACAATAACGGCTAAAATCGTGAAGTGCGCGATGGCGCGCGGCGGTGTATTCTTTAAGCTTATCGTGAGATAAGGAAGGCGCGTATGGCGGCGCACAACAGGGCAATTCCTGCGAGGGACAACGTAAAAATGGACAACGAGACTTACACTCAGCCACACCACATCGAGGATGTGGAGATTCAGGAGTGGCTGGAGTCGCTGGATTCGGTGTTGGAATCGAGCGGGGCGGAAGTGGCATCGGAAATCCTGCAGCGGTTGCGGGCGCACGCGACAGTGAACGGGATTGATTTGCCGTTTACGGCGAACACGCCATACGCGAACACAATTCCAGTGCGGTTGGAGCCGCTGTTTCCCGGCGATCAGGAATTGGAACGGCGCATTAAGTCATTGATTCGCTGGAACGCGCTGGCCATGGTGGTGCGCGCGAACCGCGAAGAGCACAACATCGGCGGACACATTTCGACCTACGCGTCGGCGGCTACGCTTTATGAAGTCGGCTTCAATCATTTTTTCCGCGCGCGAACGCCGGAGTTCGAAGGGGACACGGTTTATTTCCAGGGGCACGCGGCGCCGGGAATTTATGCTCGCGCGTTCATGGAAGGAAGACTCAGCATTCAGCAACTGGAAAATTTCCGGCGTGAATTGAAGCCGGGAGGCGGACTGTCTTCGTATCCTCACCCGTGGCTGATGCCGGATTTCTGGGAATTTCCCACAGTGTCCATGGGATTGAGCCCGTTGATGGCGATTTACCAGGCGCGGTTCAGCCGTTATCTGGAAAACCGCGGGCTGAAGCCAGCGACCGACGCAAAAGTATGGGCGTTTTTGGGTGATGGGGAAACAGATGAGCCGGAATCGCTCGGCGCGATCACCTTGGCTTCGCGCGAGAATTTGGACAATTTGATTTTTGTGGTGAATTGCAATTTGCAGCGCCTGGACGGTCCAGTGCGCGGCAACGGCCAGATTATTCAGGAGCTGGAATCGGCGTTCCGCGGGGCGCGCTGGAACGTCATTAAAGTGTTGTGGGGCAGTGAGTGGGATCCAATTCTGGAGCGCGACACGGAAGGCCTGCTGGTCAAGCGCATGGGCGAACTGGTGGACGGCGAATACCAGAAACTGGTGGTGTCGTCGGGCGCTTATGTGCGGCAACATTTTTTTGGCAATGACGAGCGTCTGCTGAGATTGGTGGAACCGCTGCCGGATGAAGCGCTGCGGCGCTTGCGGCTGGGCGGGCACGATCCGCGCAAGGTGTATGCGGCTTATAGAGCTGCAGTGGAGCATAAGGGCGGCCCGACGGTGATTTTGGCGCGCACCATTAAGGGCTACGGACTGGGCGAAGCAGGCGAAGGGAAAAACGTTACTCACCAGCAGAAAAAATTGAATGAAGACGAGTTGCGAGAATTTCGTTCGCGCTTTGGGATTCCACTGAATGACGAAGATTGCGCGACGGTGCCGTTTTACCGGCCGGCGGAAGAGAGTGCTGAGATTCAATATTTGCGGGCGCGCCGAGAAGGGTTGGGCGGATACACACCCAGGCGCAGCATTCGTTCGAAGCCCATTGCCGCCGTACACGATGAACTGTTCAAGGAGTTCACGGAAGGCAGCGACGAGCGCGAAGTATCCACGACCATGGCGTTCGTGGCCATGCTGCGAAAAATGTTGAAGGATGCGGAAATCGGCAAGCTGATCGTTCCGATCGTGCCGGACGAAGCGCGGACGTTCGGTATGGAGTCGCTGTTCCGTACGGTTGGGATTTACGCCAGCGGCGGGCAGAAGTACGACCCGGTCGACATGAACACGTTGTTGCTTTATCGCGAGGCCAAGGACGGGCAAATCCTGGAGGAGGGAATCACCGAAGCTGGATCGATGGCTTCGTTCATCGCGGCGGGCAGCGCGTATGCAACGCACGGAATCAATACCATTCCGTTTTTTATTTATTATTCGATGTTTGGTTTCCAGCGCATTGGAGATTTCATCTGGGCCGCGGCGGATATGCGCACCCGGGGATTTTTACTGGGCGGCACCGCGGGAAGGACGACGCTTTCGGGCGAAGGATTGCAGCACCAGGACGGCAACAGCCACATTCTGGCTTTGCCGGTGCCGAACCTGAAGGCTTACGATCCGGCATTTGCGTATGAAATAGCGGTGATCATTCAGGATGGTATTCGCCGTATGTATAAGGATGGCGAGAATTGGTTCTACTACATCACTGTGATGAATGAGCAGTATGCGATGCCGCCGATGCCGGCCGGAGTGCGCGAGGGTATTTTGAAAGGCATGTACAAGTACCGCGCTTCAGTAAATAAGAGAGCAAAGCTGAAGGCGCAACTGTTCGGCAGCGGGGCAATCTTGAACGAAGCGCTGCGCGCGCAGGAGATTCTGGAGCAGAAATACAGCGTAGCCGCGGATGTCTGGAGCGTGACCAGCTACAAAGAATTATATGTCGACGCGATTGAGACCGAGCGCTGGAACCGTTTGAATCCGGGCGACAAGGCACGTGTGCCGTACGTTTCACGCTGCTTGGCGGATTCGCAGGGCGTCTTGGTCGCGGCTTCGGATTATTTGAAGACGCTGCCAAACATGATTGCCAAGTGGATGCCGCGTCGATTGGCCGCGCTGGGTACGGACGGATTCGGGCGCAGCGAAGGGCGCACATCGCTGCGCGACTTTTTCGAAGTGGATGCCAAGTTCATCGTGCTGGCCACGCTGCACGAATTGAGCGCTGACGGCAAAATTGACGCCAAGGTCGTGGACCAGGCCATCGAAGATTTGGGGATCGTGAAGACTAAGCCGAATCCTGTAGTGGCGTAGCGCGGCGCGGCTTTCTAATCTTCTGATTTGGGGAACGGCATGACTCGGCCTGAGACCAGTGCGTCGAGATGCTCTTTGGCCTCATGCATATCGGGCTGTAGCGACAGGCTCTTCTTGTACGCTTCGATGGCGCCGCTGGTGTTGCCCTCGGCTTCGCGAGCGCGACCCACCCAAAAACAAGCCGGTGCATCGGGAGCGATGTTGGCTCCAACAATAAAATCGGACTCCGCCGCCGCGAAATTGTTCAGGCGAAACTCCGCCATGCCTCGCGCCAAATAGCTGGATTGTTTATCTGGTCCCAGTTCAAGCGCTTTCGTGAACATTTTTATGGCATCAGGAAACTGATCGTCTTGAAGCATGGCGACGCCAAGATTATGGTAGGCGGAGGCGATGTCTGATTTTTCCTGGCCGAAGCGAATCGCGGTTTCAAATTCCTTGCGCGCTTCGGCGCGGCGGTTTTGTCCGAGCATCATCACGCCTAAGTTGTAATGCGCCAGACCGAAGTTGGGCTTCTCCGTTGCGGAGCGAAGAAAGTAGTCGTAGGCGCGATCGGATCGGCCGGTCTGCAGATAGGCCAGGCCCAGATTATTGTCGGCGATAAAATTTCCCGTGGTGAATTGCAGCGTATGCCCGAACAACGTCAAGTCATCCTTCCAAAAGGCGGTTTGCCTCCACGTAAGAGCGCCAAAGAAAATCAAAAGTACCGCGGCGATACCCGCAAGCAATTCGGAGCGGTGTGGAACTCGCGCTGACTGCTCCGCAATCCCCCACACCATGAGCACAAAAATCCCGATCAGCGGCGTATAGGCGTAACGGTCGGCCAAAGCCTGACGCCCCACCTGAATAAATCCGATTACCGGAACCAGGCAACCCAGATACCAGAGCCAGCCAGCGATCAAATAACGTTGCTGCAGATGGCGCAGACAGAAAAAGGTGAA
>Ga0209488_10003716_pt1 | contig 12169 bp, 16 predicted proteins | sample Rivendell_Oct201_8_FD_188349 | JGI IMG/M metagenome (GOLD analysis project Ga0209488, IMG submission 188349) | Vadose zone soil microbial communities from the Eel River Critical Zone Observatory, Northern California, USA -... | ecosystem: Environmental > Terrestrial > Soil > Vadose zone >...
TCAACACAGGCCAGGCATTGCTTAAGCTGCAGCCGGTGGCAACGGCGCAATTCGTCGTTGCCGGGATCGAGGAAGAGAAGTTCGAGTTCAAACGCGATGGCTCTGGGCTGCGGCTTGCCAGAAGCGAACCTGGCCTCGGAGGGACTACCACCACCGTCACCATCTCAACTCGCGTAAACGCCACCGAGCAGAGGTAACCCGCTCACCGCTTCGGATTGGTAACCCACGCGCGGATAACTCGGGCCTCGACGTCGGGGAGGAGTTCGTCGAGCCACAAGAAACCATCGAGCTCGCCGAGCGACTCAAGGTAGTCGATCGCAGTATCTTCGAGTGGACGGGTGTTCCAGCCGGCGTCGAACGCTTTCTGGCTGCTAACTTGGAAGAAACCGATATGGTCGGGATCCGGGTGCCAAAATGGAAACTTTCCCAGGTACCCCGGATCGGGGTCCAAGCCGTGCTCGTGCAGAAACGTTGTGGGTATCCACACGAACTCACTGCTTGAGCGCCATCTGGTCCAGGTAGATGATCTTTTTTTGGAGGGGAGGGAGTCTCTGGGTTTGGGCATGCCAGCAGCTACGGCACCTCTGAGTGACGGTCTTGTTGGAGATCATCAGCGTGCCGAATTCCTCTTGTCGGCAATTCGGGCACAGTCTAAAGGGTGCACCGATGAACATACGGGGGTCGAAAACGGCCGAGCGCATGATGCAAGATAGCAGCGGGACCGTGGTGTCCGTTGTGGTGTCCATTCGCGCGCGCATTACGTTCCTTGGGCGGTTAAGAGCGGGCCAACGTGCGCGGATTGCTGAGCAGGATGTTCGCGAGCGTGAACTGGTTAGAACTTCTGAGCGTAATTCTGGTTTGTCTCAACCGGCCCGATAGGCGTGAGGTGCCGCCGAGTGTCGTTCGCAACCTCCTGCTACTGGAACAGGAGGCCTAGAACGGGCAGCGACGAACGAGACACGTCTCTGCGCTCAGTCCTTCGCGTCAGCGACTGTTCGCCCATGCCACGTCAATCGATGGCTTGGCTACGAACTCCGGTGTTCGAGCACTATCGACTCGAAGTCGAGATCGCGCAGGATATCGTGCATCACACCATGCCCGATCTCGCCAGCATCGCGCATCCGAATGAGAGCCTCGCGCTCCTCGCCCATCATCGCGGTTCGAATGCGGCGGTACTCGGCCTCGCGGCTCTCGGCGAGCACGCCCTCCCTTCACGCGGGCGGACTGGCGGATCTCGGAGCAACATGATATGATTCGCTTCGCGTTGAGGACGCATCCGGTCCGCGGAAAGGGTAGAAGCCCACCCGTCAGCATCAAGTCTTCGCCACCTTCTTTCAGCCCGATGTGCGGACGCCGGGCGGTTCGATGAAAGGAGGTCGCTATGTCGACTGATCCACAAGAGGCGCCACGCCCTCTTCCCGACCGTCCCAATCTTCGCCACCTGAGGGACCAAGCCAAGGACCTGCTCAAGACGGGTACGGCGGCAACGACCGCCGACGCGCAGTTCAAGGTGGCGCGTTTCTACGGGTTTGCGAGCTGGCCGAAGCTCAGGGCTCACGTCGAGTCCTTCGAGGAGATCGGGCAACTCAAGCAGGCTATCGATACCAACGACATCGTTCTCGTGAAGACGATGATGAAGCGCAACCCGGCGCTGCACAAGGCTCCGCTCGGTTACGGAAAAGATGGGCCGCTCACGTGGGTCGCCGAATGCCGGGTGCCGTGGGAATCACCGAGTCCGATGAGACTGGCCATCGCGGAATGGATGCTGGAGCAGGGGTCGGACGTGCACCAGGGGGGCGACGGACCGCTTATGCGAGCCGCGCTCAACGGATATCGCATTCCGATGATGGAGCTTCTGGTGTCGCACGGCGCCGATGTGAACGCGCTATGGCACGGACATTTCCCCATCGTCTTTGCCCCGTGCGAGTCGATGGATCCGGCCGCTCTTAAATGGCTCCTCGATCACGGCGCAAATCCGAACTTCCGCGACCCACGGCAGAGCGCGGCCGGCGATCCGTTTCCAGGCACGGCTCTCGACTACCTCGTCGGGTCGTACGCGCGTTCCGCGCAACGGCTGAGCAGGTGCATCGATATCCTTCTTGAGGCCGGTGGCGTGACCAAGTACGACGCACCGCCTGTGTTGGAACTACTCCGCGGGCGGCTGGACGGTCTGGGGGAGCTGATCGACGCCAATCCGGCGCTCGCGAATGAGCGTTTCGCTGAACTCGATTGCGGCATGACCGGTGGGCGCCGCCTCACGCTTCAGGGAGGAACGCTCCTGCATGTGGCCGCGGAGTACGGCAACCCCGCAGCGGTGGCTCTTCTTCTCGACCGTGGGGCTGACGTCAATGCCGCCGCAAGCGTCGATGATGCGGGCATCGGCGGGCAGACTGCAATCTTCCATGCGGTGACGCAGTTGGACGATGGGGGCTTGCCGGTAACGCAGTTACTGATTGAGCGCGGTGCGGACCTTAAAGTTCGCGCGAAGCTTCCGGGGGACTACGAGCGGCGGGGTGAGATCGTTGAGTGCACAGCGTTGGGATATGCGCTGCTTTTTGGCGGCGCGAGTCAGAGGAGAACGGTGACTCTGCTGCGAGAGCGAGGGGCCGGCGAGTAATATCAAACGGAAGATCAACTCTGCCGCGTTCAAACGTCGGTAAGTATTTCAAATTGGAGTCGTTCAGCGTGGCGTTAACGCGGAACTCGTGCCTTGCGCGGCTCAAAGCAACTCTGGCCAGGTTTATCTAACCGCGACAGCAACTGACGCAGGCGGCCAGACAGGTAGTATCACCCACTACATTGCGCTGGGCTCCGGAAGTTGTGCCGGATAAGGACTGTCATTCATGACTAGGATTCAACAACGAGTTGTACTCTTCAAAATGTTCGCGGCGTTCGCGGTATCTGCATGCGCGGGAAACGGTCTATTGAAGGCCGTCAGCGTCGAAGCCCTCGACGATATTTCCCGATAAGGCAAACTTTATGAACGGCATCAAATACCAGCGTGAAGTCGACTGGGTAAATCATAAACTGTACGCCGACGCCGCCGCACGGCCACCTTGCGACCGCTCGTTCGATCCCTGCACGCTCCATGGACTTACGATTTGCGGGGTCAGATTCTCCCCGAAGGGCAGAGGGAACTTGCGACTGCGCTCCGTGCCCGGCACAGATGGAACACAGCACCGCCATTGCGAACTGCTTCAAGACTTCCTGGTTGCGCCGTATATGTCCCAGACTCCTCTTAGAGCTTCAGCGTGTATCGTCGGATTGTGGCAAAGCGCTACGAATGTCGGTGAACCGGAGTGCCCCGCCAGAGGCGGGTTGCTCATACTTGAGGACTCCATGCGAGAACGCGCCTTGAAAATTGTCTTGGTTCTGGTCGGCTTGCTGTTCACCGCTGCACTGATCCCCACATATGGCGGTATCCGCGGCGCCGACCCGAACACCGGCGACACAATGCAAATGGCCATCTATGCAACGCTCGGCGTATTTCTCTTGCTCGCCGTCCGACGACCCGTGGCCTATCGAAGCGTAATCGCGTTTGCTGCATGGTCGAGCGTTGCACACGCCATCACCATGGGGTTGCTTGGATTTGAGATGCCGCCGCTGAAAGCGGGATTTGTCGACGGCTCAGTCGTTCTGGTGGTAATCGGTGCCACGCTACTCGCGCTGTTGCCCAAACGCCCGATTGACGATGCAAGCTGACCGGCCGTGGCACACGCGCGTAGGTCAGACTCGACCGCTTTGCAGTTCGCGAGATGCTTTCCCTTTCGGACACGTTGCAATAGGCATGGTTGCCACTTCGGTGGTACAGGTGAGTAGTCTGACGGCGCTCTGCTGCCGCCACATGTCAGCCGGGCTGGATTGCCTAACCTCCTCGTAAACCGAGATCTGAGCGGGGGTGATATGAAACTGCATTTCCGTGACACGGAATCGACATTGTAACGCTAGCGACGAGGCGCTAAAGTGGCTTCTGCTCAGGCCGTCCTCAAAGGACATCTGCGATGTGAGATTCCTGGAGCGCCTCTCAGCTAGTCTTGGTCATGTTAGCGGCCGGCCTCGTGCTGGCGAGCCCTTCACAGTCCCAGTCGACGATGACGCTAACTCGTCTAACCCTGGCGACACGGCCGTCAGAAGTCGGATTGTGCACCGATCGTCCGGTCCTCTTCGTTGCCGACGTAATCCGCGCGCTTCGTTTCCAGGTCGACATGTTCGGCCTCGAGAAGAGTTGGCATGAAGGCGACGGCGCGGGCGGCGTCTGCCAGGTTCGTCCCGGAGAATGCGAGATCATCCCCTGTGAGGATGCTACTCGCAAAGGCGAGGCGCGCCTGTTCATCGAGCTGACCGTGGACGGCCACACAGATCTTCAGGGTAGGTTGCCATGCGAGCAATATGATAGTGAAAAGATTGCAGTTGACGCACGCGCCTAGCAGCCCTAGACATTCATTCCAGGCATAGGACCGGCGTCAGTCGATGAACCGACGTTGGCACCGTCATTGAGGGGACGTTCTCGGTGCGGGCCTGTGTCGTGAACTAGCGTAGGACGACAGCCGATGCGATATGCAGCCTGAGCTGGTATGCTCGCGTGGCGGCCTAATGTTGACCGAGGTGAACGATGGAGTTTGATCTCACGCTGGGTATCGCGGTCCTCGAGCGCACACCCCCGACGCTGCGAACGTTGCTGCGCGGGCTCGGCCCTGCGTGGACAGACGCGACCGAGGGGCCGGAGACCTGGAGCCCGTACGCCATAGTGGGGCACTTGATCCACGGTGAGCGCACCAACTGGGTCCCGCGCGCGCAGCTCATCCTGGCTCAGGGACCGAACGTCCGGTTCACGCCTTTCGACCGCCTCGCGCCATTTCGGGAGAGTCAGAGTGAATCGCTCGACGACCTCCTCGACGAGTTTGCGAGGTTGCGCGCAGCGAACCTCACGACGCTCGCTGGCTGGCGGCTAACCGACACCGAACTCGCACTCGCGGGGGAGCACCCTGAGTTCGGAGTGGTCATGCTCCGGCAGTTGCTGGCGACATGGGTCGTCCACGACTTGGCACACGTCGCGCAAGTCGCTCGTGTGATGGCGAAGCAGTACCGTGACGCGGTCGGGCCGTGGCATGCGTACCTGGCCATCCTGACCCGATAAAATGACCGCTGCTGCGATTGAGGTGGTTGCCATCGGTGATGCGGCAACGCGAGAAGCCGCGCGGTACCTGATTGCCGAGTATTTGCGATGGATCGCGAACGCTGCTGCCGCGTGCTACGGCCTTTCTTTCGACGTCGATGCCATGGTCACGTCGGACATTGAGGATCGGTCGAAGTTCTATCCTCCAGCCGGCCGGTTCTACGTGATCCGTCGCGGGGACTCACACGTCGGAGTGGGATGCCTCAAGCGCCTCACGCCCTCCGTCGCCGAAATCCAGAGGATGTATGTGCAGCCTCACATCCGAGGAGTCGGCGCAGGCCGCGTCCTCCTGCAGCAACTCCTGTTAGACGCGCGGGAAATCGGCTACGAAGCCGTGCGATTGGAGAGTCTGAAATTCCTGTCCGCAGCCCACGCGCTCTACAAGTCGGCTGGCTTCGTCGAAATCACCCCGTATTCCGAAAATAGCATGACGAAGTATCAGCCAGGCGACACGCTCGACAAGTATCGCTCCAGCGCAGTGTTCATGGAACTACACCTCCGACCGCAGCGAAACTCGGGCGAGGGTCTGGCGCTGCCAGCCAGTTGAGTTCGCCGCGATCAACGAACATCGCGCTCCGCGAAATGGTCGCGAAATTCTTTTTCGAGAAATGTCGCCGCGGCTTCGAGTCGGCCTAAATGGCTGGCTTGCATGAACACAATCGAGGCCTCAATGTTGATGCCGGACCCCTTGATTCGCTCGAGCCGCCGTCGCTTCGGATGCGAGGCGAGAAATCGCGAGGGGATGAGCCCTAGGCCGATCCCGCTCGCCACGAGAGACACTTGCATGTCGATATTGTTGATCTCGGAGGCGACCTCGAACGGATAGCCGAGTTTGCGCAACCTCGCCTCGAGTGACTGACGAATAAAGCACCCCGGCGGGTTGAGCACCCAGCGTGCGTCGAGATCGCGACCTTTCGACTTGCTGCTGCGCCGTGCGCGAGGTTGCGGTCCTCTCGCCCTGACCAGCGCCAGACGTTCTGTAGCCAAAACACTGCTGGCCACATCGCCGGGGACCGTGTCGTCAGGCGACAGGAACGCCAGTGCCACATCGAGTTCGCCGGTCCGCAGCTGCTCTATGAGCTTCGGCCTGAGGTCGGTGCTCAGCACCGGTTGAAGCCGAGTGAAACGATTCGTCAAGCGCTGAATCGACGCGACGAGGCTCGGTTGAGCGAGCGCGTGCGAGAGTCCGACGCGGAAGATTCCGCTTGCCTCGGCGTCCTTCGCCCCGCTCGCCTTGAGATCGTCCATGAGGCGCAGCATATGTCGCCCGCTGTCGAGCACCGCGCGGCCTTCGCGTGTGATGCGCCCTGGTTTCACGCGACGATCGAGCAGAGGCGTCTTCAATACCCCCTCGAGGCGCTGGATCTGCCGTGTGACTGCCGAAGGAGTCAAGAACAGCCGTTCGGCTGCGCGCTGTAAGGAACCTGTCTCGGCCAGGACGACGAACGTCCGAATCTCATCGAGCATGCGCCAACTCCCAGTTGCTGGTGAGGCAAGAAGATAGTGAAAAGAGTGCATTTGACGCAAGTGAAGAACTGCCTTATCCATTCGTCCACAGAATATGACTGGCATCATTGAGTTCACGCAGCCGGCGGGCCGGACGTCCGCTCGTGGGAGTCCGTCGAAGTCGGGGCCCGGGTCCGGCGAACTGCGCGTAAGGCACACCGCGATCGGCATCAAGTACATCGACGTGTATCATAGGTGTGGTCTGTGCGCGCAACCGCTGCCGTTCATTGCAGGTGTAGAGGGCGCGGGCATTGTCGAAGCGGTCGGTCCGGCGATGACGAGTTTCCAATCCGGTGCCCACGTCGCGTATGCGATGCTTCCGGGCAGCTCGCGGATGCCACGCCGCAAATATTGAGTGCAGGGAATCCCACGTTGTTCATCGCGCTCAAGAGCAGCGCGGCAGTCGACGAGCTTTCGCTCGACAGCGCAAAATGGGCGGCGATCCACAGCCGCTATCATCCGGATCCGATGTGCGCCTTTGTGTTTTCTCCGACGAGCGAAGGTGCTTACTCGAGGGTGTTTGCCCCCGACTATGGCGTTGCCGTGGATCCCGGTACGGGAAGTTCGACCGGCGCACTCGCCTTCTACACTCGCCTTCTACATGATGCGCCATGGCATGACGTCGGCAAAAGCCGGTTCACGATTCGTCAGTGAGCAGGGCGTCCGGATGGGAAGAAGGAGCATCCTGCATGTGCGCGTGCACGGGGAGAACGGCAAGGACGGCATCGATGTCTGCGGGTTCGTAACCGAGGTAATCGATGCCGAACCGTGCATTGAGGCCGATTCGGCCGTCACGCGCATGCGCACGACGAATGTCATTTATCCACGCCACCACCCTCATCGGAGACCGTATGAAGTCACTTCGTATTGCCATCGCGGGCCTAGCTCTTCCAGTCGCGCTCGCCGCTCAGCAGCCCCAGGCCAACCCGATCACGGCGGCGTTCAAAACCCGCATCGCGGCCAATCACCGTAACATCGCGCAGGCATTCGATTCAATTCCTGAGTGGAAGTTCGGCTACAAGCCAACGCCCGCGCAGCTGACCTTCGGCTTCATCGCACAGCACGTCGCGAGCGACAGCTACCTCTTCTGCAGCAACTTCGGCGCGATGAAGCCGACGATCGACGCCAAGGACACGTCGACGCCCGACTCGGTCAAGGCGACGTGGCCAAAGGCCGAGCTCGTGTCGAAGCTCAAGGCATCGTTTGCATTCTGCGAACAGGCGATCGAACAGGTCACCGATGCGACGCTCCCCGACGCGATTTCGTTGACGCTGGGCGGTGCCGAGAGGAAGTCGACGCGCGTCAACATGCTGCTCCTCCACGCGCTCGATCTCGCCGATCACTACAGCCAGATCGCGAACTACATGCGCCTGAACGGCATGCTCCCGCCGTCAGCGCTGCCGAGGCCGGGGCGCGGAGGAAACTAGTCTCAGATGCAGTCGAGGTTAATGCCGTGCGCGCATGGTTGCCGGAATACCATATCAACGAACAGGTATTAGTCCCTACCCAAATTGAGGCAAGAAGTCATGAACTCGCTCATTAGCCGTTCGACCGTACTTGTCGCCGTGGCGATCGCCTCGCTGCTCGCCGCCACTCCCGCGCGCGCTCAAAGTGACGAACGCGCAATTGTCGCCGCGGTCACGAAATTCTTGGACGGGATTCGCACTCGCGACACCTCGCTCATGCGCTCTACAGTCGTATCTGGCGCCACATTGGTGCCCGTTGGCGGGCCCACGGGTCTGGGCGCTCCGTCGGCCATCGACGGTATCATCGAACGCACCGGCAAGGGCACCGGCCCCGGCAACGACGAACGAATCGAAACGCCCAAGGTGCAGATCGACGAGCAGCTTGCCTCACTCTGGGCGTATTTCACTCTGACGCGCCCTGGCGAAACCAGTATCGATCGCTGTGGGGTCAACCTGTTCCTGCTTCGAAAGGGGCCGGACGGCTGGAAGATCTTTCAAATAGCGGCTACGACTCGGACGGAAGGCTGCAGAGCGATCGTCAAGTAGCTGAGGAGAAGCCATGACGCTCGCAACGCGGGAGCTGCGCGCATCGACTACGCCTCAAGACGCGGCCCGATGTTCGCCGAATTCAGGAACGTGACGTCCTGGGGGACCGCGAATTCATCGCGGGCCGACAGGTCGTTGCTCGGGATCGAGTCACGCTCGTGAGACAGTGCAATCCCTACTTTAGTCGCACACGATTCGCAGATTCCCAGTTCGACATGTCCGACAGGATCACACGATCCCCGAGATTCAGCCCTCGAATGATCTCCACAGTGTTCACCGAGCTGCGCCCCAACACCACCTGCACGCGTTGAGCCGTCTTCCCGCCGTCCACGACCCTGAACATTCCCACCGTGCCCGATCCACTGCCGGTAGTGGGCCGAGCCGTGAACAACACATTCTTCAGTCGTTCGATCTGAATGGTGCCGTCAACGCTCAGGTCAGGCACTGCGCCCGCGGGAAGCGCACCGTTCAGCGCGACGTCGATCGTTACCGTGCCGGCTTGGGCAGCCGGGTCCTTTCTCGATACGTGTCCGGGCACGATCCCGTTTCGTGTATCGATCGACGCGATTTGTCCGACCTGGACGTCCTTCGCCTGCGACTCGGGAATGCGCAGCACGGCTTTGAGCTGCCCGGGCTGCACCACCTTCGCGAGCGTCGTCCCCTCAGGCACCCATTGGCCAAGCTGCAATGTGAGATCCTGGAGCACGCCCGCCTCGGGTGCCCGCACCATGAGCGACTGCAGCCTGGTCTGTTGATTGAGCGCGATGGCCTTGAGTTGCTGCACCTGCGCCGACTGCACCGCGATCTGCGAATCGATGGCCTGATTCATCAGCGCGAGCCGTTGCTGCTCGATGCGCAGGCGAGTGGTGAGCTCCTCCGCCGCAGCCTTCTTGTTGTTCATCTCGAACAGCGACACGAGCTTGAGCTTGATTAAGGAATCGGCCGCCGCGGCTTCCTGCACGGCGCTCACGTACTGCGTGTGCATGTTGGCCACTGTACCTTCCTGCGTGAGCCGTTGACTCTGCAGGTTGGTGCGGAGATTCAGCAGGTCGATCTGCGCCTGCCGCACTTGTTGCTCCGCCTGCATCGTCTGAATCTGCAAGTCGGGATTCGAGAGTTGGAGCAGCACGCCGTCGGCCGGCACGTTCTGGCCGCTCTGCGCCACCACGCGCTCCACTCGCGCGGACGCCTGCGCGGTGATCCAGCGAATATGCTCTGGCACGAGCGATCCCGGTCCGCGCACCTCGCGAACCATGTCCCCGCGCCGCACAGTATCGGTGAACAACGTGCCCCCGTCAACCGACGGCAGCGCCGGCCCGAGACGCGTGAGCGCTACCGTAACGATCGTCACCAGGAAAATGCCGCCGCCGATCATCGCATTGCGCGCTGTCTTTCCTCGTGGTGCCCGGGCGATGTCCATGTCGTATCGCTATCAGTGACGAGAGATCGTGTGAGAGTCTTCGGTACTCACCAAAGCAAGCGCCGTGCCCTGCTTGCACTCCGATAAGTGTCTGCAGTTCAACGAGTTACAGGCCATCTGCTCACCGCGCTTGCTCTCGCAGCGTGCGATAACGCGAAAGCCCGTCCCATAACCGAACACCTACTCCGGTTAGTGACAACGAGGTCGAATCAGCAATGCGCGCGTTGTTCGAGGACACCCACAACACCGCTGAAGGCGCGGGTGCGGGCAGCGCTCGCCGCCCTGCTCCAGGAAAGGAGGCAATGCGTGGACGCAACGTGGCGGTAGTCTTGTCAGGCAGAAATGTGGACTCTGGCGTCTTTGCCGCCATCCTTCAGAACGCGCACTGACTTCCGTTCAACCGTCCATCTCGAGGCGCAACATCGCTTAGGCGCATATCCCAATCGTACAGTGAAAACAGGCCGTTGGTCGCATCGATCCGGATTTTCCCAAACTGTGCGACGTCGCTGCCAAGTATCCCATCGGTGTTGATCAGGCCCGAATAGGCCGGCCCATAAACGAGGATGCTTTCCAGGTGCACTGACTGCCCCCCGACATCCAGATTTAGCTTCGGGACGACCCGTTTCGGGTTCCCGCCCGTCTTCGCAATCCCAAACACGCGGCCGCCATACGTCGTCGCGACCATTTCCAGCTTGTCCAGGATCGAGCCGTTGAGAAGCGTGATCTGGGCACCGGTGTCGAGTGTGAACCGGAAGGTGCCCCCCGGTTTCGTCCGGACCTGGACCAGTGGTTTCCCAACCCATGCCAGATTTTGAAACCCTGTTCCAATGATTCCGAGGTGCTCCGGCGGCCTGAACGTGATCGTTCGAGCCCGATAGTCCATGACGACGTCGAATTGCCGGATGATGTCCCAGCCGATGATCCCGTCCACCCGGACGCCTTGCCCAGTGACTCCCTCACTGGTGGACTTGAGCCGCATAAGAGCGGCGTCCATGACGATCGCCGGTGTATTCGTGAACGCGATCTGTCCGATTCCAAGCCTCCTGACAATCCCGGCCTTGACGGGCGCAGTTCCCTCGAACGTCCGAATCCTCAGCGTGTCGGCGGAGACGAGCTGAATTCCTGCGTCTGAGGCAACCGTGGAGCTCAACACCGTCATGCTCGATCCTGTGTCGAGCCAGAACTCGTAGTCCTTCCCATTGATTGTCACCTTAATCGCCGGTGTCCCCATCGGAGTCATCACCAGCGGGAGCGAGATCGGCTTGTCGGGAGCTATCGTCGTTTGTTCGTCTACGCCGGCGAATGCGTGCCCCCATTGTTCCAGCTCGGAAGTGTTGCCACGATCAATGGCCGTCAGCGTCGAGGAAGCGGACAGGTCTCGAAGCGCGGTCCATTTGTGCTCGTATAGGAGTGTGGTCGCCAGCATGATTTGCGCTGCCACGGCCACGTTGATGTCGATGGACTGTCTGCTCATTGCGATGAAAGAATCCTCGGCCCTTGCCGGATCGCCCGCCATCAGGCGAGTCATCCCTTCCGCAAGGCCAATCTCCTCATCACTCCTGGCAGCTCTTCGCAGCGCGGTCACATCGAGGCCAGCCAAAGCCTCCCAGTACTCTTCCGAATAAGCCGTGCGAACGGATGGCTCGAGCAACGGCGCCGAGGGGCCTGGTGATACGGCACTCCGCAAGCGATCCGGCTGAACGAGTTCAACGCCCTCATCACGAACTCCAGCGGTGTCGGCGCTCGACTGCGCTGCGGCTGGAAACGCAATGGCCGCGATCATAACCGCAATGAACGCCGCACGGCATAAGTCTTCATTGCATTTCATTGTCGTCTCCCTTCCAGATAGTCGCCGCAACCCAGCTCTAATCCGTTGCCAACGCGATCGCGCCGGCGACTGTGCATTTCGCGCGTTTCTTCATCTATGTCGATCCAGTTAGCGGAGGGGATGACCAACGGCGCTTTCCAGGGCGGCGAAGGCCTTATGATAGTCGTACACGGCGGTGATACGGTCACTCTCCGAGCGCTCGTACGTCGCTCGCGCCTCTGTGAGGT
>Ga0209488_10003721_pt1 | contig 12157 bp, 12 predicted proteins | sample Rivendell_Oct201_8_FD_188349 | JGI IMG/M metagenome (GOLD analysis project Ga0209488, IMG submission 188349) | Vadose zone soil microbial communities from the Eel River Critical Zone Observatory, Northern California, USA -... | ecosystem: Environmental > Terrestrial > Soil > Vadose zone >...
AGTTCGGCGGTTTGTCTGGCGGCGCGCTCCTCATCGTAGCTTCGCGCCCGCTGCAGGGCGTCCGCGGTCGCTTGAGCAAGCAGATTGGTAAAAAGCTCGTCGGTGGCGTGGATGGCCGGACAGAAAGCGAATTCGAATGCCACTCCGCCCACCACCTTATCGGCGTGAATCAGCGGCAAGGCGAGATGCGCGCCGACGTCGGCGGCCTCCGTCACCGCTGCGCCGAGGCTGATAAAGCAGGCAGCGTACTCCTCTGTGGAGCGCAGCCACACCGAATGCCGCTCACGAATTGCCTGCAGAATCGGGAAGCTGTCGTCACCACTCGAATAGAGCTGCATCAGCTCCTTGTCATCGGGACGCCCGACCGCGCCGATCACCTGCGTTACGTGTCCGTCTTCGACTAAAACGAGGTGGCCGCGCGCCGCCTGGACGGTGCTCAGTCCGCGCGTCAGCAGAGCGGTCGCGATGTCGGCGGCGGTGTTCGACATCGACATCGCCGCCGTCACTTCCTGCAGCGCATTGGCTCGCGCCGCGGTTCTCTCGGCGTCCACCAGCGCGTCCTCGAGCGCCTCATTTGCCGAGCTGAGATTGTCAGAGAGGGCGCGCACTTCCTCCATTTGCTGGGCGAGGTCTGCGTTGAGATTGTTCAGCTCGAGAACGTGCTTCTCGGCTTCTGCGCGGGCGCGTCGCAGCTTTTCGGTCGCCACACTGACGAGGCCGACGATCAGGAAGAAAAACACCACGTGCGGAACGTCCTTGAATACTCGCGCGAAGAGCGTCTTGTCCGACGTCGGGATGAAGAACGCGAACGTAAGCGCGATAACGCCGAGCGAAATCACCAACGCTCGCAACGCGCCGAGCCGCCAGATGTTGGTAGCGACGGCCGTGAGCAGCAGCAGGTAGGCGATCGTCGGCCAGGCAACGGCCGCGTAGCACGCCAGCGCGGTGATGCCGATAGCGGCAATGTCGGCGCGAAGGCCAGTCTGCGCGTAGCGACGCACGTACTGGCCGACGCCTGGCAGATTGCTGAAGTCGAAGACTCGTGTACTCATGGTCCTGGCCGAGGTTCAGATTACAATAGGCCTGATATATAGAGTACGCCGTGGCGCGGGAAACTGAAGGCCCGGTGCAACAGTTCTAACCAAAGAGACGACTGACATGAAGATCAGCGTTTATCTCGCGACATCGGTCAATGGTATGATTTCAAACAGCAGAAATGTTCCTGACTGGCTCTCACAGGAATACGGAATGGGGCTCATGTCAATCTGCCAGCGAACGAAGGCAGTGATCATGGGGAAGACGACGTACAACATACTTGCACCGGATCACCTCCCGCTGAAGGATGACGGAAGCCTGGTTGTGCTTACGCACGACACATCGATGAAATCAGCCAGCCGCGCCTCGGTGTCGGGCGAGTCGGTGTCGAGGCCGAGGATGATGCCGGCCGTCACCTCAAGGCCATAGCGGTTCAGCGTCTCGATCGCCTGCATCATCGGCAGCGCGACGTTGTGCTCCTTGCGCATCGCCTTGAGCGCATCGGCCTCCGGCGTCTCGATGCCGACAAAGATGCCCTTGAAACTCGCTTCGCGCATCAGCGCGAGGATCTCCGTCTGCTTGGCGATGTTGAGCGTCGCCTCGCAGGAGAACTGCAGCGGATAGCCATGCTGCTTCTGCCAGGCGACGAGATGCGGCAGCATCTCACGCGTCGCCTTGCGGTTGCCGATGAAGTTGTCATCGACGAAATAGACCGCAGGCGGATGCCGCTGCGCCCGCATGGCGTCAAGCTCCGCGGTGATCTGCTGCGGAGTCTTCAGCCGCGGCTGGCGGCCGTAGAGGCCCGGGATGTCGCAGAACTCGCAGCGATAGGGGCAGCCGCTGGAGAACTGCAGCGTCAGCATCAAGTAGCGCCGAAGCGGCACCAGATCGTAGGCCGGGATCGGAAAGTCGGTGAGCGCAAGCCGCGCGGCTGTCTCGAACCGCATCTGCGCGGCGGGCGGCGCCACGCTTTCATCGAGCCGCGCGATCAGGGCGTCGGTGGCGTCGCCCAGCTCGCCAATGTGCAGATAGTCGATCTCCGGATACATCTCGGGCGAGGCCGACACCGACGGGCCGCCAACCGCCACGACTTTGCCAGCAGCGTGCGCGCGGCGGGCGATGTCACGGATCTGCGGCGCCTGGATATGCATGCCGGAGACGAGAACCACGTCGGCCCAGGCGAGGTCGGCCGCGCTCGCCGGCCGGATGTTCTCGTCGATGACGCGGACCGGCCATTGCGCCGGCATATAGGCGGCGATGAGGAGAAGGCCTTGCGGCGGCATGAAGGCGCGCACGCCCGGCATCAGCTTGTAGGCATGCGAGAAGGTGCCGAACGAGGGCGCATAGGCGGGGAAGACGCAAAGCACCCGCCGGCGATGGGTGACGGTCACGGACGTTCGCATTGAGGCCTCGCTCGCATTGTGACGACCGAAAGCGTCAAAGCGCAAGCGGGCGATTTGGTTCGGCTTCAGGGCACAAACTCTACAGAAAATGCCGTATGAGCTGGGCATGCAATGTCGCATTTGCGACGTATCCTTGCGGTTGGATGGCGGAACCATGGCATATGCCCCCAATCAACGGCACATTGAGATAGCCTTCTCCTCGGGAAGCCTTCTTCAGAATGGCAAGCCCTACGAATTTCAGCGTCTTGAGATCGGGCACCTGCTCGTCACGTCGGGTGCCTTGGCCGCCTCGGATCCCTTCGTCAGCCCCGATCCTCCGCCATTCACGCAGGCCATACCCGCCGGGCGGTATCCGGTGTCGGTCGCCGTTGCCTGCTACGGAACGGGCGAGGAGCGCGACGAACGCGTGGCGTTTGCGCGGGTCGAGATGTCCGATTTACCGGTTGCTTCTTGGACAATGGCATTGACTGAGCGCCAAGACCCGTCCGCGCTCGAGCACGATGGGTATTTTGGCTATGGCGTGGACGCTGGCACTGGTTGCTTCATGGACCCGGTTGCTGGTCGGCTCCTTGCCGAACGAATGGGCCTGGAAGACGAATACTTCAACGCGATCATCGACGGGATGGAGACGACGTACAGAAGCACTCGCTCGTGGCATGGTTGGCGTCCGTCACCCGAGCGTGACGAAAACATCATTTGCTTCTCATCCGGTTGGGGCGATGGCTCATATCCGTCTTTCTTTGGGTTCTCTGCCGAAGGCCATCTGTGCGCGCTGGTCACTGATTTCTTTATTCTGAGCAATACGGAAGACGCCGCATAGTTGCCCGCAGCACCTGGCTCTATGCACCATTACACGAGCGGTGGTGAACACATCATCGGGCGATCAAAGTTTCTGGAGACCATTCATGAAGCCGAACCTGTTCCTGATTGCGGTCACGTTGCTCAACGCCGGCATGCTGACCATGTCATACATTCAAAATCATCGCCCGGCTTCAACGCCTGGAGCCGACCAAATTCTTCGCGGTCGCGGACTCCAGATCGTGGATGACTCCGGCCATGTGCGCGCCAGCATCCAGGTATTGCCGCAAAGCCGACAACAGGATGGAACGATGTCGGCTGAGACGGTGCTGTTGCGCTTGATCACCGAGCAGGGCCGCCCCTCGGTCAAGATCAGCACGTCCGAGCAACAGTCGGGGATGTCGCTGACGGGGCCGACCGGGACAAGCCACAGCTACGTGCAGGCCCTTGCCGGCAGCTCCGCCAGCGCCGTGGTGGTCCGAAGCGAGGACGGCGGCGAACGCAAGATCGAGCCATAAGTCGTCGAGCACCCGATGCCGCGTCTCCGGCGGCGACATGATGCTCGGGCTGCTGCTGATTGCGTTTGTCCTATTCCTGTTTGTCATCGGGATACGGCTGATCCGGAAAGCGTTTGGGCAATAGCCCACTCGTGCGAGCTTGCCGCACGCGAAGCCGCCGTTTCCGATTTCCGCTTTCGTTTCAAACACGCTATGCTTTCGTGCTCATAACAATGAACACGGGGAGTAACGCTCATGCGCCGACGGATGATGGCTGCTCTTGTCCTACTTCCAATAACATTCGCGTTGGTCAGCGCTGTCGCCCAGGCGCAAGACCGTACGCGCGCCGGCGCGCTGATCGATCAGAAGCTGCGCGAAGCCGTCGAGCGCAAGCAGGTGCCGGGCGTCGTTGCGCTCGTCACCGATCGCAAGGGCGTGGTCTACCAGGGCGCCTTCGGGGTGGCGGATGTCGCGACCGGCCAACCCCTGGCTGCTGACTCATTGTTCCGGATCGCATCAATGACCAAGGCGATCACGTCGACCGCGGCCATGCAGCTCGTCGAGCAAGGCAAGTTCACGCTCGATGATCCGGTCGAGAAATATCTTCCCGAAATGGCCAAGCTGCCGGTGTTCGATTCCTTCGATGCCAAGACCGGGAACTATCATCTGCACATGACATCAAAGCCGATCACGGTGCGGCATGTGTTCACTCACACATCCGGGCTCGGCTATCCGTTCACCAGCGCAACCTTGCGCGATTTCAAGCCGCGCGCGGGCGAGACTTATCCGGATGGCCCGCTGCTGTTCGAGCCGGGTGAAAAGTGGTGGTACGGGACCAGCACCGACATCGTCGGGCGCCTGGTCGAGAAAGTCTCGGGCCAGAAGCTCGAAGATTATTTCCGCCAGCACATCTTTACTCCGCTCAAGATGACGGACACCTCCTACAACGTGCCGGAGCAGAGGGGCGCGCGCCTCGTCGCGGCGCAGCAGCGCGACGGCGAGCGCATGGATGGCGCGATCGTCAAGACGCCAGTGCAGCCGGGGCTCACAATTCCGCAACCCATCGGCGGAGGCGGGCTGGCCTCGACCGCCAGCGACTACGGCCGGTTCGTGCGCATGCTGCTCAACGGCGGCGAGCTCGACGGCGCCCGTGTGCTGAAAGCCGAGACCGTAGCGCTCATGGGCCAGAACCACATCGGCAACGTGTCGGTGCCGGCGCTGGGGTCGGCGCTACCGCGCAGCCGCGACTTCACTTTCATCGCCGACGGCCGCGACAAGTGGGGGCTCGGTTTCCTGATTACGACCGATCACGTGCCCGGCAAGCGCACAGCCGGCAGCCTGAGCTGGGGCGGCATCAGCAATACCTATTTCTGGGTCGATCAGAATCGCGGCATCGCCGGTGTGATCCTGATGCAGTACCTGCCATTTGCCGATCCCGCGGCGCTCGCGGTCTACGACGCCTTCGAGCGCGCCGCCTACCAGCTTGCGGACGGCATGTGAGGTCACCACCGCGCGAGGTTGGCCAGCCAACCTGGCGGTTCAACGACAGGACGGCCCCAAGGCAGTGTTATCAGCCACTGGCTTCCGCGCCGGAACTCGTAGGTAATATAACACCAAGTATCCTCTTTGTGAAACCGCTGTTTCGCAATCGATAAACCAATGCGCGAAAGCCATGCTAGCATGCACGCATCGGCGGCTTCACAATGTCCATGACCGACGTGTGCAATAGTTTTTGCAGGAATCTGACTTAGTGAGTTCCTCACCAGATGACATCCGTGGCCGGCGCATCCTGATCGCCGAGGACGAGGCCATGATCGCGCTTGACCTCGAAAGCGTTCTGCAGGACCTCGGCTGCGAGATCATCGGCCCGGTGGCGAATGTCGAGGACCTGCTGCAGCAGTTTAAAACCCATCATCCGGACGGCGCGCTGCTGGATATCAATTTGCGAGGCAAGCAGGTATTCGCGGTGCTTCCGCAGCTGATCGAGCAAGGCCTGCCGGTCATCATCACGTCGGGCTACGACGATATTACGCTGATCCCGAAGGATTTTCGCGCGCTGCCGCGCATCTCCAAGCCGTTCAACCAGACCGCCCTGCGCGAGCTGTGCGTCAGCGTTTTTGCGAAACGCTAGTCTACGGCACGTTCCTCCCGCACGACAGGACTGGGAATCATCGATCACCTCACCCTAAGCGGGCCGTGCACGCCGGCCCGTCCCCACTGACCGCAGCGGGAAACGAGAGCGGACGCAAAATAGTTCCTTTCGGGCCGATTTTCGCCGATGAGCCGCCTTTTCCGCCTGCTGCCTGGTTCACGACCCGGCGCTGGTCGGGGAGACAGACTTTGGGACTAACGGGCGATCTTCATTGCCATCCGGCCACCACCGCATATATTGCGGCGCAAACGCGGCCTAGCCCACACGGATTCCTTAATAATGTCCCTTCGGAACGTAGCGATCATCGCCCATGTCGACCATGGCAAGACCACTCTGGTTGACCGGCTGTTGCAACAGTCCGGCGCCTTCCGGGAAAACCAGCGGGTGGCGGAGCGTGCGCTCGATTCCAACGATCTTGAGCGCGAGCGCGGCATCACCATTCTCGCCAAGTGCACCTCGCTGGTCTGGAAGGACACCCGCATCAATATCGTGGATACCCCCGGCCACGCCGACTTTGGCGGCGAGGTCGAGCGCATCCTCAATATGGTCGATGGCGCGCTGGTCCTGGTCGATGCCGCCGAGGGCCCGCTGCCGCAGACCAAGTTCGTGGTCTCCAAGGCGCTCAAGGTCGGCCTCAAGCCGATCGTGGTGATTAACAAGGTCGACCGGCCGGACGCCCGCCCCACCGAGGTCGTCAACGAGGTCTTCGACCTGTTCGCGGCGCTCGATGCCTCGGAGGAGCAGCTCGACTTTCCGATCCTCTACGGCTCCGCCAAGGAAGGCTGGATGGCGGCAAGTGCCACCGGACCAAAGGACGCCGGCATGGCGCCCCTGTTCGATCTGATCACGCGGCACGTCGCACCGCCGACGGTCGAGGATGGGCCTTTCCGACTCCTAGGCACGATCCTCGAAGCCAACCCCTATCTCGGCCGCCTGGTGACCGGCCGAATCACCTCGGGCAAGATCACCCCGAACCAGCCCGTGAAAGTGCTCGACCGCAACGGCAAGCTGATCGAGCAGGGCCGCGTCACCAAGGTGCTCGCCTTTCGCGGGCTGGAACGCACCGCGGTCGAGGAGGCGGAAGCCGGCGACATCGTCGCGGTAGCGGGGCTGCCCGAGGCGACCGTGTCGCACACCATTTGCGCGCCCGAGGTGGACACGCCGCTGCCGGCCCAGCCGATCGATCCACCGACGCTCGCGATGACGTTCCGGGTCAATGACTCGCCGCTCGCCGGGACCGAAGGCGACAAGGTGACCGGCCGGATGATCCACGACCGCCTGTTCCGCGAAGCCGAAGGCAACGTGGCCCTGCGAGTGAGCGAATCAACCGAGCGAGATTCGGTGGAGGTGGCCGGCCGTGGCGAGCTGCAGCTTGGCATCCTGATCGAGACCATGCGGCGCGAAGGCTACGAGCTGTCGGTCTCGCGCCCCAAGGTGCTGTTCGAGCGCGACCCGGAGACCGACGAGCTGCGCGAACCGATCGAAGAGGTCGTGATCGATGTTGACGAGCCGTTCTCTGGCGTGGTCGTGCAGAAAATGGCGGAGCGCAAGGCCGAGATGATCGAGATGCGGCCCTCTGGCGGCGGACGCGTGCGGCTGGTGTTCTATGCGCCGACCCGCGGCCTCATCGGCTATCAAGGGGAGCTCCTCACCGACAGCCGGGGTACCGCGGTGCTCAACCGCGTGTTCCACGGCTACGCACCGCACAAGGGCGACCTGCAGGGCCGCCGCAACGGCGTGCTGATTTCCACCGACGAAGGCGACGCGATCGCCTATGCGCTGTGGAACCTGGAGGACCGGGGGCCGATGATGATCGAGCCGGGCTGGAAGGTCTACCGCGGCATGATCGTGGGCGAGCACACCCGCGGTAACGATCTTGAGGTTAATGTCCTCAAGGGCAAGAAGCTCACCAATATCCGAACACACTCCAAGGACGAGGCGGTGCGCCTCACGCCACCGATCCGCATGACGCTCGAACGGGCGCTCGCCTACATCGGAGATGATGAATATGTCGAAGTGACTCCGAAGGCGATCAGACTGCGCAAGAGGCTGCTCGATCCCAACGAGCGCAAGAGGGACGAGCGGCGGCGCGAGGCCGAGCAGGTCTGATCACGTTCGGGGGACACGCCGATTAATCGTAAATTGGCTTCATAAGAGACGGGATTTGATTCGCTCTTTTTGCGCGGCGAAATCCGGCTGCTCGGCCTTTGGCCGAGTTACCCGTGGATCGCGGCCACACCGACCATATCCTGGAAAAGGCTGCAGAAAATTCTTCGGCAGGCGTGGCATGGCTGCAACATACCTCCAGGCAACGAACAAATCTGCACTTTTTGTCACGCCACCGTCCAAAACGACGGCACCGCCGGCTCGGTCGCCCACATTGTTAAGCTATAATTAAACATGACACTTGAAGGGCGCCGAAGCTCTTGCTTGTATCGCTCGCATGAGCACGACCCTGATCGAAGTCCGCCGCGCCAAGCCGTCCGATGCGACGGCAATCGCGACCACCCACGACGAGGCATGGCGCACCGCGTACCAGGGTGTGATCCCTGGACCGGAGCTCGACAAGCTCATCAACCGCCGCGGTCCGACTTGGTGGGAGGGCGCGATCCGGCGGGGCAGCCGCATTGCCATTCTGGTGTTCGGCGACACAGTCGCGGGCTACGCCAACTACGGACGCAACCGCGCCCGCAGCCTGTATTACGATGGCGAGATTTATGAGCTTTATCTCCGACCCGAATTTCAGGGTCTCGGCTTTGGCCGCAAGCTGTTTCAGGCCGCGCGCCGCGATCTGGCCCAGAGCGGAATGAGCAGCCTCGTCGTCTGGGCGCTGTCCGACAATGAAAACGCCGTCGGTTTCTATCGCAACTTGGGTGGCCGCGCGGTCGCGCGTTCCTCCGAGCGATTTGGCGGCAAGGTCTTGGACAAGGTCGCCTACGCTTGGCAGGGCTGACCACTCCTTCACTGCATCAGCGTAACATCACTCGCCGCGGCGATTGATCGCGGCGGCGTTGCTGTGATTCCAAACCAGTGCTCGACGAGCCAAGAGTCGCCTTCACTCAATCGTTCGACTTTGGCAACTCGAACGTCGGCGGAGGGAGCCCTGCGAGAGCGCAAGCGGCACGCACCGTATTGGCCAGCAGACAAGCAATCGTCATCGGCCCGACACCGCCTGGCACTGGCGTAAGCGCGCCCGCCACGCCGCGCGCCTCCTCAAATGCAACATCGCCAACGATGCGCGACTTGCCGCCCTCACCCGGCAACCGGTTGATGCCGACGTCAATCACCGTCGCGCCCGCTTTGATCCAATGGCCGCGCACCATCTCCGGCCGTCCGACTGCCGCGAACAGAAGATCAGCGCGGCGGCAGACATCCGGCAGATCTTGCGTTTTGGAATGCGCGACCGTCACGGTCGCATTTTCGGCAAGCAGCAGCTGGACCAGCGGCTTGCCGACGATGTTAGAGCGGCCGATCACCACCGCCTCCAGGCCCTCAAGCGTTGGCCGCCCGGTCTTGGCTAGAATCACGCAGCCGAGCGGCGTGCACGGCACCAGAGCGGGGAGGCCAGTGGTCAGCATGCCGGCATTGGTTGGGCTGAAGCCGTCGACATCCTTGCGTGGATCGATCGCGGCCACGATCTTCTGCGCGTCGATGTGGGCAGGCAACGGCAACTGCACCAGGATGCCATGCACCACGGGATCGCTATTGAGCCGGCCGACCAGCGCGAGCAGATCGGCCTCGCTCACGGTCTCGGGCAGGCGGTGGTCGAATGAGCGCATGCCGCTGCCCACCGCCATCTTGGTCTTGCTGCCGACATAGACCTCGCTCGCCGGATTGTGGCCCACCAGCACGACGGCGAGGCCCGGCACCAGGCTGCGATCGCGCGCCAGACGATGCGAGGCATCCGCCACACGGCCGCGCAGCTCGGCCGCGATCGCCTTACCGTCAATGATTTTCGCGGTCATGCCCGTCCCCGCCACGTTGGAATGCAAGCGCCCCGTTTCCGAAGTTCGTGATACGTCTCGCCTCCTCTGACACGAACTTCGGAAACGGAGCACTAGCCGATCGAGACAATCTTCTCCAGCGTCGCCACCATTGCCGCGCCCTCTCCTGCAACGGTCAGGCGTTTGATCCGAGCAGTTGCCCCGGCCACCAGCGCGACGCTGCGTGGCGCAATGCCGAGCGCGCGCGCGATCAGCCGGATCAGCTCGGCATTCGCCTCCCCCTCGCTTGCCGGTGCGCGTACCCTTACCTTGAGCACGCAGCGCCCGTCCGAGAGCACCTCGATGCCATCAATGGCGTCGCGGCCGCCGCGAGGAGTGAGCCGAACCGTCAGCGCAACGCCGCCTGGCACTATCGCCCACGGCCGCGTTGCCATGCTACGTCGCCATGCTAACTCAGAACACGTTGGGAATGATGTACAGGTTGATCACGTAGCTGAGAAAAAGGATGATAAAAAACAGGATGATCGGGGAGATGTCGATGCCGCCGAGGTTGGGCATGCGCCGACGGATCGGCCGCAAGGCCGGCTCGCTGATGCGATAAAGGAAATCTGCGATCATTCCCACGAACTGGTTCCGCGTGTTGACCACGTTGAAGGCGATCAGCCAGGACATCACCACGGCGGCGAACACCAGGTAGAAGTAGAACCACAGGGCCTTATCGAGGACGATGAACAGGGCGCGCATCTGGGCAAATCGCTCGTTGGATAGCGGTTGGCCACATGTAGCGGGCTTGCCGGGCGCGAACAAGCCGGCTGCGGAAGTCGCCTGTGAGCGCAATTGCGACCGTCTCGCACCACCCCTACGGACTTGCCTTATTGACTTGGCAGGGGGGCAGCCCTAAATGGCCGCTACCCGCCAACGGGCGCAGCCCGTTGCCGCCTTGGGGCCGTAGCTCAGCTGGGAGAGCGCCTCGTTCGCAATGAGGAGGTCAGGGGTTCGATCCCCCTCGGCTCCACCACTCTTTTCTTTTCGGCGCCTTCGAACAACCAAGGTTCCCGCCATGGTCGCCGACCGGCGCTCCGGCTTCGATCAAGCGCGAACCCGTTCGGCCAGATCGTTCAAACCCAACCGAACCCGTCAGCACCTGCGCTGCTTCGTTTTTAGGCGGAGCCTGGAGCGGGTTCAGTGCCCGCGGCTCCGGCATGTGCGATAAGGATCCTCTCTGGTGCTGACCTAGTGCTTGGGACTTTCCCAGCCAAGGGCGACCTGCGCAGGCGATGTCTGAGTGTCCTCGACGATCTGTAAAGCCAGGTGCCGAATGTCGTCTGCAACACCGGCATACGGGACGGTCATTCCCACGGGGTCAACGCGAAATGTATATTTGAACGGCCTTGCCAATCAAAAATCGAATGTTGGTGACGTCGCTGCCGAGCTAATCTTCTGCCAGAGGCTGTGAGCAAGGTTGTTTCTTGCCAGAAAAATTAGCCAATACAGGCGCTGACCGTGATCCCCTCGGATCAACTCCCAGTGTGTAGCTTGCGGAAGGCTAAGCGCCTTCACCTTCTCCGACCAATACTTCATCAATGCGCCGCGAAACGCGCCTTTAGCCAATGTCGGGCTCACTTTCTCTCGCCAACCTGGAGCAAATTTGTCGAATTGATCATAGTCCCCTTCCGCATAGCGGGCGGCGTTGCGCTGGAGATCAGATACGCTGACGTGAACAATTACGTCGATGCGTTTGAGCTTCGCTAGCTCTTGGAGTAAGTCAAATGACAACGTAGCTAGGTTATATGGGTCAAGAAACGCGAGGTGCAGGCCATACGGGTCCAAGCCGCGAACTATTTGAGGCAGCGCAACACTCGCCGGGCCGGCAACAGCACGAACTGGAGCGTTTATCAATTTCAATCGCTTTGTTGCCGCATCAAGCAGCTCCTCATCCGCGTCAGAAATGTTGATCGAAGTGAACCGCCCTGGCGATTCCAAGGACTTCCTGAACGCGGCAAGCGGGCTTCCGTCAATGAACTTGTTCGTGTCACGAATGAGTGAGCGACCCGGTCCACAAAACGGATCGATGTAGGCAGCGCCGGTGCCCGCAAACTTCTTGCGAGCACCACCCGACGCGAAAACGTAATCTGTGACGATTTCGAGTTTGTCGACAGCCCAGGAACCAACCTTTTCGGCAATCAGGCCGTCATCACTCTGCGTGTACCGTTCTGGATCTCTCTGACGCACGCTCGGTGCCCCTTCTATGTGAGACCGCTAACGGCATTTGCAACACGCTATCAGGAAACTCACGCCACACGCTGCCGTCTAGCTTACCGCCGCCCT
>Ga0209488_10003722_pt1 | contig 12156 bp, 10 predicted proteins | sample Rivendell_Oct201_8_FD_188349 | JGI IMG/M metagenome (GOLD analysis project Ga0209488, IMG submission 188349) | Vadose zone soil microbial communities from the Eel River Critical Zone Observatory, Northern California, USA -... | ecosystem: Environmental > Terrestrial > Soil > Vadose zone >...
AGGACCACTAGCAACTCTATGAATCTAGTGCGGCTTTTGAATTTGAGGTTCCTAAACGAGCTTGCTGCAACAATGATAGGAACCTCAAATTCGCCGCACCAGGGCGTCGTACCCGGATAACAACGGCATCCCTGGACTGCCAGTGGAGACTGCCCCGCAGACGCCGGGCAGAGGGTGGTGGCCATTGCGGACTAGCCGCATCGACGCCTACTGTGGCGCTTGTGCGCCACGGAAGGTCGACATGAACGGCATCCACGACATGGGCGGCATGCATGGTTTCGGCAAGGTCGAGCCGGAACCGAACGAGCCGCCGTTTCATTCGCGCTGGGAGGGGCGGGCGCTCGCGCTCAATCGCGCGATGAGCTTCGCGAAAGTGTGGAACATCGACCGGTCGCGCGCCGCGATCGAGGAATTGCCGCCGGTCGACTATCTCACGCTCAGCTACTACCAGAAGTGGACTTTCCGGCTGGAGAAGCTGCTCCTCGAGTTCGATCTCGTCGGCGCCGACGAGGTCGCGGCCGGCCATTCGCTGCGGCCCGGCAAGCCGCTGCCGCGCACGCTGAAGGCGGCCGAGGTCGACAAAGCGCTCACCCGCGGCAGCTATGCGCGACCGACCAACACCACGCCGCGTTTTGCGGTGGGCGATCGCGTGCGCACGCGCGACCTTAACCCTGAGACCCACACGCGCCTGCCACGCTACGCACGCGGCCGCACCGGCGTCGTTGAATGCGTACGCGGGTTCCATGTCTTCCCCGACACGGTTGCGATCGGCGAAGGCGAGAAGCCGCAATGGCTCTACACCGTACTTTTTGAGGGCCGCGAGCTCTGGGGCGAGAGCACCGATCCGACACTGAAAGTGTCGATCGAGGCCTGGGAGCCCTATCTGGATCTGGAACCGGCATGATTGATCCAGCTGCCGCCCGTCGTGCCACCGCAGCCGTGCCGGGTATCCCGTGCAACGCCGAGGGGCCGGTGTTCCGCGAGCCGTGGGAAGCCCAGGCGTTCGCGATGGCGCTCGCGCTGCACGAGCGTGGCCTGTTCACCTGGCACGAATGGGCGGCGACGCTCGGCGAGGAGATCAAGCGCGCGCAGGCGTCAGGCGATCCCGACACCGGCGAGACCTATTACCGGCACTGGCTCAACACGATCGAGCGCCTCGTCGCCAGCAAGGGCGTGACCGACAGCGCCATGCTGGCGCGCTATCGCGACGCCTGGGAGCACGCAGCCGAGCGCACGCCGCACGGCACGTCGATCGAGCTCAAGGCGGAGGATTTTGGGCACGCCCACAAGCCGTAGGCATCACACGCCCGCCGCTCCGCCATCCGCGCGCGGATCGTGCGAGCCTTCCATGCTGCCATCAGGGTGCAGCACGACCGCGCCGGCATGACCGATCGCGTCGGTCAGCACCACGTCGTGGCCGGCGGCCATAAGCCGCTCGATGAGGTTGCCATCGAGCCGCGCCTCGACCACCAGGTTGCCGATCGGCTTGCCCCAGGTCTTGCCGACGTACCAGCGCGGCCCTTCGATGGCCTGGTCGAGCCGCTGGCGATGACAAACGTGGCGGCTGAATAGGGCCGCCTGCACCTGCGGCTGGGCGTCGCCGCCCATGCTGCCGTAGGCCATCACGCGACCGTCGCGCAGCACCGCGAGCGCAGCGCAGAGCGTGTGCAGCGGCAGCCGGCCAGGCTCGAGCACGTTGAGCGCGCCGCGATCGAGCGAGAAGCTCATGCCGCGGTTCTGCATCACGATGCCGGTCTGCGGCAGCACCACGCCTGAGCCGAACTCCCAATAGAGCGACTGGATGTAGGAGACGACCAGGCCGGAGGCGTCGGCAGCGCCCATCCAGATAGTGTCGCCCACTTCCTCGTGCGCCTTCCAGGGCGCGGCCCTGCGGCGGTCGATCGCGGCGGCTTCGGCGTCGAGGAACGACGAGGTGAGATAGCGGTCGAGCGTGTGCGGCAGCCGCGCCGGATCGGTGATCACCCGATCACGCACCGCAATGGCACGCTTGGCCGCCTCGATCAGGCCGTGCAGTTGATCGAAGCTCTCGGCTTCCTTGACGCCGAGCCGGTCGTAGATCGCGAGGATCATGAGCGCCATGAGACCGGGCGTCGGCGGCGCTGTGTTCCACAAGGTGCCGACCGGAAGCGCAACCGAGAGCGGAGCAGCCTCGGTGGCACGGTAGCGCTCGAGGTCGGCGCGTGTGACCGGGCTGCCGACGCGCTCGAGATCGGCCGCGATCTCGCGCCCGATGTCGCCGCGATAGAAATCATCAAGCCCCGCATGGGCCAGCTGCTCGAGCGTTGCGGCGAGCGCCGAGGGGAGCAGCCGCGCGCCCTGCGGGGGCGGTTTGCTGTCGATGAGGAACGTCTCGGCAAATCCCGGCACATCCTTGAGCTCTCGGCTCGCATCCGCGATGGTGAGCGCGAGATGGCGCGAGACCTCGACGCCGTCGCGCGCCTGCTTCGCGGCTGCCGCGAGCAGATCGGCGACCGGCAGGCGCCCGCCCTGCGCCTTGGCGGCTTCCAGGGCAAGCATCCAGCCCGCGACCGCCGCCGGCACCGTAAGCGCCGCCAGCGGCCCGCGCGTCGGAATGCGATCGTGGCCGGCGTCGCGATAGTGCGCAAGCGTGGCGCGTGCGCCGGCAGCACCCGCCGCCATCAGGGCGCGCACCTTCCCCGATGGCTCGTGCACGACCCAGAAGCCATCGCCGCCGAGATGATTCATGTGCGGATAGACGACCGCAATCATCGCCGCCATCGCCACCATGGCTTCGAGCGCATTGCCACCTTCGGCGAGCACCGCACGCCCGGCTTCGGCGGCGGCGAAATGCGGCGCGCAGATGACGCCACGGCGGTGGCCGGCGGTGTAACGGTCCATCGCGCTTACCCAGCCGCCGCAGGTGTGTCGCTCAGCCCGCGCCGCCTGAGCAGCGCCTCAGGGGTCGGCAAGCGGCCGCGGAACGCCGTATAGAGCGCCTCCGGATCGCGCGCACCGCCCGCCGCATAGACGTTGTCGAGCAGGCTCCTGGCGATCTTGGGATCGAAGATGTTGCCGGTTTCCTCGAAGGCCGCGAACGCATCGGCGTCGAGCACCTCCGACCACATGTAGCTGTAATAGGCGGAGGCGTAGCTGCCGCCAGAGAAGAGATGCCCGAATTGCGTGGGGCGGTGGCGCATCACGATCTCTGCCGGCATGCCGATGCGCGCGAGCGCTTTCTCCTCGAAGGCGTTGACGTCGAAATGCTCGACACTCGGCAGCAGATGCAGATCGAGATCGACCAGCGCACAGGCGACATATTCGACGGTGGCGAAACCCTGGTTGAAGGTCCGCGCCGCGATGAGCCGTTTCATCAGATCGTCCGGGATCGCGCGCCCGGTATGGCTATGCACCGCAAAGCGGCTCAGGATTTCAGGCCGATCGAGCCAGTGCTCGTAGAGTTGCGAAGGCAGCTCGACCCAGTCGGTCAGCACGCTCGTGCCCGCCACCATCGGATAGGTGACATCGGAGAGAAGCCCGTGCAGCGCATGCCCGAACTCGTGGAACAGCGTGCGCGCATCGTCGAAGCTGAGCAGCGTCGGCTCGCTCGCTCCACCCTTGGAAAAATTCGTGACATTGACGATCAGCGGGTGGATGTCGCCGGTGAGCCGCTCCTGATCGCGCAACGCAGTCATCCAGGCGCCGCTCTGCTTCGATGAGCGCGCGAAATAATCGCCAAAGAACAGGCCGCGAGGCTTGCCATCGGCGTCACGCACTTCCCAGGCCTCGACATCCGGATGCCAGCCCGCGATGTCGTGGCGGCGCTCGAACGAGAGCCCGAACAGCTTATGGGCGGTATAGAACGCGGCTTCGACGATGTGGTTAAGCTGGAAGTAAGGCTTGATCTCACTCTCGTCGATGTCGCACTGACGCTTGCGCAGCTTCTCGGCGTAGTAGCGCCAGTCCCAGGCCGCGAGCTTGAAATTGCCGCCCTCCTCCTGAATGAGCGCCTGCATGGCGTCGCGGTCGACGAGCGCGCGCGAGCGCGCGGGCTTCCATACCCGCTCAAGCAGATCGCGCACCGCCTGCGGCGTCTTCGCCATCGCGTCGTCGAGCCGGTAGTGCGAGTAGCTGTCGTAGCCGAGCAGCCGCGCGCGCTCGGCACGCAGCGCCAGAATCTCGGCGATGATCGCCTTGTTGTCGGTCTTGCCGCCGCCGTCGCCGCGCGCGATCCAGGCGCGGAAAACCTTCTCGCGCAGCTCGCGGCGCGCTGAGAATTGCAGGAACGGCTCGACACTGGAACGCGAGAGCGTGATCACATGCTTGCCGGCGAGGGAGCGCTCGGTCGCCGCCGCGCGCGCCGCCTGGCGCACAAAGTCAGGAAGCCCCGCGAGATCGTCCTCGGTTTCGAGCACGAGTACATAACCCTGCTCGTCGGCGAGCACATTCTGGCTGAACGTCGTGCCAAGCGTCGCGAGCCGCTCGTTGATCTCAGCGAGCCGCTTGCGCGCATCAGCATCGAGCGCGGCACCGGCGCGCTTGAACATCAGGTAGTAGCGTTCCAGCACGCGCGCCTGCTCGGCGTTGAGGCCGAGCGCCTCACGGCGCTGCCAGAGCGCGTCGATGCGGCGGAACAGCGGCTCGTTGAGCAGGATGCCGTTCCAGTGGCGAGCCTCGCGCGGCGAGATCTCGCGCTCGACCGCGAGCAGTGCATCGTTGGTGTGGGCGCCGGCGAGCACGCCAAAGACCCTGCCGACCCGGTCAAGCATGCGGCCGGCTCGTTCCATCACCTCGATGGTGTTCTGGAATGTGGGTGCCGCCGCATCGCTCGCGATCGCGGCAATTTCGCTATCGTGCTCCGCGAAAGCGCGGTCATAGGCCGGCATGAAATGCTCCGGCGCGATACGGTCAAAGGGCGGAACCCCAAAGGGGCCGCGCCAGTCCTCGAGCAGGGGGTTGTTGGTCGTCGCAGTCTGATTGTTCATCGGCGATATCTGGTGTGGCGGGTACTGGGGCGCAACCTACCGGGTGGCGAGGCGGAGCACAAAGCTGGCTTCTTCGGCCGCCCAGCATCGGAATGCCACGATGGGACGAGCGCGCGGGCCGCGGGCTCCTACCCTCTTCCCTTGCGGGAGAGGGTGGCAAGTCGTCGCAGCGCAGCGAAGACGGCGAGCCGGGTGAGGGGTTCGGTTCGCAAGACCGAACGAAAGCGACTCCTCACCCGCCTCGCTCAGTTCGTTCGCTCGGCACCCTCGCCCGCAAGGGGAGAGGGTAACGGAGTCTGCCGCACGCCTAGCGCCAACCAGTCAGGGTCTTCACACCTTCAGCCGATACACTCTCCGCGCATTGTCGGCGAAGATCTTCTGCCGGTCGCTCTCGCTCAGGAACGTCATGGCGTCGATGTGCCGCTTGGTGTCGTCGTAATAGTGTCCGCTCTCCGGATCGACGCCGCGCACCGCGCCGACGATCTCCGAGGCGAACAGAATGTTGTCGATCGGGATGGTCTTGAGCATCAGCTCGATGCCCGGGCGATGATAGACGCAGGTGTCGAAATAGACGTTCTTGAGAAGCTCGGTCAGCGGCGGCCGCTTCAAGTCCTGCGCGAGCCCGCGGTAGCGGCCCCAGTGGAACGGGACGGCCCCGCCACCATGCGGAATGATCAGGCGTAGCGTGGGGAAGTCCGTGAACAGGTCGGACATCAGGAGCTGCATGAACACGGTGGTGTCGCCCGCGATGTAGTGGCCACCGGTGCCCTGGAAATTCGGATTGGCGGACGCGCTGACATGCAGCATCGCCGGCACGTCGAGCTCGACGAGCTTCTCATAGAGCGGATACCAAAAGCGATCGGTGATCGGCGGATCGCGCCAATACGCGCCCGAGGGATCGGGATTGATGTTGACGCCGACGAAGCCAAGCTGCTTGACGATGCGCTCGAGCTCTCCGGCACACTTCTTTGGCGACACGCCCGGTGACTGCGGCAACTGCCCCACTCCGATGAAGTTGTTCGGAAAGAGCGTGCAGACGCGGTGGATCATGTCGTTGCAGATCCGCGACCATACGAAGCTGGTTGCCTCGTTGCCGAGATGGTGACCCATGGCGCCGGCCGTCGGCGAGAACAGCGTCACATCGGTACCGCGTTCGCGCTGGAAATTGAGCTGCTGCTGAACGCTCTCGCGGATCTGATCGTCGCTGAAATTGAGTATTATGCGCAACAGCGTCGGCGATCCATCCCCAATTTCGGCGAGCTGGCGCTGCCGGAACTCGGTCAGCGCCCGCGGCACGGTCGTATAGTGCCCGTGGATGTCGATCACCTTGGCGCGCCCACCACCCGGCAGCTGCGCCCGTGCTGGAGCGCCGGTCAGCGTCAGGGCTGCGCTGGCGCCGATGCCCTTGATCAACTCACGCCGTGACATCGTCATGGCTTCCTCCCTCTCTCTGCCTGGCTCGACGGGGAGTTCCCGTGGACATTAACAATCCCGCGTGCTCATTGCATCGCATTGTTGCGCGTGCTGCAAGGAGCCGTCATGACCGCCATCACACTGGATCAGGCCAACCGTATCATCTCGGCCATTCTCAAGCGGGGCGCCGAGATCAATTGCCGGCCGCTCTCGGTGCTCGTGGTCGAGCCGGGCTGCATTTTGAAGGCGTTTCAGAAGGAGGATGGCTCCTCCATGATCCGGTTCGAGATGGCCTATGGCAAAGCCTATGCGGCGCTCGCCATGGGCCGCTCCTCCAAGCTCGTGAAGGTCCGCGCCGAGGAGAAGCCGATTTTCATGCGCTACCTGATCAGCGCCAGCGGCGACCAGATCTTTCCCGAAGGCGGCGGCCTGCAGATCCGCAACGAGGCCGGCGAGGTGATCGGCGCGGTCGGGGTTACCGGCGATACCGAGGATTGTGATGAGGAGCTCGCCGCCCACGGCATCCATGCAGCCGGCCTCAAGACCGACGACGACTGCAAGGAGCTCGGCCGCAATGCGGGTATCAGATTGACCAACAAATAAGTGTGAGCGGCACCGGAGCGCCCCGGCTTGCCGAGGAAGGCGGCCCGGCGCAAACTGCGGCTCAATACAAAACCCGCGGAGGAAGAAGACCATGACGCCATTCACGCGCGCACGAGCAGCCGGCTTTGCGGCGGCCCTAAGCGTCCTCATGCTGAGCAACGTCGCGCCCGCGCAGACCATCCTGCAGTCGACGATCGGCGAGCCGAACCAGAAGACTGCCGAGGTGAGCACCGCCGACGTGCGACGCATCCTCGCCGATGGCAGCGCCATCCTGCTCGATACCCGCAAGCGCGCCGAATATGTGGCCGGCCACATCGCGGGCGCCAAGAACGTCGCGCCGCCAGCTGGTGCGCCGGAGTCCGAGTATGTCGCTGCGGTCGAAAAGCTCGTCGGCGGCGACAAGGGCAAGGCGCTGGTGCTCTATTGCAACGGGCCGAACTGCCAGGCCAGCAAGCAGCTCAGCGAGCAGCTGCTCGGCGCCGGCTTCACCAATGTGCGGCGCTATCAGCTCGGGCTGCCGATGTGGCGCACCATGAGTGGGCCGGTCGAGATCGAGCTCGAGGGCGTGCTGCGGGTCTACAAGATCGACCAGACCGCGGTGTTCTTTGACGGCCGCTCGGCTGACGAGTTCGCCAAGAAGAGTCTGCCCGGCACCCACAACGTCCCGGCCGACAAGGTGAAGGCCGAGGGCCTGCGCGGCGCGCCGACACCGAGCAACGACTTCAACACCCGCATTGTGCTGTTCGGCCGCGACAGCGCGCAGGCGCGCGTGCTCGCCGATGCGCTGGGCAAGAGCGCGATGCAGAATGTGTCGTATTTCCCAGGCACATTCGAGGAGCTGGCGGCGGCCGTGAAGGCGCCGTAAGCGTCGTGCAGCGCCGCATCACATAGGTCTGGTCAACGAAGCCTGCTGCAGAGGAGACCGACAATGACTGCAAGAGCATCTCGATTTGTTGCAGTGGTAACCTTGGTGTTGCTGTCATGCATCTCGGCTGGAGCGGCCGAGCTCTCCAGCCAGGACCAGGCGAAGCTCATCAAGAACGTCGACGCCTATGCGTCGCGCATGTCGGAGGTCGCACTGCAAATCTGGTCTGCGCCGGAGTTGGGCTATCTCGAGCAGAAGACATCCGCGTTGCTTCAGAGCGAGCTCAAGGCCGCGGGATTCACGATCGAAACGGGCGTCGCCGGCATGCCCACGGCGTTTGTGGCACGCGCCGGCACGCGCGAGGGTCCGGTGATTGCGCTGCTGGCCGAGATCGATGCCCTGCCCGGCCTGTCGCAGGCTGCGACCCCGGAGCGCAAGCCGATTCCCAATCAAGACGCTGGCCATGCCTGTGGCCATCACCTGTTCGGCGCGGGAGCGGTCGCGGCGGCAATTGCAGTCAGGACCTGGCTCGAGGAAACCGGCACGAAAGCCCAGATCCGCGTCTATGGCACGCCCGCCGAGGAAGGCGGCGGCGGCAAGGGCTATATGGTCCGCGCCGGTCTCTTCAACGACGTCGATGTGACGCTCTATTGGCATCCGGCTGACGCGAACAACGCCTCACAAGACCGCAATCTGGCAGTCACCAGCGCGAAATTCCGCTTCCACGGCCAGGCCGCGCATGCGGCAGCGGCGCCCGACCGGGGTCGTTCCGCGCTCGATGGCGTAGAGGCCATGAACTTCATGGTCAACTACATGCGCGAGCACGTTCCTCAGGATGTGCGTATCCATTACGTGATCACCAACGGCGGCGCTGCCCCGAACATCGTTCCGGAATTCGCCGAGTCCTTCTATTACGTTCGCCATCCTGATCCGCGGGTCGTTGCCGACGTCTTCGAGCGCGTCAAGAAGGCAGCCGAAGGAGCAGCTCTCGGCACTGGAACGACGGTTGACTACGAGGTGATCCACGGCGACTACAGCATCTTGCCGAACGACGTGCTCGGCCGCCTCATGGATTCCAATCTTCGTCGCGTTGGGGCACCGGTCTGGACAAACGAGGAAATGGCGTTCGCGGAACGGCTGCAAAAGACGCTCCCAGGCAGAGCGCTGCCAGCGCCGACCAGCGCGAGCGAGATCCGCAGCTATCGGTTCAACGGGCAAAAGTACTCCTCGACCGACTCCGGCGACGTGAGCTGGGTGACGCCATTGGCGACGTTGAACACCGCGACGTGGGTTCCTGGAACAGCCGCCCATAGCTGGCAGGCGACCGCCGCGGGCGGCATGAGCATCGGGCTCAAGGGCGCCATCGTTGCTGCCAAGACGCTTGCGCTTACCGTCGCGCAGATCTCGACGAGTCCCGAGCTGATCGCCGCGGCCAAAGCCGAGTTTGACAAGAGCCGCGGTCCGGGCTTCGTGTACAAGTCCTTGATCGGCGACCGGGCACCGCCCCTGGATTATCGCAAGGCGTCGTCGGCGGGCGCCGCCGATCCGGGATGACAAAACGCAGATCTGCAGCAACAAGACTTGCGAGCAATATCGGAGACCCTCATGCCCCGTCACGCCTCGTTCGTTCCGCACGGTGTCATCCCGGCGGTGCTGCTGCCGTTCCATGACGATCTCTCGATCGATGAGAAAAGCTTCCGCGCCCACCTGCGTGATGTCGGCGCAACCCAAGGCATCACGGCGATCACGCTGAACGCGCATTCGACCGAGGTCGCCTCCTGCAGCTTCGACGAGCAGCGGCGCGTGCTCGAGATCGCGCAGGACGAGATCGGCGGCAAGCTGCCGATCGTCAACGGCCTCTGGGCCGACGGCAGCCTCGAAGCCGCGCGCATCGCCCGCACGGCCGCGGACGGCGGCGCCTCCGCGCTGCTGGTGTTCCCGCCGGCGCCGTTCACCCTGCAGCAGTCGCCCGAGATGGCGCTCGCGCATTTCAAGCGCATCGCGGATGCGAGCGATCTGCCGATCATCGTGTTCCAGTATCCGCTCGCCACCGGCCAGGGCTATCCGCGCGACACGCTGCTCAAGATGTGCGATCAGGTGCCCACGATCCGCGCCATCAAGGACTGGTCCGGCAATGTGCCGCAGCACGAGATGCACATCCGCATGCTGCAGAGCCTGCCGCGGCCGGTGAACGTGCTCACCACGCATTCGGCGTGGCTGTTCTCCTCGCTGGTGCTCGGCTGCAATGGCCTGCTCTCGGGCTCCGGCAGCGTGATTGCCGATCTGCAGGCGCAGCTGTTCGGCGCCGTGCAAGGCAATGACCTCGCCACTGCCAAGCGTCTCAACGACCGCATCTATCCGACGGCGCGCGTGTTCTATGCCGAGCCCTGGGCCGACATGCACAACCGCATGAAGGAAGCGCTGGCGCTGCTCGGCCGGTTGCCGCGCGCGGTGGTGCGCCCGCCACTGGTGAAGCTCTCGCGCGCCGAGATTGAGCGGATTCGGGACGCGCTGGTCGAGGCCGGCCTGCTCGGCGCCAAGACGAGCCGCGACGCGGCGTAGAACAAACTGCCTCTCTTGTAGGGTGGGTTAGCGTGGCCCGTGCGTCTTGTTATATGGACGGCTCCTGATCCACCTGACAAAAGGCACGGGCCACGCTAACCCACCCTACGATCCGGAATCGGCCGCAACGTCCGCGACCATCTCCGCATGCACCACATAGCGCAGCGGGCCTTGCGTGCGCGCATTGAGCGGCCAGCAGGTCGAGAGCACCAGCCGGCGGCCTGATGAATAAGGATCGATGCCGGAGTGATCGAAGCGCACCACTGACGCGCCAGTGACGCGGAAGCGAAACACCTTGCCGTCGCGGCGGGTGACCTCGACGGCATCGCCCACGCGCACATCGGCCAGGAACGCAAAATGCGTGTCCCGGTGCGCCGCGTAGACGGCGGTGCCCTCTTCGCCGATCTCCGGCGTGCGCTCGAGCTGGCCCGGCCCGAACGCCAGCGCCTGACCGCTCGCGCCGGCGAGCACGATCGCGCTCTTGCCGAGCCGCGGCACGACCACGCGTGCGACCGGCCAGGTGTCGGCCCAGGACCAGGGCTTGACCGGCGCACCGGTCGACAGCACCTGCGCGAACGCGCGCTCGAGCAGGATCTGCGCCAGCATGGCCTTGGCATGGATGTAGACGCCCTGCGCGATCAGGATCAGGCCGCCGAGCGCGAGGGCGACAACTGCCGCCATGCCGGCGGCGGAGCACCAGCGCGCCAGCCGCGTGAACGGAGGGGCAAGCACTTCGATGGTTTCAGCGGTGGCAGAGCGCATGGCTCAAAGGTCCTTCGACCTTGAAGAGAGTGGCGCGCACGCAGCCGGGGTTGGGAGAGCTGCGTGCGCGCTTGGGAGGAGCCATCGGGGGGGTTGGCCCCTTCCCCAACCTCCCCGAGGGGACGACGGGGAGGTCGAAGTCGTTACCGTCCGTGCCGGACGGCAGGCACCAGGTGGCGTCTACGGACCACCAACAAGAGCAAACTCACGAGACAGAGCAGAATTCCGAACAGGATCCGGATCTCGGCATCGGTTGCACCCTTCGGCAGCGTCGCGCCGGTCGCGGGCGGCGGAGCAGGCTGCGCGCCGCGGTTTTGGGCAACTGCTGCATAGGTCACGCGCTGCGCCTTCTCGGTCTCGGTGAGATCGGCGCGACGCTCGATCGGGGTGAGCGAGGGATCGTTCGGCGCATCGCGTTGCGGCCCGAACACCTTGTCGAATTCCCAGCCGGCCGGGAGATTGAGCGGAATCTCGGCCTGCGACAGCCGCGCGCCTTCCGGACGGCTCGGCGTCTTGTCGACCGCGACAAGGCTCGTAAGGCGCGACACCAGGTGATGATCGAGCGCGAGCGTGAGGATGCGCTGGTCGGCCTCCTCCGGCGTGATCGTGCGCAAGGTCCGCGCCACTTCGGCATCGGTGATCTTGCGCCGCGCCCACAGCTTGGAGAGGCCAGAGCCTTGCGCGGCCTGCTCGAGCGGCAGCGTCACCAGCCAGGGACGGTCGCCGATCAGGCCCTTGATCTCGAGCGTGCCCGAAAGTGCGGCCAGGCGGGCGGTCAACGCCACCGGCTCGCCGCGATAGAGGTCAGGCAGCACGATCGGGGTCACGTCAGCGCCACCGGCCGAGAAGGTCGCGGTCAGGTTGGTGACCGCCGGGCTCTCGAGCTTGTCGAACAGCGTACGCATGCGCTCCTCGACCTGATCGACCGAGCCGATATGGGTGAAAGTGCCGCGCCCGAGCTCGGCCGCGCGCGTCATCAGGAAGCTG
>Ga0209488_10003723_pt1 | contig 12154 bp, 7 predicted proteins | sample Rivendell_Oct201_8_FD_188349 | JGI IMG/M metagenome (GOLD analysis project Ga0209488, IMG submission 188349) | Vadose zone soil microbial communities from the Eel River Critical Zone Observatory, Northern California, USA -... | ecosystem: Environmental > Terrestrial > Soil > Vadose zone >...
GGTGGTCAGCGCGAACACTGCTGCCCAGCTCGACGTGTTCATGTTCAGGAAGCCATGGACGGGAGTGACGGAGCCCTCGGACCATCCGAGACACCGCGGTGATGGTCCCCCCGCCCAGGACCCGGGTCAAGACAGGTCGGGCCTGCCGCATCAATCGCTGGATCCGGTGCCGGTCGCAATCGCCGTGGCCTGGAACCCGCCGCCCAACGCCTGCAGCAGCCGCACGGCGTTGACCAGCCGCTGACCATTGGTACGCGCCACGGCGCGCTCGGTCGCTGCGAACGAACGTTCGGAGTCGACCACCTCCAGGTAGGCGACGAAACCGCCGGCGTAGCGCGTGCGGGCCGCTTCGACTGCGCGCTGCGCGGCGGCCAGCGCCCGCTGTTCGGCCTCGGCCTGGCCGGCGAGGAAGGTCGTCGCGTTCAACGCGTCTTGCACCTCCTGGAACGCCACCAGCACGCGCTGGCGGTAGTGCGCCACCGCCTCCTCGTAGGTCGCCCTGGCGCGATCCAGCGCGGCGCGCAGGCGGCCGCCCTGGAAGATCGGCAGCGACACCTGCGGGCCGAAGCTCCACACGCGGCTGTTCCAGTCGAACATGTCGCCGAGGTCGCTGCTCTCGTAGCCGGCGGCGCCGGTCAGGCGGATCGCCGGGAAGAAGCCGCCCTCGGCGACGCCGATGCGGGCGTTGGCCGCCGCGAGCTCGCGCTCGGCCTGGGCCACGTCGGGGCGCCGTTCGAGCAGTGCGCTCGGCAGGCCGACCGGGACCTGCGGCACCCCGGTCGCGAACGCAGCGACGGCGGCGAGCGTGAACGACGGCGCCGGCTTGCCGAGCAGCACGGCCAACCCGGTACGCAGCTCGCTCGCCTGGCGCTCGACCACGCGCAGCTCGGCTTCGATCGTCGACAGCTCGGTCTCGGCGCGGGCGAGGTCCAGTTCGGGGGCGGCGCCGGCCTCGTAGCGCGCGCGCGCGAACTCGACGGCGGCCTGCCGCGAGGCGAACGTGCGCCGCAGGGCCGCCAGTTCGGCGTCGTTGGCGCGCAGCGTGAAGTAGGTGCGCGCGACCTCGGCGTGCAGCGCGAGCTGCACCGACTCGAACGCGGCGATGCGCGCCTCGGCGTCGTTCGCCGCCGCCTCGATGCCGCGCCGCACGCGCCCGAACAGGTCGATCTCCCAGCTGGCCCCCAGCGCCAGGCGGGTGTTGCTGGCGGTATCGATCGGGAACGCGAGACCGGCGTTCGGCGAGTAGCGCGTGCGGTCGAACTTGCCGTCGAAGTCCAACGACGGGAGCTGGTCGGCGCGCGCGTTGCGGACCAAGGCGCGCGCGTCCTCGATGCGGGCCAGCGCCGCGCGCAGGTCCTGGTTGGCCGCCGCCGCGTCGTCCTGCAGCGCGTCGAGCACCGGATCGCCGAACATCGTCCACCAGTCGCCGCGCGGCGTGGCGTCGGCCGGCGCCGACGGCTTCCAGGCGCCGAGTTGCGCGAACTCGGCCGGCGTCTCGACCGCCGGCCGGGCGTAGTCCGCGCCGACAACCGTGCAGCCCGGCAGCAGGAGCGACCCGGCCAGCACCAGCCCGGCACCGACCGCGAGCGGCAGGGCGCCGGCCGCCGGAGCGTGGTCGCCATGGCCGGCCGGCGGCGCCGGTGCCGGCGTCGACCGCGGCTTCCTGCCGATGCTCTCGAGCACGACGAAGAACACCGGCGTCAGCAGCAGGCCGAAGACCGTCACGCCGATCATGCCGGAGAACACCGCCACCCCCATCGCCCGGCGCATCTCGGCGCCGGCACCCGTGCTGACGACCAGCGGGAACACGCCGGCGATGAACGCGATGCTGGTCATCAGGATCGGGCGCAGCCGCAGCCTGGCGGCTTCGACCGCGGCATCGCGCGGCGACTTGCCCTCGCCGAGCTTCACCTTGGCGAATTCGACGATCAGGATCGCGTTCTTCGCCGCCAGGCCGATCAGCACGATCAGGCCGATCTGCGTGAACACGTTGTTGTCGCCGCCGACGAACCACACGCCGGCAATCGCCGACAGCAGCGACATCGGCACGATCAGGATCACCGCGAGCGGCAGGCGGAAGCTCTCGTACTGCGCTGCCAGCACCAGGAACACCAGCAGGATGCACAGCGGGAACACGTAGACCGCGGTGTTGCCGGCGAGGATCTTCTGCAAGGTGAGCTCGGTCCATTCGAAGCTCATGCCCTTCTGCAACCCGGTCCGCGCCAGCTCGCCCATCACCGCCTCCGCCTGGCCCGAGCTGAAGCCCGGTGCCGGCGCGCCGTTGACCTCCGCCGCGGGGTAGCCGTTGTAGTGCATCACGCGATCGGGGCCGGAGGTGTCGGCGATCGTCACCAGCGAGCCCAGCGGCACCATGTCGCCCCGGGCGTTGCGCGCCTTCAGGCGCAGGATGTCGTCGGGGCGGTCGCGGAAGCTCGCATCGGCCTGCGCCACCACCTGCCAGGTGCGGCCGAAGCGGTTGAAGTCGTTGACGTAGAGCGAACCGAGGAACACCTGCATCGCCTCGAACACGCCGCTGAGCGGCACGCCCTGCTCCTTGGCCTTCTTGCGATCGACGTCGACGCGCAGTTGCGGCACGTTGACCTGGAAGCCGGAGAACGTGCCGGCCAGGGCGGGGGCCTTGCTGGCCTTGCCGACCAGGTCCCAGGTGGCGCGGTACAGCGCGTCGTAGCCCTGGTCGGCGCGGTCCTCGACGAACAGTTTGAAACCACCGATCGTGCCGAGGCCCTGTACCGCCGGCGGCGGGAAGATCGCGACGAACGCGTCGTTGATCGCGCCGTACTGCCGCTGCAGCGACTGCGCGATGGCGATGCCGCCGAGTTCCGGCGCGGTCCGTTGCTCGAACGGCTTCAGGCTGACGAACACGATCCCCGCGTTCGAAGCATTGGCGAAGCCGTTGATCGACAGCCCGGGGAACGCGATGCTCGCCTCGACCCCGGGATGCTGCAGCGCGATGTCGCTCATCCGGCGAATGACGTCGTCGGTGCGCTCGAGCGACGCGGCGTCCGGCAACTGCGCGAAGGCGACGAGGTACTGCTTGTCCTGCGTCGGCACGAAGCCCGTCGGCACCCGGTCGAAGCCGACCCAGGTCAAGGCGGCGAGGCCAGCGTAGAGCAGCAGCACGACGCCGCTGCGGCGGATCACGGCCCGCACGCCGCCGGCGTAGCGCAGCGACGACCACGCGAACAAGCGGTTGAACGGGCGGAAGAACCACCCGAACGCCAGGTTCATCGCCCGCGTCAGCAGGTCCGGCCTGCTGCCATGGGCCCTGAGCAGCACCGACGACAGCGCCGGCGACAGGGTCAGCGAGTTGAAGGCGCTGATGACCGTGGAGATGGCGATCGTGATCGCGAACTGCTTGTAGAACTGGCCGGTCAGGCCGCTGATGAACGCGGTCGGGATGAACACCCCGCACAGCACCAGTGCGGTCGCGACGATCGGACCGGTGACCTCGGTCATCGCCTGCTTGGTCGCGGCGATCGGCGACAGGCCGCGGGCGAGGTTCCGCTCCACGTTCTCGACCACGACGATGGCGTCGTCGACGACGATGCCGATCGCCAGCACCAGGCCGAACAACGACAACGCGTTGATGCCGAAGCCGAGGGCGTGCATGACCGCGAAGGTGCCGACCAGCGACACCGGCACCGCGGCCAGCGGGATGATGCTGGCGCGCCAGGTCTGCAGGAACACCAGCACGACCAGCACGACCAGGCCGATCGCCTCGAACAGCGTGACGATGACCGCGTCGATCGAGCGGTCGACGAACACCGTGGGGTCGTAGACGACGCTGTAGTCGAGGCCTTGCGGGAAGTCCTGCTTCAGCGTCACCATCGCCGCGCGCACGTCCTTCGACAGTTGCAGCGCATTGCTGCCCGGCATCTGGAAGATCGGCAGCGCCACGGCAGCCTTGTTGTTGAGCAGCGAACGCAGCGCGTAGGTGCCGGCACCGAGATCGATCCGCGCCAGGTCGCGCAGATACACCGTGTCGCCGGGGCCGTTGGCCCGCACGATGATGTCGCCGAATTCCTCCTCGGAGACCAGCCGGCCCTTGGTGTTGATCAGCAGTTCGGTGTCGACGCGGGTCGGCAGCGGTTGCTGGCCGACGGCGCCGGCGGCGACCTGCACGTTCTGCTCGCGGATCGCGGCGACCACGTCGCCGGCGGTGAGGTTGCGCGCCGCGACCTTCTCCGGGTCGAGCCACACGCGCATGGCGTAGTCGCCGCTGCCGAAGATCTGCACCTGGCCGACGCCAGGGACGCGCGACAGCACGTCCTTGACCTGCAGGGTCGCGTAGTTGCGCACGTAGACGTCGTCGTAGCGGCCATCGGGCGAGAACAGGTGCACGACCATCGTCAAGTCGGGCGACTGCTTGGTCGTGGTCACGCCGAGGCGCCGGACCTCCTCGGGCAGCGTCGGCAGCGCCTGCGCCACGCGGTTCTGCACCAGCACCTGCGCCTGGTTGACCTCGGTGCCGAGCTTGAACGTGATCGTCAGCGTCATCACGCCGTCGGCAGTCGCCTGCGACACCATGTACAGCGAGTTCTCGACGCCGTTGATCTGCTGCTCGAGCGGGGCGGCAACGGTCTCGGCGATGGTCGCGGGGTTGGCGCCCGGGTAGATCGCGCGCACCACCACGGTCGGCGGCACGACTTCGGGGTACTCGCTGACCGGCAACCGGAACATCGCGATCAGTCCGATCAGGAAGATCATGACGGAGAGCACGCCGGCGAAGATCGGCCGGGTGATGAAGAAGTGCGAGAAGTTCATGGTTGGCTGCGGGGTTCGCGGTTGGGCGCGGGCGCGATCAGTGGCTCGCCGCGGTGGCGGGTTCGGGGGTGACGGTGGTGCCCGGCCGCACGTGCTGCAGCCCGTCGACGACGATCCGATCGCCGGCCTGCAGGCCGTCCTTGACGATGCGCATGCCGTCGGCGATGCCGCCGAGTTTGACCGCGCGGTACTCGACGACGTCGTGGTCGCCCACCACCAGCACGAACCGCTGGCCCTGGTCGGTGCCGAGCACGCGTTCGGGCACCAGCAGCACCGGCTGAGCGGTGCTCGTCGGCACGCGCACGCGGCCGAACAGGCCCGGGATCAGTTCGCCGTCGGCGTTGGCGAGGGTCGCGCGCATCAGGATGTTGCCCGACGCGTTGTCGACGCGGTTGTCGAACGACTCGAGCTCTCCGCGTCGCGGGAACCCCGTTTGGTCGCCGAGGCCGAACTCGACCGACAGCGGCGCGTCCTGCTGCGCCATGAGTCTGCGGATCTTCAGCAGCGACGCCTCGTCGACGTTCACGTACACGTGCACAGGGTCGATGCTGAGGATCGTCGTCAGCACGGTGTTCGTGCCCGGCACGCCCGACACGTAGTTGCCCACGGTCACCAGCGCCCGGCTGATCCGGCCGGCGATCGGCGAACGCACCTCGGTCTCGGCGAGGTCGAGCCGGGCCACCCGCAGCGCGGCTTCGGCGAGACTGACGTCGGCGCGGGCCTCGATCAGCACGTTGGCGCGGCGCTCGGCCTCCTCGTTGGCGATCGCCTTCTTCGCCAGCAGCGCCTGCGCCCGTTCGTGCTCCTTGGTCGCGGTCTCGATGCGGGCAGATGCCTGGTCGAGCGTCGCCTGGTAACGGGCGACCTCGGCGCGCTGCCAGCGCGGGTCGATGACGAACAGCACCTGGCCCTGCTCGACGCGCTGCCCGGCCTGGAAGCGCACCTCGACGATGTGGCCGCTGATGCGCGGGCGGACCTCGACGCGGTCGATGGCCTCGACGCGTCCGGTGAACTCGGCGTGCTCGGCGAGGTCGCGCGGCGCGACGACGGCGACGGTGACGCTGGGCGGCGGTGACGCCAGCGGGTCCTGGGTGGAAGGCCTGGTCGGGCGGAAGCCGGCGGCGACGACCGCGGCGCCCGTTGCCAGGACGGCGGCCAGGGAGAGGATCAACGTGAAGGTGCGACGAGGATTCATGGTGGTCCGCCGCGCGTCGGGGCACGGCAAGTAGTTGACTGGTTGGTTCTTCAGGAAGTCGAGGTAGGTCGTGGAAGGGAAGAGGTTTGCCCGCAGTGCACCGCTGCCGGCTAGGTGCGATGGGCCGGGCTGACCCCGACCATCGCCAGGATCTCGCCGTGCAGGTCGGCCATCACCGAGACGTCGTTGGCGAGCTTCGCCTGCAGCATCCGGCCGAGCACGAAGGACTCGATCTTGCGCGAGCAGGCATCCGGATCGGGCACGACGGCGTCGCCGCGGGCATGCGCATCACGCAACGTCGAGACGATGTAGCTGCGCGAACGCTCGAGCAACTCGGCAGCCTTGCGGCGCAGCCGCTCGTCCTGCGTGCCCATTTCGGCACCGACGGACGACAGCGGGCATCCGCACACGTGGCCGGTCTTCTTGGCCCGTTCGCGCTGCACGGCGATCATCTCGTCGCACCAGCGCGCAAGCCGCTCGAGCGGCGGGTGCTGCACCGAGAAGATCCGGTCATGGGTGGCGCGCTTGTGGTCCCAGGCGGCCTCGTAGGCAGCCAGGGCCAGGTCGGTCTTGGAGGCGAAGAAGTGGTAGAAGCTGCCCTTCTTGACGCCGGCCGCCGCGCAGATCTGGTCGACGGTGACGCTGCCGAAGCTGCTCGCCCAGACCAGGTCGATGGCGGCCTCGAGCAGGCGTTCGCGCGCGTCGGAAGGGCGTCCCATGGCAGGCGGGGACTATCGGCAAAGTTGACTACTTAGTCAACATCTCGGTCAAGAAAATCTGTGCGCGCAAAGGGGTGGGGTCACGGCCGGGTCCACTCCTCCGAGAAGGGCAGTCCCCCACCCTGCGGGAGACGCTGCGCGTCCATGGGCGCGCGCGTGGTAGGCCCGGCCTCCCTGTACCTGGCGCTGTGCGGCCGAGAGGTGCATTCACCGCGTACTGCGCCTGCCATGGTCGGTTGCTGCTGCAGGTCGGTCGCTTCACGCTCCGCGCCCCGACCGTGATGGTCCGTGCTGCTTTCGAGCGCGTTGACCGCGGCCGTCAGCGAGGGGAAGTTCGTGGCGGTCGGGGGCAACAGCGGGTTCACGGTGTAGACGCCGGCGAGCTGGGCCGAGAGTGGACGACGAGGAGCAGCGCGGCGACGAGGATTCGGTGAGTGAGCGACATGGGGGCTCCGCCGGGGGGGCAGCACCCGGCGCCAAGGAGCCTAGGCTCCCGGCGGGCCATGGACAGCCCCTCGGGGCCTGCTGGGCCTGCCGCTCGTGCAGTGGTCGCCGCTACAGCGTGCCGACCGTGCACTTCAGGCCATTGCTGACGCGCGTCGTCGGGCCGATGCCCGACGGCGTCAGCGTCACCGACTGGCAGTAGAACGGCAGGCCGGCGAACGACGGCGGCAGGGCCGGCAGGGTCAGCGCGGTCCACGGCTGGCTGCCGACCGGGAACAGGTGCGGGCCGACCGTGACGTCGAGCGACACGTGCTGGAAGCAGTCGGCCGGCAGCCCGAAACCGCTGAGCGGCAGGTTGGGCGATTGCAGGCCGAGGATGCCGAAGTGCACCGTCACCGCGGGGTCGATGTTGGAGGTGACGAGGTTGAAGGGCACGGCGGTGACGCCCTGGATCGGCCGCCCGACCGAGGTCAGCGTCAGTGGTACCGTGTCGGCCAGGGCGATCGCGTGTGGCGAGCCGCCGAAGGTGGAGATGTCGGAAGGCCCCGGATCGGCGCTCGGCCCGGCCGGCGAATAGCCGGTCAGCCAGAACTGCGGATTGCCGAGACTGAGCACGCCGAACTCGATCGACCAGTTGCGGGTGTTGAGGTCCCAGGTGATCTGGATGCTGTTGGGGCCGGTCGTGCCCTTGCCGAACACGCCGTTCCAGGTCGCGCGGCCGACGCCGAGGCTCGGTTCGTCGTAGTAGACCTGCCCGCCGGCGCTGTTGCTCGGATCGAGATCGGTCCACGCCGTGAGCCACGGACTCGGCTGATTGAGGAAGGTGGCGACCGAGGGGATCGGTGCGGTGGTGTTGCCGGGGCCGAGCGCGAGCCAGCCGTTCGAGCCGACCCACATGCCGAGGGTGCCGGCGGGCACGCTGGCGTCGTCGCCGAGGGTCAGCGCCGCCACGCCGCCCGGTGGCGAGAAGCCAGGGCCGGGCACGGTGGTGATGACATGGCCGCTGCCGGTGAAGGTGCCGACCACCATCATGCCCGCGAGGTCCTGGGTGAAGGCACTCTGCACTTCATAGAACGACGCGAACGCGGTGACGCAGCCGTTGCCCTGATGGCCGACCTGCGCGCAGTTGCGCCGGTCGAACGCAATGCTCCAGACGCCGGCCATGCCCGTGGTCGGACCGATCGGGGTCACGACGCCGGTGTTGGTGCTCACCGAAGACAGGATGCCGCCCGTGGGATTGCCGCCCATGAAGCACTTGCCGCTTCCCGGATCGAACGCGAGGTCGCCGACCGATCCGCCCGGCGACGGCGACAGCGGCACCGTGCTCTGCACGGTGGCGTTGCTCTTGTCGACCTTGCGCAGCACCTGGCCGAACTGGCTCCACACCCACAGCTGGCCGCTGCTGTCGAAGCCGAGGCCGGAGTAGTCGGCGCCGCCCGGCAGGTCGAGCGGCAGCGAGCCGAGGCTCGTGCACACGCCGGTCACGGTGTTGATCTTGAACAGCGGGCCGACTCCGTCCACCGCGTACAGGATGCCGGTCGTCGGGTCGAAGGCGATGTCGCCCTCGACGTTGATGAACTGCGTCAGGTTGGCGACGAACGTGCAAGCACCGGTGCTCGGGTTGATGGTGAACACCATTCCCGACGCCGGCACGCCGGGTCCGCCCAGCGACACGCCGTACAGCACGCCGGACGGCGAGAAACCGATGCACAGCGGCGGCCGGTTCGGGAAGCCCGACACGGTGCGCGGATTCGACGCGGCGCCGGTCGTGGTGTTGATGTCCCACAGCGTCGAGGTGGTCGTGGTGGCACTGTCGATGCCCAGCAATGGGCAAGTGGTCTGGGCGCTCGCGAGCGCAGGGAGCAGCTGGGTCGCGATCAGGGCGATCGTGCCGCAGGGCGAGAAGTGGGCGATGTTCATGTTCATCGGGGGAGCGCTCCAGGTGGGAGCGACACTCTAGCAAGGGCCGGTCGTGAGCGAACGCACGGTCAGGCTCGCGGTTTGCCGAGCCTGGTGCGCCACTGCGCGGCCTGCGCGCGTGAGGTGTGCCGCGTCGTGAAGGCCGGCGGGACGTTCGCGCCGATTGCCGAGACCCATCGCGGCGGGGTTCACCGAGGTCAGGCTGATGCACAGAAGAACTGGATCTCTGCTCTGGGTCACAGGCCGCGCGGGGTTGCTCGAACGCAAGCGTCGGCGGCCACTGCCTGCGCCCGGGCCAACCGGCTTCAATCCCGCGAACAATCAGCGCGTCATCTGCCGCCACACCGACCCCTGCCCGGAATGGCCGCCCTCGATGCGTTCGATCGCCATGCGGACCTGCATGCGGACCTCGAACTCCGGATCATCCTTGCGCCGGTGCAGGGCCGCCAAAGCGCTCGCGTCACCCGTCTCGTACAAGAACCGGGCGGCACGCCAGCGGACGAGTTTGCTCTGGTCCTCGAGTGCCTTGATCATCGGCCCGATCGCCCGCGGATCCGCGAGGTCGGAGAGCGAGTCACCGGCGGTGCGCCGGACGGAGACCGTTTCGTCGTCGAGCGCCTGGCAGAGTGGCGGCACGGCCGCGGCGTCGCCAGTGAGGCCGAGATAGACCACCGCCAACCGACGGATCGTGGACTTTGGATCCCGCAGCGCCTGCACGAACACCGGGATGGCCTCGGGCCGGGGACCGATCTTCTCGAGCGCGGCGTAGCGGACACGCCAGTCCGGATCAGCGGAGAGGTGCGTCTCCTGCGTGGCTGTCCGGCGCGGCGCGCTCGCCGGCAGCCGCTGGATGAACGCCTGTTGCACGAGCTCGGCGACGCGCTGGTCGTCGTAGGCAGCGGCGATCTCCTCGACCACCTCCTGCGCGATCTGCTTCAGCTCGCCGTAGCGCGCGCCCTGATCCACCCACCGGCGCTCCGCCAGCATGTTCGGCGAGGATGGTGCCGCGCGGTTGACCGCCGCGGTAAAGCGCTCGGGCAGGGCCTGCCGGAGCATCTCGCTTCCAGCAGTGACCTTCACCAGCATCGGGATGTCCCGGAACATCTGCACCTCGACCTGCACCTCGCCGAAAGTCGCGTTCAACGCCGCCGCCGCCGCGACTTCCACAGCGTGATCACTCGGTTCCCCGAAGGCCCGTCGGACTCCAGCGAGCAGGCTCTGCCAGTCCATGCCAGGATGGCGCTGAACGGCGATGAAATCGGCCATGTGGAACAGGCTCTTCACCCCCGGCACGCTCAGGAGCTTGGCGATGAAGTCCGGGCGCTCGGCGCTGTCCTCGATCGTGTAGGTGCGGCTCATCCCCTTCGGCAGGCTTTCGTCCAGGTTCAGCTTCATGCTGTTCGGATTGGGCGTCGGCTCGATCGAGACCAGTTTCATGGGATGAACTCCTCCCGTCATTCTATGCGGCGGCAATCTCGCCGAGGCGCGGTGCGCCGCGACGAGTCCCGCGTGGTCGTCGACGCGGTGCCGAACCGCGCACGCACTGGTCATGAGCTGCCGTGGTGTTGCTGCTGCTCAGAGGCCGGTCAGCCTCTCCAGCCTTTCCGGATAGCGCGCCCCTTGCACCGTGACTTTCGCGGCGGCGCTCTCGATCTCGCGGAGATCGACCGGCGTCAGTTCGACGGCAGCAGCCCCGATGTTCTCCTCCAGGCGATGCAGCTTGGTGGTGCCGGGAATCGGCACGATCCAAGGCCGCTGGGCCAGCAGCCAGGCGAGGGCGATCTGCGCCGGCGTCGCCTGCTTCTGCTCGGCGACCTTGGCCAGCAGCGCGACCAGGACCTGGTTCGCTTTCCTGGCCGCCGGTGTGAATCGAGGCACGACGTTGCGGAAGTCGGTGCTGTCGAACGTCGTGTTCTCGTCGATCTTCCCGGTCAGGAAGCCCTTGCCCAGCGGGCTGAAAGGCACGAAGCCGATCCCGAGTTCCTCGAGCGTCGGCAGCACCTCCGCCTCGGGGCCTCTGGTCCACAGCGAGTACTCGCTCTGGACGGCGGTGACCGGCTGGACCGCGTGGGCGCGACGGATCGTTCCTGCACCTGCTTCAGAAAGGCCGAAGTGCCGGACCTTGCCCTCGTGGACCAACTCCTTGACCGCTCCAGCCACGTCTTCGATGGGCACGGCCGGATCGACGCGGTGTTGGTAGAACAGATCGATCACGTCGGTCTCGAGTCGCGCGAGCGACGCCTCGGCGACCTGCTTGATGTGCTCTGGCCGACTGTCGAGCCCGACCTGCGTCCCGTCGGCACCGAGTTTGAACCCGAACTTCGTGGCGATCACCACCCGCCCACGGAACGGAGCGAGCGCTTCGCCCACGAGGTCCTCGTTGGTGAACGGGCCGTAGACCTCGGCCGTGTCGAAGAACGTGACGCCGCGTTCCACCGCCATCCGCAGGAGGGAGATCATCTCCTTCCGGTCCGCAGCCGGTCCGTAGCCGAAGCTCATTCCCATGCAGCCGAGCCCGAGCGCCGAGACTTCCAGTTTGCCGTTTCCAAGGCTTCGCTTTTTCATTTCCGTGCTCCTGTCATCGAGTCGACGATCGCACCAACTTACCTTGCGCAACGGCGGCCGTCGCACCCGTCCTGCTCGACCTGTTCCGCTTGTTGCTCGCAATCGCGGTCGATCAGGCGTGCCTCGAACCGCTCAGGAAGCGGAACCGCGCGCTCAGCGCCGCACTGACGCGTCGATCGTCAGCGGTTCGGGCGCATCAGCGCCGGCGGTGAACTCCGGCGCCTTGGGATAGTGGTGGTCGTCGGGCGTCGCCACGGCCGAGAGCGAATAGCGCAGCCCCGGGTAGAGTGGCAGCGATCTGGATTGGATCTGCATCGCCGAAGCGATCGTCGCCCGGCAGCGGTCGCGACAGCAGATCCACGCGGGCGTCGGCCCAGGGCTGACCATCGGCGGTGAGCACGGTGCCGCGCACGGGCTCACGCTTCTGCGCGATGACCGCCGTGCCGGACAGTGACATCACGAGCAGGCACCGCAGCAGGAGTTCGGCGAAGGTCGTGGCCTGCATCGCGGGCAGGCTACCCTATTG